>Ga0207416_1000410_pt1 | contig 76132 bp, 73 predicted proteins | sample PaiPotPPM11metaG_FD_184107 | JGI IMG/M metagenome (GOLD analysis project Ga0207416, IMG submission 184107) | Iron sulfur acid spring bacterial and archeal communities from Banff, Canada, to study Microbial Dark Matter (Phase II) - Paint Pots PPM... ... | reverse complement strand
GCGCTACTTCAGCCAGACGGGGTTCCGGATCGACCACGACACCATCTGGGACTACTACCAGCGGCGGGGCGGCCTGACCACCTTCGGCTACCCCACCAGCCGCGCCTTCACCTTCCAGGGCTTCACCGTCCAGTTCTTCCAGCGCCGCGTCGTCCAGCTCGGCCCCAGCGGCCAGGCGCGCTTGCTCAACCTCCTGGACCCCGGCCTGCTGCCCTACACCCAGTTCAACGGCAGCACCTTCCCCGGCCTGGACAGCGGCCTCCTCTCCACCGCCCCCGACCCGACCAACCAGCCGGCCGTGCTGGCCTGGGTGCGGCAGCACGCCCCCGACACCGTCGGCAGCGCCGCCGTCAACTTCTCCCAGACCTTCAGCTCGACCGTGGCGGCCCAGACCGCCTTCCCCAATGGCGGCGACCCCAGCCTGCTGCCGGGGATCGAGCTGGAGCTGTGGGGCGTGCCGACCAGCGGCGCCTTGCTGGACCCCAACAACCACGGCTTCATCTACCTGCGCTGGCAGCGGGGGATCATGCACTTCGACGCGAGTTGCACCTGCACCCAGGGCGTCCTGCTGGCCGACTACCTCAAGGCCATCCTGACCGGGCAGAACTTGCCGGCCGACGTGGCCCAGGAGGCGGCCACCAGCCCCTTCAATCAGCAGTACGACCCCAGTCAGCCCAAGTGGGTGCATAACCAGAGCCTGCTCCCCAACACCGACCTCACCCAGGCCTTCCAGGCGGAATAGTTGCTCCCCGCAAGTCCGCCCGCGTCACGTCCGAGCGAGTCCCTGCGTCTGTGCCCGAGCGGCAGGGACACGTTGACTCGTTAGTCGTGTTCTGGTACCTTTGTTCTATTCTCCGGTGGGAGAGCGTTCTGTGGCAGACATAGTCGCGGGCTTGCAGTCGGTCACGGAGGAAGTCTGGCTGGACGCAGCCGGTCAGGAGCCGGTCACCGAGCGGGGGCCGGTCAGCCTCACCAGCCTGGCGTTCCGGCTGCTGCGCTACTTCCTCGGCCACCCCGGTGCCGTAGTAGCCGCGCCCAGCTCATCGACCGCGTCTGGGAGGCTGAGGACATCGGCACCGATCGCGTCGTCGACCAGTGCGTCTGCCAACTCCGGCAGAAGATCGAGGCCGACCCCAAGCAGCCGCAATACCTCGTGACCAAACGGAGCGTGGGGTACGTCTACCGGGCCCCGGTCTTTCGCTCCCAGTGTTAGGCGCTCACCCCTCACTGCGAACGCGCGGCGCCATGCAGCCCCCGTAGGCCGGGGTCGTCCCCGACCGCCCCGGCTGACCTCGTGATCGGGAATGCCCATCCAGGCGCGCGACGACAACGGCGCCTGGATGGGCGCGCCGATCGCCACCTTTACGGACACCGGGCGCGTGGGCATCGGCACGACCAGCCCGCAGCAGGCGCTCGACGTGGCCGGCACCGTGCGCACGACGGGCATCCTTCTGGGCGGCGACATGCTGCTCTCCGGCGGGATCAAAGACTCCACCGGCCAGTACACCCGCGTCGACCAAATCAACGCCGACTACTGGGTTCGGTTCGCAGTGGATCGACCGAAGGCAATTGCCACATGATACCCGGGCGTGGGCACGTGACCGCGCCGGTCACTCCGGATCGCCATGGTTGGCCAGCTCCCCCGCCAAGTAGTCGATGAACTGCCGCGCGCCGCGGCCGGAGCGGCCGTTGTGCCAGGCGGCCCACTGTAGCGCGCGGGAGCGCAGCTCCTCCTCAAGCACGTCCAGGCCGCGGCGCGCGGCCAGCCCTTGCACGATCTCCAGGTACTGCTCCTGGTTGGGCGCGACGAAGGTCAGGGTGATGCCGAAGCGGTCGGCCAGGGAGAGCTTCTCCTGCACCGTGTCGAAGCTGTGCAGCTCGTCATCGCCCGGCTGCGTCCGATCCGACTGCCGCTCCTTGACCAGGTGACGGCGGTTGGAAGTGGCGTAGACCAGCACGTTATCCGGGCGCACCTCCAGGCCGCCCTCCAGCACCGCCTTCAAGTCCTTGTAGCTCGTCTCGTGCTCGTCGAAGCTGAGGTCGTCCACGAAGAGGATGAAGCGCTCCGGCTGGTCGCTGAGCAGCTCCACGATGGCCGGGAAGTCGCCCAGCCGGCTGCGCGCCACCTCCAACAGGCGCAGGCCGCGATCGGCGTACTCGTTGAGCAGGGCCTTGACGGTGGAGGACTTGCCGGTACCGCGATCGCCGTAGAGCAGCACGTTGTTGGCGGGGAGTCCCGCCAGGAAGTGCTCGGTGTTGCGGCGGATGAGGTCTCGCTGGCGTTGGTCGCCGATCAGGTCGGCCAGCCGCACCGGGTCGGGGTGCGGCACGCCGCGCAGCGGCGGCTGCTCATCGCCGCCCAGCCAGCGGAAGGCGTGCTGGCCGGCGAACAGTCCAGTGCCGCGATGGGCGTAGTGCCGTGCCAGCTCGGCGACAAGGGCGCTCCAGTCGTCCGATGAATGCAGCAGCTGCCGTAGCGGCAGGTCTTCGGTAGGCTGAGAGACCAGCGGCTGCAGTCCATCCAGTGCCGGAGTCATGGCGGCGCCATTGGCTACGGCGAGCTGGTGCAGCAGCCGGCCTCCGGCGCGGTAGAGCTCGCCCAGCAAGCGCAGGTCGGCCGCCACTGCCTCGCGCAACGACGAGCCAACGGCCTCGACACCGTGGCGCCGCGCCTTGGCGCTGAAGACATTGTCGTCGCTCAGCAGGCGGGCAGCAAGATGCTGCTGCCAGGCATCGCCGACGGCCGCGTACTCCCGCAGCTCCACTTCGGCCGCTAGCAAGCGGAACAGGCGCGCGTACGCCTGCGCGTCCTCGGCGGATCCCGGCGTCTGGCCCAGCAGCTCCAGCGCGACCTGCCCGGCCGGACCGGCCAGCACATTGTGGAACACCAACAAGCGGCGACATCTGGCTGCCAGCTCGCTGCGCGCCTGGGGATCGCCGCCAAGGGCGCCGGAATCCCAACGGAGCGCCCCGTCCGCTGTCGCGCCGTCGCTTACTCGAGACGGCGCCGTCATCCGATCATGCCCTCATCCCCTGCTCGCTGACAGCGCGCCGTCCGGCACGTATCATCACGGCCCAGAGTATAGCCCTTCGGAGTGGGCTGACAGCAGGGGAGACGCCATGATCACATCGGCGCTGACACACTTGGAATGCTCGAATTGCGGCAAACCGGCCAACGCCGACGTGCTGCAGACGGTCTGCCCGGCCTGCGGCAAGGTGCTGCTGGCGCGCTACGACCTCTCCACCGCCGCTCGCACGCTCACCAAAGACTCGCTCGCAGTTCGCACCGGTGGGATGTGGCGCTGGCGGGAGCTGCTGCCGGTGCGCCACGCGTCCAACGTCGTGACACTGGGCGAGGGGAACACGCCCCTGCTGCCCGCGCCGCGCCTGGGCGCCCAGCTCGGCCTGCTTGACCTCTGGGTCAAGGAGGAGGGACTCAACCCAACGGCCAGCTTCAAGGCGCGTGGCCTCTCCGCCGCCGTGTCGCGCGCCAGGGAGCTGGGAGCAAAGACACTAGCGTTACCCTCGGCCGGCAACGCCGCCTCTGCCCTCGCCGCCTACGCCGCCCGCGCCGGCCTGGCGGCCTGGGTGTTCATGCCGGAAGACACGCCGGCCACGAACAAGAACGAGGTGCTGCGCTATGGCGCGCATCTGGTCCTGGTGCGCGGACTGATCGACGATTGCGGCCGCATGGTGCGCGCCCAGGCGGCCCAGCGCGGCTGGTTCGACGCCTCCACGCTGAAGGAGCCCTACCGAGCAGAGGGCAAGAAGACGATGGGACTGGAGCTGGCCGAGCAGGGCTCCTGGACCCTGCCAGACGCCGTGCTCTACCCGACCGGCGGCGGCACCGGCATCGTGGGCATGTGGAAAGCCTTCGACGAGCTGGAGCGGCTCGGTTGGATCGGCCCCAAGCGGCCCAAGATGATCAGCGTCCAGGCGGCAGGCTGCGCCCCACTGGTCCGCGCCTTCCAGTCCGGCGAGCGCTCCGCCGCCCGCTGGGAGGACGCCCACACTGTGGCCAGTGGTCTGCGCGTGCCGGCGGCCATCGGCGACTACCTCATCCTGGACGCCATCCGCGCCAGCGGCGGTACGGCGCTCACCGTCACCGACGACGAGCTGCTGGCGGCAACGGACGTGCTGGCCCATCTGGAGGGCATCTACGCCGCCCCGGAGGGAGCAGCCACCGTCGCGGCCTTGCGCCACCTACTCGCCAGTGGGGCGCTCCACCCAGAAGAGCGCATCGTGCTCTTCAACACCGGTTCCGGCCTTAAGTACCAGGAGTTGGCGCCCGAGCCGTCGGCGCTGGTAGTGGACCCCGATGATGCATCCCTCGATGCCGTCGTGGATCGCTTGGAGCGGGCGGATTAGCCCGCTACGCCGATCAGCAAACAGCACACATTGTCTACTGCCATGTTCCGACGGCAATGTATGACTCTGGCGATGAACTCGCCCTGGCGTCGTGCGGGGAGCACGGGCGTCCCGCCCGCCCCAGCGCCGTCAGCGGATGGGCATGCAAGCAGGAACCGGGTCGCTCCCCCGCCACAGAAGCAACCCGGCGGGCGGGACGCCCGCGCTCCCCTTCCTCTCATCGCGCTCCTGCTCGGCGCCTTCTTCTTGCGTGCCTTCCGCCTGGACCACCACGTGCTGTGGCTGGATGAGAACGTGGCAGCCACCATCGCTATCCAGCCCGTCGCCGACATCGCCGCGCGGCTGCGCAGCTCGCAGGCCGACGCCCCGCTCTTCCTCTTGGAGCTGCACTGGTGGCTGGGCCTGGCCGGCTACTCGGCGTTCGCGCTGCGCTGGCCTTCAGTTCTCGCCGCCACCTTGCTGATACCTGTCGCCTACCGCCTGGGAACCGCCGTCGCCGGCCATGGAGCAGGGCTTGTGGCCGGCGTACTCATTGCCGTCAATCCTCTCGCACTCTGGTATGCCCAGGAGGCGCGCATGTATGCCCAGGCCACCTTGCTCCTGGCGGTGGTCCTGCTCGGACTCACCTGGATCTGGCGAGGGCGCCTCCCACCGGGCATCGCCCTCGCCAGCGGAGGCGCGACGCTGGGGCTGCTCAGCCACTACGTCACGGCGCCGGCGCTCACGGGCGCCTGGGCAGTCGCGCTGCTCCTCGCCATCACCGGGCGCCTCTCCTGGCGCCGGCTCGTGGCCTTCGCCGTTGGGCAGGCAATGGCGCTGGCGCCCTTCGGGCTGTGGTGGCTCTCGGCGCGGAGCCTCGTGCCGCCCTTTCAATCCGGGCACGACAGCGGCGGACTGCTGCCGGTGTTGGAGTATGCCGCCGCCGGCCCGGCTATCCTGGTGAGCCCGACCCTTGGCTGGGTGCTCACCGGGCTGACCGCTCTTGCCGTGGCCGCGGGACTGGGCGTCCTCACGCTTCAACGCAGCAGGATGTCCCCCTGGCCGTTCCTCCTGATTATCTTCATGGCCGTCCCCATCGCGGAGGTCTGGCTGATTCCGCGCCTGACACCCTTGCTGGGACCGCGCTACCTGTCAGTGTTCCTCCCCGAGTACCTGCTGCTGGCCACACTGGTAGCGCTGACGCTCTGGACACATTGGCGGCCAGGCGGCATTGCCATTGTCGGCGCCTTCGCCTTGAGCGCCGTCCTCGGTTATCACGCCTACCAGTTCGACCAGCGCTATGGCAAGTGGTACGACTACCGGACGGTAGCGGCCTACATCCGCGCCCACGAGCAGAAGGGCGACGGGGTTATCGTCAACAGCCAGTATGATCCGTCCTTCTGGTATTACTACCACTACGTCGACGGTGGCCCCGCGCCAACTTTTAGCATCCCCCAGCAGCGTCCCACGTCCGACGCGGAGCTGACCGCGACGTTGGAGCAGGCGGGCCAGACCGTTGACCGGCTCTGGCTGCCGGACGATGCCGGCCACTTCTGGGATGTCCACTGGGACACACAGCGCTGGCTCGATATGCATGACACCCGCCTGGAAGCGAACGCCCTCGACGACCTCCAACTGGACCTCTACCTTACGCCGCTCGGCATCCTGGACCGGAGCCGGCACGCCACCAGCGTGCGGTTCGGCGACGCCGCCGAGCTAGCGGGATGGGCCGCCCGGACGAGCGCGCCACAGTCCGGTCACCTGACCGTGGTGCTGGACTGGCGCGACCAGAAGCGCATCCCGGCCCGCTACACGGTGTTCGTCCATCTGTACGACGGCCCCGGACGCCTGGTAGCACAGGACGATCGTGAACCGGCGTTGGGCTCGATGCCCACCGACACGTGGCAGCCCGGCCAGCGCATCATCGACCAGCACGACGTCGCACTGCCCGCAGGCTCAGCCGGATCGACGTACCGGCTCACGGTCGGCCTCTACCTGCCGAAAACCGGGCAACGGCTGCCTGTCACGGGAGATGGCGCCCCTGACAACGAGGTGACGCTGGGGACGATCTCCGGGTAGCGGGTCGCCACGTGCCGACGTATACTTCCGTTTATCAAAGAGGCTGGATAGCATGGCCCAGGTTGATGCGTTCGTGCCAGAGACCAAACAAGCGCTCATCGAGCGCTGGATCGAACCCGATCCGATGAGTCCAGCCGAGATGCGGCTCGCCGTGTCTGGCGTCCACCTGTGGGCCATTATCGGCGCGACCCGTGGGCAGGATGAGTTTATCCGGCAAGTCGCGCACGACTACGCGATTCCGGTCGACGCAGTGCGCGCCGCCCACGCCTACTACCGGCGACATCCGCTCCAAATCGACGCCCGCGTTGAGGCGAACGCGGCTGCGCACGGCTGACCTTGGCCAGCATCCTTCTCGATAACGATGTTGCGCACGGCATCGCTGATCCTCGACGCGAGCTGTCTCGACACGCCCGCTTCACCGACCCAGCCCGGCTGCATACCCCGGCGTTTGCCGAACAGAGAGACCGCGGCAGTCTCACCATCACCGTCTCCTGGCGGGGATGCGACGCCGATGCCTGACCCCTGATGGCGTCTTGGTGGCCGGGTAGGCCCTAATCCGACATACATCATGGGGTATGATGCGTGAAAGAAGGTGGGGGTGGGTCACGTGCAACGTACGAATGTGTATCTGTATGACGGCCAGCTCCGCGCCTTGAAGCACGTGGCCGCCGAGGAGCGACAAAGCGTGGCAGGGCTCGTTCGCAAGGCGGTCGACGGGTACCTCGCAACGCGAATGGCCAATGACGCCGAGTGGCAGCAGCGTTGGGACCACCTCCTCGAGTCGGTCCAGAGCCGGATCCCGCCAGATATTCCGCCGGAAGAGATCGAAGCGGATATTACGGCGGCGAGGGAGGAAGTCCGGCAGGAGCATCGTGCATCGAACCGTCGTTGATACGAACGTCTGGATCTCGGCGCTGCTCAATCCCCGCGGAGCACCGGCCCGGGTCCTGGAAGCGTTGCGGCGTGGTCTCTTTGTGTTGGTTATCAGCGAGCCCCTCCTGACTGAATTGGCAGCGGTACTCTCACGTCCGCGCATCCTGCGCAAGTATCCGGGTGTTGGGTCCAACGTCGCTGAACTGCAGCAGCTTTTGCAATCGTATGCAGAGGGCGTCGTGATCACGGGAGCGGTAAAGTTGTGCCGAGATCCTCACGACAACATGCTGATAGAGACGGCATTACTTGGTCGGGCGGACAGCATCGTGAGTCGCGATGACGACTTGAAGGGCGACTCAGAGTTGGTGAAGACTCTCGGTTCGTATAGGGTGGCCGTGCTGACGGTCCAACATTTCCTGGACACGCTCGTCGACGATGGAAGTGATGACGAGGTGTGACCGGATACCCAGGCAGTTCCCAGTCCAGCCGCGCATTGGAGCAACTGTCTCGTCTTCCGCGGGCGCCTACTGCTGCGCCAGCACCTCTTCGCGCCGCCAGGTCTTGGCGGCGACGACGGTGAGGACGGCGTCGATGGCGAAGACGGCCGCGACGGCCAGCGCCAGCGTCCAGGCGCCCCAGGCGCCCATCTTGAAGGCGACGCCGAAGAGGATGCCCCACAGCGGGAAGAGCAGGATGCCGGAGATCTGTTGCGCCGTGTTGAAGGTGCGCACCCGCGAGGAGATGAGGCTCGCCACTGTCGCGGCGAAGATCGCCACGGCCGGGACGAGCAGCAGCATGGCGATGGCAAGCGCGGGCGGCAGGAGACGCAGCTTATTCGCGCCGATCGTCGCGCTCACCGCCAGCAGATAGGCGATCTCGGCAACCGCAGAGAAGAGGATCGCCGGGACCACAGCCCCGAGCACCTTGCCGCCGAAGATGGCCACGTTGGAGGCCGGCGAGGCCAGCAGCGGCGCCAGGTTGCCTTGCTCCTTCTCGCCGGCGAACTGGCCGCAGGCTACCCCGACGGCTGCCGTCGTCGGCAGCAGCCCGATCAACAACACGTAGATCGCCAGCACGGTTCCCAGCACTCCGTCCTGGCCGCTCCCGGCCCCCGCCAGTGGCCGGACGACCGAAAAGACCATGATGAGCGGGAAGACCAGCGAGAAAAAGACGCTCATGGTCAAGGTGATGCGGTCGCGGAGCGCCTCCAGGGCGGCGCGGCGGGCAATAAGGAGCAGCGTCTGCCAATCGCTCGGCAGCGTTGCAGCGCCTGACGGCGCCCGCACCGTGGGGACAGTGGATAGGGGAACGCTCATCGTGATCCTCCAACGGCCACGCCCACCGCTTCGCCTGCCGGCTGAGACTCACCGCCGACAACACCTAGGTAGACATCCTCCAGCGTCCGCGTCGTGCAAGTCACCGAAACCACCTGCGCGCCCGCGGCAATAAGCCGCGCCAGCACCAGCGGGTTCACCCGGCGCGGATGGGGCGTCGCATATTCCAGGATCGTGCTCCCTTCAGCGCCCGGCTCGGAGCAGAGGGCCAGATGGGATGTGCCGTCGATGTCACCGAGCGCCGCCTGAGCCGCGGGGAACGGCGCAGTCAGCTCGATGCGCACGAGCGTATCGGGAGAGGCCCCGGCCCGCAGCGCGGCCGGCGCATCGGCGGCCACGATACGCCCCTGCCGGATGATTGCCACCTCATCGGCCAGCCGTTCGGCCTCGTCCAGGTCGTGAGTACAGAGGATAATGCTGCGGCTGGAATGTTTCAGATTGACAACCAGCTCGCGGACGGCACGCGCCGCCAGCGGATCGAGTCCGGAGGTGGGCTCGTCCAGGAACAGCGCGGAGGGCTCGTGCAGCAGGGCGCGGGCCAGCGCGACCTTCTGCTTCATGCCTTTAGAGAACCCGGCCATCCTGTCCCTCTGGTGCGCCTTCAGGTCGAAGAACGCCAGTAGCTCGTCGATACGCCTCGCCCGCGTCGTGGGGTCCAGGCCGTAGATGCTGCCGAAGAAGTCCAGGTAGGCGCCCACGTTCATGCGCTCATACAGGCCTGGGACATCGGTGACCAACCCCACCCGCGCCCGCACTCCGGCAGGATTGGCGCGCACGTCGATCCCAGATACGGAGGCGGCGCCGGAAGTGGGGGCGAGCAAGCCTGCCAACATGCGGACCGTCGTCGTCTTGCCCGCGCCATTCGGGCCCAGCAACGCCAGGATCGCGCCATCCGGCACCTTCAGGGAGACGCTATCGACGGCCAGGGACTCCCCGAAGCGGCGAGTCAATGCCTGCGCCTCGATCATCGCTATCCTCTCCGGCGGCTCGTGTACCCCAATGGCGGCCAAATCGCCCCGATAAGCATAGCGGCGGACCGTGTTTGCCTGACCGCGTGAAACAACTTTGCTGCGGACCGCGCCACTGTTGCTACGCCACGTCGACGAACCTACGGCCGCTCCCCATCAACTCGCGCGGTCCACCAGGCGAATGTGGAAGTCCCTTTCCGCCATGCTCCTCCATCAGCGCCAACGAGGCGACGATCTACCCGCACAGCGTAGCACCGCCAGATAGTTTGCCCCGTCAACTTCGTGGTGCTCCAGCCGCCACGCGGTACCAGCAAGCAGACTGCGCAACTCCTCCAGACTCGTGAACAGGTAGTCGAACCAGTCGGTCGCGATGTCCTGATGGCGGACGCGAATGCGAACCTGCCCAGCCATCCGCCCGAGCGCTCGATTCCGCTGATGATACTGCTCATGGATCGCGCGATCTGTCCGGTACTGGTCGCGACTCTGGCCGAGGAGCACCGCGTCGGGGCGGGCCAACGCCGCTAGCGCGGCCAATAGCGCGGGCGTCCGCTCTGCGCTCTGCAGCAGCCCCAGGTTGTTCCCCAGCAGCAGAAACGTATCGAACGGCTCGACACCCGTCTCGGCTAACTCCCCCGCGGTCCCGGTGAACACGTCCCGGATGCCGCGTCGCCGGCAGACCTCCCCTGCCAATGGAGAGACATCGAGCGCGACCACATCGTGGCCGGCTTGCTGCAGATAGAGCGCGTGGCGTCCGGCGCCGCTGCCAACGTCGAGCACGCGTCCGCGTGTGTGAGCACAAGCCCAGCGGTCCAGCGGCCCCCAGGCATCCGCCTCAGCGAAGTAGCGGGCGGCGTCACCGGCGCTCATGTAGCCGTCGTCGCGCTCGATGAGCTCCAGCACGGCCCCGGGGGTTGTGCCGCGTTCCCAGCATTCCAGGAGCAAGGCGCCGAAGGCATCGCCCAGGCGTGGGCCGGTTGGGGAGGCGAGATAGGTTGCGCCTTCCTCAAGGGTCCGGTTTGGCCTACCCGTATCGAACATTTAGGCGCTCGCCCGCACGCGTTCCGGCTCGCGGGCGGCGACCGCGCGGGCCAACACCGTGGCGACGTACAGGTTGAGGCTGACGTGCTGCTCCTCGGCGGCCGTCACCAGCGCACGATGCACGTCCTTCGGCACGCGCACGTTGAACCTGCCTGTATGGGAATGCGCGGATGCCCCTTGCGGCTCCGGGATGGACATGCCGTGTCTCCGCGCCACGGTGATCCAGCCGCGCTGGGCGTCGCGGATCATCTCCAACGCCTCCTCCGGCGTGTCGCCCTGGCTCATACAGCCGGGCAGCTCCGGCATCCGCACGAACCAACCCTCCGGATCGGGGATCAACTCGATCCGGTAAGGGAGCGCCAAGTAGCGCTCCACCGCCTCCTCGGTCACCTCCGCCATTATCCAGTTCCCTTCTCCAGCAGCTTGATCGCCTGTCGGACATACGCCTCCAGCAGGAATGGCTTGCGCTGTGGCAGGGGTAGGAGGTCGTCGCCGCGCCGATAAGTCTTGTGGCTCGTGCCCTCGTGCTCGCCACGAAACCGGCAGCGGTGAGGATGACATCCAGATCATCCGGTCGAACGCGGCGGGAATTCCGCTTGATCGCCGCCAGTCGCTGGTCCCGCTTCGCCACCGCACGTCCCGAACTCGCCGACCACCCCAATGTAACTAAATACAGTGCTAATTTCAAAGGGTAGCAGAGGCGCAATCGATCCCCGGTAGTCAACGCATCGTGCCGTTGCCGTGCTATGCTGGCAGGAACGAGGCGCGGTGTCGTCGCCAACCGCGTGACAGTGTTTCCGACTGAGCAGGAGCGGCCGCATGGCTCTGATAGCAACCAGGTATGAGCATGTCGTCCTGAATCAGGAAGGCGTCCCATCTATCGTCGGCACGACAATGAAGGTCGTCGAGCTGGTCACCGCGCAAGCCGCCTACGGCTGGAGTCCCGAGGAGTTGCATTTCCAGTTCCCATACCTCACGCTGGGCCAGATCCATTCGTCGCTCGCCTACTATTGGGACCATCGGGATGAGCTGGACCGCGACATTGCCCGGCGACTCGCGACCGCGGACCAATTGCAGCAGCAAGCGCCTCCCTCGTCGCTGCGGCAACGCCTGAAGGAGCGCGGTATCATCTGATGTCCATAGCGCTGTACATGGATCAGCATGTGCCGCGAGCGGTCACGGTGGGCCTACGACTGCGAAATACCGACGTCCTCACTGCCTCCGAGGACGGGGCCAGCGGCCTCACAGACGCAGAGCTGCTGGACCGGGCGTCCGCACTCGGGCGCGTCCTCTTCTCACAGGACGACGACCTGCTGGCAGAGGCCAGGCGCCGACAAGCGGCGGGAACGCCCTTTGGTGGAGTGGTCTACGCGCATCAGCTACGCGTTTCTATCGGCGCATGCATCCGCGACCTCGAGATCATCGCATCGGCTGGGGAGCAAGACGACCTCCGCGCCCAGGTCTTGTTCTTGCCACTCTCACCGGTCTCGACGGCAACGGTAAGCAGCAGCACCCTCACTCGGCCAGCAACGTCTCTCGCAACAGCTCGAGCGGCATGGCATCGCGGCCGCGGGTGCGACCGAGGGTTGACAGTGGCCTTTCGTGCCACGTTGGCAGCTTGGGTAGGGTGCTGGCAGTGTCAAGCGGCATGCGCGGTCTCTGTTGAATGCGTACCATACCTCCTGCTGCGCTAGCCGAACAAAGGAGGACGATCGACCATGCCCGGCCTACCCACCCGCGATCAGATACCCGTCGAGCAGACCTGGAACCTTGGTGACATCTACCCCACGTTCGAGACCTGGGAAGCCGACCTAACGCGGGTAGACAGCCTGGTGCAGGCGGTAACCGAGTACCGGGGCCGGCTGGGCGAGAGCGCCGGCAGCCTCCTCGGCTGCTTGCAGGCGCGGGACGCGGTGGCGGCGACGATGACCAAAGTCGGCGCCTATGCCCAGTTGAGCATCTCCACGGACGGCATGTCGGCGCACAACCAGGCATTAGCCGCTCGGGCCGCTGATCTGGGGGCGCGAGTTAGCGCTGCGCTCTCCTTCCTCAACACGGAGCTGAGCGCGCTGCCAATCGGCACGATCGAGCGCTACCTGGCTGCGGAGCCTGGACTCGCCACCTACCGGCTGCAACTGGAAGAAGTCCTGCGCCGTGCCCCGCACGTCCTGGCCCAAGAGACGGAGCAGACGCTGGCCGCGCTGGGTGAAGTGCTGTCCGTCCCGGGGTCGGTCTGGGGCCAGGCGACGGCAGTGGACTTGCAGTGCACTCCGGTGCGTGACGCCCAGGGGCGGGAGCAGCCCGTCTCCATCGCCGCCTACGTCTTCGGACTTTCCGGGTCGGCCGATCGCGAGCTGCGCCGGCACGGCTATGAGTCGCTCGCGTCCGGCATCGGGCGGCACAAGGCGACGCTCGCGACGACGCTGGCAACACAGATCAAGCGCAACGTGGTGATGGCGCGCGTGCGCCGCTACGCCTCGGCGACGGAGATGATCCTCGAAGGCCAGCAGGTGCCGGAGGAGGTCTACCGCAACGTCCTCCAGATCGTTCACGATGAGATCGCACCGCACTTCCGGCGTCTCATGCGGCTGCGCCAGAGGCTGCTGCACCTGGATCGCGTCTACCGCTACGACGTGGACGCGCCGCTGGACCCCGAGTACGACCCGCCGACCACATTCGCGGAGTCCGGCGAGCTGATCCGCAAAGGCCTGGCGGCGCTGGGTGAGGAGTACGGCGAGATCGTCGAAGCCGCCATCCGCGACCGCTGGGTCGACCGCGCCGAGAACGCCGGCAAGCGCTCCGGCGCTTTCTGCGCCACCGTCTACGGCGTCCACTCCTACGTCTTCACCACCTGGCGCGACAACCTGCGCAGCGCCTTCATCCTGGCCCACGAGCTGGGCCACGCCGGGCATGGCATACTGGCCGGGCGCAACCAGGTCATCAGCAACACGCGTACGGGCCTTGTCTTCGTGGAGGCTCCCTCCACCTGCAACGAGCTGATCCTGGGCCGGCACATTGTGGATTCCACCGACGACCCGCGGCTGCGCCGCTGGGTGATCCTGCAGTTCCTGGGCACGTTCACGCACAACATGGTCGTGCATCTGCTAGAAGCACACTTCGAGCAGCGGCTCTACGACCTGGCGGAGGCCGGCAAGCCGCTCACGCTCAGCACGATCTTGCAGGTGCAGAACGAGGTGTTCGAGCGCTTCTACTCTGGTTCGGTAGTCGTGGACGACGCCGCCCGCCTGTACTGGGCGCAGCAGCCGCACTTCTACACCGGCCTCTACCCCTACACCTACGCCGCCGGCCTCTCCTGTTCCTACGGCGTAGCGGAGGCGATCCGTCAGGAAGGTCAGCCGGCCGTAGAGCGCTGGCTGCGCACGCTCAAGGCGGGCGGGACCCAACGGCCTATCGAGCTAATGCAGATGGCCGGCGTGGACATGACCAATCCCGACCCGATTCGCCGCGCCGTCGCCTTCTTCGGCAGCCTGGTCGACGAGCTGGAGCGCAGCTTCGCCTGAGGGAGGACCTTCCCAGGTGAAGTTGCATCACGGACGATCGATTGTGAACGGGAGCGCACGGTAATGGCTCCGCATTGCCCAGAGCCGCTCCTAACCGTCCCGAGTGAGGTGGGTAAGACTGGCGCGACGACTGAGGACTCCGAGCTCCTGGACCAGGGGGTGGCCCACACCCTGGTCGATACGGATAGCCTCCGCTGGCACTACCCGCGCCCCCCGCTATGCACCAACTGGCGTTGCTGCTCCGGGGGCACTGGCTGGCGGACACTCACTTCCAGCCGAAAGCCGTCGCCCAGTGCCTGCACGTAGCGGCGCAGGGTGGTGAGGGTATAGGCGTCGTATCCCTCCTTCTCGATCCGTGACACCTGCGCCTGGGAAACACCGAGACGCCTAGCCAGCTCCGTCTGGGTGAGGCCTGCTTGCTGGCGCGCTTCCACAAGCTGAAGCCACAGCTCCTTCTTGGCCGCCTCCTCCTCGTACACGCGACGAAACTCCGGGTCCGCCATCTGCTTGGACCAGTACTGCTCGTAGCGCTGCTGTCCCTCCAAATCGGGCGCTTCCTGCGTCATCACTCTCGCCTCCTCTCTTCACGTGCCTTGAATGCCGCATGCCGTTTGCTTCCCATCGCCAATTCGCGGCTCGGTGTCCTTTGTGCCTTCTTTTGAAACCCATGCAGGAAGACGATACGCCGGCCGGTGAAGACGAAGTAAATAATCCGATAGATATTGGTCCCACTTTCCTCGCGCAACTTCCACAATTCACCTTCGAGGTGCCGTACCAAGGGCTCCCTGGCCAGTACGTTGCGAACGCGTAACTGCTCCATCGACCAGCGAAACCGAGCACGAGCCTTGCGATCCAGACCGTCCAGAAACTCCTCGACTGGGCTGGCGCCGTTCTCCTCGAGGTAGAACTCAGTGGTCCAGTCGCGCTCCTGGTGCATATACGTATTTTCGCATATGCTCGGTCTGATGTCAAGGTAGTCCTGGGCGCCTTCACCCGAAGGCGGTCATACTCGTGCTGCGGCGATCCATCGTCGGGGCGGACACAGCGCCCTCTCGAGTTGATGCAGCTGGCGGGCGTGGACATGACCAATCCCGAGCCGATCCGGCGAGCCGTCACCTTCTTCGGCAGGCTGGTCGATGAGCTGGAGCGGTACCCACGCACCCGTCAGCGGCTCGCCGTTCGCCGCGCCTCGCGCACGAAGTCGCGTAGCGGGACGAGGTTGTGCTCCCAAAAGAGGGTGATCCGGTAGTCGCGTTGGGCCTGAACGAGGTGGCGCAGATGGTAAACGCCGTCCAGGAGAGGTGGTGATCAAACGTATGGCCCGTCCACCGTAACCGGCAGGGCCTCCATCTCCCGTGGCTCGAACTTCTCCAAGCCGCCCTGATAGGTTCGCCCGGAGCCGCGGAAGGAGGTACTGCCGGCATTGAGCGCCTGGCAGAGGCGTTGTAGCTGCCCGGCGTCCATGGCTGCGACTGGATACAGGCCGTGGCTGATATTGATGAGGGCGAGGCCGTCTGGGTTCAGCGCGAAGGCGGGCCCACGACGGGCCATGTAGGACGCGACAATCGGCGCTGCTTGCTGGGCGCCAACGTACCACCAGGGACGGCGGTGCGAACAGATGTAGGTGTCGGCGACGGCGGGCTTGTCACCTCGCGGCATCTCGCCTACTCGCAGATAGCGGTCCAGGTCAGGATGGTTCCGGCGATCGACATCCCTCGGGATGCGCAAGAGGAGCTTGCGTTCGGGCAAGTCGCGGACGACTCCGCCAGCATCAAGGATTTCTCGAGCGTCCGTGATGGCGGGGACGCACCATGGTGCTACCCCAAGCGCCTGGGCGTGGGCACGGGTGAGGACGAAGAAGTCGTTGGCGCCCGTAACGAGACCGCGGTGGACACGGGCGAACACGGAGAGCCGGGTCGGCGCCGCGTCGTCGGGGTGAGGAGACCGCCCTTGCTCTTCGAACAGCGCCGACCAGCGCTCATTTGCCAGCCACGCCTCCCGAGGCACGGAGAGCCCATCCTCCAGACGCGCCAGATCGGCCAGCGTGTGTACCTTGCGAGCGCTAATCTGACTCGGCCTACTCCCCACGATGAAGCAGGAGACGAGCGCCGTGGTCTGGGTGCTCTCGAAAGGCATGGCTGTCGGGTCGATGAGCTGGAGGGAGTGGGCGCCCAGGCCGTCAAGGAGCAGTTGCCGGAGCACGCTGCCATAACCGACATCCAGCCACTCCGCGCTGGTGACGAAACAGCCGATGTCGCCTGGCGCCGCATGGGCAGCAGTCGCGAGGTAGAACAGCGCGTGCAGCCCTGCCAGGCCCGAGATTCGCAGGCCCAACCGTTCCGCTGTGCCGGTCGCCCAGGCCTTGGTACTGGGACTGAGGTCGTGATGGCGCACATATGGTGGATTGCCGACGAAGGCGGTACGTCCGGCGATGCGTGGCAATTCGAGGCGGGTGTAGTCGGCCTGGCACACCTGGGCCGACCGGGCGTCCAGGGCAGCAAGCGCCGCCCGCGTCATGAGGGTGGCGAGGGGGTCAGCGTCGACTGCCACAACATGCCGTGCTCGGTCGCGCCGGACGGCGGCAGCGACAAAACGGCCGCTGCCGCAGCCGGCGTCGACCACCCGATCCGGCCCGCGGCTCAAGGCCCAATCCACCATCGTGGAGACCAGCTCCGATGGGGTGTAGAAGGCGCCATCTTGACGGCGCTGGACGACCGGACGGATCCGGCAGAAGATATCACCGAGCGGGTCACGTCCGGCTCGAATCGCCTGGAGAAGATCGTCGGGGGCGAGGAGCGACGGCGGCGCGGCGACCTGTGTCTGCTGGACGAGCGATTGCTCTCCGGCAGAGAGTAGGCCGCCGATCTCCGATGCGCCCAACTCGATCGCCAGTCGGGCAAGTTCCAACTCGATACGCGGTCGTTCGGCCAAAACCGACCTGACCACCATACCCTCGCTCCTGGATGCCATCCGCTATCAGACCGTAGTCTATGGCGGAAGCAGGAGTTACGCCAATCCGGACTGCCCCGCAGCCCGCCTCTACGCGGCCGTGCTGCCGATGCTGATCGCCCTCTACGGCTTCGGCTTTGCCTTTGCCGGCCTGGTCCTGTTGATGCGCGAGGCCAACACGCTGATCGACGTGTCCAATTACGTGGTCATCACACTGTCCGGGGGCAACTTTCCCGTGCAGGCGCTACCCGCCGTGCTGCTGCCCATCGCCTTGGCGCTGCCGCTGACCTACGGCTACGACTCGCTGCGCGGCATCCTGCTGCACACGCGCACCATCCTGCCAGTGCCGGCGGAAGTGCTCATCTCGCTGGCCTTCCTGGTCGTGATGTCCGTGTTGGGCACGGCGGTGTTCCGCCGTGTGGAGCGGCGCTGCAAGCGGCTCGGCACGCTCGCGCTACACTGACGCTGGGCGGGCAACACGGATAGGACCGTCAGGTCCTTCGCTGGCCCAACGAACATTTGTTCGCTATAATCTCCACGCCGGTGCTCGAGCACGGGGTTGTGGCTGAGCACCCAATCGCTACCACAAGGAGCGCCGATGGATCCATTGCGGACGATGTTTCGCCACCACATCTGGGCAACGCGGGGCTTGATCGACCACTGCGCCGGCCTGCCTCCAGAGCGACTCCAAGAGAGCGTGCCGGGCACCATGGGCACGATCCACGCCACCCTCGTCCACCTGGTCGCAGCGGACCAGCGCTACCTGGGGCGGCTCACCAGTGAGCAAGCGGACGCACGGGTGCATGAGAGTCAGGAGCCGGCGCCCGCCCCAGCGGAGCTGCGATCCGCCTTCGCCGCGCAGGCCAAACGCTGGGAGGCGGTGCTCGACCGCGTGGACGAGCTGGACGTTACCATCCCCGCGCAGGGCGACTGGCCCGAGACGCCGCATGCCGAAGACCTCCTAATGCTCCAGGCCATCCACCACGGCAACGATCACCGCACCCAAATCTGCACCATCCTCGGCGCGCACGGCTTTGAAGTCCCCGACGTAGCCGGCTGGGCCTACTGGGCATCACTCCGTGCGCAGTAATAGGTCCGATGGGCGTAAGGTCTTGATGCTCGGCCGGATCCGGCAGTGCTGCGTGCAGAACGCGGCTCCGTCGCCCCACGAATGAGACGCACACAGCAACAACGTCTGTCCCCCTCCTGCCCTCGCTAGCGAACGGTCGTGTTTTGCGCCATTCTCTCCGTCGCCGGCCCCTCCCCGCGGCGGGGAGGGTTAGGAGGGGTCACCCCGGCCTACTGCACCGCATCCAGATACAGTGTGCCGGAGAAGCCGGAGCTACTGCTGTACAGGAACTGGATGCCCAGCTCGCGGAACGGCGTGGGGGCGCCACTCGGGATCGTATAAGTGAGGGTCGTCCAGGCGCCCGGCGCCAAGGAGACGTAGCCTTCCATGTGCCAGGACCAGTTGGCATCGGAAACGAACAGTTGTGCGCCGAGGTTGCTCTTGGCCGGCGCCCAGACGTGGGCGGTGATCGTCGTGTTCCCCCCCAGGCTTGACGGAGGTGTGACTTGCACCCAAGGGTACTGCGTGGTGGTGAAGTGCGACGCGGTGATGGCGAGACTGTGGCGGCCGCCAGATTGCCGGCCGGGTCGCTCGGCGCGGAGGATAGCCACTGGGACAGGGCGTTGGAATACTGGACGCCGCCCAGTATGACGACGTTGGTCGCGCCGGTGTTGCGGACGGTCGTCACGAGCTCCTGCATGCCCGCGACCTGGAAGGAGACGCCGGTACCTGCTCCGGCGTCGCCGCCAGCGCGGTCCGCGTCGAGGGCACACCGAGCACGCTTGCCACGACGAATGTCGCCGCGATGGCGAAACCGAGCATGCCAAGACGCTTTGCCGATGCTGTCATTGCTCCGTCCCATCCTTTCACCAATCGCCGACGCGCAGCCGGGGGATTCCGTAGGGCTTGACCGGGCGCTCTCCTCCGATGTGCCGACGGCCCATGAGGGTACGCCATAGCGCCGCGGCATCCTTTCGTCGCTAGCCTAGCATCCGCCTCCTGACACGGTGGGGTGTTCAACTTCTCTGAAATGCCGGCAAGCGGCATACTTTCGGCGGGGTGACTCGTCCGCCGTTGTCGAGGGATTTCACTCCTCGTCTCCCCGTACATCACGGTACAAGGGAACACCCTCAGCGTGACAGGACGGTTGCTACCGGTCCGGTTGGGCAAGCGCCTCCAACAGGGTGCTCACGGACGAGTGAGCGGCAAACCGCTCCCGCTCAGCCTGACTGGGGATCGCCGCCAGCACCTCATCGGCGACATCCCCCATGTCGACGCCTCGTTCCCGACGCGCGCGCACCGTGGCCTCGAGGCGGCTCTTCAGGTTGTTGCAGCGCTGGCACACGGCCTGCAGATTGTCCGGGCTGTCGGCCCCGCCGAGCGCGCGGGCAACGGTGTGGTCGATTGTGACGGTTTCCGGCGTGAGTGGCCGGCCGCACAGCGCACACTCGCGCGTGCTACCCCGCGCCGCTACACTCTCGCGGCGGCTCACGCGCTCCAACAGGGCGTACACATTGTCGGCCGGCACGCGCACCGGTTGCTGCTGCCGACGACGCTCCAGGTCTCGTCGGCGCTCGCGGCCGCGGTCGCGCGCCGCTTCAGGATCCCACGCCCGTCGCGCCGGCATCGCCCCTCCTATCCACTTCAGCATGCCATGCCCGCCCGTCATCCCATAATTGTCCATGGGTGAGAGACGAACAGGAGCATTGTGGACCCGCTGGCGATCGCCATCGTCCTGGTCGCGGCCGGCTTCCATGCCGGCTGGAACCGCGTCCTGCACGATACGTCCGATCGCATCGCCACCATGGCCGTTGCCGGCCTCGCCAGCGGCCTCGTGCTGCTGCCGGTGACCATCGCCACGTCGCCGCGCCAGGTGCTTCCACTCATCGTGCTCTCCGCACTGGCGGAAACGGCCTACGCGCTCTCGCTGTCGGCCGCCTACCGCCGTGGAGCGATGGCACTGGCCTATCCGATCGGTCGCGGCGTCGCGCCGCTGCTCGTCACGCTGGGCGGCTGGCTGATTCTCGTGCAGCTACCGACGCCCCAGACAATCGCGGCGGCTGTGGCGCTCGTTGCCGGGCTGATCCTGGTGGCCACGTCCGGTCAGCACCAGACACAGCGCTCGGCGACCGGCTTCGCGCTCCTGGTCGGCGTCTGCATTGCCAGCTACTCGCTTATCGATGCCCGCGCCGTCCGTCAAGTCTCGCCGGTGGGCTACCTCGGGGCCGTGATGCTCTTGCAAGGCGCGCTCCTCACATTGTGTACCCGTGGTGACCGGCAGCGCCTGCGCAAGGCCCTGGCGCCGGGTCTATTGGTCGCCGTGGGGTCGACAGCCGCCTACCTGCTCGTCTTGCTGGCCTTTCAGCGGGCCGACGCGGGCCGCGTGTCCACGCTGCGCGAGATTTCCGTGCTCCTGGGCGTGCTTATTGCTCGCGAGCGCTCCGGCCCACGAGTCTGGCTCGGCGCCGGGCTGGTCGTGCTCGGAGCGGTGCTGGCGGCGCTGTGATCGCCTGATGCGCGCCAGCTTGGGTGCTGTTGCCCCGGTACGCGCCCTACGCCAGGATCTCCGATATCAATGGCCGTGGCGCCCGTGGCTCGGCAGTAGCACCATCGGCCTGCTCAGGGCGGGCAGTGGACACCGCCGCGGTTCTCTGGTAGTGGTAGCACGGAAACTGACTGGAGAGGGAGACCCGGATCGGTGGACGGGAGCCTGCACTCGCGCCTGCTGGCCTGGTGGGGAGACGACGTTTTCGATCCCTATCGGCCGACGCTGGACAATCCGGACGTGCAGCGGTTAGCAGCCCAGATCGGCCCGGGCTCGCACGTCACCGACCTCGGCGGTACCATGAGCCTCAACGCGCGGCTGGACCCCGCCGATCTGGTGCTGCGTGTCCACCAGCCGTTCATGTCGCGGCAGCGGCTTCTGGCCGTTCAAGAGGTGCGGCGGCGCCTCGCCGACCTGGCGCTGGTCGTTCCGGTCCCCTTGCCCTGGCGCAGCTCGACGGTGTTCCGGTGCGGGAATCGCTGGGCCGAGCTGGAAGAGTACCTGCCGCACGCGAAGCCCGCGCCAACGCCCGAGGCGTACACGTGGCTGTTCCGGGCGATGGGCGCCCTGCACCGCGCGCTGGCGACGCTCGACTTGACGGCGCCGCGACCGGTGGTCGCCACCTACGGGCCGCCGCGCTCGCTGCGTCGCTGGCTGCCGGTGACCGATGTTGCGGTCCAGGGCGATCCCGAGGCTGAGAACATCGTCCGTCTGCTCCGCGACCTGGTCAGCCGCCTGAGCGGCCAATGGGTGCCCGCGAACCGGCTGCCTGTGCAGCTCGTCCATGGCGACGTCCGCCTGGGCAACGTGCGCCGGACGCCGGACGGTGAGACGGCCTATCTGGACTTCGGCTTCCTGGCCCATCGGCCGCGGGTCCACGAGCTCGCCTACTCCCTGGCATTCATGGTGCTCGCGCTCGATGGCTGCGAGGCGCCGGAGCGCTTCGCCTGGCGTCTCATCCCGCGACTTATCGAGGAGTACGAGGCTGCCTCCAAATCCCGGCTCAGCCCGGCGGAGCGTCGAGCGCTGGCGCCTTACACCGCCGCCGTGCCACTCTACCACGCCGCGATTGCCGGGTTCACGCTCGATCCCGCAGGGCACCTTCGGGACCACCTGCCCTTCCTCCGTCTCGGCGAGTGGCTGCTGGCCCATCCCGACGCGATTCTGGGATAGCGGTGCGGCGATGCCTGGCGGCCGGGATTCCGTACCAACACACTACCGGGTTAGTTGACAGGCGCGCTACCAATCTGGGCAAGGACATGTCCTTGCCCTATTCCTGCCTGGTAAGCCGCTCGATCTGCTGGCGAAGCGCCTCCAGCTCACGATCTTTTTGGGCAAGCTGCTGATCCTTGTGCGCAAGCTCCTGATCCTGGCGGACAATTGCTTGATCTCTGTGGTCCAGCTCCTGGGTAATCTCGCCCATGCGGAATTGCCGTTGTCCTGCTGGCGCATACACCGCCACGCGCGCGCCCTCGACCGCGAACGCCGCCCCGATCTGGCGGCTCTGCCAGCGCCCATTCCCATCCGGCTGCCACTCCCGGTACGCCCCATCCCATAGCCTCCAGCCGCGCACCGGCTCGGGCATGAACTCGCCGGTCGGGTCGAGCACTAGGTACTCCGCCACGCCCGCCCGGGCGTAGCTGTAGCCCTTGCCCTTCTCCAGGTCCAGGTCGCTCTTATAGGTCGCATCGCTGAGCACCTCGATCACCAATATCGGGGGCCCATCGAGCGCAAGGGCCAGCGACCGGCGGCGATCGTCCACGGGGCGCCTGTAGACGAAGACGTCCGGCAGTACGGTCAGCCGCGACCCGTCGGGGCGCTGCAGCCCCCTGATCATGGTCTGGCCGAGCGTCTGCCATGGCGGCGGCTGCCCCGGAGTCGTCTGTGCAGAGGCGAGCTCGGTGAGCCCGACGCGCAGGTTGGTGATCGTCGTCTGGTGGAGATCGGTGCCCAAGACGCTCTCCTCCGTATCGTCCGGCGGCCAGAGCTCCGCCGGCTGGGCCTCCTCCAGGGCGACGCTGCGTTGGTCCACCATAGCAGTTTGCCTCCTCTGCGCTGGCCAATAGTGTAGCGTGGAGCGTAGCCCCCGGATAGCCGATCGGCGCAAGTTGACGACGCCGTGCCACAGTGCCCCGGCACGATGTGACGTGCGGCCCTGTGGGGAGGACCTCCCGCGGCGGGGTGTCCACGAGGAGAAGGAAGCCGCCGCGCAGAAAGGCGGCGAGCGCCTGATCGAGCTGCGCCTCCCAGCCGATCTTACGGCCCTCGCGGATGCGATAGACATTGAGCACTCGCTCGGCCTCGGTCGGTTGCACCAGCCCGCCGAAGTGGCCGGGGGTGCGGGCGTTGTGCTCGCTGACTTCCTGGGCATGTCCGGCTCCGGATTAGCTCGCGCGCCGTGTACGTCGTTGGGGCGTCTGTTCCCGCGGGCGCGCCAGGCTGCATCGCCGATCTATCGCCGTCACCATGCCACCCGGCGTGACGACGTAGAACACGGCAGTCCCCCCATCGCCCCTTGCCATGGCGCGCAGCGTATTGGAAGCGGATCGCGCAGGGGGGGAAGATAGGGTCCGCGCGACCAGCGCGTGATCCCGGTGACGTTTGTGCGTCATCAAGATAATGGGGCCGCCTGTGAGGCGACCGGACTAGGGTCGAGCAATGCTGTACTTCGGCCGGCTGGCCATCCTCTTGGCCGCGGGCATCCTACTTGCCGCCTGTAGCTCTCCCCTGTCTGGCGAAGGCGACGCGTCTATGGCAGCCTCGGCTGCTCCCTTATCGCTTGCCAGCCCCATCACCGTGGCCTTTGTCACTGCCAAACAAGGCTGGCTGCTCGCCGGGAACTGCAGCGGCGTGGGCAACGGGGCATGCATGATCCTGACAACCAGCGACGGTGGGAAAACGTGGGTCGCGCAGTATCGCACCACGCTGGAGCTACGTGCGCTGTACTTCGACAATCCCAGCGCCGGCTGGGTATTGGGAGCGGATTGTCAGGGTCGGGGCGTCCATCAGGTATGCACGGGAATCATCCTAGCCACGATGAATGGAGGGGCAACCTGGACGCCGCGGCAGACCGGCGCGATCCTGTCGGACCTCCAGTTCGTCGACACGCGGCGGGGCTGGGCGCTGGAAAGCCAGTGTCCTCCTGACGGGGCAGCGTCGTGCCCGCGTGAGCTGTGGCAAACCAGCGACGGCGGGCAGAGCTGGCGGCGTATGCCGCTGCCGGGGTTCTCGCCGAGCGGCATCAGCGTCGTGAACCCAACGCACGCGTGGCTCGCCGGCTGCGTCGTGAAGAACACGAGCACCAACCCCTGCCTTCGACCCGCCGTCCTCGCCTCAACTGATGGCGGTAAGGTCTGGCGCCGCGAGCTGGAGCTGCCGGCCAGCGCAGGCTCGTTCGCCTCGTCGATCACCTTCGTCAACCGAGCCGATGGCTGGCTGCTGGCCTCCGCTCCCTCGGGCTGTGGAATGGGCGGCTGCTGGGGCCCGCTCTACTTCACGATCGACGGCGGACAGCATTGGATCCAGGAACAGCCGGAGTATCACTGGAATATGAGCGGAGAGACGCCGGACCGGCCGGGATTTCCTGGTGCGCCCGTCTTCGTAAACCCGCTCATTGGCTGGATCCCGATCAGCGTTGGAGCAGGTCCGGGGGAGGGAGGGATCGCGTCCACCATCGACGGTGGCAAGACGTGGACCCATACCGGAGGTCGCGACGGCCGGAGCATCACCGGCGTCTCCGCGGTTACGCCGAGCGACGTCTGGCTCGTCGGTTTCCGGCGCACGTCCACTACCGAACAGCCCCTCCTCCTGCATAGCACCGACGGAGGGCGTTCCTGGATCCAGCAGTTGCCAAGGTCCACTGGTCAGCCAGCATCCAAGGTCGTCGTGCCGGCCACGAAGCCGCCAGCGATCCCCACCCATGCCCCTAACGGCATTACCATCGAGCTGATCAGCCTCAGTCCGCGTCACCTCGCCATCGCGCCGGGCCAGACTGGGACCGTTCCAATCGGCAACGGCGAGATCGACGCGCTCGTCTATTACGCACACCCACTGGTCCCAAGCATCCCCGGGGCTCCCGGTTGGTCCGCCCCGACCGTTACGGTCAGTCCACCGGGCTGGACACCTGTCGTTGGCAACCTGGGCCGTCCCGACACCCTCACGCTCGAACTCTTCGGGAACGCGACCGGCCACTTCACTGTCACGACCAGCGGCATGCAGGCCAACCCGCCAGTCAGTTTCACGCTGGATGTAGTACCGAACGGCAACGTTCCTGACAGGTAGGCGCCGCCGCGGCTATGTCCCCGCACCTCGAAGCGATCCGGATCGGCGATGCTCGGATCGATCCAGCGGACCACCGGGAGCAGCACAAGCCCCTGCACCTGACATGTCCCCTCTGCCTCGTGGAGACGGCATAATGCTCGGGAGATGCCTCACGCGGGCAGTGCCGGGGAGGGGTCGCCATGAACCGTGCTATCGTCAGCCGACGGCGGGTATTCCAACAGCTTGGCAGCCTGGGTGTCATGCCGGGGGCCGTCCTGGTGGTGCATACTTCGTTTCGCGCCGTGCGCCCGGTGGAGGACGGCCTGGAAGGGCTTATCGCGGCCTTACGCCAGGCCGTTGGCCCGGATGGTACGCTGGTCATGCCGACGATGACGGGCAGTCGGAAGGACGAGCCGTTCGATCCTGCTGTTACCCCCACGCGCAATATGGGCATCGTCGCCGAGTCGTTCTGGCGGATGCCCGGCGTTCGGCGGAGCGACCATCCGACCTCGTCATTTGCCGCCAACGGCCCTCTCAGCAGAGAGATAACGGCGTCGCAGCCGCTGGAACCCGTCCACGGGCTGGACAGTCCCATTGGTCGGGTCTTTCAGCACCATGGGCTCGTGCTCCTCCTGGGGGTGGACCACACCGCCAACACGACTATCCATCTGGCCGAGGCGCTCAGCCGTGTTCCTTACGGCATCCGCAAATGGGCGACCATCCTCCAGGATGGCCATCCCCGCCGCGTCGCCTTTCGTGAGACGGACCATTGCTGCCGGAGCTTTCAGCACGTCGACGGGTGGCTGCGCGAACGCGGGCTTCAGCGCGAGGGGCAGGTTGGCCATGCGCACGCTCGCCTGGTCCGCGCTCACGACATCGTGGACGTGGTGACGGAGCACCTCGCCGCTGACACCACTATGTTTCTCTGTCCACGCGGTATCAGTTGCGAGGAGTGTGACGCTGCCTGGCAAAGTATCGGAAGCTGAGCCCGGTGCTCCGAGCCGCTGGCAGCTCGCTCGGAGCACGCGCGGTACCGCCATCACCCACGATTATGACTATCGTAACGATGCGCCCCACCGCCAGGTGCACCAGAGCCGGCCTCCCAGGGGAAGCGCTGGCTGTTCAGCCGTTCCTCGATACCGAAAGGCCCGTTCACCCAGGTGCGATAGCCGTCGGTGAAAGCAGTGACGTTATAGGCGGGGAGCGGTTGCCAGGAATCAGTATCCCGGACGTACATGGCTCCGTCGCCGACCACGTCCTTGCCGCCCTCGCCGGCCCAGACGATCATCTCCTTGCCCGTCCAGACGACCGCCTGCTGGCTCTCCGCCATGCCCGGCTGGCCAGCGGTGGGCAAGGGCGTCCAGTTGTTCGTGATGGGGTGGTAGATCGCCCCCTCCGGGCTGCCCCACCAGCTCTGGCCCGACCAGATGATGACGTCGGTGTCGGTCCAGACGGCGCTGGGCGCCCCTATCGTCACGGGCCCACCAGCGGCCATGGGGCGCCAGGTTCTGGTCACCGGGTTATAGCGGCCACCGCTACCGATGGGCAGGAACTTCAGGGCGTCGCCACCAGTGCCGCCCCACAGGACCAACTCGTTGCCCGTCCAGACGGTCGCCGGCGTGTCGCGGGAATCGGGAGCACCCGCGCTCGCCATCGGCGTCCAGGCGCCGACGCCTTGTGCCGTCGCCTGTTCGGGCGTGAGCAGTGGAGGCGCCAGCGCCAGCAGGAAGGCGAACAACCATGCGAACGTATGGGGACGGGAAATGTCCACGAGCGTCCTCTCTACCCCGGCGTGAAGGTGTTGGTCAACTCCGTATCCGGCAGCTGCTTCCGGTTACCACCGGCTGGGCGTCCGTCATCTGGCCATAGAGGCCCTCGCCAACAGCGGGCGCCTTCTCCACTGCTCGGCGCCGCCGGCTCAGCAGGCGACCGCTCGCCCGGCTCGGTGATACGCTGGGTGTCGGCGGGGAGGCGCTCGGCATCCTCCGGCGGGATTCGGAGGATGCGCCATCGCTCACTATGCGCCGGAGCGCGAGTTGCCGCGCGACCGAGTCACGGGGAGGCCGCTCCCCAATTCGGAGTACCCACACACACCGCTCGGGATGCGCCGTAGTAGAAGCAGGCCGGGCACACGGTATCCTCAAGCGAGAGAGTTCGGTGCAAACGGTCTTCTGGTTCGGGATATCGATTTCACCGATCACGGAAGGGAGGGCCACGTGAGTCCCCATCAGCACCGCTACGACCCAACGACGGGGCGGCGCGGCGCTGCCGAGCCTCTTGCCAATCATCCATCATCCCAGCCTCAGTGAGCGTGCAATTGAGGAGGTGAGTATGACTGGAGTGGTGGAGATTCGCGACACGACACAGGAGAGCCCGAGCGGGCCGCGAATGCTGGCGGTGACGCTCGCCGATCTGCTGGAGTGCATCGCCCCCGTCGGGCGCGGCCTCACTTGGACAATTCTGGATCTTGAAGCAGTGGGCGAGCTCAGCGGCAAGAGGAACATGCTCGATCTCGAGGAGCAGATTCAAGCCTCGCCGCATGGCCTCGTCGTCTCGTGGTCAGAACTCCTCACTCTGGCTCAAGAACTCCATCAGGTGATCAACTGCGTGCTGGCGGGCATGAAAGCCCCCTCGGCGACTGCACAGATTCGGCGTGGGACGGATACCTGTGCGATCAGCGATCTTGTCTTGGAGGCGATCGATAGTTCCCTCTGGAGCGTTTTTGCGCGAGACGACCGGGTATTGGAGCGCCTACAGCGGCGGTTCCATGACATCAACTTCCTGCCCCTTCCCATTCGCCATGCCTGCTAGCTGACCGAGGTGTTGCACCGCCGCGGTCGCCGGGGACCGACAGGCTGCGGAGCACCTACGGTCCCGCCGCTGAGATCCCTCATCTCCTCACTGGTACCACGCGGCCTGGAGCCGGTACAGCTCGGCGTAGCGACCGGTCGCAGCCAGCAGCTCGTCGTGCGTCCCTTCCTCGACTAACCGCCCCTGGTGCAACACGAGGACGCGGTTCGCGCCGCGACAGGAGCCGAGGCGGTGGGAGATGAGGAGAACCGTGCGGCGCTCGGCCAGCTCGGCGAAGTGCTGGTAGACGGCCGCCTCTGCCTTGGCGTCGAGGGCTGCCGCCGGCTCGTCCAGAACCAGCAGGTCGGCGGGGCGCAGGTAGGCGCGGGCAATGGCCAGCTTCTGCCACTGGCCCACGGAGAGCTCGGCGCCGTCGTGGAACTCTTTGCCCAGGAGCGTCTCGAGGCCGCGAGGGAGCGCCGCGGCGGATCGCCTCGTCCAGGTGCCCATTGTCGTCGGCATGCTCGATGTCGCCCACGGCCACGTTGTCGCGCACTGTCGCGTGGTAGCGCAGGAAGTGCTGGAAGACGGCGCCGGCATGGCGGTACCAGTCGGCGGGGGCGAGTTGGCACAGGTCGATGCCATCCACCAGGATACGGCCGCTCGTGGGACGGTAGAGGCCCAGCAGGAGCTTCACCAGGGTGGACTTGCCGGCGCCGTTCTCGCCGACCAGCGCGATCCGCTCGCCGGCGCGGATGGTCAGGGAGACGTGGGAGAGGGCCGGCGCCGCGCTGCCGGGGTAGGTGAAGGAGACGTCCTCGACGGCGATCCCGTCGCGGATCGGGCCGGTGAGCCGGCGGCCTGCTTCCAGGTCGAGGCGCGGGCCGTCGACGAAGGCGAAGTAGTCCTGGACATAGCGCAGGTCGCTGGCGATGGTGAAGACGTTGCCGGTCACGCTTCGATAGAAGTCCTGGAAGCTCTCGATGGCGTAGAAGAGGGCCGCAGCGGCCCCGATGCTCACGCGCCCGGCGACGAGCAGGGCAACGCCGACAGCAAGGGCTAGCGCGTATGTGAGGGCGTTGAGCGCGAAGTGCAGGACGAAGACCCTCGTCTCCTCGGCATCGATGCGCAGGCGGTCGGTGGCGAGCGCGCGCCAGAGCCGCTCGGCCTGGCCGGCCAGCCAGTCGCCGAAGCCGAACACGCGCAGCTCGGCCGCCGCGTCGCGGCCGGTCAGGATGCCGTCGTAGACGCCGAAGCGGCGCTCGTCCGCCGACTGCGCCCGCTCCAGGTCGTGGCGGCGGTGGGCGAAGCGCTGGGCGGCGATAACGCCCGGCGTCGTGCCCAGGACGATGAGCAGGGGGATGCCCCCATGCAGGTGGCCGAGGTAGAGGAGCAGCGAGAGCAGGGTGACTCCCCCTTTCAGCGCGTGCCAGGTGGCCATGAGCATCTGGTAGAGGCGCTGCTCCAGACCGCGCCGGACGCGCTGCACCTGGTCGTGGTACTCGGGGCGCTCCAGCTCCTCCAGCGGCATCGCTTGGGCCTGGCGGAAGCACTGCGCCTCGGTGTACCGTTGCAGGAGCTCCTTGAAATTACCAGAGAGCATATTGCGGAAATGGTTGCTGCCGGCGTAGACGATGGTGAGCAGCGCCAGCGCGACGGCCTAACCGATGGCTGGCGAGAGGGACGCCGTTCCCTGGAGCGCGCGCTGGGCGGCGTCGATCAGCCCCCGTAGCAGGGTGACCTCGGCGACCTGAAAGAGGCCCGATCCCGCGTAGATGAGGCAGAGGCTGGTGGCCAGGCGCGGGCTGACCGTCCAGAACAGCCGAAATAGGCGCAGCAGCACTCGCCAACGCGAGACGGACGGTTGGAGGGAAAGCGACGCCGCGGCCGCGGCGGCGCTCATCGTTCCCCACCTTCCTTGTCACCGTCCTGGTACCAGTTGGCCTGCAGGCGGTACATACGGGCATATTCGCCGCCCTGCCGGAGCAACGCATCATGGCTGCCCTCCTCCACGCTGCGCCCCTGGCGCAGCACCACGACACGATCGGCCAGCCGCGCCGAGCCGAGCCGGTGGGAGATGAAGACAGCGCAGCGACCGGCCGCGGCCCGTGCGAACTGGCGGTAGACCTCCACCTCACCGCGCGGGTCGAGCGCGGCCGTCGGCTCGTCCAGGGCGACAATCTGGGCATCGCGCAGGTAGGCCCGAGCCAGCGCCAGCCGCTGCCACTGGCCGGAGGACAGGTCGGCCGCGCCCTCCAGCGCCTTCCCCAGCAAGGTCGAATAGCCGGACGGCAGCACATCGATGAAGGAGGCTGCGCCGCTGCGCTTGGCCGCCTCGACGATGCGCGGGTGCGTCGTCGAGGCGGGGATGCCGTCCGCAGGCAGCAAAGTGGCGTCGGCGTAGGCAATGTTCTCCACAACACTGGTCTGGTAGCGCATGAAGTCTTGGAACACGGCGGTTGCCTCGTTTCGCCAGGCGGACGGATCGAGGTCTGCCAGGTCGATGCCGTCGACGGTGATCCGCCCCCTGGTGGGACGGTAGAGACCCAGCAGGAGACGTACCAGCGTCGTCTTGCCGGCGCCGTTCTCGCCGACCAGCGCCACGTGCTCTCCCGGGCGCAGCACGAGGGCGACCCCGCGCAACACCGGCGAGCTGGACCCGGGATAGGTGAAGCCGACATCGTGGAAGCGGACGCCCTGCCGGATCGGCCGGGGAGGCCGGCGTCGCGGATGGTCCGGCGTCAGCTCCGTGGGCAGCGCCAGGAAGTCGCGCAAATGCTGCATGCGCACCCACTGATCGACGACGTAGTGCGCGTTGAAGGCGAGCGATTGCGTCAGCTCGCGGAAGCGGCTGATGCTGTAGAGCAGTGCCACCACGCCGCCGATGCTGATGCTGCCGCGCACGCCGAACGCCAGCAGGGCGATGACCGTGATGAAGCTGACGACCTCCTGCAGCGTCACGCTTCCCAGCTCGTACAGGGCCAGTTGGCGACGCGCCGCCTGCATGTCGTCCAGATAGCACTGGAAGACGGCCTGCCAGCGGCCGAGGAGATGTGCGCCCAGACCGAACAGGCGCAGCTCCGGCGCGGCCTCGCGGCCGAGCAGCAGGCCGGTCCAGTAGCCTAGCTCGCGCTTGAGCGGCGAGCTGCGATACTGCACCTGGGTGAACGCGCGGCTGAGCTGCGCGCCGACGTGGGCGCGAACGATGGCCGTGACCAGTAGGATGGCCGCCAGGAGCCAGTGGACGCTGGCGTAGAGCAGCAGCAGGCCGGCCAGACCGACCACCGTGCTCACCAGCGTCCCGATCTGCTGGATCAGGAAGATGAGCGAGCCGCCCAGCGCCTGCCGGCCAGTATCCAGCTTGGCGTAGTAGTCCGGCCGCTCGAAGGCGGCGAGCGGCAGGGCGAGCGCCTGGGCGTAGACCTGACGGCGCAGCCCCTCGTCCACGCGCTCTCTGGCGAGGCTGGAAAGGTAGATGCCGGAAGCGCGGAACGCCTGTTGCAGCAAGAAGGCGACCAGCAGCAGCGCGAGCCAGGGAACGGACGCCGAGAACGTCACGCGCTGGGCGCGGGTGACCGCGTTGATCAGCCCCTGCATCGCCCAGACCGCTAGCGGGGCCGCCGCGCCGACGGCGACGGCCTGAGCCAGTAGGAGACCGCCGGGCGCCGGTGCATAGCGGAGGAGCAGCCCGCCGCTGTAACGGAACGCGGAGGCGGCCGTGGACACGCCCGCTGCGATTCGCCGCGGTATCGACGCGATTGGTATGACTGGCACCGATGCTCTCCGTTCTGTGGCATTGCAGGGGACCAACAGGATCGCCGCGCAGGCAAGTAGCGCAACGGTGAGCGCTGCGTCCGGCCGCGGGGGCGGAGTATCGCCTCGCCGGAACTGACGAAGCCCAGTAGTGGCGGGCCGTCGTGACCTCGATCACGATGCGTGCGCTAGCGGTGGGAGTATAGCACCATGCAGCAGAGCCGGAAGCCAGTGGAAACGCGCACCAAGGAACGGCCGCGGCGGCGTACCGCGCCACCCACCGCCCTGCCGCGGTCCTCGACCGCGGCAAGGCGACGGACTCTCACGGAGCGGCCAGGGATGACGACAGAGGTTAGCATTGCGAGCGTCGTGCGCCTGCCCGGTCGCACGGCGCGCAACAGCGCGCAGAGTCGATGGATAGAATTCGCCCGGTTGAAGGCCCAACACGGGCAGGGGATAATGGAACCATGAATACCGCAACGACGATGCCCGGATCCCTCGCCCCTTGGGCGGAGATCGTACCGCACTTCGGCGCCGTCACGGTCGATATCCTGCTGACGTTACCGGACGACGGGTACCAGTACGAGGTGGTCGAGGGGGTGCTAGTCCGCATGGCCGGTAGCGGGTTCGAGGCGACGACCATCGGACAGACCATCTCCTTCATGCTGAATGTGCATGTACGGCCGCGGCGTCTGGGCATCGTCACCGGGGCCGACGGGGTGTACAGGTTCGCCGGCGCCGAGACCGGCCTGGTCCCCGACGTTGGCTATTGCGCTGCCGAGAAGCGGGCGCTGATCACGGACCGGCGCAAGCCGATCCCCTTCGCGCCGGACCTCGCGATCGAAGTCGCGTCGCCCGACCAGGGGCCGGGCGCCATGGCGGCGAAGGCGCGGACCTACTTAGACGGCGGGACACGCCTGGTATGGGTGGCGTGGCCGGCGCGGCAACAGGTCGACGTGTGGCGCCACGATCATCCCTCCGGCCCGGCCATGACGCTCGGCGCGGGCGACGCGCTCGACGGGGAGGACGTCGTGCCCGGCTTCTCGCTCCCGGTGGCCGACGTATTCGCCGATCCGCTCGCCGAAGGCTAGCCTGCTAGGGTCCGCCGGGCATCGCTGGTCGGCTACTAAGCTGACGGATGTCTCTATCGTCCGGATGCCGCCCCGCCAAACGGCGGGACATTAGCCCTCGCGATACCAACGTTCGGCTGTGAGAAAGGCGAGCCCCAGATGGGTGCGCCACGTGCGACCGATCCGTGGTAACCGGCAGAGATCGGCAAGATAGGCATCTGCCCACTCCTCGCGGTTGGCGAGTCCAGTTGCCTTGTCCTGCGGAACCATCATTGCCTCTCCCATCAGCGTGTCTTCAGCGTCCCTCACTTCCTGACGCGGCGCCGTCGACGAAAGGGAACAGGTCGGAGGCGACCGCATGAGCAGGGGAGCGACATCCTTTGCCGAAGATACACTACACGAAGAGAGGCTGGGATGTATGCCTGAGGGCTTTCCGAGAGACCTCGATCTCGCAATTCGGCGGTTGATAAACCCAGACTTCCCGACGCCTACTCGCCAATTCACGGACATTACCCTCGTTCTTGAGCACGACCCCGCCGCGTTTCGGGCATTGGTCGAGCAAATGTGCCAGCCTTTCCGTGCCGAGCCACCGGACGCGTTGCTCTGCATCGAATCCTGCGGTTATCTCTTCGGTGCGCCAATGGCCCTCGAGCTGGCGCGCCCGATTGTCCTCGCCAGGCGCGCCGGCAAGCTGCCGCGCGCGACGTTGCGGCGTGCATACGAGTCGTCCGGGCGAGCAAGGGATCCGGAACGGACAATGGAGATACACGGCGGAGCGATTCTTCCTGGCAGTCATGTGCTCGTCGTGGATGACGTTCTCGCGACCGGGGGCACGGCGCTGGCGGCGCTGGACCTGGTCGAGCAGGCAGGAGGCGTCCCCAATGGGGTCAGTGTGGCCTTTGAGCTGGTGCGTTATCACGCTCGTCGGGAGATCGAGCGGCGCGGAGTGTTGCTCCAGTCGGCAATTCGGCTCTAGAGCCTGCTACGCACGTCGGATCGTTTGGGCGGGTAGCATAGCGGCGTTATGGAACGCACCTTCGCCTGGCTGGTGCGCTTCCGCCGCATGGCGCGCGCCTACGAGCGCCTGCCGGAAATGCGGACGAGGCTGCATTTCCTCACCTTCGCGATCTTGTTGCTCAGCGGCTTCATTCGCTTCATGACCGAAAGTGCATGACAGGCTCCAAGGAGGAGATGCATGGTGCAGGTAGTCCCACCCGGCCAGATCGTGATTTTGAACGGGACCCCGCGATCCGGGAAGTCCAGCATCGCCGCCGCGATCCAGGACACGTTCGAGGGCGTCTGGATGAACCTGGGGGTCGATCGGTTCAAGCAGATGACCCCGGGCCGCTACCAGCCCGGGCTCGGGCTGCGCCCCGGGGGCGAGCGCCCCGACCTCGAGCCTCTCGTTGTGATCTTGTACCGCGCCATGTACGAGGCCATTGCCGCGCACAGTCGCTTGGGGCCGAACGTCGTGGTGGATGTCGGGCACCATGACGCCTATTCCGTGCCAAGGGGGATTCTCCCCGCCTGTGCTCGGCAACTGACGGGCCTCCCGGCGTTGTTCGTGGGCGTGCGTTGTCCCATCGACGTGGTCATGGAACGGCGGCGCGCTACCTGGGGCGCCGGCAACGCCGACGACGGCTCGCCGCCAAACCCGGTGCGCTTGTGGCAGCAGGCCGTCCACGCGCCGGGAATCTATGACATGGAAGTCGACAGCTCGGTGCTCAGCCCAGAGGAGTGCGCCGGCGTGATCCGCCGGCGCCTCGACGACGGTCCGCTGCCATCGGCTTTCCAGCGCCTCGCGGCCATGGCCACGGGATAGGTCGCACACGCCGAAGTGGCGCGCCCTGCCCGGCGTTTAGGTGGCCGGTCGCCCCTCCGGCACGGAGTGGGTGATGGGCGAACCCTGATCCACGTGGCCGCTTACGGCCTGCTCGGCGCTGAGCGGCCGCCCGCCCTTGCGGATGTGCGCCAGCAAGCCACCGTCGACGAGGACCTCGCGCTCGCGAGGCGAGAAATCGGCGCGAAGGGTCAGCTCCCGCCCCGACTCGACGATGCGGCAGCGGACATCCTCGCGCCCTTCGGCCAGGGCGGCGCGCAGGTCGGGCAGCTCCCAGGTGTCGTCCTGGCGAGCCAGGAGGTAGTCGTCGTCGCGGGCGAAGGTCAGCGGCGGGATGCCCTGGGCGATCAAGTTGCGCCGGTGGATGCGGGCGAAGCTCTTGGCGACGACCGCTCGGACGCCGAGCTGCTTGGGCGCAAGCGCAGCGTGCTCGCGCGAGGAGCCCTGACCGTAGTTGTGGCCACCGACGATGAAGCCGCCGCCCTGCTCCCGCGCTCGCGTCGCGAAGCTGGGGTCGAGGCGTCGGAACACGAAGCTCGCCATCACCGGCACGTTGGACCGGAAGGCCATCACCTCCGCGCCGTCCGGCGAGAGGTCGCCCGTCGAGATGTCGTCACCGACCACGATCAGCACCGCTCCCTGCAACGCGGCCGGCAACGGGACCTGGGGCGGCGGTGGCTGGATGTTCGGCCCGCGGGGCAGCGCCATGGATCGCGCCTGCTCGGCTGGTGGCGGGGCCAGGATCTGCTGATCGTCTGTCCCCGGGCGGTAGGTCGGGGCGGGGAGGCCCGGCTCCTCGGGGCCGAGGTCGCGCGGATCGGTGATCACGCCGCACAGCGCCGTTGCCGCCGCCGTGGCCGGGCTGGACAGGTAGACCTGGTCCTTGATCGTGCCGCTGCGGCCGGGGAAGTTGCGGTTGAAGGTGCGCACCGAGACGGTGTTGGTCGGCGGCGCCTGCCCCATGCCGACACACGGGCCGCAAGCCGGCTCCAGCATCCGCGCTCCCGCCGAGATGAGGTCGCCGTACACGCCCGACCGAACGATGACGTCCAGGACTTGGCGCGAGCCGGGCGTGACCGTCATCACGAGGTTGGGGGCAATGACCCGGCCGCGCAACACGGCGGCGACGATGGCGAGGTCAGCAAAGCCGGAGTTGACTGAGGAGCCGATGCAGACCTGGGCGACCGGCGTCCCGGCGACCTCGCGCACCGGCACGACGTTGCCGGGACTGGAGGGCGCGGCGATCAGCGGCTCCAGACGGTCTAACTCGATCAGCTCGTGCTCGTCGTAGGCAGCCGCCGGGTCGGCGGCAAGGTCGAGCCAGTCGCCGGCCCGCTGCTGCTGCTCCAGCCACTCGTGGGTCCGCCCGTCGGACGGGAACAGGCCGGTGGTGGCCCCGGTTTCGACCAGCATGTTGCAGATGGTGGCCCGCTGGGCGACATCCAAGGTGGCGACGCCGGGGCCGTAGAACTCGAAGATGCGGCCCAACCCGTTGCGGACGCCCCGCCGTCGCAGCAGCTCCAGGACGACATCCTTGGCTTGCACCCAGGGCGCGAGGCGGCCGCGCAGCTCGACGCCCACGATCCTGGGCGACTCGAATTCGAAGGGGTGGCCGGCCATGCAGAGGGCCACGTCGAGGCCGCCGGCGCCGATCGCCAGCATGCCCAGGGCGCCGGAGGTGGTGGTGTGGCTATCGGCCCCGACCAGGATGGCGCCGGGACGGGCGAAGCGCTCGAAATGGACGTAATGGCAAATGCCGTTGCCCGGGCGCGAGAAGTGGAGCCCGTAGCGAGCGGCGAAGGCCTGCAAGAAGCGGTGGTCGTCCGGGTTCTTGAAGTCGAGCTGGAGCAGGTTGTGATCGACGTATTGCAGGGCGAGCGGCACGGCGACGCGCTCCAGGCTCAACTCCTCGAACTGGAGGCAGGCCATTGTCCCGGTTGTGTCTTGGAGCAAAGTCTGGTCCACCCTCACCGCGATCTCCGCGCCAGGAGCGAGCTCACCCCCCACCAGGTGCGACCTGAGGATCTTGCCGGTGACGTTATCGGGCATGGTAGAGCACCTCCCCGAGGGCAGACGCAGCGCTACGTCGAGTCGTGCCGCCGTCCGGCCGATCGCGCGGCCTGGGCGAGAGCAGACCTCGGACACCTGCGACGATGACCTGTGGCCGCGCACCGCCTGCGGCGCGCGGCAAGAGCCGCCACCGTAGTGTACTCCATCCTGGGCAGCGAGTAGCGCCCCGACGACGGTTGTTTGCTGCCGCACGCTATGATTCCGTCGTCAGGGAGGTGCGCCACGGAGTTTGCAACACGCTATCGCCGCGAGCGGCGCGCCACGGAGCGCGGGCGTCCCGCCCGCCTCGCTTCGTGCCTATGTCGCTCGGTCGCCATCTTGCCAGCATGCCCGCCGTTGGTTGTGACCGGGCGGGCGGGACGCCCGCGCTCCGTGGCGCGCCGACAGGTCGGTGCAATACGGTGCGGCATATCCGTGGTCGGAGTCGGTGATAACAGTCATATGTCCGAATTCTGAATTGAGGTGGGATCGGTCGTGCCTGAACAATCTATGGGGACCACCAACCTGGAAGCCCAGCTTCCGGAGCGAATCAACGAGATATTGCTTGGCCAGGTGGCCGTGATAACAGGCTCGTCACGCGGCATCGGGCGAGCCATCGCCGTGCGGCTGGCCCAGGCGGGAGCCGACGTTGTGCTCAACCACCGTGCTACCCCTGAGGAGGCAGAGGTGGTGGCCGGGCGCGTCCGCTCCTTGCAGCGCCGCGCCCTCGTCGTGCAGGCGGACGTGGGGGAGGTAGACGGGGTCAACCGCTTGATCGGCGCTGCCCAGCAGCAGTTCGGTAAGGTAGACATCCTGGTCAACAATGCCGCGGCCCTGTCCATCCCTTCCTTGTTTGACATCACCCCGGAGGAGTTCGACCGCGTCATGGCCGTGAACGTGCGCGGGGTCCACCTGTGCTGTCGCGCCGTCTTGCCGGGTATGATCGAGCGGCGGGCCGGCGTCATCATCAACATCGCTTCCGGCTCCGGCAAGCATGGCGGCTGGGGTACCAACGCCAATACGACCTATGCCGCCAGCAAGGCTGCGGAGATCGCCTTCACCATGGCGCTGGCCAAGAACGTCACGCAATATGGCGTCCGCGTCAACTGCGTGGCGCCGGGACCGACCGATACGCACACCTATATAACCGGTGAGCCGCCGCGGGCGGACGCCTCCATCCCGGTCGGGCGACGCGGCTATCCCTACGAGGTCGCGGCGGCGGTGGCCTTCCTCTGCAGCCCCGAAGCCAGCTTCATCATCGGCCAGACCATCTGCGTCAACGGCGGCAACTGGATGCAGTGAGCAGCCGAGCGCTCACAGCGCCCAGGCGTCGCCATCGGGACCGAACGCCATCGACCGGGGCACGCCGTCGACGGTCAAGCGTGGATGCGCTCTCGCTTCGGACAAGAGCGACTCGGAGATCCACAGCTCGCTGAGCTCCAGCGTGTTCTTGATGCGCACTAGCCGCGCATTCTGCGGATCGGGCCGGGCGCAGGCACGCAGCGCGACCGCGATAGCTGCGCGGTCGGTGGGCAGCACGCTCGGCATCTTAGCACGCTGGACGCCGCCGACGCCCGAGGTGATGCCGTTGATGTAGGTCGCTTCCAGGTCCACCTTGCTGGCCAGACGCTGCGTGGTGACATCGGCCAGGCCGATGCCGACGGCGTTGCCGTGGCTGGCCTCGGTCAAGTCGAGCACCACCAGCGCCGTCACGTCTGGGCAGGTGAACTCCGGCTCCCCGTGGATCATCATGCGACCCAGGATGTTGGTGTCCATACCAGTGCCGCTGACGTTCTTGCCCATCTCGTCGACGATCAGCACGTCGATCTGGTCGAAGGGCAAGCTGGCCATCAGCCCTTTAGCCTCCCGCTGCAGCTCGACCTCGCGCGGCCCGCCGATCTGGTCGGCCGGCACCGCTTCGATGCGGGCCGTCCGCTCGTAGGCATTCTCCAGGATGGCCACGCCGCAGAGGAACTTGCCGGTCTGCTGCACCATGTACTGCGCCGCCGGGGCCAGCAGCGTGCGCAGCCCCTTGGTGCCGCGAGCGTGGATCTGCTCGGCGCCGCTGCGCTTGCCCAGCCCGATGGCACAAATCTTCGCCAACCCGCTCTCGATCTCCCCTTTGAAGTCTGTGTGCGGCTTGACTCGGTTGACCGGGATGATGGCATCGGCCTCGTAGGCGTTGCGGTCGATGTGGACGTCCAGTCCGCTGGGCAACCGGCCCAGCACCACCGTGTCCATGGACGAGCGGATGGGGCAGCCCAGCGCCTGCTCGGTCATGCCCAGGCTCTCCAGCATGCCGACCTGGCCCTCGGCGGTCGCGCCGCCGTGACTGCCCATCGCCGGCACCACAAACGGCTCGGCGCCGGCGCGACGCACCTCCGCTGCCACGGCGGCCAGAATCCGCGCGATCTGGTAGATGCCGCGACTCCCGCCGGTCAGCGCGACGCGCATCTGTGGGCGGATGCGGCCGGGCACGCCGAGGCGCTCCAGCTCCGATCGCACCGCCCCTTCGATGTCCTCCAGTGCCGGCGTCTCGAAACGCTGGTGTGCTTTCACCACACGCGGAAAGCTCGTCTCGATCCTGAGCGTCTGGATACCTTCAGCAACCAGCATGCCCGTCGCTCCTCACCTATGGCCCTCACTGTCGACCTCACCCCACCCTCCCTTCCTACCGTATCGGTGGGGATGGGGAGGGTGGGGTGAGGTCGACTCATACCCGCGCTCGCCAATCCTCCAGCACGTCCCGCAAACTCTCCTCGAACGGAATCATCGGCTTCCATCCCGTGGCTGAGCGAAGGCGAGCGGCATTGCAGACCAGCCGAGGCACGTCCGCCGGACGCAGACGAGACACCTCCTGCTGCACGTCCACGCGTACCGTGCTCAGGCCGATCAGCCCCTCCAGTACATCCGCCACCCGCCGCCCGGCTTCTGAGCCTACATTGTATACCTCGCCGGGCCGGCCACACTCCGCCGCCAGCACATAGGCGCGGACGATGTCGCGCACGTCGCTGAAGTCGCGCTCCGCCGTCAGGTCGCCGACCTCCACGACCGGAGGTCGCAGGCCACGCTCGATCTCGGCGATCTGACGGGCGAAGCTGGCAATAGCGAAGCGATCCGATTGCCCCGGCCCGACGTGATTGAAGGCACGTAACCGGACGATGCGCATGCCCCGGCCCATCGCGTACTGGTACGCCAGCAGGTCCTGGCCGGCCTTGCTCACCGCGTAGGGGCTGACGGGACGAAGCGGCACATCCTCCGAGATCGGGTTGTCCTCCGGTTGGACGAGGCCGTAGACCTCCGACGAGATGGCAACCACGATAACAGGGTCCAACTCTTCAGCCCGCACCGCTTCGAGCAGGTTGATCTGCCCGACCAGATTGTTGACGACGGTGCCGGCCGGATCGTCCCACGATTGCGGCACGGCCGACTGGGCCGCGAGGTGATAGACGGCACCGGGACGGGCAGCGGCTATGGCACGGCGTGTAGCAGCCACGTCGAGCAGGTCGGCTCGATGAAACTGCTGGAGATCGGGCGGCGCCTCGCCGCGACCAAGCCCATGTACCTCCTGACCCAGGGACCGCAGGTGACGGGCGAGGTGCCGGCCCACGAAGCCGCCCGCCCCGGTGATGAGCGCGGTCACACGATCGCTCATCCCTTACGCGGATTAGGAAGAGACGCGACACTGGTGGTGGGGATGCCGGGGCCGCGACTGCGGTCGGCGGCCAAGCGACCGGGGCGACTGCGGTCGCCCGACGATGTGGGGTCGACATCCCGATTTGGGAGTCGTAGTGTCTGTTGGAGCCGTCCGCCGCACCGCAGTGCTTCGTGGTTGGCCGGGGGTGCCCCCTGGGCCCGCAGTCGCGGCCCCGGCGCCCCCGCCGCCAGTGTCGCGTCCATCCAAGCTGCCTTGCCTCTCATCTCCGCCCTCGAGGAATGAGGGAACCTTACCTTCCGATACGCCCGCTGATGGCTGATACCTGACACCTGATCGCTCGTTACGTCCCGCTCTCCCAAGAAGCGAGATAGCGCTCTTGCTCGGGCGTGAGCGTGTCGATCTGCACGCCCATGCTGCGCAGCTTGAGGCGGGCGATCTCGCGGTCGATCTCGCGCGGCACCACGTACACCTCCGGCTGGAGCTGACCGGCATGCGTGTGCATATACTCCGAAGCCAGCGCCTGGTTGGCGAAGCTCATGTCCATGACGCTGGGCGGGTGTCCCTCCGCCGCCGCCAGGTTGATGAGGCGGCCCTCGCCCAGGAGGAAGAGGCGGCGCCCGTCGGCAAAGCGGTACTCGTCGACGAAGTCGCGCACGCGGCGCTTGCTCTCCGCCGCGGCTTCCAACGCCGTCAGCTCGATCTCGTCGTTGAAGTGGCCGCTGTTGCAGACGATGGCGCCATCCTTCATCTTGCTGAACAAGCCGCCGCCGATGACATTGACGTCGCCGGTGAGGGTAATGAAGATGTCGCCTTCCTCGGCGGCGCGGGCGATAGGCATGACACGGAAGCCGTCCATGAGGGCCTCCAGGGCGCGGGTAGGATCGACCTCGGTGACAATCACGATGGCGCCCATCCCCCGCGCCCGGCTGGCCACGCCGCGACCGCACCAGCCGTAGCCCGCCACGACGATGGTCTTGCCGGCCAGCAGGACGTTGGTGGCGCGAATGATGCCATCGAGTGTCGATTGGCCGGTGCCGTAGCGGTTGTCGAACATGTGCTTGGTGTCGGCCTCGTTGACGGCGATGATGGGGAACTCCAGCGCCTTGTCCTTCGCCATGGCCCGCAGCCGGATGACGCCGGTCGTCGTCTCCTCCATACCGCCGGTGATGGTGGGGATAAGGTCGCGCCGCTCCTTGTGGATGCTGGCCACCAGGTCGCAGCCGTCATCCATCGTCATCTGCGGGCGGTGGTCCAGCGCGGCGGCGATGTGCCGGTAGTAGGTGGCGTTGTCCTCACCCTTGATGGCGTAGGTCGGGATGCCGTAGTCGGCCACCAGCGAGGCCGCCACGTCGTCCTGGGTAGACAGCGGATTGGACGCGCACAGCACCAGGTCGGCGCCACCGGCTTGCAGGGTCAGCGCCAGGTTGGCGGTCTCGGTGGTGATGTGCAGGCAGCCGGACATGCGCACGCCCGCCAGGGGTCGCTCGCGGGCGAAGCGCTCGCGGATCTGGCGCAGCACCGGCATGCTGGCGTCGGCGTATTCGATGCGCAGCTTGCCCCGCGGCGCCAGGCTGAGGTCACGAACATCCGAAGGGGTCGCGATCGTCGTCGCGGCCATTGTGTTTACACCTTTCCGGCCGGCGCGAGCGCGGCCTCGTCAAAATGGGTGGTGCGCACGAGCTCCTCGTAGCGCGCCACGACGTCATTCATGGTAATCGCCCGCAAGCGGCCAACGCTGAACTCCTCGACGATGAACGACGACAGCACAGCGCCATACAGCATAGCGCGGCGCAAGGTGAGCCGGTCGACGGTACCCTCCCTCGCCAGGAAACCCATCAGCCCGCCAGCGAAGGAGTCGCCCGCGCCGGTCGGATCGCGCACCTCTTCCAGCAGATAAGCAGGCGCGACGAAGAGGTCGTCGCGGCTGAACAGCAGGGCGCCATATTCGCCGCGAGTGACGATCACCACGCTGGGACCTTCGGACATCACCCGCCGGGCCGCGGCGCGCAGGCTGAACGTGCCGGTGTATTGGCGGATCTCCCCTTCGTTGATGCGCACGCCGTCCACCCGCCGCACCACTTCGGCCAATTGATCCCGCTTCCCACCGATCCAAAAGTCCATGGTGTCCAGCAGCACGAAGCGCGGTCGCCGCAACTGCTCAAGGACGGTGAGCTGCAGCTCGGGATCGATGTTGCCGAGGAAGACGAACTCCGCGTCCTGATAGGGTGCCGGAAGCTCGGGCCGGAAGCCGGCGAACACGCCCAACTGGGTGTCGAGGGTCTGAGCAGCGGAGAGATTGAAGTCGAAACGAGCCTTCCAGCGGAAGCTCGTCCCCGGCGCGGTCGACAGCCCGGTCAGATCGGCGTTGCGCGATTGCAGGAAGTCTCGGTACTCTACGGGGAAGTCCTCACCGACCACCCCAACGACCTGCACGCGGGTGAACAGACTGGCCGCGGTCGTGAAATAGGAGGCGGTGCCGCCGAGCGCGTCGGTGACCGAGCCGAACGGGGTTTCCACGCTGTCCAACGCAACGGAGCCGACGACCAACAGGCTCATTGCCCCTCCACCAGCGCGCGCAACGCGGTGAGGTAGGGCGCGTGGGCAACCCCCTTGTCGGTGACGATAGCAGAGACATAACGCGCGGGGGTTACGTCGAAGGCCGGGTGCGCCGCCGCAACCTCGGGTGGAGCTGTCGGCAGCCCTCGCCAGGCCTTGACCTCCGCCGGATCGCGTTCCTCAATGGGGATCTGCTCACCGGTAGCAAGGCTGAGGTCGATCGTGGAGATGGGCGCGGCGACGTAGAAGGGCACGCCGTTCTCGCGCGCCAGCACCGCCACGGAGTAGGTGCCGATCTTATTGGCCACGTCGCCGTTGGCGGCGATGCGGTCGGCGCCCACCACGACACACTGTACCTTACCGCTGTGCAAGAAATGACCGGCCATGTTGTCGGTGATGAGGGTCATCGGGATGCCCTCCTGGGCCAGCTCCCAGGCGGTCAGGCGGGCGCCTTGCAAGAACGGACGCGTCTCGTCGACGTACACGTGGATGTTGCCGTGCCGCTCCCAGGCGGCGCGCACCACGCCCAGCGCGGTGCCGTAGCTGACGCAGGCCAGCGCGCCGGCATTGCAATGGGTGAGGATACTCGCGCCGGTAGGAATGAGCGCGGCTCCGAACTGTCCCATCCGCCGGCAGCCGGCCTCATCTTCAGCCGCGATGTCGAGCGCCTCCTCGAGCAAGGCGGAACGGACCTCGGCGATCGGCCGTTCGCGCAGCGCCCGAGCACGCTCGCGCATGCGCCGCAGCGCCCAGAACAGGTTGACCGCGGTGGGGCGCGTGGTTGCCAGCAGCGCCGCACCCTGATCGACCTCGCCAAGCAGATCGTCAATGCTCGTGGCTTTCGCGGCCTGCGCGGCCAATGCCACGCCATACGCCGCGGTCGCGCCGATCGCCGGCGCGCCGCGCACCTGCATGGTCCGGATCGCCCGTGCCACCTCCTCGACCGTCCGGCAAATCACGGTGGCCGTCTCCGCGGGCAGCTGTGTCTGATCGATGAGGCAGACGGCGCCATCGTGCCACCAGACGGTTTTCATTGAGGGATGCATATGGCGATGCTTGCAGCGAGATGGGGCGCATAGGTCGGGCACGGCAGCGCCACCGGACCATAAATGGTCCGGCTAACAATACAAAGCCTGCTAAAGCAGGCTAAACACGTGATGCCAGTGTAATTCCCGCAATTGCTGCGCCTCAGCACAATTGATTGTTCAGTCCAGCCTCCTTTAGGGGGCTTTGTAATCGTAGCCTGCTGATTCATCGGCAGGCGCGCGACCGCACAAGCCGGCCTCCCCATTCGCTCGCTCAAAACCGGATCACCGTCTCGATAGGGTACCCACGCAGCACTTCGCGGCCGTTGAGGAAGGTCAGCTCCACCAGAAATGCCACGCCGGCCACCAGGCCGCCCAGCCGCTCCACCAGCCGCGCGGTGGCCCGGCAGGTGCCGCCCGTGGCCAGCAGATCGTCCACGATCACCACGCGTTGGCCAGAGCTGATAGCGTCGCGATGGATCTCCACGGTGTTGGTACCGTACTCCAGTTGGTACTCTTCCTTGATGGTCTCGGCGGGAAGCTTGCCCAGCTTGCGGACGGGCACGAAGCCCAAACCCAGCTCATAGGCCACCGGCGCCCCGAAGATGAAGCCGCGCGACTCCATGCCGACGATCACTTCCGGCTGGAGCGTCCGGCAGCGCTCGGCCAGCGCGCGGATGGATTCGCGGAAGGCTGCCCCATCCTGCAGCAGGGTCGTAATGTCCTTGAACAGGATGCCCGGCTTGGGGAAATCGGGCACGTCGCGGATCTTCTCAGCCAGCACCGCGTCGCCTCTCCTCACGCTGATCCCGTCGCCGCCGCGAACACAGGGGACACGGCAGCCAGAACCGACCTAGTATTCCACCTGGGATGTAAGGGGGTCAAACCGGCGGGATGACGATCCCCGCCCCGCCCGCCGCCGCCGTCACAAACGTGCTCGGCGCACGGCCGAACCGCTCGCGGTAGGCGCGCCGCAGCGCCCGGTCCCAGTGGGGCGCGGCGCGGCGCTCCATCAGGGTGACCGTGGAGCCTCCGAAGCCTCCGCCGGTCATGCGGCTGCCGACCACGCCGCGGACGGCACGGGCCGCCTCCACCAGCGTGTCCAGCTCCGGAACGGTGACCTCGTAGTCGTCGTGCAGGCTGGCGTGCGAGGCGTACATCAGGCGGCCAACGGTGTCCAGGTCGCCGGCCCTGAGTGCAGCCACAGCATCGAGAACCCGCGCGTTCTCGGTCACGACGTGGCGGCAGCGGCGGGCAACCCGCTCCGGCAGGAGGTGCTGATGCCCGCCGAGCTGCTCCGGAGTGACATCACGGAGGGCGCGAATGCCTGGCAGCACGGGTTGGAGCAACCGGACGCCCTCTTCACATTCGGCGCGCCGGGCGTTGTACTCGGAGGCGACCAGCCCGTGCTTGACGCCGGTGTCGGCGACGCCGATGAGATAACCATCGGGCAAGGGCACATGTTCGTAGGCCAGACTGCGACAATCCAACAGCAGCGCGTGGGCGGGCGTCGCCAGCCCAGCGATGAACTGATCCATGATGCCCGAGTTGACGCCGACAAACTGGTTCTCCACGCGCCGGCAGAGGAGCGCGAGGTCCGTAACGGCCATGGTCTGCCATGGATCGACCGCGCCGCTCGTCGGTCCGATAGGCCCCGCCACTGACTGGCTACCCGCCAGCGCCAGCAAGGCGGTACCCGAGGCCATCTCCAACGCCGCCGAGCTGGAAAGTCCGGCCCCGAGAGGAACGGTGCTGGCGATAGCCAGGTCCACGCCGGGCAACGAGACCCCGGCCCCGAGCAAGTAGCGCACCAGGCCACGGATGTAGTTGCTCCAAGGCTGCTCAGTGGACCGTTCGATGCCTACGAGCGTCCACTGCGCGGCACGCCGCAGCGTCGACGAATAGACCCGTACCTCACGATCAGCACGCGGACGGACGGCGACCAGCGTGTCGCGATCGATGGCGACGGGGAAGACGAAGCCGTCGTTATAGTCGGTATGCTCCCCGATCAGGTTGACCCGACCCGGCGCCCGCGCCACGAGCGCGGGGGATTGACCGAACTGGCGGGCAAACAGGTCGCGCAAGGCGGTCACGCGCTCGGCACGGGGATCAGATTCCGTTGAGGCTGCCAAGGACGTTACCTCCTAGGGCGTAGGCGTCCGGTCGAGTGAGGACACAGACGTTACACTGGCCGGCTGACCGCTCCTTTTCGGCGCCCACCCTTGCCCCTGAACGAACTGCGCGGCGGTTGCCGGCGGTCCGCCATCTGGGTGCTTGAGCCAGTTGTCGAAGATGGCGACGCACTGGGTCGCCGGATCCCAGTTGCCGTTGCCATCGGGGGACGGGTTTCGCGCGTAGAGCGAGAGCACGTCCGGCCGGTTCAAGGATAGGATGGCGTAAGGGTCGAACTCTAACCGCGCCACCTCAGCCGGTGGCGCCGAACAGTCAGGATACGGCGTCGGCGTCGGCACCGGTCCGCCTGATGCCCAGCCCTTCTGCTTCACATAGGCAAGCACGGCGGTCGTCCCATTCCCATCCGGGTCCTGGCGGGCCCAGTCGTCAAAGATGCCATGGCACTGAGACAGGGGATTCCAGCCGTTCTGGATGTAGTAGGCGAGGACATCCGGGCGCTTCTGGGCCAGGATGGCGTAGGGATCGAAGCCGTCCTTGGCGATCACGTCGGCCGCGGAGACACAGCCGCTGGTTGGGATGGGGGTCGCGGTCGCCGGCGCCGGCACAGCCGCGGCCACCGCCGCTGCCGCGGCTGGCGAAACGGGCGAGAGCTGCTGCGCCAGTGCGCCGCTGCTGATCCAGGCGGTCGCTACGAGGATCAAGCCGGCGAGGATGCCAACGGTCGCTTCGCGTCGAGCAGACGGCGATAGCCAGCTCAGCACGCCTTGCTTGCCCGGCTCGTTGGACGGTGGTGGAGTCAGGGCGCCCTCGTTTCCTTGCCGGCCCCATGTCCGAACAGCTCGATCGACGGCAGCAAACGCCAGCCGAGCTGGTCCATGAGTATGCCCCAGATGAGCCAGAACAGGGCGACCACAAGCCCGTAGGCGGCGAGGTCCGTCAGCCGCGCAGCCGCCGGCTGATTGCCGACCACCTCAGCCAGCAGCGCGGCCAGCGCGAGGGTCAGTCCACACCACGCAGCCACACGCCAGGGCAGACGCCAGAGCAGTCCGGCGACACCAGCCAGCACCAGAAGGTCGGGAGCGATTCCCGCGCTCCAGGAGCGGACCAGACCAAGGTAGGCCACCACAATGATCAGGGCAGTAACGGCGCCGTAGGCGACGCCTTGCCTGCCGTCCTCGCGCCAACGCTGGTCCAACACCTGGAGCGGGAACTGCCAGCCCAGCCGATCGAACAGCATATTCCATATGCCCCACAGGCAGCCGACAGCGATGCCATAGTAGGCCAGGTCGGCGAAGCGCGAGGCCAGATCCTGGTTGCCGACGCTCAACGCCACGGCAATGGCGAGCAGCAGGGTCAGACCGGACCAGACGGGGATGGTGTGCGGCAGCCGCCAGAGCAGGCCTATCGCGGCGGCGCCCAGCAGCAGGTCCCCCGGCAGACCGGCAGACCAGGAAGCCATGGTGACGGCGCAGAGGCCGACAATCACCAGGCTGGCAATGCTGCCGCCCACCAGAGGCCACCAGCCAGTAGGGCGTACCGCCGGCGCCTTGGCAGGCGCGCCCCGGACCGCTGACTCGTGCGTCGCTACCATATGGGCTACAGCCTACCACGACTCCGGTCGCCGCTTCCTACCGGTCACTCCTGTCGCCCCTTCTCCCTGACTTGAACCGTGCGGAAGAGCGTGAGGCGTCGGAGACAAGGGTAGGGTGAAGTTGACGAACGGCAAGATATCCACCTAATATATCTCTGCTACCCGCATGTGTCAGAGGATGGAATGAGCTTGCCTGTTGGATTCGCTGCCCCGAGTCCCCGCCGCGGGCGGGGAGACAATCTCACGAGTCACGCTTTCCAGGTGCTGCGCCAGCGTATTCTCGCCAACACTATCGCGCCGGGCGATCCCATCGACGACGCCGCCGTCGCCCGCGAGCTGGGGATGAGCCGCACCCCCGTGCGAGAGAGCCTGCTGGCACTGCAGGAACGCGGGCTGGTGCGCATCGTCCCCCGCGTTGGCCACTTCGCCACCGAGATCAGCACCGCCGATGTCGTCGACGCCTACGAAGTGCGCATGCTGCTGGAGCCGGCCACCGCCGAGGCGGCCGCTCAGCGCATCAGCGCCCAAGAAGCGGCGGGGCTGGCGCATCTGGTGGGGTTCGGCCCGGAGGAGCTCAGTCCGGCGCTCTTTCCCCGTGCCGTCGAGCTGAACCGCAAATTCCACGTCGGCATCGCCGAGGCGTCCGGGAACCGGCGGCTGGCCCGCCTATTCTCCCAGTTGATGGACGACCTCACGCGCGTCGTCCACTACGAGCTGGCTCATGGGCTGACCAGCGGCGCCTGGCGGGAGGAGCACCAGCGCATCCTCGACGCCATCGCCAGCCACAATGCCGTCGCAGCCGGCCAAATGGTGCGCGAAACCATCCTCAACACCAACGTGATGATTCAGAAGGGGGTCTGGGTACGCTATCGTGACCTGGTGGAACGGAGCCGCTCAACTCACCTCGCGCAGCACACGGCGGTCCTCGTCGGGGACGCTACCGGGTAGACGCCGCGCCCACGACGGCGACCATGCTAGGCGCCGCCGGACCGCGTCGCTCTGGATCCAGCCGTCGCCGTGTGGACCCGCCGCCGGTTCAAGCGCCTGGCCACCAACTCAGCCTGTTCCCGAGTCTCAAACCCCTCGCCCAGGAAACAGCGCTGGCTGTGGTCCCAGACGATATACAGGACGGCGTACCGATGGGCGTCGGTCGGGGAAAGGTACACGACCTGCCGCTCAACGGTGTAGCGTGGCGCTCCCTCCACCGCCTCGATTAAATCATGGAATGGATGCCGATCAGGTTCCACAGCCCGTGCCCTCCCTGTGTACTGACCTCCTGAGCAGATTATTAATGCCGTCGCATGGTACACTCTACCGGTCAAATCGCCCGCATGACCATTCGCGCCGGATCGCGCACCGAAGCTACGCCTGTCCAACGTTCATCGCTGGAGCGGCTGTCAGCGTTGCCCCTCCGTGGCATGACGTCGCGTGATGGCCAGCCCATCTGGATCGGCTCCTTCGGATGCACTGGGCGGGCCGTTCAGCGGGAGCGCCAAGAGCGTGTCCGCGTCGTCGGCGACACGCTGGAAGAGCAAGCCGCTAACCTGGCGCACCGCCCCGCACAAGATGGCCACATCTCGCAGCAAGGTGTGCTCGCGCACGTAGTCCACGTCCGCCTGCACCTCCTCCGTGGGCGTCAGGCTGCTCTGTCCATGGAGGAGCCAGGGACCCACGACCCCCGGTTTCATCGAGAGCAATAGGCCAGCCCAGGTGCTGACCAGCGGCAAATCGCCGGCGACGATGGGGCGCGGCCCTACCAGGCTGAGCTGCCCGCGGAGTACGTTGAGCACGCGTGGCAGCTTCTCTACGACGTAGCGCCAGCGGTATGGCCCCCGCAGACGCCCAAGGTCGAGAGTCTGGCCGACGTCACCGCCCACGGGGCCCCAGCCGGCGAACGACCATCGTTGGAAGCGGCGGCCTCCCTCGCCCACCATTGGCGTGCCCTGCAGGAACGGTTGGCCCCGCAGCCTCGCCCGCGCCCAGGTCCAGGCGAAGAGCGGCGAGCTGATGAGGAGTACGAGCGCTGCCACAGCGCGATCGGTGAGCGCCTTGGCAAAACCTTCCAGCCCGGCGATGCGACGCAGCTCCGGTAGGAGCACCGCGACCTTCCCGCGGTGGGCCGGCTGCAATCGCACCAGCAGCTCCTCCGAGTTGCTCGGCAAAAGGAGCAGGGGGAGCTGTCGCGGCGACGCGTAGGCGGCGCGCAGCAGCATGTCGTGGCTCTCGCGGGCGAGGGCCCCATCAACCACCAGCAGCTCGTCTACGGCCTCCGCGACCGCCACGCGGAGCGCCGCCGCCGGCCGATCCAGCACCCGGGCGCCCGGCGCGACCGCCAAGCCGAGCGGCAGATAGTCGTCGAGGAATCCCACCACTTTCACGTCGCGACGCTTGGCAAGGAGGGCCGCGGCGCGCACGCCGCTTTGCCCGGCGCCCGCGATCAGCACTCGCCAGGGATGGTGGCGTCGGTACCGCTGCAATGCGAACGCGAGCAGCTCGCGTTCGCCCAACGTGAAGACCAACGCAGCGAGCCAGGCTATGACCAACCAGCCGCGGGAGAGCTGAGTGCTCCCGATCAAGTAGCTACCCGCCAGGGTCAGCAACGCCGCGAAGGTGGTGGTATCCGCCACTCGGCTGACCAGCAAGGTGCTGTGCTGGAGCAGCTCCCTGGCGTAGAGGCCGCGCAGCGCATAGACGGCGAGCCAGAGCGGCACAAGCACGGCCATCGCCACGAGGTAGCGCACCGGGTCGCGCATGACCGGGCTCAAGACCGCCAGTTGGTCGGAAAAGTGCAGCCGGTAGGCCAGCGAAAAGGCCAGGAGCAAGGCGATCAGGTCCGCCCCTACTGCCAAGATGGGCAGCCCCCTACGCGCTGGCAAGGATGTCCTCCAAGTCGCGCCGGGAGAGGTGGCGAAGACGTAGTCCCGCGTTCAGGAGCACGGCGGCGCCGGTGTCGGAAAATCGAAAGTCCAGGCGGCGGAGGCCGGCGGCTTCGAGACTCACGGTGAGCGCGGCCTGCTTCTCCGGCTCACAATAGAGCAGCAGAAAGCCCCCGCCCCCCGCGCCGGCCAACTTCCCACCTCGGGCGCCGTGCCGGCAGGCCAGATCGTAGAGCTCGTCGATGCGTGCCGTGGAAATGCCGCTCGCCAGACGGCGCTTCTCCAGCCACCCCAGATGCAGCAAGTCGGCCAGTCGGCCCAACTGCCCGGACAGCAAGCAGCGGCGGGCCTCTTCCGCCATCGCCTTTATGGCGTGGAGGCTCGCCAAGTTCTGCCCGGCGCGTGTCCCCGCGCGCTGCTCACGAAGAATCTGATTGGCGTCGCGCGAGCCACCGGTGAAGAAGAGACAGAGCCGCTCTTCCAACGCAAGCCGCACGTCCAGCGGCACGAGCAGGGGCTCGGCCTCGACGCCATCCGCATGGAAGCGGTAAGCGTGCAGGCCGCCAAAAGCAGCGGCATATTGATCTTGCTTGCCGATCGGGGAACCAAGCTTACGCAACTCGATGTAGCTGGCAATCTCGGCGACCTGGGCCGGCAGCAACGCCATGCCGCACAAGGCGGCCATGGCCTTGACCAAGGCGACGGCTACCGTGCTGGACGATCCGAGCCCGGTGCCGCCGGGCACTTCCGACGCCATGAACAGGGACAGGCCGCGCCGGATGCCGAAATGATGCACCACCGCGCGGGGCAGGGTCAGCTGCCCATCTTCCCACGGCACGTCCTCTTCGGTCTCGTGGCGATAGAAAGTGCTGTAATCCGCCGAGGTTATCTGCAGCGGCCGGACGCCATCGGCCTCGACGAAGGCATAGAAGTACTTGTCGATGGTCGTACTGACAACCATGCCCCCGTGCTCCTCGTAGTACGCGGGCAGGTCAGTGCCGCCTCCGGCGAAACTGATCCGCACGGGCGCCCGAACGAGCAGCATGTCACCTCCGCGCTACTCGGCCTGTCACGCTAGATGGCGATACCGTCATGTTCTCGCCATTCCATGTTCACCGGCTAGTGTACAAGGCCCCAGGGTAAAGGTGGTACGGCAACGACCAACTAGCCATAACGGGTGATCGAGACGTCTCACCTGTTCAGGTAGTCCTCACAGAACGGTACGGATCGTCCGCCCGTTCGGATCAGCGCGAGACGATGCCTGCGGAGAATGGCGGCGGCACGGTGGAGGTCCGCGTTCCTGTAGCAAGCGTAGTACAATCCGGGCCGGTTGTATCGTGGCGGTACGCCCCTGGGAAGGATGGCAGCTCCAGCATGCAGATGATAGGCAACGTGTGGTCCTCAGTGCGCCGCCGGACCGGACGGCTGGAGCGGGCATTGCTCGTGGGGGCGCTGGCAACCGTCGTCGCCGTGCCGATCGCCGTGGCCGATCCGCAAGGCTCCGCCAACCTGCAAACGGCGCCGGCCAGCTCCACGCTGGCGGTCGCGGTGAGCGCCACCGTGACGGTGGACGGCAGGACGCTCACGATCCAGAGCGGGATCAACGCTGCCGGACCCGTCACCATAACGGTCGCCGGCCACACCGTCACCTTGAGCAGCCCTGACGGGCTGGAGCTTGGCCCCGCCATTGTCATCGCCGGGCTCCCGGCCGGGCCGGTGACATTGACCGGAACGCCGCTGGGACGTTCCGCGTTTGGACCGTTGCAGCTCGTCGACGGAAAGGCTCCAGCCACCAATGGCTCGCCGATCATCGTCCAGGCCAGCGTCGGACCCGGTGGCGTGATCCCCATTCCCACCAGCTTGCGCGGCGTGCCGCTGCTCTCGCTGTCGATTACTCTCAGTGCTGGCGTCGCCGGTGCTCTCGGTCCCGGCAACGCGCCCGCCCCGGCACAGCAACCCGCCGGCGCTCCAATCGTCGCTGCCCCCGGCCAATTGCCGTTGGCGTTGCCACACACGGGAGCTGGGGGCTCGGAGCAGTAGTGGGGCCATTGGCATGCGGCATGCCATTCCGGGCCGACCAGGCTGTAGGGCGGAATCCTCGCGGAATGACGCCATACGTGGCAAGTGGCCCAGTAGGGGACGCCGAAGAGCCGTCGCTGTGCTGGCGACGTCGGTTGGCAGCAGTCCGTCGCCCCCGGCTCAGGCGAGTGAGAACGGCGGCTCGACGGTCACCCTGCTCCCCTCCGCCTCGGCGCGCGCCACGGCGCGCTCCAAGCGCAGCGTCCGCTCGGCCTGATCCAGTCCACTCAGCGTCGGGGCGCCGGTACGGACGGACTGGGCGAACGACTCCAGCTCGGGGACGTAGCCGCGCAATGTGAGCGGCGTCAAGGAGGCATAGGGGATTGACGCCGAGGGCGCCCAGACCGTCGCCGGCGCGGAATCAAATGCCACGTCCATCGAGCTGACCGAAGGCAGACCGCGGTAGCTCCACAACTCGCGCGCGCCGCGGGCAGACAGCAGCCCGGACGGACCGCTGACTTCGGCCAGCTCCATGGGGATGGCCACGTTGGGCGGCCCGCCCCCATGGACCATCGCCAGATCGCCGGCAGCAAATTCCAGCAAGGTCACGTGCTGCCCGGCTCGTCGCAGGCTGGTGACAGCCGCGACGTCGCCAAGTAGATACAGCGCCAGGTCGTAGATGTGCCGGAGCCACTCGTAGTAGCGCAGCGTGAGGACCACCCCCTCCGCCGTCCGCACCTCCGGCAGTAACGCGCGGAGCTGCTGGTAGATAGGGGCGTAGCGGAGGCAGGTGCCGTAGGCGAGGACTCGGTCGCTCTGCCGTAAGGCCGTGCCCACCGCCTGGGCTTCCTCCGGCGTGCGAATGCCGGGGGTCTCACAAAACACGTGCTTGCCGGCCGCGAGGGCCGCGGCCGTGAACTGACTCAGCGAGGCGCCCGAAGTGGCGACGACGACCGCTTCGACATCCGAGCGGGCGAGCACCGTCTCGGCGCCCACGACTGCAGGAAAACCGAGCTCCTGCTGAGCCGCCGCCGCCGTTTCCGGATGCGCCGTCGCCAGCGTCACCACGCGAATGCCCTGGCTCCGCAGCAATGCCGGCAGCAAGATCTGGCGCGTATGCCGCCCGGTGCCGATCACAGCCACGCGAATAGGATCAGACTCCATGGCTCACGCCTCTCTAAGGACATCACGCCGCTGGCCGGCGGCGCGCTGCTCACAGCTCCGCCAAAACCTGATCGTAGGCGAAGATGATGGGCAGGCCGCCCGTGTGGACGAACACGACCGTCTCGTCCTTGCGAACGTGCCCTCGCCGGATCTCGCCGATCAGCCCGGAGAAGGCCTTACCGGTATACACCGGATCGAGGAAGACCCCTTCGACGCGGGCGGCGAGGCGAATGGCTTCCAGCGTCTCCGGAGGCGTGCGTCCGTAGCCCTCACCGACGTAGTCGGCGTGGACACAGAAGTCGGCTTCGCTTACCACCTCGGGCAGGCCCAGCGCGGCACAGGCGCGCTGGGCAAGGTTGACCTCCTGCCGCAGCGTCGCTTCGGCGCCGCTCGATACGCTGACCGGATGCACCGAATAACCGGCGCCGAGCAGCTTCCCCCCGAGCGCCAGGCCGGCCGCGGACGACCCGGCGACCAGGAAGACGTGATCCGCTTTGCTGTCCAATGCCCGAAGCTGATCCAGCAGCTCGATCGTCGCTTCGGCAAAGGCCACCGTCCCGGCTACCGGGGAGAAGGGGTCGCGCGTATGGACGTACGGCTTATGGCCACGCTGACGCAGGTCGGCCAGCACCTCGTCCAGGATGCGATCGAGATCCGCGGAGTCGGTCGTGCCCGTCTCGACGATGTCGATGCCCAGCATTCGATCCAGGAGGAGGTTCCCTTGCACGCGCTCCCCCTTCGGTCCGGGCTTGACCAGCACCATCTTCAGGCCTAGCCGCCGACAAGCCGCCGCGTGCAGCCGGGCGTGGTTGGATTGCCCGATGTTGACCAGGACCAGGGTGTCGCAGCCCTTGGCGCGCAGGTCGGCCATCCGGAACTCGAGGGCGCGCACCTTGTTGCCGCCGAAGGCGATGCCGGTGAGGTCGTCCCGCTTCATCAGCAAGCGCGGCCCACCGAGCGCCTCCGAGAGCCGCGGCAGCTCTTCCAGAGGTGTTGGCGTCAGCGCGAAGCCGGGGATGCGCGGCAACCGGCCAATATGCTCGCGGAGCTGGTCTGGGGTGAGGCGAGGTGCGCTGGAAACAGCAGTCACGATCGTGCCTCCGTGCTTCAGCATGCCTGGGCCCCCGGCGGCCCGTGCCTGGATAGTAGCAGACACCTACGGGCACGACAGCCCCGGCTTGAGGACCGGGGCGTTGCGTGCCATGATGGGGCCAGTCAACAACGGAGGTGATCATGCTTTCTGAGGAAACCGTACTCGCGGCCTTGCAGGGCAAGCAGGAAGTCGCCGAGGTCTGCCGGGCGGCCGGCATGACGAAGGCGGAGTTTATCGCCGCTCGCGACGCCGACCTGCGACGCCGGCTCCCACCCGCCGAGGCGCGGCTGACGGCCGCGGTTCAGGGTCCGGTCGAGATCCTGCGCGACCGCGCCGGCCTGCCGCACATCTACGCCGCCGGCACGTCCGACCTCTACTTCGGGGTGGGCTTCGCCATGGCCCAGGACCGGCTGTGGCAGATAGACCGCCTACGCAGGCGCGCGTTGGGTCGCCAGGCGGAAGTGCTCGGCGCCCCATACGTCCAGAGCGACCTCATCCACCGGAGCGTCGGCATCGACCGTATCGCCGCTGCCGAGGTGGGGCGCACCGATGAGCGAACCCGCCGCATCCTCGACGCTTTCGTCGCCGGGATCAACCGCCAGATCGAGCAGTGCGCGCGCAATCTGCCCATCGAATTCGCGGTGCTCGAGTACGAGCCGGAGCCGTTCAGCGTGCGCGACGTGCTGGCCATCCTGCGCGGCATGTGGTGGTCGCTCAACGGGCGACTGGACAACCTCGTCGTCGCCGAAGCGGCACGACTCCTGCCGAGCGAGGAGCTGCGCCGGGCCTACCTCACCCCCGAGGCGCCGGAGAGCCGCATTGTCCCGGCCGGAAGTCCGTACCCCGGCGCCGGCCGGCCCCTGTCACGACCGAGCGACCTCCTGGCTGGGATGGGCGACGCCACCGGCAGCAACAACTGGGCGGTGACCGGACGGCGCACCAGCAGCGGGGCCGCGCTTCTCTGCAGCGACCCGCACCAGGGATTCTGGCTGCCGTCCAGTTGGTACGAGTACGCCGTCCACGGCCCGGAAGACAACGCCGCGGGAGCGGGGCATCCGGGCGTGCCGGGCCTGTGGTGGGGCGCCAATGGCGACATTGCCTGGGGCCTCACCAACAACGCCGCCTCCACCCGCGACCTCTACGTCGAGGAGGTCCATCCCCAAGACGCCGGCCGCTACCGCGACGGAGATGGCTGGCGGCCCTTCGCCGAGCAGGAAATCGCGATCGCTGTCCGCGGCCAGGAGCCGCGCCGGCAGCTGCTGCGCTCGACCGTACGGGGGCCGATCGTCAACCACGTGTTGCCGTCGCTGGAAGAAGGCGGCGACCCACCGCTGTCGCTGCGCTGGGTCGGGCAGGAGCATCTGGACGACGTGCGGGCGGCCATCGCCATCGGCCGCGCGCGCGACTGGCAGTCATTCCGCGCCGCCCTGCGCGACTGGGCGGTGGCCGTGTTCAACTTCGGCTACGCCGATCGGACCGGCTTCGTCGGCTACCAATGCGCCGGCCGCGTGCCCGTGCGCGGCCGGGTCAGGCGCGGCTTCCGCCAGGCCAACCACCCCGACGACGCCTGGCAGGGCTACGTGCCCTTCGAGGCGCTGCCACGGCTGGAGAACCCGCCGCGCGGATTCATCGCCAGCGCCAACCAGCGCGTCGTCGCCGACGATTACCCCTACGCCTTCCATGGCGCCTGGGCCGCCGGCCACCGCGCCACCCGCATCGAGCAGGGGCTGGCGCCGGGAACGCCGCTGGACCGAGATAGCGTCATCGCCTTGCAGAACGACGTCAAGAACTGCCGGGCGGAGCGCCTCTGCCCGCCCTTAGTCCGCCGGCTCGCCAACAGCGACAACGCCAACGTCCGCTCCCTCCACGACATCCTGAGCGGCTGGGACTTTCGCTACACGCTGGACAGCATCGCGCCGGCGCTCTTCGAGACGTTCAGCCACGCCTGGCAAGAGCGCGTGGCCGCCGAGCGGTTCCCGGCACGACTGGTGTCGATGGTGAAAGGACAGGGTGGCATCGCGGCCCGCCTGATCGAGGCGGACGACCCGGACTGGTTTGCCCAGGGCACCCAGTCCGCTCTCCACTCGGTAGCCCGAGGGGTGCTGACGGTCGTCCGCGAGCGGTTTGGCAACGATCCGGCCGGCTGGCAATGGGGGAAGATTCATCAAGCCTACTGGCAGCATCCGCTCAGCAACGAGGCCGCCGCCAGTGCCTTTAACGTCGGACCATCGGCAGTGGACGGCTGCGGTGACACGGTACGCAACACCGGCACAGGCGCCCCGCCCTACGCCGCCTCCAGCGGCGCGGAGTACCGGTTGGTGGTGGACCTTACCGATCCGACCCGCCTCCTGGCCACACAGAACATCGGCAACTCCGGCCAGCCCGGCAGCCCGCACTACGCCGACCAGTTCTCTGCCTGGGTCTCCGGCGCCTACCACGAGGTACACCTGACGCGTGGGGGTGTCGAGCGCGAGCTGGAAGGCAAGACGGTGCTTAATCCCACAGGATAGGGACGTTTCGCATCGGACGCGACCTCAGGCCAGCGGGTTCACGATCGGCGCGGGCTTCTTCGGTCGGGCTGGTCGGTTAGGTGATCGGGTTCCAGAGGAAATGCGCGAGGAGTGCTCCGAGGACGACCAGCAGGGTGGCGACGTAGGGCGGGTTATCCCTCGACCAGCCTTGCACGCGGTAGCCGATGGATGGCCAATCCATCACCTCGCAGATCAGCTCCATGCAGGCGAGCAGCCACAGAGCCAAGAAGATCGCGAGGACGAAACCGGCCATGCCCGGGCGGAACGTACTGGTAAGGAACGCCGTATCGTTCACGCTCTCCCCACCTACCCATCGCCCCTAAGGACTATGCCCCCGATGTGACCGCGTAGGATGCCACGCCAGGAGCCAATGGCCAACGAGGAAGCAGATCGCGCCGACGACAACACCGGTCCAGATACCCGGGGCGTTGCGCAGCTTGTCGTAGACCACAGCGCAACGAACATAGGAGGTAATCGGCTCGAGCCCTTGGACTTGAGCCAAGCCGTAGGCCTCGAAGACGAATGTAAGAGTGAGGACAAGTGAGAAGAAGGCGAACAGACCTACCGCCCAGATTGCTGAATTGTTACCTTGGTGACCTCTCCACTCATCGAGAAAGCGGAAAACCCCGAGATACCGTCCGCCAACAAAGCACAGAAGGCCAACCGCGACGAATTCGGGGGCTGGCAACATGTGCTGATCGGTCAAACAGTTCGGCAGCTCTTCGCCCATCAATCCGGCAAAGAGGCGCCATCCCAGGTACGGCAAGCCGATGACTGCCAAGGCGAACGGGGGGAGGCGTCCCCAGTTTCGCCAGCGATTGCCGCCAAAGTACTTACCCCGCAGTTTCTCTCGGGCTGTCACGTGAAGATGGTCTTTCCGATCACGACGCCCAGCCCGATCGATGCGGGGAACAACACCCACCCGACCTTTGCCAGCCGGGCGTTGAGCGGTGGCGGCACGCTCATGGGCAGTGCGTGGCGACCGCTCGTGAGGAGATGGATGTCCCACGCCGCGAGACCCAATGCCTCGAACATGAACCAGGCGAAAATCAGCGCGATGCGGACGGGCGGCCACAAGCCAATGTCCCCGCCCATCAGCTTGATCAGTAGCGGCGGAGTTGCAAACCAGATCAACATCGCCACCACGACAAACACGGCCAACGCCCAACGGTAGGGCTGCCTTCGGGGCGTGCCGAGCAGCGGAACTGCGTGACCCATGCCGCGACGTGACTGCTCGGCTTCCGGCAAACGCGATGATTGCTGCTCTGTGGTCACGGCGTTCCCATTCACCGTAATCGCCCTACCTGGCGCCGTTCAGTGGGATCGCGAGGTCGATGGCCGCGGCCACGGCACCGCTGATCGGATCGCCCGGTTGATCGATGCAGCAAGCGTACCACACCCGACTCCGGTCGCCCGATCGCGACGCGCTGCTATTCCCCGTGGCGCGGGCTACTCCCCTTCGTGCGGCGCCTCGTCGACGTGCCGGCGAATCTTGCGGATGGCGTCCAGGATGCGGTCCATATCCGACTGGGGACCGAGGAAGAGCCGGTGGGAGAGGACGACCGCCTCGTCGCGGTAGATGCGCTCGGCCTGCGGGCAGGAGACGCGCGTGTAGTCCACCTCCGCGCCCCCATACGGGTTCTTGATCGGGAATCCGGTGCGGCCGAAGTTTTCCCGCCACTGGGCGAAGACGGGGTTGTGGTAGAGCGGCTCGGTGTGGCCGGTGCTACCGCCGACGCCCTCGGCACTGAGCGCGCGCAGGAAGGCGCGGCGCGAGATGCCGCCGAATCGCTCCGATTGGAACTTGAAGTGCCACATGTAGAAGCCCCAGCGCGTCACGCGAGGGTCGCGATAGATGGGTGAGACACCCGCAATCTCCTCCAAGCCTTTGCAGAGGTAGGTCGAGTTGCGCTCCCGGATCATCGTCTGCTCCAGCAGGCGGGAGAGCTGACCCAGGCCGATCGCCCCCTGCCACTCCGACATGCGCAGGTTGCTGGCCGGCACGTGGTGCTCGTAGAACGGCCGGCCGCGGATGCGACCGATGTGGTGGTAGGAGTAGGCGCGCTCGGCCACGGCGTCGTCGTTGGTGAGGACCATCCCGCCCTCGCCGGTGGGCAACTGCTTGAAGGCCTGGAAGCTGAAGGTGCCGATGGGGCCGATGGCGCCGGTCCCGACACCCTTCCACTGGGAGCCGTGCGAGTGGGCGCAGTCGGAGACGATCTGGACGCCGGTGCGCCGCTGCAGGTCCAGCAAGGCGTCCATGTCGCAGGGCATGCCGCCGTAGTCCACGGCCACGATGGCGCGCGTGCGCGGCGTGATCGCCGCCTCCGCCGCCGCCGGGTCGATGGTGTAGTTGCGCGGGTCGATGTCCACGAAGATGGGCACGGCGCCCACCTGGATGGGCGCCGTCGCGGAGGCGACGAAGGTAGAGGCCGGCACGATCACCTCGTCGCCCGCTTCCACGCCCACCGCTTTCAGGGCGCACTCGATGGCGACCGTGCCGTTGGCCACGGCCACGGCGTGCTTAGCATCCTGGAAGCGGGCGAAGGCCGCCTCGAACTGCCCGACTTTGGACTGCGACGCGTCCTCATAGCCGCCACGCCACCACTTGCCGCTCTCCAGCACCTCGTTGAGGAGCCTTCGCTCCGTGTCGTCCCAGACCGGCCAGGGGGATCCCAGCGGCTCCGTCACCGCCTTGGGCCCGCCGTTGATCGCCAGGTGTGCCATCGTGTCCCCTTCCACTCGTATTCCCGAGGTCCGTCAGCCAGTGGCCCGTCGACTTACGTTTGTGCCAACGGTGTAGGGGCAGTACGGCCACGTTAATCGGTATGCGCATCGCCCTGCCCACCTGGACGAGATTGCCTCGCCCCTACCAGATCATGCAAACCTTCCATGACGAACTACAAGTCCAGTCACCGATGGTATCACTTGCTGCCAGGCAGAGACCTCATCCCATTTCTGTGATAAGGTGGCGCCGGCCAATCCCAGCGACAATCCAGCCAAGCGAGGGTGCGGCGCGGCACAGTCGGCGAGGAGGGGATCGTGACGAACGTTGACGTAGCCATCGTGGGCGCCGGGCACAACGGGCTGGTGGCCGCCGCCTACCTGGCGCGCGCCGGGTTGGCGGTCCACCTCTTCGAGCGCCGTCCGTTCGCCGGCGGTGCCTCGATCACCGAAGAGATCTGGCAAGGCTTCCACTTCTCGACCTGCGCCCACATGATCCACGGCGTCCACCCCAAGCTCATCCGCGACCTCCGGCTCTACGAGCGCGGCTTGCGCATCCTGCCCCGCGCCGCGGACCTGCTCCTCTGGTCCGACGGCACCTATTCCGGCCCGGCCACGCTGGACTCGCCGCGCAATCGGGCTTTCGAGGGACGCCTGACCGCCGAGGAGCGGGAGGGTCAGCGCCGTTACCACGAGTTCCGCCGAATCCTGGAACGGCTCTTCGCTCCCTACCGCCTGCAGCCGCCGCCATCGCTGGCGGAGGTGCGAGCAAAAGCCCGGGGTACCGCGGCGGACATCCTGGAGCGCGCCCTCACGGCCCGCGTCTCGGAGATCCAGGATGAGTTCCTGCCGAGCGAGCGGCTCAAGGAGCGCCATGCCGCCGACAAAGCGTCGGTCGGGCGTGATCCACTCGCGCTCAGCCTGGCCTACTCCTCCCTCGACGCGGCCGAAGAAGAGACGGGCGAGCGACCGCCCCACGGCTACGTGCAGGGCGGCATGGGCACGGTAGTGCGCTTGATGACGGAAGCGGCCGAGGAGGCCGGCGCCACTGTCCACGTCGGCCAAGCTGTCGAGCAGTTCCTGGTGGAGGACGGGCGAGTGATCGGCATCCGGCTGGCCGGCGGGGACGAGGTGCGCAGCCGCGTGGTGATCTCCAACCTTGATCCCAAGCAGACCTTTCTGAAGCTGCTGGCCCCGGAGCAACTGGAGGCCGGATTCCGCGAGCGGGTCGCTGGGCTTATCACCTCCGTGAGCTGCTACAAGCTCCTGGCAGCGATCTCGGAGCTGCCCCGCTGGAGGGCATGGGATGGCGACCCCGATCAGCCGAGCGCCGGGGCGGTGGGGCTACGCTACTCGCGCGCCCAGGTTGCCGCCGCCTTCGACGACCTGGAGGCCGGACGGCCGCCGCGAGCGCCGGTGATCAGCTTCTCCGTCCCCTCCGCCGTCGATCCCAGTCTGGCTCCGCCGGGCTACCACACGGCCTCCGTCTGGATCTTCCCTGCCCCCAGCACGCTCCGGCAAGGCAGTTGGGACGACGTCCGCGAGCAGGTAGCGGAGCGCTTGATCGACCAGATCGGCGAGCACGCGCCCAACTTCCGCCGGTCGATCCTCCACCACAAGCTGCGCACGCCGCTCGACTTGGAGCGGGAGAATGGGCTGACCGACGGCTGTATCTGGCACGTCCAACACGCCGGTGAGCACCTCTTCTGGAACCGCCCACTGCCGGAGCTGGCCCATTACCGCGCGCCGCTGCGGGGCCTGTATCTCTGCGGCGCCGGTCAGCATCCCGGCGGAGAAGTGAGCGGCGTGCCCGGGCACAACGCGGCGCAGGAGGTCTTGCGCGACTGGTGACCGGCCGTCCAGGCTCCTTGGGCGGCCAGTCACCGTCTGACCTTTCTGATGAATGAACGATACGAGGCCCGACACGGCAGTTTTGGCAGGACTCCCGAGAGAGGAATCAAACGGAGCGTCCTATCGGTGTAGCCGTGATCGGCGCGGGCAACAGCGATGCTGGGTTCGACGGATCGACGCTACCAGCTTGACGTGTGCCCGTAAACCGAGGACAATGGCCTCATGCGTGAGGCACCCGTCTACCTACCGAAGCCTATTGCGCCCTGGGCCGCGATCGTGCCCGACGCGCCGCCCCACATGACGCTGGCAGCGTTTCTCGACTATCGGGGCGAGGAGGGCTATCGCTATGAGCTAGTGGAGGGGGTGCTTGTCCGCGTGGCAGGAACCAGACCCAGAGCCGGGCGGGTCACCCGCAACCTGCTGTTCCCTCTCGCCGCCTACGTCCAGGCGCACCATCTCGGGACCGTCACGCCACCGGATGAGGTGTATGACTTGGCGAGTGGCGGCCAGAAGGATACGGGCCTGCTGCCTGACATCGGTTTCTACAAGGCCTCGCGTGAGGCGTTGGTGGACCCTGACAAGGCGTATCCCTTCGCGCCTGATCTGGCCGTCGAGGTCGCATCGCCAACGCAGTACCGTCCAGAGATGGAGGCCAAGGTAGCGCGGTACCTTGCCGGGGGGACAGCCCTAGTGTGGGTCGTGTGGCCGAATCGCCGGCAGGTCGACGTCTGGCGCGCCGGAGACCGCGCATCAACAGTCCTTGAGGTCGGGGATATGCTCGATGGGGAGAACGTCATACCTGGCTTCACCTTTCCGATTGCTGCCCTGTTCGAGTAGGGGAGACGCGCACATCGCCCGATAGGTGCAGCCCGTCCTCCACCAGCCATGGCCCCGCGTAGCCTGCTACGACGCCCTTGCCTGCTGGCCTGGGTGACGCGCCTGCCGTCCTCGCCGTGCAGGCGGGCAAGCCGCGCGGTACGCAGCCAGGCAGGCTGAAGATACAAGGCCCGGAGGGTCCGATGGCATCCTGCAAGCAGAGGATAGTGCGCAGTTTCCGGCGTGGGAAGTCGGACCCACTACCGCACAAACCAGCGCCTAGCCGTCTCATCCGTCGTGAAGAAGTCCACCAATAACCCGGCCACCTTGTGCATGCCGCTAACAGAGGGATGCGTTCCATCGCGGGCGACATCGTCGCAGGTCCAGACGAGCCCGTCGCTGCGCCCTTTGGCGCCGTCGGTCCAGAGGTAGGGTCCCCAAGCAAGCCACGGGCCAGACAGCTCGCCCCGGATTCGCTCTTCAATCAACCACTTGACGGCGAAGCCACTCTCGTAGGCGTGCGGCTCGGGGTTGAGCGGCGTCGAGGCGTAGCCACCATAGGTCCGGCTGGACAGAAAGATGATGTGCAGGTGAGGATAGCGTCGGTGGGCGACCTCGACGATGCCGCGCAGATCCTGCTGCAAGCGCCGCGCCTCGACGGGAAACGGCTCAGTGGGTCGCGGGTTGGCCTCCTTCAGCCAGGCCAACTGCACCTGCTGAGCGCTCGCTCCCGCCTCGTTCAAGCGCCGCTCGACGGTGTTCCAAAACGCGGCGTCGGGCTCTTTGATCGACGCGGCGGTCTGTCCTCCTTGCGCACCGTCGACGAGCACCAGAGAAGGGTGCTTGCCCGGGTCCTGTTCGACGTGGCGCTGAAATGTGGAGAACTCCATCGTAGCATTGGACATGCCGATGGATAACAAGACGATCTTGCCGGCACGGTCAGGCTCGCCGGCCTGGTTGCGCGGCCGGATGGCCCGGGCGTGAGCGGATCCTGCTCGTACATAGTCGGCTGGGGCTTCGTTTGCTCCTTCGGGGTACAGTCCGCCCTCGCACCCCTGGTAGGTCCCGCTGCCGAGGTCGGGAAGCGGTACATAGCCGACCGACGTCCGCTCGCAATTCGGCACGGTATCGGGTCCGGGCGGACGGAGAGGAAGCGAGGCCGGCCGTAACTCTGGCGTTGACATGGGCTTGCTCCTCTGTGTCCTCGCCTGTTCACCTGGCGGCCAATGATATGCCCGCATGGACAGCGAGACCGAGCGCACCAGAAGCCACAGCCAGCATCCCATCCAGCAGCGCTTTCTCCATGCCTCGATCATATGGGCTCACCGAAACCTCGTAGCCGTGCCAGTCGAAGGCGGAGTCGGTGGGCAGATAGCCAGCCGAGTCGTTGGCATAGCCGACCACCACCGGCACGGCATCGGCAGCAGTTAGCGCTCGCTTGGCCTGCAGGCCGATCTCCACGAAGAGCTCACCCGGTGCGGTGACGAAGACGAGCCGGCCGCCCAGGCAGAGCCCCTGGACCTCAACCTCCCGTGTTTCGGCCTCGCGCGGGCCGCGCCGGTACTCCATCTGCAAGCGCATCAGCAAGAAGCGCTGCCTCCGCCGCTCTGGATCGCCCACGGGCAGCGACGGCAGCGCTTCGCGCACGCGGGCGATCTCCGCCTCCGTCACTGCCGGCTCCGGGAGCGCCCTGGTCGGCAGGCTGACCATCCGGAGAGCGGCGGCAATGCTGGGCTGATCCAGGCGCAGGTAGCGGCTGGAGATCGCCTTGCGCGCCATGCCCCAGCCGCCGACCGAACCGGGCGGCTCTTCCGCCGGCGTCGAGACTACCAGGTCGCCGTGCAGGGAACGAAGCTCCTCCAGCACGCGAGCAGCCTCGGCGCCGGCGATCGTGCCGACGCGCCGCGTCTCGGCGCTGTCCTGGGTGAGCTTGGTCGGGTTGATGTCGGCACAGGCGCCGTTGGCGAACAGCACAACCGCGTCCGCGCCACAGAGCGCGCGCACCGCGGCGCGCAGCGCGCCGGGGTAGTCGGCGGCAATGCCCAATTGGTTGGGGCTCAGAATAGTCGGATGGCAGGCGAAGTTGACCAGCGCCGCGATCAGCCGGCCATCGGCGGCGTCCTGGACACGCAGCACGGCAACTTCGGGGTCGATCGGCCCTGCCACGTCGCGACGGTTGAGCTGCACCGAGTCGCAATCGCCGGAGCCGAACGACAGCAGCGCCGGTCGCAGCGCGTGTACCGCCGCGCGCGCCGCGCCGGCCAGGCGTTGCGCCAGGCCCGGCACGCTCGCCTGCACCGGGTGCGAGCCGCGCGGCCCGGCGTGGGTGTGCGTGGCCGCGATCAGCGCGTGGTCCGACGGAATCCCCGTCGCCTCGGTGATCAGCGACCGCGTCTCCACCACCAGATCGTGCCCGATGCCGATCAGATCCATCGTGATCAGGGCGCAGCGCCTGCCGCGACCATCATCCAACACGAGGCATTGGGCGCGCAGCGGGTCGAGCACGTGCGTCGAAGGCTGCGTGCGCCCGGCATAGCCGGCCAGCACCGAGCCGATCGGCGGCGTGACGTCCACCTCGGCCGCGCCCGCTCGCCAGCCAGCAGCTTCGGCCCGCGCTCCTGCCCGTTCAGAACCCTCGGTCGCCATCGTTCTTTCCTCTAGTTTCCAGCCTTGGGGTGAGCGTCGGAGATCGGGCCGCCCGCTCCTCCACGGGCGTCGGACGGACTTCCCCGCACCCGATAGACGGAGGGCAGCATAGGCAGCCGGCAACGCACTGTCAACCGTCGCTGCCGGCGCGAACGCCTGCGCACCATCGATGGGGGCGCGCGAATCGTGCTAGAATCGCCCGGCTTCGTGCGCTTGACAGACCGTGCTGTCGCTGAAAACCGTGTAGTTGTCACCAAGGAGAGGACGCATGCGTCAACCGGTACCCTCCGTTCGTGATGTCGGCACGCGCCGCCAGTTTCTCGCGCTGCTCGGTGGAAGTGTTGCCGTGATCTCGCTGGCGGCGTGCGGCAGCGGCACCGCTGCCACGACGCAAAGTACGGCAACGGCGGCGCCGACGAGCGCGTCGGCGGTGGCAGCCGCTACCACGTCGGCTGGCGCCAAGACCGCGGCAACGACCGCGGTGGCAACGTCAACACGCGCGGCGACTGCCACGAGCTCGGCGTCGGCGCTGGCCACGGCCGCGCCCCCGGCGCTGGGGAAGGATCTCCGCTGGGCCTTCGGCGACATGGACCAGGGCCGTGCCAAGCTGCTGGACAACGTGGCCACGCAGTTCAATGACGCCCACCCCGATACGAAGGTGCAGGTCGACTTTGTCGCAGACAAGTATGAGGATGTCATCCCCACCTGGGCCGCCGGCGGGACGCTGTACGACGTCTTTTTCAACCTCACCAACGAGATCGCCCCTCGCGCCCCGAAGGGGATGATGGTGCCGCTCGATACCTTCATCGCCCGCGATCACCTCTCCCTGGCGCAGTTCAACAGTACCGAAATGACGAACTGCACCTGGCAAGGGAAGGTACACGCCTTGCCGTTCGACTGGTCAATCAACGCGGTGTACTTCAACAAGGACATGTTCAAGACCGCGAACGTTGCCCTACCGCCGGAGGACGGCGATTGGACGTGGAATGACCTGTTCACGACTGCCCAGCACTTCTCCAAGTCAGAGAACGGGAAACAGGTGCAGTGGGGGTTCGACGGGCTCCCGAACTACCAGGCCGTCTTCGGCGTCCTGGAGGCCAACGGCGGCAAGATCGTGTCCGACGATCTCAAGCAGGCGCTCGTCAATGATCCCCAGAACGTCGCCACCCTGGAGTTCTTCCGCGACCTGGTGAGCAGGTGGCACGTCGCCCCTGCCCCGGGGGAGTTGCCGAAGGGCGTCGCCAACGGCTTCGTCGGCAACCTGGTCGCTATGGCAAGGCAAGGGTCGTGGGTGGTCGAGAGCATGCGCATGCAGATCGGCACGCGCTTCGACTGGGACATCGCGCCGATGCCCAAAGGCTCGACCGGCAAAGTGGCGGTGACCGGCTTTGGCTCAGCCTGGAGCATGGGCGTCTCCACGAAACAGCAGGACAAGGCCTGGGAGCTGCTCAGCTTCGTCAGCTCGTCCCAGGCCGAGGCCCTGTCGCTGGGGAGCGGCTCGCCGCCGGGCAATGTGGACGCCTATCCGGCCTACCTCAAGGTGATGGAGCAGGGCTCCCAGGCCCCTAAGGATGTCAGCACGATCATCGACGTGGTGAAACAGCCGGTGTTCACGATCCCCAACATTCCCTACTACGACCAGGCAACCCCGATTCTCTACAAGGCGATCGCCGACATCTACGCCGGGAAAGACGCCACGGCAACGCTGGGGCAAGCCCAGCAGCAGATCAATGCTATCATCCCCCAATACCAGTTCTGAGAAAGTGGTAGGTCCGGTCGTCACGTGTAACACACTGAGGAGCTCGCCATGTCGGATCAGCAGACTCGCCGTCGGTTCCTGACCTTGGGACTTGGCCTCGTCGCCGGCGTGCCACTCCTGGCCGCCTGCGGCGCTGGCTCTGCCCCATCAGCAGCGCAGGCGCCCGCTGCCCAATCCAGCAGCGCCAGCGCGCCGGCTGTGACCAGTCAGGCCGCTGCAACGACTTCAGCGGCGGCTTCAACCAGCGCCGCGGCCACGTCACAGGCAGTCGCGAGCACGCAAGCGGCCTCATCCAGCGCACCGGCTGCCAGCCAGGCGCCATCGGCCGGCAAGGTGATACTGCGCTTCATGCGCTTCCCCGGCTCCGGCTGGGAACAGGACGTCAAGTTTGTCGACGACTTCAATAAGGCCAATGCCAACATCGTCGTCCAACCGGAGGACGTGCCCTATGCGGACATGTACCAGAAGTGCCTCACCCTCGCAGCCGGCGACACCTTGGCCGACGTGTTCTCGGGGCATAACAAATGGATGCCTTCCCTGGCCTACAAAGGCGTGACCTACGACATCGACTCGCTGGTCAACGTCCACCGCCAGGAGATCAAGTTCGACGACTTCTTCCCCTCCGTCATCGCCGACGCCCGTGGCATCGGCACCGACGGCAAGCTCTACTGGCTGCCCACCATCGTGCATCCGGGCGGCAATGCCATCGTGCTCTTCAACGTGGACTTGCTGAAGCGGGCGGGCGTGGAGCCCCCGGCAAGCTCGGACTGGACCATCGCCCAGCTGGACGAAATCGCCCGCAAGACAGCCAACCCCTCCCAGGGTCTCTGGGGCTACCAGATGGCTGGGCCGGGCAGTCCGCTATACGTCCAGCAGTTCACCCGTAGCTGGGGCAGCGACCCCAACAAGGGGTCGGAGGACGCCTGGCTGCTGTCCAAGGACGGCAAGAAGGAGCAGTTGACCTCGGCGCCGGTGCAGGAGGCGCTGGACTGGTATTGGAAGCTGGTGCGCGACGGCTTCGTGCCCAAATCCGATTCGCCGCCACCGCCGAAGGGCTTCGACTACTTCACCGCCGGCAAGATGATCGCCATCTCCGCCGAGATCGGACGTCCCCAGTCCTATCACACCGTCATCGCCGACAAGTTCGAGACCAAGGTGGTGCTGTGGCCTAAAGGGCCGCACGGCTACCGCGGCTCCTGCCTGTCCTACAACACGCAGGCGATGAGCGCGAAGACGAAGCACCCGGACGAGGCGTTTCAGTTACTCAACCAGCTCACCAGCCCAGAGATCGGCTTCTGGGCCGGCTACGAGGGCTACGCCAACCCCTTTGCGCGCCACTCGGTCTGGTTCGACCCGCGGCTCTGGGCGAAGTACCCCATCGACAAGGAGGGCGCGGCCTGGTTCGAGTCCGGCATCGACCCCTTCCCCCAGCCCTATAACCTGCACTTCCAGGAATGGCTGGACGCCTGGCCGAAGGCCACCGCCCAGTACTTCGACGCCAAAGAGAACTACAACGCCATGGAGACCAAGACCCAGCCCATCTGCCAGGCCATCCTGGACATGCCACGGTCGTGATCTAAATACGGTTCAGTTGCTAGGGTTGCGCTGCTGGAAACGGTCGACGGGGCCGCGATTGCGATCGGCGGCCAACCGACCGGGCGACTGCGGTCGCGCGGCGACGGCAGCGTTATCGGTACCGCCCGGCTTGCATCTCGTAGAGCGCGGCATAGCGCCTACCCAGCGCCAGCAGCTCGTCGTGGCTGCCTGCTTCGATGATCCGCCCATCTTCCAGCACCAGGATCTGGTCGGCCATGCGCACGGTGGAGAAGCGGTGGCTGATCACTAGCGCCGTCTTGCCGGCCGCCAGCTCGCGGAACTGCTGGAACAGCCGGTGCTCGGCATCGGCGTCGAGCGCGGCCGCCGGCTCGTCCAGGATGATCAGCGCCGCGTCGCGCACGAAGGCCCTGGCCAGCGCCACCTTTTGCCACTCCCCCCCAGAGAGTTCGACGCCGCCGGCAAATTGGCGCGTCAGCATGGTGTCGTAGCCGTGTGGCAGCTTGACCGCGACCTCCTCCGCCCCGGCCCACTGTACTGCACGCGCCATCTGCGCAGCGGCGCCGCCCTCGGCCGCATCGCGTGCCGCGGCAACATCCGAGGATGCGCCGATGACAATGTTGTCGCGCATGGTCAGCGCGAAGCGGGCGAAGTCCTGATAGACCACGGCAATCCGGCGGCGCAGCGACTCGAGGTCGTAACTCGCCAGCGGCAGGCCGTCGAGTGAGATCACGCCGCTGCCGGGGTCGTACATGCGCGTCAGCAGCTTCACCAGCGTGCTCTTGCCGGTGCCGTTCGCACCCACGAGCGCGGTGACTTTCCCGGCCGGGAGCAAGACGGTCACCTCGTCGAGCGTATCCCACTTTCCTTCGGGATAGCGGAAGCGCACCCGATCGAACGCGACGCCAGAGTGCAGCGCGACGGGGGCGGGCAGTCCCGATTCGCCAGGCGCCACGGCGATGGCCGGGCGAGCAGCGTCGAGGAGGGTAAAGAGCCGCGGCAACTGGAGCACTACCTGATGCATCGTCCCGAACGCCGTGGAGAGAAAGAGCAGCCGGCCCTCCGCCTGCGCCACAGCGCCCAGATAGAGGGCAACCTCGCCCAGCGTCAGCCGGCCCGCCCCGACTTGCGCCGCCACGTACCAGAAGCCGCCGGCCAGGGCCAGCGCGTACAGGCCGGCGAACGCGACGGCAACGCGCAGCTCGCCGGCGCGCAGGCTCGTCATTTCTCGTAGCGCGGCAGCGAACCGCTCCTGAAAGCGCTGCAGGAAGAAGCCGCCGAGCCCGAAGACGCGCACCTCCTTGGCGGCGGCCGGCTCCGTAACGACGCGCAGGCAGTAATCCATCTCGCGCGCCGCGCGTGACCGCCGGATCATTGCCCGGTAGCGCAACAGACTCATGCGCTGGATTACCAGGACGTGGGGCACGCTCAATACGGCCAGCGCCACCGGCAGCAGGGGATGCAACCGTCCCAACAGCGCCAACAGCCCGGCCAGCGTGATGACGGTACCCAACCCATTTTGCAGGAAGCGGAAGAACGTTGGCGCGTGCGCCGTGATCTCGTCGACCATACGCAGCTCATCCCGGAAGGCGGAGCGCTCAACAAGGGAGAGATCGACCATCCGCGCGCCTGCCGACATCAGCTGCCGGTCGATCTCGGCGACCGCGTGATCGCGTAGCCAGGTCGACAGCATGTCTACCACCGGACCGAGGCCCGCCGCGGCAACGAGCGTCAGCACGTAGAGCAGCGCCGGCCCTAAGGCTGTCGCGGCAACAAGATCCAAGGAACGGCCGCTTATCGGTCCGGCCAACCGCCCCGCGCCAGGGCCGGGCCCGGCGAGGCCATCCACCACAAGCTTTCCCAGCCAGACCTGTCCCACCGGCAGCAGGCTCACCACGACAATAAGCACCAGGTAGATGGTGGACGCCAGTCGCGCCCCGGCCATCAGCAGGTTGAGTCCGCGCCAGAGCACACGAGAGGCAGAGGTCATCGCCCGGAGCGCGGGCGTCCCGCCCGCCCGATTGGTCGCCCTTGGATGGAACGGTACTCAGAACGCTCGGTCCCGAGGAGCGGGCAATACCCCGGCGGGCGGGACGCCCGCGCTCCCCGGATTCCCCATCCGGCAGGTCCGTCATGGGCGGTCATTTTCTCTGGTCCTCAATCCCTAGTCCCGGTTCGGTAAACTGGCTTGCCTGCAGCCGGTACAGCCGGGCATAGTCCCCATCGCGGGCGAGCAGCTCCACATGGCTCCCTTCCTCCTGGACGATCCCGTCTGCTAGGTAGAGGATGCGATCGGCCATGCGCACGGTGGAGAAGCGGTGGCTGATGAGCAGCGTCATGTGGCCGGCGGTCAGCTCACGGAACCGTGTGTACACCTCATACTCCGTCTGCACGTCCAGTGCCGCTGTCGGCTCGTCCAGCACCAGCAACTGGGAGTCACGCAGAAAAGCGCGAGCGAGCGCCAGCTTCTGCCACTCCCCACCGGACAGGCCGCGTCCACCGAACTGGCGGCCAAGCTGAGTGTCCCATCCTCGCTCCATTTGGTCGATCAGCGTCGAGGCGCCGGCTCGCCGTGCCGCCTCCACCAAGCGAGCCCGGTCCTCCAGGGTATCGACGCGTCCGACGCCGACATTTTCCGCCACGGTTAGCTCATACCGGACGAAGTCCTGGAAGATCACACCGACTTGCCCCCGGAGGTCGTCCAGGTCGTAATCGCGGAGATCGAGCCCATCTACCAGGATGCGCCCTTCCGTAGGGTCGTAGAGTCGCAGCAACAGCTTGACCAGCGTCGTCTTGCCGGCCCCGTTGTGGCCGACCAGGGCCAGGCACTCGCCGGGCGCCAGATGGAAGGAGATGTCGCGCAACACCGGCTTGGCACGATCAGGGTACGCGAAGGCCACGTGCTCGAAGGTGATGCCGTGCCGGAAGGGTCGTGGCGCCGAGTGCGATCGGCCACGGCCGGCGGCGGGGAGATCCGGCGGCGCATCCAGCACGCGGAACAGGCTGGGCAGGAAGGCAAACTGCTCGGCGACGACGCTACTCTCCGAGGCCAGGCCGAGCAAGGTAGCGGACAGCAGCGTGGCCGCGCCACCGTACAGCGCCAGATCACCCAATGTCCGCGTGCCCTGCATGATCGACCAGACCACGGCCAAATAGACCGCGCCGGAGGCGCCGGCGGCCAGGGAGCCGGCCAGCGCCACTTGGGCGACCAATCGCCGGCGCAAGAGGTTCAGCGGCCCCATCGTCCGCTCAAAGATCTCGTCGTACTGTTGTTGAAAGAACGGTCCAAGGCCAAAGAGGCGCACGTCCTTGGCCGGCTCCGGATCGAGCAGCGCCGCGCGGCTGTACTGCAAGCGCCGCGCCTCTGCCGCCTCGGCGTACAGGTGTGAGGTGGTGCGGTGACGATATTCCCAATTCCTCGCCATTTGGGGCAAGGTCGCCAGCAGCAGCAGGAAGGGACAAAGGGGATGCAGCCCCACCAGGATGATGCCGGTACTGCTCGCCGCGACGACCAGCGTGACCAGCCGCCCGCCGAACAGCAGGAGGGTGAGGCCGCTCAGCGCCGCGTGGCTGCGCACGCGCTCCAGGTCGTCGGCGAAGCTCGGGTCCTCGAAGCGCCCCAGGCCCCGCCAGCGGTTGACGGCTCGAATGACGTGCTCGGACACGTAGCCGGTCAGCCGGTCGCCGGCCATGTCTTGAAAACTAGTAGCCGCGGACTGCAAGAGCTGCCCGACGGCCAGGGCAGTCGCTGACGCAACGATCCAGGCCAGGAGCGGCAGCTCGGTCGCCAGCAGATCAGGCTGGGTAGCAACCCCCAGATCGAGGGCCGCTCGGTCGATGACGATACGCGATAGGGCCAGTTGCAGCGGGCGCAACAGGGCCTGCAGCGACATGAATAGCACGATCCCAACCAGCAAGCGCGGACTGGCCTGCCAGGCCAGCCGCAACGCCAGCCCGCTCAAGCGCACAGCCGATTGGACGTGAGCGCGAAGGGACCCTAGCGTATGCTGTTGCGCCATCTATAGGCACCTTTCGCACTCGGCAGCACGTTCTGAGCTTGTCCCAGACGCGGCGACAGACATGATTCTACGCGAAAATACCTGTAAATACATCATCATCGCAAAAATGCCAGTACGTGCGGTATGCTACGGCAGATCGATTGGCCATCGTTCAGAATGTTAGGAGAGGGACCATGTCTGGATTGTCCGAGGACACGCCCGAGGTACCAGATGCCGGCTCGGCCAGCGCCGATTCCACTGGAGGCGAAGAGAACGAATCCTGGTCAGAAGGCGAGACGGTACGCCGTGAGCGCCGGAAGCGCATCGAAGCGCTCAAGCAGGAGCTCGTCGGCGGTCAGCTCCTCACGGCCGCTGAGGTAGCGGAGATCCTCGACGTCCATCCGCGCACGGTAGGCGAGTACATCCGGGCCGGCTCGCTGAAGGCGCATCAGTTCGGCGGGGGCTGGAAGATCTCGGAGCACGCGCTCCGCGAGTTTGTGCGCGATCAATCGCGGCTCCAGCAAGTCCCGCAGCCCGAGTCGGCGGGGGAATCCGGCGGCAAGCTGCCTTGGCGACGCAAGGGGCGTGCAGGCTACTACTGTTCATTCTGCGGAAAAGGGACGGAGCAAGTTCGCCGCCTCATTGCCGGCCCCAACGTATACATCTGCAACGAGTGCATCCGGCTGTGCAACAAGATACTGGACGAGGAGGCTAAGGCGCCGGCCAGGGCCGACGGCGACTGATGGACGTTCAGAAAATAATACGGCGTTTCCGGTGGGGTGGTGTAGGGGCTGGCCTTGTGCCTGCCCTGTTTGCGCACCGACCGGAACGGCCTGTTGGGACGGACGCCAGGGCAGGCACAAGGCCAGCCCCTACACCACCCCACCGGAAACGCCGGAACAAATGCTGAAACTCCGTAAGTCGCGGGCTGAGCCCGGCACTTACGGCGTGAGAGTGGCCCTGAGAGTCCGCGAAGGCGGACTTCGTAGGTCGTAGCCCGCGAATTTATTCGCCGGGCGTCCACCGCCGCCTAGCGCGCCCGAAACCTGGCACACGCACCGCTCAAGCCGTGCCCATGAGCTTGGCGCCCTCTTGCAGCAGCGTGTTGACTTGCGGGGTGATCTCGTTCAGCGCCTGCGTGCCGCTCTCTTTCCCCGCGAAGATCTTATCCAGCGCCGGACTGATGAACTTGGTCCAGGCCTCGCTCCAGCGCGGCTGATGGTAGTAGTGACGCTGGATACGGTGGTTGAACCCGTCCAGCGCCGGCTTGATATTCTTTCCCAGCCCCACGAGCGTGCTGTTGTACTTGGAGTCCAGGCTCTTGAAAAGCGGGAGCTCCCAGCCCAATTGGACACCCGGGGTGGTCCCGATGGGGCCGGAGACGAACTGCAAGAGCTGGAACGATTCGTCCAGATGCTTGCCGTGGGCGTTCATCACCCAGGCGCTGTACCAGAACATCACCCTGACCGGATTGGTCCCCTGCTTCGGGAAGGGCGCCTGATCCCAGTCGAACTTGTCCTTGACATCTTCAGTGTGATAGCTGAGCTGGGAGACGTAGCTGGGCATCATCGCCAGCTTCCCATTGTTGTAGCTGAAGGCGCCCGCCGCCGACTCCGCCTGCGAGGCGGCCACCTTGTACTTGCGCACCAGGTCGGCTATCCAGTCAAAGGCGCTGGGCCCCGGCTGCTGCCCCCACAGGAACTTGGACCAGTCGTCGCTCAGCGTCTGACCGCCCCAGGACTCGACGATGCTGAAAGGGTTCCCGGAGCCGCCGAAGGTGGACGAGGACTGGAGGCCGAACTGGAGCGGCGTCCCATCTCCGGCACGCTTGGTCAGCGACGTCGCAGCCTGCAGGAGGTCGTCGAAGCTCCACAGGGAGTCGTCATAGGTCAGCGGGGGCGCTTTGACCCCCGGCGCTTTGAAGAGCGACTTGTTGATCTGCACATTGCTCATGTCGCCGCCCATGGGCACGCCATAGAGCTTGCCCTGGTAGCGCGCGCCGTCGAAGATATCCTTCTTGACGTCCGTGCCGGCCAGCCAGTTGTCCTTCCCCATCCGGCCGAAACGGTCGTCCAGCGCTGGGATCGCCCCTTGCTCCTTGAAGGGGAAGACGTCCGCCCAGCCCAGTCGGAAGACGTCCGGACCCACTCCACCGGCGAGCTGGGTGAGGATCTGCTGGTTGTAGTTCTGACCAATGTTGCGCAGCTTGACGGTGACGGGCGAGGTCGGATAGGTCTTCTTGAAGAGGTCGACACGGGCCTGCTCGCGAGACAGGCCGTAGGTATCGGTGGCCCAGGAGCTCTCCACCAGCTCGACGCCCGGCCCTGCAGGCGCCTGCTGCGCCGCCTGCGACGCGGAAGTAGCTGAAGCGGCCGCCGCACTGGACGCCGGAGCGGAGGCGGACGCCGCGGCCGACTGCGCGGCGGCCGTGGAGGCCGTGGTCGCCGGCGCGCTCGCGCCGGAGCCGCAAGCGGCCAGGGAGAGCGCCGCTGGCAGGAGCAGCGCGATCCCTCCGAGGACGTGGCGCCGGGTCAGCTTGGCAGAACGGTGCATGGTGTGGTTCTCCTTCCTTCGTCCCCGCGGCGGCGGGGAGCACTGATGCAAGGGCACGGCAAACAGACTTGCCGCGCTCGATTGCCAGGAACGGTCGGCAGCGGTCCCTCCCTTGTCCGGTGCGTACCGGTTGACGCAGCCTCAGCGGCCGGTGAGGCCGCTGGTGACGATGCCGCGGATGAAATAGCGCTGAGCCAGGAAAAAGATGACGACGATGGGCACGGTCATGAGCGTCGCCGCGGCCATCAAGTAATTCCAGTTGGTTTGGTAGAGGCCGAGCATCGTGCGCAGCCCGACGGCCAGCGTCATGGTGTCGCGATCGGGCAGGTAGATGAGCGGCTCCAGGAAGTCGTTCCAGCCGGACTGGAAGGCGAAGATGGCCATGGCGGCCAGCACCGGCTTGGACAACGGCAGCAAGATCTGCCAGTAGATGCGCCAGGAGCCGGCGCCGTCGATGCGCGCGGCCTCGTCCAGCTCGTAAGGAATGCCAAGGAAGAACTGCCGGCAAAGGAAGATGAAGAAGGCGCTGCCGCCGAACCAGGCCGGCACCCACAGCGGCAGGTTCGTGCCGACCCAGCCGAGCTCCTTGAAGAGGATGAACCTGGGGATCAAGCTGACAATGCTCGGCAACATCAGTGTGGCTAGGCAGACGGTGAATAGCGGCCCGCGCCCAGGGAAGCGCAAGCGAGCGAATCCGTAGCCTGCCATCGACGAGGTGAGGACCGAGCCGGCCATGCTGAGCGCCACGATGACCAGCGTGTTCCAGAACCAGGTGGCGAAAGGCAGTAGATGCCAGGTGTCCGCGTAATTCTGCCAGACAATGGGGTGCGGCCACCAGACCGGTGGGTACTGGAACTCGTCACCTGTCTTCTTCAGGGACGTAGTGATCATCCAGACAAAAGGGATCACGAAGACGATCCCAGCAGCGGTGAGCGTGAGCAGGAGGGCAACTCGGCCGATGAAGCCCTTGATGCGCCTTGCCTGTCGAGTCGTGGCGCGAGACTGGCCGCCGGCACGTTGCGCCGTCCCCGGCCCGTACGAAGCAACTCTCGCCATCAGCACCTCCTATCCGCTGAGGGCCGGGGGGGCAAGGGAGCAGG
>Ga0207416_1000409_pt1 | contig 76194 bp, 64 predicted proteins | sample PaiPotPPM11metaG_FD_184107 | JGI IMG/M metagenome (GOLD analysis project Ga0207416, IMG submission 184107) | Iron sulfur acid spring bacterial and archeal communities from Banff, Canada, to study Microbial Dark Matter (Phase II) - Paint Pots PPM... ... | reverse complement strand
GTCACCAACTCCCGCCCGTCTACCAGGTAGGTCTGGCCCAGACGATCGAACAGCCTCTTGGTGGTCGCCTCGAGGGCCGATCTGGAGACACCGGACATCACCACCACGAATTCGTCGCCACCCACCCGTGCCACCAGGTCCCCGGGTCTCACGGCCGCCCGGAGCCGCTTGGCGAAGGCCCGCAGTAATTGGTCCCCGACTGGGTGGCCAAGGGTGTCATTCACCGCCTTGAAGTCGTCCAGGTCCAGGGAGATGATGGCGGTGTCCTGGTCGTCCCGCTCCAGCATCTTCTGGAGCAAGTCTTGAAAGCCGCGCCGGTTGTATAGGCCGGTCAGGCTGTCGCGTTGGGCCTGACGGCGTAGCTGGGACTCCACCGCTTTGCGGGCGCTGAGATCGAGGTAGGTGCCAAGCACACCGGTGACCCGCCCACCGTGATCCCTGAGGGCGGCCGTCGAGAGCAGGATGGGAATCTGATGACCGTCTCGATGCACCCGGACGGTCTCGACCTCACGCACTCCCTGGCCGGTGAGGACAGTTCGGCGGAGCATTCGCAGGAAGTCGCGGTTGTGCACCCCGGAAGCAGCTGGCAGAGCTCGACCCAGCACCTCTTCCTCTGACCAGCCCAGGAGTCGTTCGGCAGCTGGGTTCCAGAGGACCACATTGCCGTCTGGGTCGACTGCGCTGAGCGCCACCGGCAGCTCCGCCACCACCGCCCGGAGCACCTCGTGCTCGGTTAGGTCGAGATCGGGAAACCCAAAGTTGCGGCTGACCAGCTGCTCCAGCTCGGCCAACTGCTGCGCGGCGCTTCCCGGCTGCTCGAGCGCCCACGCGTGGCTAGATCCACTCCCAGACTCACCCATCTGTTCGAGCCTATGGTGATTTGTACTCGGTTTCCATGACGTAGCCGTGAAAATTCGGCGTTGTGTTCGCAGACAAAGGAAGGCCCACTTCGCGAACGGGAAAACCAGGGCCGCGTTTCTCTGGTCGATCTGCCGCCAGGTCGGGCGGTCAGCGAGCTTCCGCGTAGGCCGTGCTAGGCGCTGAGCAGGACGACGCCGACCGAGGCACCGAACGTCAAGAGTGCCTTCCCGGTAGGGGTGCGATACAGCACGACGCCACTCGCGATCGCCCCTGCAACTGCCAGGAAGAGCGCCAACCCGGACCAATCAGAATTGGTCATGATCAGGTTCAAGTCCCGACTAACGATTCGGTTACGGGGGCCATCGAGGACGCCGCCTACCTAGTCGCCAGGGGTGTGCGTCCTCTCGCCATCGTTGGGGAGGGCATCACCGATCGGCTGGGGATGGTGAGGGCGATGACGGTGCTGGGGCAGTACTCCGACGACCGGGCGATCCGGTTCGTGGTCGATCACAAGGACGGGACCGCGAGCTGGGGCTACGCCGCCGCCGCCTGGGTCGTGGACCTGTACCGCTGGGTGCGGTTAGAGGAAAAGGACGAGTCCAGGCGTCATCAGGTCTTGGGGCTGCTCCTTGGATACGGCCCGGAGGCCATCGCGCGGCACCTGGACTCGCTTGTCGGTCGGTTACCTACTCAGTCGCCCTGATCAGGGTCCAGTTGACGGGACGGTGGCAATCACCGCAGGGCGGGAACGTCTCGCCCTTGCTGAGCGCGATCTGCTCGTGATGTTGGTCGTCGCCTTGGTAGATCCCTGATCGCGGGCAACTTGTTCCGGTCGCTGGCATTGTCTGCACCTCTAAGCTTGTTTCGTGACTGATTCCCCCGAGAAGCCCAAGCGCGAGAAGCGCCGAGTGAGTCTTGAGGGCCAAGACCCGGTTGAGGTCTTGAAGCGGTTGTTGGAAACCCCGCCTGAGCGCACAGCCAAGAGCGCGAAGCCCAAGACCAGCTAGGCGGTAGCCTCCCCGGTGTTACAGTCGAGATCGAGATGACGGAGGAGGGCTGATCAAGCCCCCCTCCGCTCGGCGCTTGCGGGGCGGTCATCGGCAGGCGGACTAGCCAGGAACCCTGCCGGTGCCGACCCGTGTAGCTATCACGGGTTCACCTCCTTTTGTGATGCTGATGGGGCCTCGCCGCTAGTGCGGCGTGGTGGTCTCTAAAAGGGAATGTCATCGGGATCGATGTCCCCGTAGTCCTCGGTGGCGACCGGGGGCACCACCACCTCGGCGGCGGGTGGGGTTACATCTGCTACATCAGCCACGGGTTGACCCTCGTACTCGGTCAGGGCGTCCATCAGCCCCTGCACGAAGGTCCGGTCGGCCTTGTTCCGGCTCAAGGCGAAGTGCCCGACATTGACCTTGAGGGTCACACTCCCGCCCGCCCGCAACTGGACCGTGAACTCGTCAGAGCTCGTGGCTGGGTCGCGGACAACCTCCTTTCCCTCTAGCGGGGTCTGGTCTGCGACGTGGCCTTTCTTCTCGTCAGCACCCTTACTCCTCCTAGCGACCGACCGTGCCGGTCTGCCATCGGAAGCCTTCCGGGGAGCACTTCTTTTGGCTGGTTGGGCAACCTCCATCCCCGCCTCGGCGCAGAGGGCAAGAAAGAGGCCGATCATCCGAGGGTGCTGGGAAGCGGGGGAATATGGCCGGAAGGCATTCATCAGCTGCTGGCGATTGGCTGATTCGGGTGGTGCAACTGCGATCACGTCTGTGTAGGCGTCACAGATGATGTCCGAGAGGACCTGTCCATACTGATCGTCCGTCGCATAGCGAAGGGCGCGAAACTTGGGGGTGGTGATCCCCTCATCGGTGATCAGCCCCAGGAACACCAGGGACCGCCATACAAGGCGAATCAGGGTGTCCTTGATCCCCAACTGAGTGAGCGTCGTGTTGCTGAGAAGTTCTGGCACCTCCCGCTGTCGAAAGTGCCTCAGTACCAACAGAACAGATGCCGGAGATCCGTAGGCGGCCTCGCGGGGCGTTTGGTCTTGTGTTTCCATTCCGGTCCTTTGGCGGTAGCGTGAACGGTTAACGGGAGTGTATCACCGTCGCCGCCAAAGCTCACGTCAAAGACGGCTCGGATTTGTTATAGGGGTGGACTGGCTCGATCCGGGGTCTCAGGATAGGGTGATGACCAACTCCACCCCTTCCGCAATACCGACACTATCAAACCTCCATCCTGAGATCATTCAAGCCGCGCGCGGGTGGATTGCAAGACTCCACGATCGTGGTCTGGCCGGTCGCGGGAGAACAGAGGCAGAAGCCCTGTCTCGGGTGCAGTCCACCGCAGCCTTGGTAGAGCAATTGGCGCAACGATGGACGGGACACGATGGCTAGGGGGCGCGTTACGGTGTTGGTTGGGGTGGCCTACCGGGCTTCCGTGTACCTTAGGCGTCGCCCAGCTACCCGGCCCATCAGCCTCTCCATCCGTGCTGCGTCGCTGACTTCGCGGGTCGAGTGCCGGAAGTCAAACTCGGCGAGGTACCGATCGAGATGCTCCCGGCTTACGTGGTGGTGGGTTCCATCGATCGACCGCTTGAGCTGAGAGAAGAACCCCTCGGCCTGATTCGTGCTGACATCGCCCCGGACGTACTCTCCTGCCAGGTGGTCAACTGCGGAGTGGCTCGCGAAGCCCTTCCCAAGCGATCTATACGCGGACGCCGAGTCGGTGTGAAGGTGAGTCCTTTGGGGGTCGGTGTTTGCGAGTAGAACCTCCCGAAGCGCTGGGCCTCGGACGTTCGCCACAACTCGTGAACGAACCTCTCCCGTCTCACGGGAGACCAATGTCATGACCGGCGTCTTGGCTGTGTTGCCTTGGCCTCCCCGTCCTGCCCGGTGCCCGTGACGGTTGGCGGGCTTACCCCCTAGCCAAGTCTCATCAGCAACCACACGGCCCGTTATCGGCGGCAACGCTGGTCCCGGCTTCATGGCCTCACGGATACGGTGGAGAAGGAACCAAGCCGTCTTGGGGGTCAGGTGGTACTTCCGCTCGATCTCACGGGCCGCTACCCCGTTCTTAGAGGAACACAGCTCGAATATGACGAACACCCAAGTCCTGACCGGGATCTTGGTGCCGTGCATGACGGTGCCGGTGAGTACCGAGAACTGCTGATGGCAGGCGCGACACTCCCATACCCGCCGCTGGGACAGGTTGCCCGTCCGAGTCTTGCGAGCGGACCCGTTCTTGGCGGTCAGGAAGTAGTGGTCATCGATGCACCCGCAATGCGGACACGTCGGCTGACCGCTGCCCCAGCGCAGTTCTTCAAGGAACTTGTAGGCATCGGCCTCGGTCGGGATTCTCTGGGCAATGGAGAGGATGTCGAGTTCCATAACCCTATTATCCTTTGTCTAGTGTCCTTTGTCAAGTAACACAACGCCGAAAATTCGGCACTCTCAGGCCGAGGCTGCCGATGTTGGGTAACCAGCGACGCGCGAAAACGCCCGTTGTCCGCGGTCCACTTGCGGGATCAACCACGCCCATGAGATCTCAAAATTGGGGAGAGCGCCCCCTGGGGCAGGCCTCGAGCAACTCCCGGGCATCCACCGCCGGCACGTCCTCGGCGCCGTGGAGTTGATAAGGAGCGCTAGCCGGACGGGCTAGCCCTGCGCGGGATCGCTCGGAGGCTCGGGGTCGAGCTTGATGCTGGTGGAGTTGATGCACCAGCGCTCGCCGGTCGGGTCGGGTCCGTCGTCGAAGACATGGCCCAGGTGTCCCCCGCACCGGCTGCAGCGAACCTCGGTGCGGAGCCGCCCCAAGCTCCGGTCCTCGTCGAGCTCGATCTGGTCTTGAGAGACTGGAGCGGTGAAGCTGGGCCAGCCCGAACCCGAGTCGAACTGGGTATCTGAGAGGAACAGCTCAGCACCGCAACCAGCGCACCGGAAGAGGCCCTTGCGCCCCGGATGGGTGTACTCGCCTCGGAAGGGGGGATCGGTGCCCTTCTCGCGGAGCACGTGGTATTCCTGCGGTGTCAGGCGTGAGCGCCACTCCGCCTCGCTGGCGGCGATCTCCTCAACCTTCTTGTTCATGCTCACTTCTCCTGGTTTTCGACCAACCTGATGATACCCAGAGTCGGGGAACGACCCGAGCTGTCCTAGGTGGCCTTGGCCAGGGTTCTCTCGACGTGGTAGCGCAGGAAAAGGTGAGACCCGTGACGGTGAGCGCTGAGGAGGGTCAACCACGGCGGCCGGTCGCGAGCCAGAAGGTCAATGCCGTCGATGAACCCCCTCCTTGATTCTCCCTTGGCAGCGCCGGCAAGCAGCGGTGAGACGGTGAGAAACAGCTGATCCAATTGATCCGCTCCGACCAGCTGGGCCAGCAGTCGCGGTCCCCCCTCGGTTAGCACCATGCGGTGGCCGGCCTCACGGACGGCGGCCGTGATCTTGACCGGGTCTAGGTCCGGACCAGATCCCAGGGAGATAACCTGATGGCCGCCGGGATCTCCCAGGCGTTTCCGCCCTTCATCCGAGGTAATCAGCAAGCCGTGGTGGTGGAGTAAACCGGGATGGTTCAGATCGATGTCCCCAGATCCGCTCACCACCGCCAGGGTGGGCCACGTCGGTAGGTGAAGAGCTCGGCGAAGCTCAGCGAAGGCGACGGCTTCTGGCGCAAACACGTGCTCGGCGGTCCAGACATGGCCCGGGCTGGCGTCCAGGGTCCCGGACCCAATCAGGATCGCGTCGGCAGCCGAGCGCAGCAGCCCCATCACGAAGCGGTCAGCGTGGCTCTTACCACTCAGGGTCGAGCCCGACGAGGGCCCGACCACGGCTACCCCATCGAGTGAGGTCACGAAGTTGCTGTAGAGGAGGTCGGCTGGTAGCCCAAAGGACCCGCCGTAGATACGCTCAAGCTCCGGTGGCAGCGGGTAGCTGGGCTGGCCGGGGGCCTGGAAGAGAAGGCTCAGCGCGTCAGCGGCGTCCGCCGACTCCGAACCTCTGGTTGGCATCTAGCTCCCCCCACACCCCGGCGGCACCGATCGAGTTTAGGCGGTGGGGAAAACCGAGCCGAGAGAGAACCGGGGCGGGCGTGTTCTGCCCTGAGGCTGCACGCACCTCCGAAGTGGGGTGGCCGAGATCCGCGTCGCCGCCTATACTGTCGCGGTCGCGATGCGAAAGGGGCCAACCCACTCTCCCTACGTCCTAGCCCTGGCCCTCGGGATCGCCGTCCTCGGCGGTGGTCTCGTTACCGGGACTGTCATGGCGTCGCCGCACACCCCGACGCCGGTCTCCCAGCACCTCAAGCCGCCCCAGCAATACGTGGTCGCGATCATGCCCGGACACGGGGGATACGACCCCGGCGCGATCTCTCCCTTCAACGGCCTGAAGGAGAAGAACGTCACCCTCTCCATGGGTCTCGACCTTCGTCGCGACCTGGAGGCGGAGGGAGTGAAGGTGGTCATGACCAGGACCACCGACACCTTCGTGAGCGTCACCAAATCCGAGTCCGACGCGGTCAAGGCGCACGCCGACGTGCTCATCAGCCTCTGGGTCAACGATTGGACCGATGACAGCCTGGAGGGGGCGACGGTGTTCATGCCCTACTCCAAGGACATGCCCTTCGCCCAGCCGCTGAATACCGAGATGGCAGCCGCGATCGCGCCGGCCGGGATGGGCGACCGTGGCGTCCAGCTGCTTCCCCAGCTCTGGGTGCACGCTCCCATGCCCGCCGTGACCATCGAGGTGGGGTTCATGAGCAACCAGCAGGACTCCCAGCTGCTTGCCGAGCCCGGCTTCCGGGCGACGGTCGCCGGCGGTATCGCCAGAGGACTGGTCACCTATGCCCCCCAGATCACCAGGATCGACGCCCGACTGGTCGCCTACCGGCGGGCAGAGGCCCAGGTGGTGGCAGCCCAGAAGGTCCTCGCCGCCCAGCAGGCGTCCCTCCAACAGATGTCGAACTGGGTGCCGCCGCTGCTGCTGCTGGACGCCATCCTTTTGCTGGCTCTATACAACGGGGCCATCGGCCGCCAGCTGCGCCGTCGGGCTCCGGCAGTGGCGGGGACCCTGCTGACGGTGGCGCTGCTCCTGGCTCGAGGCGGCGGGGCAGTTCTCGATGCCGCCTGGCACGGCCTCATGAGGCTGAGCCCGCACCCGTCGCGCCGGCGTCGGCCAGAAGCCCCGACTAGGCGTTCGCCGTCCCGAACCCGGCCCCGGAGGGCGCCCAGGGAGTGGCGGGGTAGGGCCGCAGGGATCCACCCGCGGCGGGTGACCGAGATGGTCCAGCCTGGCGACCGTGAGCAGCGGGGTCGCCGCTCGATCTATGACGACTTCTCGTTCTGAGCCGCCATCGACCATCGTCAGCACTCCCGTCTAGTTGGCGACCGGGGACAAACTCCGGCCTAAGCTGGCAGTGAGGGTGGCGTAGGTCGAACTCGGCCAGGGAACAATCAGTTTTGGCCCGGCTGCGAGGGTGCTGAACCAGGTTGAGACCGGGGCTTGAAGGAGGTCGGGAGTGGGCGACGCGGTGATCATCGACGGGGTCCGGACTCCAGTCGGCCGCTACGGCGGGGCGCTGGCATCGGTCCGACCTGACGACCTGGCCGCGCTGGTCTTGCGGGCGCTGGTGGATCGGGTTGGGCTGGACCCAGGCGAACTGGAGGACGTCTATCTGGGGTGTGCCAATCAGGCGGGCGAGGACAACCGCAACGTGGCCCGCATGGCCGTTCTGCTAGCGGGGTTCCCGGTCGAGGTGGGGGGATGCACCGTCAACCGACTCTGCGGTAGCGGGCTGGAGGCGGTCGCCGATGCTGTCCGCGCGCTGTCTCAAGGTGACGGCCAGGCCATCATCGCCGGCGGGGTCGAGTCGATGAGCCGCGCGCCCTGGGTCACCGCCAAGCCCGACCATGCCTATCCCCGCGGTGAGCGGGTCATCCACGACTCGGCGCTGGGCTGGCGCTTCACCAACCCCAAGATGGAGGCGCTCTACGGCACCGACTCGATGGGCCAGACGGCCGAGAATGTGGCCCAGCAGTTCTCCATCGACCGCCGATCTCAGGATCAATTCGCGTTCAACAGCCACCGCCGGGCGCTGGAGGCTCAGCGCCAAGGAAAGTTCTCCGACGAGTTGATCGCGGTCGAGACCAAGCAGGGCACGGTCTTCGCCGATGAGGGCCCCCGGCCCGATTCGTCCCTGGAGCGGCTCTCCCAGCTCAAGCCGGCCTTTGCCGCCGATGGCAGCGTCACCGCCGGGAACTCGAGCCCTCTCAACGACGGTGCCGCAGCACTGCTGCTCACCTCCAGCCAACTCGCCGAGAGCCGCGGACTCCGACCGATGGCGACGGTGCGCAGCATGGCCGTCGCCGGGGTCCCTCCCCGACTGATGGGGATCGGCCCGGTGGCGGCCACTCGCAAGGCATTGGAGCGAGCCCAGCTCGAGCTCGCCGACATCGATTTGATCGAGCTCAACGAAGCCTTCGCCGCGCAGGCGCTGGCCGTGCTCAGAGAACTGGGCTTGGATCCGGAGGACGAGCGAGTCAACCCCAACGGTGGCGCCATCGCCCTCGGCCATGCCCTCGGGTGCTCCGGCAGTAGGATTCTGGTCACGCTCATTCATGAGCTGCGACGCCGACAACTCCGGTACGGCCTGGCGACCATGTGCATAGGCGTGGGTCAGGGGATTGCCATGGTGGTGGAAACCCGGCGCTGATCCGCGGGATCCAGGGCCGCGCCCAAAGCGATCACCGCAACGATGAAGGAGCGAGAGGGTATGGCCAACGTCGACGAGATCGCGCGCGACTACCTGGATCGGATCTCGGCGCTGGATCCAATCGAGGCGACCAGCCGCGGCACTCTCGGCCACGACTCGGAAATGACCGACTACTCGCCAGCCGGCGAGGCGGCGAGATCGGACCTGGCTCGCAGGACCCTCTCCCAGCTGGACGCGGCCAGCATTGACAGCGAGCGTGATCGCCTGGCCGCAGCCGTGATGCGCGATCGCCTGCAGGTCGAGGTTGACCTCCACGAGTCCGGAAACTGGATGCGCAGCCTGAGGTTCCTGGGGCCCATCGAGGGCGCCCGCATGGCCTTCGACTTGATGGCACGCAGCAACGACCACGACTGGGAGGTGATCGCAGAGCGGCTGGAGCGCGTGCCCGCGTGCCTGATGGGCATCCGGGAGACGCTTGAGCTCGGAATCAGCCGCAACGTGGTCTCAGCGCGCCGCCAGGCGATCGTCAGCGCGACCAAGGCCCGCAACTACGGCGGCACCAAATCGAATCCGGGCTTCTTCCGGCTGCTGGTGGGCGAATACAGCGGAAACAGCGATGGGCTGGGCTCGCGCCTCGATGCGGCCGCCCGGGACGCCGACCGAGCCTACCTGGACTTCGCCGACTTCGTGGAGCAGAGCTATCTCGCCAAGGCGGTGGCCCCGGAGGGGTGCGGTCCCGATCTCTACCAGCTTGGCTGCCGGGTCTACAACGGCATTGAGATTGACCCCATCCAGACGTACGAATGGGGATGGGAGGAGCTGGAGAAGATCCAGGAGGAGATGGTTCGGACCGCCCAGAGGATCCTGCCCGGCGCCAGCCTGGCCGAGGTGACCGAGCTGCTGGACACCGACCCCCGGCGAGCCATCGAGGGCGACGCGAACTTTCGTGCCTGGAACCAAGCCTTCCTGGATCAGACCATGGCAGAGCTCAATGGAGTCCACTTCGATATCCCGGCACCAGTCCTGACCGTGGAGGCGATGTTGGCGCCCTCCGGGGGCAGCCCCGCCATGTACTACACCCCGCCGGCGGAGGACTTCAGCCGGCCGGGAAGGACCTGGTACCCCACCTTGGGCAGGTCCCACTTCCCGCTCTGGACCGAGATCGCCACCGCCTATCACGAGGGGGTGCCTGGCCACCACCTGCAGCTGGCCCACGTCTGCTGGTTGGGAGATCGGGTGAACCCATTCCAGGGCCTGCTGGGCGTGATCTCTGGCCACGCCGAGGGCTGGGCGCTCTACGCCGAACGGCTGATGGGGGAGCTGGGGTACCTGGAGAACCCCGACTACTACCTGGGCATGCTGGCCAACCAGTCCTTCCGGGCGGCCCGAGTGGTGGTGGACATAGGCCTGCACCTGGAGCTCGCCCTTCCTCAAGGCCAGCAGTTCCACCCCGGCGAAACCTGGTCGCGGGAGCTGGCCGTGGAGTTCATGGTTCAGAGATCGGGACGGTCGGTCGAGTTCTGCACTGGCGAGGTGGACCGCTACCTGGGAGTGCCGGCCCAGGCGATCGCCTACAAGGTGGGCGAGCGGGTCTGGCTGGAGGTGCGCGAGGAGGCGAGGCGGTCGTGGGGCCTGAGCTTCAACCTCAAGGATTTCCACCGCCAGGCTTTGGACCTGGGCTGCATCGGCCTCCAGCAATTGCGGGAGGAGATGCGGGAGCCGCGGCCGGCAACCGTTGCCACCGAGTGAGCGAGCCGACGACGTTCGCCCGGCGGGAGCCGAGCTCCGAGATCTGTCCGAGGGTCGCGAAAGTTGGCTGAGATGGACCAGCCCCGGATCGAGAACCTGATCCTCGCCAACCACGTTGAGGCGGTCAATGGCCTGCTCTACATCTCCGGTGGCGGTTGGACCGACCACTGGCGACCGACCGCCGCCCATCCCGGGCAGCCGGTGGTGAGCCATCTCGGGGTTGGGGTGACGGTGCTGGTTCCCTGGATCGCCAGTGGCAACACCTATCCGCTCTCGGTCTCGATCCAAGACTCGGTCGGCAATCAGGTCGCAGGCATGTCAACGCAGCTGAGCTCGGCGCGGCCCCCTGGACTTCCGACCGGCTCAGATATCCGCAGCGTCCTGGCGCTGTCCTTGAACCTCGTCTTCCCCGCTGCCGGTGAGTACCGGGTTGTTGCCGCCTTGGCCGGGCAACCCCAGCGCTCGGTGGGCTTCCGAGTTCATGATGTGGCGCCACCCCAGCCCGCCCAGCCGACGGTCAACTGATCCGATTCGCCTCGTCCCGACAAAGGTGACAGCCCCGGCAGTCGGGGGCTCGACCGGTGCCGGGGCTGGGCTTGGAGGTGTTGGTCTCGGTCCGACCGGTTTCAGGCCTCCCGGCCGACGAAGCCGAGGTCGGCGGCAAGCACCGGATCGCTCGATGCCACTGACTGTCCTGTCACCTCGACCCGCGGCTCCTCCGCGGAGGTGGCCTGGCGGCGCCCGAAGATGGCGTAGATGCTCCCCGCCACCACGAAGCTAACCAGGTAGGAGACATCGCCCAGCTGGGGGTGAGCGGAGGGGATCGGTCCGACGAACCAGGATTGGTTCATGAAGGGGATCGAGACCCCCAGGCCCACGATCCAGGCGATGGTCCCAACCCGGATCCTCGAGCCCTGGTCGTACAGAGCCCGGAGCTCGTAGGAGCCGCGGTGCTTGAAGAACCAATCGACCAGGACGACCGCCACCCAGGGCCCGATCCAGTAGGAGAGCAGGAGCAGGAAGTTGCTGTACTGGGCCGCCGCCGCGCTGGGATTGCTGCCGCCGATCGCCAGCAGCCCGCCCAAGGTCCCGACCACTATGGCTGCCTGCCAGCGGCGCAGTCGGAAGCGCACCGCTCCGGCCACCACCGCCGCGACCAGAATCGCGGCTCCCACCACCTCGGGGATAGCGATCTGAGACTCCCTGTCGGAGGCGAGCGTCGAGTTCGCCACCACGAGAACACCCGCAGTGACCCCACCGAAGATGAGCGCGGCGATCCCGGCTCGCACAAGTGGGGAGCGCTCGACCTTGATCACCAAGGCTGACATGGCGCCACTGTAGATGTTGAGTGCGTTGGCGCACGCGGTGCCGGCGGCGATCGCGAGCAGGGCGACCTGAGCCAGCGGCCCCGGCATCAGGAAGGCGATGGCGTTGGCGGGATTGGCGGCGGTCGCCGCCGGCATCGCGATCGAGACGGTCAAGGCCCCCATCCACTCCAGCACCAAGCAGGGGATGAACATGCCCAGGGCTGTCCACCAGATGATGCGCGACGGCTTGGTCGCCTTGGGGAGATAACGGGAATAGTCGGAGGCGAACGGCATCCAGCCAAAGGCGTACGAGAGAGCCAGGCCGATGGTGATGATGAAGCCCCCGGTGGGACCGCCGAACGGAACCGGGGCTTTGGGGTTGAAGGGCAGTCCGTAGTGACCGGCCTTGAAGGTGAACACGGCCAGGATCAGAAAGACCGCAACCAGGGCCACGCTCATCCACTTCTCGAAGGCGTGAATCATGTTGTGGCCGTACACCGCCAGCGCCACCTGGCCGACAACCATGATGGCCAGAGCGATGAAGTAGTTGAGATGCGCGAGCTCGGCAAGCGCGAACGTTCCGTAGACGGTGTTGACGGCAAACCATCCGATCCCGGCCAGGTAGTTGAGACCAGCAGGACCGAAGTTGCCCAAGAGGCCGAAGGGCGCCCGCGACTGGATCATTTGCGGCACCCCCAGACGGGGACCGAAGGTGCTGAGCAGGCCCAGCAGGAGAGCGCCCAGGACGTTGCCGATCGCGAGCGCGATGAAAGCGCCCATCATGCTCACGCCGAAAGTTCCCACCGCCAGGTTGCCGATGACCCAGGTCGCCAGCACCAGATTCGCGGCCATCCACAAGGTGAACATCTGGAACGGCCTGCCGTGGCGCTGGGGCGCGGTTATGTGCTCCAGACCCTGGGGCTCGATCTCCAGGACCTCGTCTTTGTATATGTGCCCGGTCGCGGCAACACCCTGGCTCACTGCACCTCCTCCCTCACGTCCTGCCCAGCAACTGCCCACCCCGGTTGGCCTTCCTCACCAGCCCCGGGATGGCGAAATTCTCCCCTACATATAGTGGGTTGTCAAGGGCCTTGGCACAATATCTTGGCTACGGGCGAGGCGGGCGGCAGTCCTCTCAGTGCTACTGGCCCCCCACCTCCCAGCCTTGGCAGTTTCGAGCTCCGACTGGCCGCGGGTGCCCGAGCGGACTCCAACCCCCGGGCCTAAGCTTGAGCTTGTCGGCAAGGGCATCCGACCCCGATCGGATGCGGCACCTCACCGGCGAGTGGCGCTCAGTGCCTGACCAACGACACTCTTATTCAGCTAGCGGAGGAAAGATCGATGACAGCTCCCTTCTTTGGCTATCACCTTCCCAACTACACCTTCCCAGGCACCAGCGCGGACGGAATCTTCGACCACGTCGCCGACCTCGCTGTGGCTGCTGAAAACGCGGGCTTCGACATGGTCACGGTCATGGACCACTTCTACCAAATTCGCGGTGTCGGTCCGGAAACCGAACCGATGATGGAGTCCTACACGACCCTGGCCGCCTTGTCGCAGCGAACCAAAAAAGTCCGCCTCAGTACGTTGGTTACTGGCGTCACCTACCGCAATCCGGCCCTGCTGGCGAAGATGGTGACGACCTTGGACGTGCTGTCCAAAGGTCGCGCCATCCTGGGCATCGGAGCTGCATGGAATGAGGACGAACATGCGGGTTATGGCTTCGACTTTCCGCCCATCGGCAGGCGCATGGATCGCCTCGACGAAGCGGTGCAGATCGCCAGGTTGATGTTCACTGAAGAGCGTCCTAGCTTCGCCGGCAAATACTTTCGGATTGACCGGGCGCTGAATGTGCCCCGTCCCCTCCAGGCTGGTGGCCCAAAGATCCTGATTGGTGGCGCCGGAGAGAAGCGCACTCTGCGAATCGTGGCCAAGTACGCTGACATCTCGAATTGGTTCCCCGGCATTGAGGAAACCAAGCGCAAGATTGGCATACTCGAGCGCTACTGCGAGGAAGAGGGACGTGATCCATCCACCATCCTCAAGACGGTGATGCAGCCATGTATCTTGGCCGTGGACGATGCTCAGATTCGCGATCTCAAGCAGCGCATACCCCCAGAGCGCCTAGAGCTCTCCGGCGACCCTGTGACCCCAGAGCAGGCCGCGGAGAAGTTGCAGCCTTACCTGGATGCAGGTATCGGCGGGTTCACCTTTGGGAATCCAAACCTGTTCTCGGCAGAGCTGCTGGCTGCCGCAGGCGAGCTCAAGCGCACTCTCTCCTGAGCTTGTCGCGCCGCCCACGTAGCCGGCCCATCCGTCCAGAGCGGGCTGGCTAGCGCGGTTGCCTGTCGGCGTGTGGCGCCGCTGCGCGCGCCAGTGACCTCCTCAGACTGCGCAGCATCAGCCAGTTTCCCCCACCTGAAAGCAGGGTGAGAAATGCGATGACGATCAGGCACCACAGCCACGCCACCCCCAGCTCACGAAGCCCAATGCCAACCGTCACGTCGGTGACCAGAAGCCCGACGATGAGAAAGAGCTTGAGGCGCTGAAACTGGCGGGTGCTCATCAGGCCGCGATTGTAGATCCAACCGAATCAGCAACCGGTAAGTTCTGGTCACAACTCAAGGCGGATTGTCAGGCACCTCTGAGGGAGTCCTCAGCGCAGCGCGGTTCACTTGGATGACCGCGCAAATCCATCCCCGACCGCCGAACAGATGGGGATCGCCATCTAGGAGAAGATGATGAGACGTACTGCAACTAGGCTGCTCTTGGTGGCGGTTGCGCTCGCCGGCCTGGCCGGACTCGCCTTTGGCATAGCCTCTCTGAGCACCGCCAGCGCCTCCACGTCCGTGGCCACGGCGCACGTCCTGGCCAGCTCCTCTTCCACTGCGACAGCCACTCCCACGCCGGGCACTCACACCTGCCCGAACATGGGCGGTTCCGGTTCGACCTCCACTAGCTAGCCCAGCCTCGCAATCCCTCCCTCTCCCGGAGGCGCCCGGTCCAGCTCTTTTGGCCGGACCGCGGCGCCCCTGTGCGGGTGGTCCGGGTCACCGCTGGAACTGGTGCCCCTCGAACTGAAACAATCCAGGGCTGCGGGCGCTCGCGCACGCATGGGGGAGAGAGTACATCCGCAGTCTGACGGGAGGCAGCGCCGATGAAGGACGACATTAGAGCCGAGACCGTGACCATCAGCGGCGATGGCGGTGACCAGATCGAGGCGTACTTAGCTCAGCCCCTGGACCAGGGCAAATACGGGGGTGTCGTTGTCATCCATCACATGCCCGGGTACGACAGCTGGTCGAAGGAGGTCACCCGCACTCTGGCCACTCACGGTTACTTGGCGCTGTGTCCCAACTTGTATTCCCGGGAGGCTCCAGGTGCCAGCCCCGACGACGCCGCTGCCACGGTGCGGGCCCGGGGTGGAGTCCCGGACGAGCGGCTGGTGGGTGATGTCGGCGGCGCTGCTGCACACCTTCGCGACATGGAGTCCAGCAACGGCAAGGTGGGAGTGATCGGATATTGCTCAGGCGGCAGACAGTCGTTTCTCTCCGCGTGCAGCCGTCCCCTGGAGGCCGCGGTCGTCTGCTACGGGGCCTTCATCGTGGGCACACCTCCTGAGGGCATGCCGCTGAAGGTGACGCCGCTCCTGGACCGAATCCCCGACCTGCGATGCCCGGTGCTGGGGCTCTTTGGCGCCGAGGACCAGCACCCCTCGCCACAGGAGACGGCCGAGTTGGCCCACGCCCTAGAAGAGCATGGCAAGAAGTTCGAATTCCACACCTATCCCGGGGCCGGCCACAGCTTCTTCGCCGCCGATCGTCCCGCCTACCGGCCGGAAGCCGCCAAGGAGGGCTGGGAGGAGATCTGGCGATTCTTCGGCCCGCTTCTCGGTTGACTTCTGCGTCTAGTTCGCCTGCAGTCGTGCTGACCGCCTACGCCGGGCCCTAACTCAGGAACGGACGGCTCTCAGCGCCAATTGCCCATTTAGACCCAAATGAGGCCCGGAGGCCGGGCTTCCGCCACGAGGCCAAGCGGGGATCGGAGCTGGTGGGCTCTTGCGACGCGGCAGCTCGCGCCCGACGCTGCCGTGTGCTTCGGCCTTGGCGCGAGCGTTCGTATAGTTCGTCGCATGCCCGGCCACACGCTTGGGTCCTGAGTAATGGCCACGCCGCCGCTGCAGGAACGCAAGCTGGTGACGGTCCTCTTCGCAGACATCACCGGATCGACCGGGCTGGGCGAGCGTTTCGATCCCGAGAGGTGGCATGCGCTCCTGCAGCGTTTCTTCTCCGCCATGTCCTCGTCGATCGAGGCGTGGGGCGGGACGGTCGAGAAGTTCATCGGCGATGCGGTGATGGCCGTCTTCGGCGTGCCGATCATGCGCGAGGACGATGCCGAACGGGCGCTGCGGGCCGGCTTCGAGATGCTCGAGCGGTTGGCCGTCGTCAATCACGATTTCCAAGCTCGTCACGGGGTGAGCTTGTCGATACGGATCGGTATCAACTCCGGAGACGTCGTGACGGCGTCGGGACCGCACCTGATCGTCTCGGGCGACCCCGTCAACGTCGCGGCACGCCTCGAGCAGGTGGCGGAACCAGGCACCATTCTGGTTGGGGAGCGAACGTACGCGGCGACACGGGACGGCTTTGTCTTCGGGCCGGCCATCTCCCGGGAGCTCAAGGGGAAGTCAGCCCCGGTGACGGTGCGGCAGGCGCTGCGACCGCTTGCGGATTCCCTGGAGCGGAGAGTCGGGATGCAGGTCGCGATGGTCGGGCGGGAGCGTGAGATCGAGTCGCTCGTCGACCTCCTCCATGAGGCAATCGAGACGGGCAGCCCCCGAATGGCAATGATCCATGGACCGGCGGGTATCGGAAAGAGCCGGCTCGTCCGGGAATTCCTCAATCTCGCCTCAGCGCAGCATGCGGGGACGACCATTCTCCAGGGTCGCTGTCCGTCCGCAGGCCAGGGCATCACCTACTGGGGCTTCGGTGATCTTCTTCGGCGCGCGTGTGGCATCGGTCTCGATGACCCGGCGGAGATGGCGCGGGAGCGCCTGCGCATCGAGGTCGAGCGCGTACTCGGTAATGCGGGCGTCAGCCAGCCGGAGATCGACCACACCATCTTCGCACTGGCCATCACTGCCGGCATCCAAGTGCCTGGCAACCCGCTGGAAGAGCTCCGTCCGCTGGCGGTCGCCAACGAAATCGCCATCGCATGGCCTCGGTTTCTCAGCGCCTACGCCGCGGCTGGGCCGGCCATCCTCGCGATCGAGGACCTGCACTGGGCGGGCGACGAGCTGGTCGCCGTCCTCGAACGGCTGCTCGCGCGGTCGACGGGTGGCGTGCTGCTCATCGCCGCCTCCCGGCCGGAATTTTCCGAAACGCACCCCGGCTTCGCTGCTGGCCGAGACGACGTGGGAGTGATCTCCCTCCGCCCCCTCACCACTGCCAAGGGGACAGCGCTGTTCAACGAGATCCTCGCGGGAAGCCAGGTCCCCGAGCCGTTCCGCGACGAGCTGGTGGCAAAGGCCGCCGGCAACCCCCTGTTTCTCGAGGAGATCCTGCGACGCCTGATCGAGACCGGCGCCCTGTTCCGCGCCGACGAACACTGGCAAGCCGATGCGACGGCGCTGCGCCAGCAGCTCCCCGACACCGTGCAGGCCGTGCTCGCCGCCAGAATCGACGCGCTTGGTTCTCCGCAGAAACGCGCGTTGCAGGAAGCGGCGGTGATCGGCCAAACCTTCTGGGAAGAGCCCGTGGGTCAGGCAGCGGGCGACGCCGAGATCTCGACAACGCTGGCCGGCCTCGAGTCCAAGGCATTGATCTCCGCTCGCCCCACGTCGTCGATCGCCAACCAGACGGAGTTCGCCTTCAGGCACGCGCTGGTGCGAGACGTCGCCTATGCCAGCCTTTCCAGGGTTAGACGGGCGCGGGCGCATGCAGAGGCCGGCCGCTGGATCGCAAAACTTGCCGGTGAGCGCCGGGAGGAGCTGGCGGAGCTGATCGCCCATCACTACCGAACGGCGCTGCTGGGAGAGGATTCGGACCTGGCTTGGGCTGACGAGGACGCCGCGGTCCGGGAGCAACTCCGGCGCGACGCCCTCGCTGCCCTGCTGGTGGCTGGAGCGGCGGCCCGCAAGAGGTACGCCATTCCCAAGGCTTTGGACCTCCACCAGGAAGCACTCCGGGTGAGCCGGGACGGTCGGGAGCGAGCCCAGGTCCTGGAGCAGCTCGGAGACGATCACGAGGGGGCATTTCAGGGTGACGACGCCGTTGCCGCGTGGGAGGGCGCTCTTGCGGCCCTTGGCGACGACGAGGATGAGGCGCGGGTTCGGATATCGCTGAAGTGCGCCAAGATGACGGGCATCCGCTGGGGCGGGTTCAAGGTTGTACCCCCGATCAGCAAGGTCGAGGGCTACATCGATGCCGGACTGGCCGCTCGACCCGGTCGTGCCGAGAGAGGATGGCTATTGGCCCTGCGGGCGTATTGCGGCGCGCGCTGGACCGGAGGCCCCGGAGGCGACCCCTCCGCTGATCGCGTTCGTGCCGGAGAGGATGCCCGGAGCATCGCCAGGGAACTGCTGGACGTCGACATGGAGGTGCTGGCCACCCGGGCGTTGAGCGGCCTTGCCACCCTCCGAGGTGATTATCAAGAGGCGATGACGTTGACGCGGCAGGAGCTCGCGATCGTCGACCGCATCACCGCCAGCCGAGATCGCGCGCTATCCCTCTTCTTCATGGGACTGCGGTTTGCGGACATCGAGGGAGATTACGAGCTAGGGCTGGCTCTGGCGGAGCGAAGTCATGTGCTTGGCAAACAGCTGACCCCGCATGAGGTGATGCACGCGGATTATCTGCGCCTCTACGGGAACATGGCCCTCGGCCGCTGGTCAGAGATTGACGCGATCCTTGAGGAGCACGTCATCGCGTTCCAGCAGGACAGCGACATGGCGTGTCCCTACGCGCGCGGTGGACCGCTGATCGGGGCGACGATCCTGGCCCATCGTGGCGACCTGGAGCGTGCCCGGGAGGCCGCTGCTCTGGTGGTCTCCACGGACCCGGCCGCGCCCTGGCTGCCCCTGCCGCTCGCGCTGCAGGGCATGTTCCTACTGGCGGCGGGTGCGCCCGTCGAAGCGATGCAGCTGGCCGAGCAGGTGCTCGCCAGCGGCCGGCGGCCGACGATCGAAGAATCGCCGCTCGAGCTCATCGTCATGCTCGACGCACTGATTGCATTGCGAGACGCCGACGGGCTTCGTACCTTCGTTCCCACCGCCCGAGCCACACTGGGTGCGATGGCACTACTTCCGCCAGCCCTCGATCGAGCCGAAGGCGTGCTGCATCTGTGGGAGGGCGATCGAGTGCGGGCGCGTCAACGGCTCGAACAGGCTCTGCACGCCTACCGGCGCCTGGGCAACGTCTTCGAGTCTTCCCGCACTCAAGAGCTTCTGAGCCAGGTTCTGCCGCCTGAGGCTGCTAGTTCGGCACGTAGCGATGCCCTGAGCGGCTACCAGGGTCTCGGCGCTGAACCGTTTGCCGCTCGTCTCCGAGGCGCCACCGCGCCGACGGTCAACTGAGTTGCAGCGTTCGGCGCCTCGGGTCTGGATCAGTGGCATACACAGCCTCGACGTATGCTGGCATCGTCCCCAGTCTGAGGACGGGCGGGGCCCGGAGAATAGAGCGGTCATGGCGAGCGATGAGGCCCAAAACTGACAACTTAACGGCGCCCGCCCAGATCACCACCGCGACACTCCCGGCAATCACGCGCACGCGGGGAAGTGAGCAACCAGAAGGATTAGATCTCAATGCACTCTAACCGGCGATGCTTTGGCCAATACCTGTCCGCTAGAGGAGCCCGAGATGTGCACCTACCAAACTGAGTCTCTGCAAGTGAGAGGCAGCGGCAAGGGCGGCCAGGGCTGGTTCCCGGTCACCGATGCGAGCGTCTACTTCGACCACCCCGTGCACGCAGCGGCCGAGCACACTCTCAACCTCGACTTTCTCAATCCCTCCTTGGGTCCGGGAGCCCGGGTGGCGCTGGAGCTGGATAGCGCTTCCGCGCTGGCTCTGGCGGAGGCCATTCGGCAGGTACTCGAGGAGAGCGGCGACCTCACCGGACGATAGCCCTCGCTGACTAGCGAGCCTCAGCTCAGACCGGCTGAACTTCCCGTGGCGGGGCATCGACCGCGGTCGGCTGCCCTCCTCGGTTCGGCCGCGCCTCCAATCCTCCCAGGGTCACCCGCTCGCGTCGGGAGGGGAGTCTGGGTGCTCGCTCGGCGTGGTCGCAGAGGGGCGCGGCTGCCGGGTCGCTGAGGATCAGCTGGAGTCCCAACTCCGCAGCACCGATAAGGGCCGCGTCCCGACCGAACCGGGGACTCACCAGATGTACGTTCCGATTCGCCGCATCGTAGATGCCACGCTCTAGGTGCTCGGCGATGGTTGGCCGGGCTAGCTCGAGAATGTCTTCAAACATCCCTCCCAGGATGAGCATCTCGGGGTTGAGACTGTTTGTGAGACCGATCAATCCAACGCTGATCCACTCCGCGGTGGCTTGGACCGCGGCCAGACAGGCCTCATCACCATCTTTTGCGCGCTTTAGAACCAGCTCCCTGGGAGCACGGCCTCCCGGTCGCAGGCCTGCGCGTCGTACCAGTGCGTCCTCACCAACCTCAGTTTCCCAACAGCCACGCGCGCCGCAGTGGCAGGCGCTGCCGTCGGGATTGACCTGCATATGTCCCACCTCTCCGCCGTAGCCGGCGAAGCCTTCCAGCATCCGGCCGCCGGTGATGATTCCTCCGCCTACCCCCACCTCGGCGTGAAAGTAGACCAGGTCGTTGACTCCGCTGGCGATGCCTCGCGAATGCTCAGCCATGGCTCCGAGATTGGCGTCGTTTCCTATCCGCACCACGGTGTCTCCGGCGATCTCCTGGCGCAGCCGAGGTCCCAAAGGCGCATGGCGCCAGCCCAAGTTGGGAGCGAAGTGCACCAGGCCGTCGCCAGAGCGCACCGATCCCGGCACCGCGACCCCCATCGCCACCACCGTCAGGTCCCCGCGCGAGCGTTCGAGTAGTGCCGCCGTGTGCTCGGCGATGGTCCGGACAACTTGCTCAAAGGAGCGGTCATGGTCGTTGGCGAGGAGGTATCGCTCGCGATCGATAACCCTACCCCCCAGCCCGACCAGGGCCAGGGTGATGGCATCGACACCGATCTCTACCGCGATCACCGTGAAGGTGTCGGAGCGCACGCTGACCACCTTGGATGGTCGGCCCTGCGCCCCTCGCTCTGGCTCCGCTTCCTCCAGGGTCAGGCGACGGCTCTCCAACTCCTCGACCAAGGTGCCAATGGTGGCCCGGTTAAGGCCCAGGATTCGAGTCAACTGAGCCCTTGAGGTGGGTCCGTGACGGTGCAAGTGGCCCAGCACCGTCGCCAGGTTGTGGCGACGGACTGTCTCCTGGGTCGCCCCGCGTTCGGTTTGTGCCATATTCGCTGAACCTCAGCTTGGCAGCGAGGCGATGCCGCCGACCGATTGTGCGAAGTCGAAAATCACGTGCACCTTCCTGGCGGTGCCGGTTGGCTACGCGTCCGAGCTTCGGAAAGCCCGTCCCCGGCGGGCGACTCTGTCTACCGTGAGCGCGGCCAACAACACTATTGCGGTAACCATTAACTGCACGGGAGTGCTGATGTTGAGCAATCCCATGCCGTTGTAGATGGCAGCGATCACGATGCCTCCCAGCAGGGCGTGCACCGGTTTACCCCGCCCGCCAAAGAGGCTGGCGCCCCCGATTACTGCAGCCGCCACGGCGTACAGCACGTAAGTTCCGCCGTCGATATCTATCGACATCGAACCGAGACGGGATTCAAACACGATGCCAGCCAACCCAGCGGTAAACCCGGAGAGGCCAAACGCGATGGTGCGGATCATGGCGAGGTTCACACCGGCACGTCTGGCGGCTTCGGCGTTGCCACCGATCGCATACACATACCGGCCGAATCGGGTTGCACTGAGCAGGAAGGTAGCCGCGGCCAGCACCACCACGATGCCGGGAATCACCGGCGGCATGCCGTTGAACGGGCTGGCACTCGTGCCTCGGTTGGCGTCGCAGATCAGAACCAGCAAAATGCCGGCTAGAAGAACCAGACCCAATCGGATCAGGCTGAGGCTGAGCGGTGGAGCGGTGAGCTGCTTGCTGCGGCGCCTGCTGTCGCGACGGATGGTGAACGCGGCGTAGGCGATGAAGACCACCAGCATCGCGATCCAGCCTTGGAGCGCACTCATGTTGCCGTTGACCAGATTGAAGATCACCGGGTTGGTGACCGAAATCACTCCGCCGGTATTGGGACTGGCGGTGTCGACGATCCATATCATCACGCCCTCCCAGCCCAGCAGCCCCGCCAGGGTGACCACGAATGACGGGAGGTGGAGACGTGTGACCAGCGTCCCTTGCAGGAGACCGATGGCCGTGGTTGTGGCCAGCCCGGCCAAAATCGCCACATACCAAGGCATGCCCACCGGGCCGGCCAGCAGGGCAACGATCACGGCTCCGACGGCGGCCACATACCCGACCGAGAGATCGATCTCGCCCAGGAGCAGCACGAATACCTCGGCTAGCCCGAAGAGAATGAAGACCGATCCCTGCACGAGCAGGTTGGTGATGTTTCCCGCGGAGAGGAAGACGCTGTTCTGAGTCTGGAAGATGATGATGATCGCGGCTAGTCCGATCATGATCGGCAGGACGCCGGCGTCACCACCGCGAACCCGCTTCCACCACGCGTGCATGTACTCGCTGACCGAGGTGGCAACCAGCTCGGGTGCTAGCGCCAGCGCAGCCGCCTCGGCTGCTGCCGCTGATGTCAGGGCATCGTTATCTGGCGTCTTTGCCCTGGCCTCGTCCTCGGCGTCAGCTTCGAGGCCGGTGGTGGGGCCCCCAGCTCTGGCCATGATCAGTTGGCCTTGCCGTTGGCTGTCGTTGCTTCCCTCTGGGCGCGGCCGGTGGTCATGTAGTCCACCGTGAGCTGGCGGTCGAAATCTGAGGCTGGGCCTTCAGCCACCAGGTGGCCAAGGTGGAGGACCACCAAGCGATCGGCCACCTCGAACACGTCGTTGAGGTTGTGCGAAACCATCAGGACGGTTACCCCCTGGCTGGAGAGCCGCTTGACCAAGTCCAGCACCATTGCCGTCTGGGCCACGCCCAGGGCGGCCGTGGGCTCGTCGAGGATCACCAGCTGCGAGTTTGACATCACCGCGCGCGCCACCGCGACTATCTGCCGCTGACCTCCGGAAAGGGAGGCCACTGGCTGACGGATGGAGCGGATCGTGGTGACTGCCAGCGAGTCCAAGGTGCTGCGGGCCGTGAGTTCCATGGCGATCTCATCCATGACCTCGAGATGGACTACCTCGTGACCCAGGAACATGTTCTGGACAATGTCCAGGTTGTCGCAGAGAGCGAGGTCCTGGTAGACGGTGGTGATACCCAGAGCGGCTGCGTCCTTGGGATTGTGCATATGGACCTGGTGTCCCTCCCAGAGGATGGAGCCGCCGTCTGGGGGCCAGATGCCGGAGATGGTCTTGATCATGGCCGTCTTTCCGGCTCCGTTGTCGCCCACCAGGGCCGTCACCTGCCCGCGGGGCACGGTGAGATTTATGCCCACCAGCGCCTGCACCGGACCAAAGTTCTTATCAACTTTGCGGAGCTCGAGCAGCGGCTGACCGTTGCCTGGCGGGGGCGGGGACTCAATGTCCCCGTCCCTACCAGGCGCCCTATCCGGGCCGGTCATGAGGGCGGCATTTCAGGGACGTTCAGGCAGTGTGGGTCAGGGCTTGATCCCGGCTGCCTTGCAGTCCTTGGTGTACGTGCTCCCAGCGCAGAGCTGGAAGGCAGGCACGAAGTCGTCGGCGATCACGGTCGAGTTCATGTTCTTGCTGGTAACCCACTCGGGGGTGAGAAGAACTGATGGCACTGCGACGTTCTCGGTCGTGTCCTCGGTGGTCGTGTTGACCAGCGAAGATGGAGGCGTCTTGCCAGCGCGGAGGTAGATCGCCAGTGCGACGGAGGCCTGCGCCTCTTCGTAGATCGGCTTGTAGACGGTGCCGCACTGGTACCCGCTGAGCACGTTCTGGAGACCGACCAGGGTCGCGTCCTGACCCGTGGTGGGGAATGTCTTGGGCTTGACGTGCAGGGTCTGCAGGTAGGTGATTATCGGAGCGCCGGTCTCATCGTTGGGGATCACTGCCGCGTTGATGTTCGGGTGCGCGGTGTAGGCCTGCTCGAACTCCGTCAACGCGGTTGGGGGATCCCAGGTGTCGCCGGTGTTGAAGACGTCAACGTACTTGCCAGACTTGAAATAGGGATCGAGCACTGACAGATAGCCCTTGGCAAAGAGAGTGGCGTTGTTGTCAGTCGCCGCGCCGTGCATCACCACGACTTCCGGCTTCTTGACGTGCCAAGCCGCTACGCAGGAGACAAACCCATGACCGATGAGGTCGCCCACCTTGACGTTGTTGAAACTGACGTAGTACTGGCGGCTGCCGCCGAGAGTGAGACGGTCGTAGTCGATCACGTCGACGCCGTGGGCTTTGGCGTAGGTCTCAATGGACGTGCCAACGCCAGCGTCGAGTGGGTCCATGATCAAGACGGTGGTGCCACTGGCAATCGCCGCCTGGGCATCGGTCAGTTCGGTCGCGTCGCTGCCTTCGGCGTTCTCAACCGTGAAGTCGGAGGACGGCAGACCGGCGGTCTGCAGGGCCGTGGTCAGGAACGGTGCGTCGAACTCGGTGTAGCGGGCCGAGCTGACCGTGTCGGGAAGGATCGCCGTGATGTCGCCGTGGCCTTCCTTGACCAGGGCGCTCAGCCCCTCCATGGCCGAGAAGTTGCGGTTAAACGAGTTGGGTGTCAGGGCCTTGGAGGCCGCTGTCACTGCCTTAGCTGGCCGGCTGGCGGCGCTGACTGAGCCGCCCGCGGCACATAGCACCGCAGCTAGGGCGGCAAATGCTAGGACGCTCAGGCGGCCCACCCCAACTCGATAACTCCGGTCCGGTGATGGTCTACCCATAGATCTCAACTCCTCACTTCTCGTGCGCCGCTGCTGCCATAACACCGCCTTAGGCCCTCTGGGCCCACGCTCTGTCTCACCCCTGGGATGCGGTGGAAATCCCCGGAACGAGGGACGCAGCGAGCACCGTCTGGAAGTCCACTCGGCAACCGCCCCGCCCTAACTTGAGGCCGCCCCCACGGGCGGCGCCTGCTCGGCCACGCGGCAGCATATGTTGTCGCCCACAACTTGTCAATCACCCCAATGGGTGATGGCGATGCTGCCGCGAATTGGGCCGACGCACACGCGGATCGACCTCCCGGCGGGGCCCAGGGCTTCCGGCGTCATCAGACCAGCGTGAACCTGTAGCCGGGGTGACCTGGGGCGGTCTGGGCGAACGTCAGCCGCCTGGGGTCGAGACGCCGGCAGTCGAAGTTGAGCCTTGAATCTCCGCCCCTTGACCGGGCAGCCGGACCCTCCAGACCAGCCAGCCACCCAGGATCAGAGCGATCGAGAAGAAGCCGAAGATCATGGGGAAGCCGGCGTTGTGGTGGATGCCATTACCGAAGTCGAGCAGCGGCCCGGCGATCACCGTCGCCAGGATGCCCGAACCCGCGGTGGCCAGGTTGGAGATGCCCATGTAGCGACCGGCCGCCGCCGGAGGGACCAGGTCGACCACGAAAGCCCAGTCCACCGAGAGCAGCATTCCGAAGGCGCCTCCAATCAGGAATCCGATCAGGTAGACCCAGAGCAGCGAGTGGGCAAGGATCAGGAGCAGGGTTCCTGCCGCTCCCAGCCATGCCGCCGAGCGGACCAGAGCCCGGCGGCCCACTCGCTGGGAGAGCCTGGCTGCCGGAAGCGTCACCACGATGGCGACCAGCACCACCACCGCCAGCAGGATCGAGGTGGCCCCCGAAGCGCGATTGGCGATCGCGCTGCCCGAGCCCGGGTAGTAGGTCGCCTTGATGTAGAGCAGCGCGAAGTCGGTGAGGCCGGTGATGCCCATCAGGGCCAGAAGCCGCGACACCAGCAGCCAGGTGAAGTCGGGGTTCTCCTGGGGTCGGAAGCTGAAGACCCCCAGCAGGGCCGTTCGCCTTGGCGGCCGAGGCTCCCGAGCCGGCGAATCGGGCACGAAGATCAGGGTCGCCGCCAGCGCCAGCAGCAGTACCACGGCCACGCTGAGTAGGGCCAGACGGATGTGCCCGACGGCGATGAGCTGACCGGTGAGGAGAAACCCGATCGCCGTGCCGGTGAACACGGCGATGCCGTAATAGCCGGCCGCCCGCCCACGCTCGTGGCTTGGCACCTGATCCGGCAACAGTCCCTGGTACGCCCCCTCCGCGGTGTTGGAACAGATCTGCAGGGCGAAGTAGGGAACCAGCAGGGCGCCGTAGCTTCCCGCTACCGAGAGCCCGAACAGACAGACGATGTCCCCCAGGGTTCCCGCCAACATGTAAGGGCGGCGCCGTCCCCAAGGCAGCCGGCAGCGATCGGAGAGGGCGCCGGCGGCAGGCTGGACCAAGATCGCGAGAATCGCCCCGCCGGCGGCGATGACCGCCAGCGCCGTGCCGCGGTGCCCCGAGGCGACGGTTCCCACGATCAATCGGGGGAGGATCAGGGCCCCCATGCCCTGCCACAGATAGTTGATCGCCAGCCAATAGGCGGACAGCGCGATCAGGCGCGGCGCCGAGAACCGGATGCGCACCTGCGTTTGGGCCTGACTGAGAGCGGTCACTGCAAAAGTTTCACTCCCTGCGGACGCCCTTGCGGCCCGGCCCAGCCCGGACCCCTCGCGCGGATCGGGGCTGAGTCTACGCCCGCTCGCCACAGGCCGCGGGTGCCGGGCTGCGATGATCCTTCGTAGTGAACCCCGACCCCACGACGGCATGGCTCCGGTGTCCTCCCGACCAGATCAGTTGGGGGGTGGCCTGAGGCTTGCCATCGATGAACGGCGTCGCGCGGACCGCAATTTTGGCCGCGGCTCAGAACCGGGCCACCGAGGCGTTCATGCGCCGCTACGGGATGCGGCTGGGCGCCTCGCGCTTTGTCTCGGGAGAGACCTTGGACCAGGCCATGGCCGTCATCCGCCAGCTCAACCAGCAGGGGTTCAAGTGCAATGCCACTTGCCTCGGCGAGGCGGTGACCAGCGCCCCCGAGGCCGATCAGGCTGTGTCCGAGTACCAGGACCTGATCAATCGGATTGCCGCCGAACACCTCAATGCCAACGTCGCCATCAAGCTGACCCTGATGGGGCTAGACATCAGCCGCGAGCTGGCCCAGGGCAACATGACCCGGCTGCTCCAGCTATCGGCCGAGCGGGGTATGACCATGCGAATCGACATGGAGGACTCCTCTCATGTCGAGGCGACGCTGCAGACCTACCGGGACCTTCGGGCTCGCGGTTTCGACAATGTCGGCGCCGTGCTCCAGTCCTGCCTGCGACGTACCGCCGGGGACCTGGAATCGCTGCTGCCTCTGAGGCCCAACCTCCGGCTGGTCAAGGGTGCCTACCTGGAGAGCAAGGAGGTGGCCTTCCCCGACAAGGCCGATGTGGACGAGAACTACCTCCGCCTGATGGAGCGGGCGCTGCTGGAGGGCGGCTACACGGCGATCGCCACCCACGACCCCAGGATGATCGACCACGCCAAGGAGTTCGTCGAGCAACATCAGATCTCAAGAGACCGATTCGAGTTCCAGATGCTCTACGGCGTCCGCCCCCAGATGCAGCGGGATCTCCTGGCTCAGGGATTCACCGTGATGATCGCGACCTCATATGGGACCCACTGGTATCCCTTCTTTATGAGGCGTCTGGCCGAAAGGCCCGCCAACCTGCTCTTCTTGACCCGGAACCTGCTCCGGCGCTAGCTGCCCCGGGCATCCGTTGGCCGGCGGCGGCCACAATGTTTGTCTAAAGGAGGATCTTCGATGGCTCTCGCCCCCTTCCGTAACGAGCCGACTCTGGATTTCTCGGTCCCTGGCGTGCGCAGCGGGTTCGAGGGCGCGCTGGCCCGAGTCCGCGGTCAGCTCGGCCGCGACTATCCCTTGCTGATCGGAGGCGAGCGGGTCAAGACCGACGAGGTCATCGAGTCCTACAACCCGGCTCATCCCGAGCAGGTCATCGGGCGACATGCTGCCGCCCAGGTGGAGCATGTGGAGCGGGCGGTGGCGGCCGGATGGGCCGCCTTCCCCGACTGGTCGAGGACGCCTGTCGAGGAGCGGGCGGCGGTCCTGCTTCGCGCCGCCCAGATGGTCCGCCGCCGCCGTGGCGAGCTGGCAGCTCTCAACGTCTACGAGGTTGGCAAGGCCTGGGACGAGGCGGACGGGGAGGTCTCGGAGACGATCGACCTCATGGAGCTGTACGCCCGTCAGGCGCTCGAGCTCGGGAGGCGCGATGGGATCACCCCCTGGTCGGGAGAGCTCACCGAATACCGCTACGTGCCCCTGGGAGTCGGGGCGGTGATCTCCCCCTGGAACTTCCCCCTGGCTCTGGCCACCGGGATGATGACCGCCGCGGTTGTGACCGGCAACTGCGTGGTGCTGAAGCCCGCCGAGACCTCGAGCACCACCGCGGCGTGGCTGGTGGACCTGTTCGTCGAGTTGGGTCTACCGCCCGGGGTCATCAATCTGCTGACCGGCCGCGGTGAGGTCGTCGGCGAGGCCCTTGTCGACCATCCCCAGGTCCGCTTCGTGGCGTTCACCGGCTCCCGGGAGGTCGGTGTCCGCATCAATGAGCGTGCCTCCAGGGTGCACCCCGGCCAGCGCTGGCTCAAGCGGGTGCAACTGGAGATGGGCGGCAAGAACGCGGTGGTGGTTGACGAGACCGCCGACCTCGACCTCGCCGCCGAGGGGATCACGGCCTCCGCATTTGGGTTCCAGGGCCAGAAATGCTCAGCAGGCTCAAGAGCGGTCCTGGCCGAGCCGGTCTACGACCAGGTGGTAAGCCGGGTTCTGGAGCGGACCCGGCGTCTCAAGGTCGGTGACCCGATCGACCCTGAGGTGACGGTCGGCCCGGTGATCGACGGGGCGGCAGAGGAGAAGATCCTCGACTACATCCAAATTGGCCGTGGCGAGGGGGAGCTCGTCCTCGGGGGCGACCGCCGGCCGGGGGACGGCCACCTGATCGAGCCCACTATCTTCCTGGGCGTGGCCCCCGAGGCCCGGATAGCCCAAGAGGAGATCTTCGGTCCGGTCCTGGCTGTCATCAAGGCCACCGACTTCGAGGAGGGACTGAACATTGCCAACCGCACCGAATTCGGGCTGACTGGTTCGTACTTCAGCCGCGATCCGGAGCGCATCGCCATCGCTAGGGACCGCTTTCACGTGGGCAACCTCTATATCAACCGCCGATCCACTGGCGCCTACATGGGCGTCCATCCCTTCGGCGGCTTCAACATGAGCGGCACCGACACCAAGGCGGGGGGTCCGGACTACCTTCTCTTCTTTGTCCAGGGCCAGAGCGTAGCCGAGCGCATCTAACTCGGTGGGGAGGCTCAGGCGGCGGGGGTCAGAGCTTCCTGGTCAGCTGCCTGCCGCTGGCGGCGGCGACGCGGCCGTCGGGGCCTCGGCCAATCCTCGCGCTGGTTAAGATCGGGGAACAGCTCCCGCCGCCGTGGCACCAGGGCGTCCAGCACTGACGACTGCCAGTTGAGCAGGGCGGAGTGGAGGTCGTAGGAGGTGCGAGCGGTCTGAACGTCCTCGGGGGCTTCTTCGTGGGTGGCACTCACCAGTTCTGCCACCACCTTGCGGCAGCGATCTCGCCTGCCGATGTGGATCCCCTTGACGTGCATCTCCTCGAGCTTGTAGAGGCAGTCATCAATGGCGGTGAGACAGCGACGCTTCTGTGACTGGACTAGCCGTCGGCGCCGTCCCAGATCCAGCGCCATTCGAATCTCTCGGTTGGCGCGATCCATCCTGTCTTCCCAGCCCTCCGGGCGGTGCCATTGGGAGCCCGACCTAGGAGCGCCGTCCTGGCGATGACTCCAACCAGCCGTCATGAGTGCTGACACTTGATCTCTCCTCCAGCGGCTCCCCTTCCGCCTGCTACCGATTTGTCCTGAGTAACGGACGTTGAGCCACCCTGTTACGGGTCGGCGGCTAATTCAGTCCTTACCTCAAACGAAGTTCCACCGCGCTGATATTTCGCCTGCCGAAGGACTAGCCCAAACAAGTTCAAATGCAGTCTTTTGTTTAACCATGCGTACCTTTTAGGGGGGCGAACTAGCAGCCTGGCACATCATCAAGGGGTCTCAATATACCCATAAAAAATAAGGGTTTTTACGAATTTAGTGCTTGCATTGTACCGCGACCGGATGCTAGGGTGCTCCCACAGTCACGACGGCATCCTAGTAAATGAGGAGTGCAGCGGCATGACCCAGGCAATCGCTGCGGCGATCGGCGCAGTACCGGGCACGCAGCCCAGCGCGTCGCACATGTATCAGCAGCACTACGCAGAAGTATTCCGTTATGTGCGGGCCAGAGTCGGTAGCCATACCGAGGCTGAGGACCTCACCAGCGATGTGTTCTGCAAGGCGGTTGCCGGGCTGGAGAATTACCGCACCATGCGGTCATCCGCGCTGCCCTGGCTCTACACGATTGCGGCCCATCGAGTGGCCGACTACTATCGCGCATCGCGGCCAACTGCAGAGATCGATGAGGCCGCTCACGTCCCGGACTCCGGCCCTAACCCCGCTGACGTCGTGGTGTCCAGAGACCAGGTGCGCCATGTGTGGGAACTCTCCAAGACTCTGCCCGCATCGCAACGACTCGCGCTTTGGTTGCGCTATGGAGAAGAACTCGAACTTAAGGAAATTGCGGCCCAGATGGGGCGCAGCGTCGAGGCGGTCAAACTCTTGGTGCACCGAGCCATTCGAGGAATTCGGGCCAACATGCCCGCCGCCGATGGTGCCGCCTCGCTGGTCCTACTCGCCGGCACCGGCAGCTCAGTCGATCGGAGCTCGCAGCAGGCCGGGAAGCGGCGCCCGGTGGGACTCGACTCGTCTGCTCTTGCGGCCTGATCGGTCGGGCTGCTCTTTAAGAAGGAGGTAGCGACGATGCCTCGTGGGCAGTGGAGTGCTAAGCGGGAGCGCCAGTACGACCACATCAAGGACAGCCTTCGGGATCAGGGGCGTCCACCCAAGCTTGCCGAGGAGATTGCCGCTAGGACGGTCAATAAGGAAAGGGCCCGCAGCGGTGAGTCGAAAGAGGCCAGTCGGACATCGGTCCGAGATATCTCATCGGGGCGAAGGGGCGGGCTGAGGTCCCATCGAGGGCCTGGGGGCCGCACTCGAGACCAGCTCTACGAGGAGGCCAGGCGGAAGCGAGTAGCCGGCCGATCACGGATGACCAAGGCGCAACTGGAGTCGGCTCTGCGCCGAAGCTAGGCTCGAGCTGCGCCCTAGGATGAGTTGGGCCTCATGGGACTACCCGGCCAGCCAAACCTCCAGCAGTCGGCCCGGCCGCTCCCCAGCTGTCCCGGCCGGGAGGCTTGAACTGAGCCACGCGTTCAGTTACAGTGGCTCGCGCTCGTCGGCATCAGATCCCGGACGGTAGCTTCGGCGGGGCGGGCACATTGCGTGGGAACGTGGAGGGTTCCGGTGAAGATGGCTCGTGTCATTCGCTCGCGTTATTTGGCGACGACTGCGTTAGGACTGGCAGCACTAGCTCTGCCGTTGGCTGCGGGATGGTCCTCCGCCACCGCCTCAGGCCCTGGCCCGAACACCTTGGTGCCGGTACAACCGGGAATCAGCGCAGCCACGCTGCCCGACGCCACGGTCTTCGGGGATACCCCGCCGAACACGCCAGAGACGGTTTCGTTTGTCCTGAGAGAGCAGAACCTGCCCGAGCTAGAGGATCAGGTCGAGCAGGGCATTAGTCCGGACGCTTTCCTATCCGTCTCTCAGTTTGCTCGGACCTACGGCCAGACTGAGGCCAACGTTGCCCAGCTGCAGAGCTACCTTGGCAACTACGGCATTACCACCGACGTCTACGCAGACAACGTCGACTTAGTGGCCAACGGGACGGCCGGAGAGTTCGACCGCGCCCTGTCAGTGCAGCAGAAGCAGTATCACGTTCCCAGCCTACCGAGCCGGGACGGAATGCAGGGCGTTCCCGCCCAGACCGTGCACGGAACCTCGCAATCACCGCTACTTCCCTATCGAATCGCGCAGTACGTGGTGGCGATCCTGGGACTGACCAATTACAGTCCCTTCACTAGTCAGGCGGTCCACACCGACACCAAGCTCACCCCGCCACAGTCCAAAAGCAGCAACGCCTGCCTGGCGCTGACCGGCCTGCCGGACGCCTGCAACACGCCCACCAACTTCGCTCAGAACTACGGGCTCGAGGGTCTGTACCACAAGGGCGCCGCTGGTGCTGGTGAGACCATCGCGATCGTGACCTTGGCCGCCCTAGATCCGGGTGCTCCCCAATACTTCTGGAAGAACGTCATGGGACTGACTCCCAGCGGACGTACCGTGTCCGTGGACAACATCGACGGCGGCCCCGGTGCCCCCAGCGACGCCTCCGGCACCGGCGAGACGGACCTCGACGCCGAGCAGTCCGGCGGTCTGGCTCCGGACGCCAACGTCATCGTCTACCAGGCTCCCAACACCGACTACGGATTCGCCGACGCCTTCTTCGCGGCGGCCAGCCAGAACATCGCCGGCTCGGTCTCGGCGAGCTGGGGCGAATCCGAGACCTACCTGCAGTCGGCAATTGCCGAGGGCGAAGAGTCGCCCGGTTACGAGGCGGCCTTTGATGAAGCCTTCCTGGAGTTCGCAGCGCAGGGACAATCCGGCTTCCTAGCCGCCGGGGACTCAGGGGCCTACGACGCCTCTGGGGACATTGGCACCACCAACCTGTCCGTCGATACCTCGGGTGACAGTCCCTACATCACTGCGGGTGGTGGGACCACCCTGCCCTGGACCGGAACCCTGACCGGGCCGGATGGCACGGTCACTGTCACCGTCCCCGAGCAGCGGGCCTGGGGCTGGGACTACCTCTGGCAGCCCACTGCCACCATCACCGGATCCTCGCTCGCCTCGGCGGCGGAGTCACTGGTGGTCGGAGGGGGTGGCGGCTATAGCCAAATTGAGGCGACACCTTCCTACCAGGCGCGCTTTGCCGGGACCCGCGATTTCAGCGCGGTCCAGTACCTGACCCCAACCGATTACCAGAACGTCGATGGGATCGTCGAGCCGACAGAGTGGAACTTCAATCCCACCCCGTCGGTCAGCCACGGCTTCGGGTCGGGCCGGGCAGTGCCTGACGTCTCAACCGACGCCGATCCCTACAGCGGCTACCTCATCTATGAGCCTTCATGGGCGCCCATTGGGCAACCCACTCTCCAAGGCGGATGGGGAGGCACCAGCTTCGTGGCGCCCGAGCTCAACGGCAGCACGGCTGTGATCGATTCCTACCTGGGGCATCGGGTGGGCTTCTGGAATTCCTCGATCTATTCCTTCGCCGCCAGCTCCAATTCGCCGTTCACTCCGCTGGAGCAGAGCGGCAGCGGCAACGACAACATCTACTACACCGGCACCCCCGGCGATCTCTACAACCCCGCCAGTGGCCTCGGCTACCCCAACCTGACCCGCCTGGCCGAGGACTTCGGCTGAGCGAGTGAGATGAGTGGGCCGGCTTGACCGGCCCACTCATCCCTCGTCCGGGCCTTCGGAACGGAGGAGGGCTGGGGCTGCCACGACGCTGGGACGCCGCGCCGGGATCCTACCGGCCGTTCTGCCGGATTCGTGGTCGCGGTAGAATGCCGCCGATCGCGCCGCTCCAATGGACGGCCGGAAGTCCCGCCGCGGTTGACTCGAGGTCGGCTGATGGACCGCACGGTGGGAGGGGGGAAAGTTCTGGCCGCGTCGGCCCTGCTTGCGCTGCTCCTGGTCGGCATTTCCCCCTCAGCCCGGGCCGCCCCCACGTTTCTAGGAAGGCCGTTGGGCGGCGTCGAGCCCAACTCGGTTCCCGCCGCGGCCGGAGCCGACGTCTCCTACACCGAATGCGGCGGAGCTCTGCCTCTGGGACAGGCCTTCGGTGTGGTGGGCCTCAATGGCGGCCGGGCCAACACCCTCAACCCGTGCCTGGCGGAGGAGCTGAACTGGGCGGCCTACAAGTCGAGTGGCGCCAGCGTTGAGCCCAAGGTGTCGGTCTACCTCAACACCGGGGACCCGGGTAACTCCTATCTGGGTGCGGAGGTGGCCGACTGGCCCAACTCAGGGATCACTCCCTACGGAGACTGCCTGCCGACGGCGGTATATGCGCGACTATTCGGAGCGGGTCAGGTGTCCTTGGCTTGTGCCTTCGAATACGGCTATCAGAAGGCGGAGGCCGACGTGCGCTGGCTCCGCACGGCCGCTCGCCAAGACCACCTCCCCACCCAGCCGGCCGCCTACCCGTTCTGGTTGGACGTGGAGACGACCAACAGCTGGCAGAACTCGACTCTGCTCAACACCGTCGATCTGGAGGGCATGGTCTCGGCACTGCAACTCGCCGGCGTGGAGCACCTTGGGGTCTACGCCTTCACGCCTCAGTGGGATCAGATCACGGGCGGCTTGGTAACGCTTGCGGCCGGACCCCTGGTGGCGAGCTCGGACTGGATTCCGGTGGGCGGCTCGCTGGCCACTGCAGAGGGCGGCTGCCAGCAGAGTCCCTTCGTTGGGACGACCATGGCGATGACCCAGTTCGACAGCGGGCCCTTCGATGCGGACTTCGCCTGCTGAGCCGCCGGGTGCTCTTGGAGCAGATGATTGCCCACCCAGACGCGCTCCAATCTGCGTTATATCTAAGCCGCAGCGCCCACTTGCTGGGGCTCGCCTGTTGGCCAGTCGCCGACTCCTTCCTTCTGGAGGCCGAACATGTCCGACCGCCGTCCCCCGCGCGCTGGTGCCAATGGCAGACGCTCAAAGCAACGGACGAGCGATGAGGGCACCGCGAGCGACGGGGGGAGCCGCCTTGGCGCCTACCGGCGCAAGCGCGACTTCAGCCGCAGTCCTGAGCCAACGGGTACTGGCGGCTCCAAGGCTGCCCGCCCGGAGGGATCGTGGCAGCGGCTTCCTCACGGACGGCGCTTCTGCGTCCAACTCCACCGGGCCAGCCGGCTTCATTACGACTTCCGTCTCGAGCACGCGGGGGTGCTGCTCTCTTGGGCGGTCCCCAAAGGCCCCTCGATGGATCCCAAGCAGCGGCGTTTGGCGGTGCAGGTTGAGGACCACCCGATCGACTACGGGGATTTCGAAGGCGTCATCCCGTCCGGCTACGGTGCTGGCACGGTACTGCTCTGGGACATGGGCGAGCGCACCTGGGTCGAGGGCCCCAAGGGCCAGGTGACCGAGGGCCTCCGGGATGGCCATCTCGACTTTGAGCTGAACGGGCAAAAGCTGAAGGGCGGCTTCAGCCTGATCCGCATGGATCACGGGGCATCCGGCAAGAAGGACGAGTGGCTTCTGATCAAGAAGGCCGACGCAGCGGCGGATCCTGATTTGATCTTCCCCGACACCTCGGTCAAGACCGATCGAGGGCTGGACCAGGTCGCCGCCGACGGCCTTGACGACCAGGCCCCGCAGCAGCGGGGCCTGGAGGCCCTGATAAAAGAGGCGCCCAAGGGAAAGCTCCCGGCCACTCTCACGCCGATGCTGGCCACCCTGGTCGACCGCCCCTTCAGCAGCCCTGACTGGCTCTTCGAGTTGAAGTACGACGGGGTCCGCGCCGTGGTTAGGCGGACGGGGGGCAAGCTTTCGGTGCAGGGGAGGTCGGGTCGAGATGAGACCGCCCGTTATCCGGAGCTGCAGAACCTGGTGGGTTTCCTGGATGCCGACGACTGCCTCATCGATGGCGAGATCGTGGCTCTCGATCCCGATGGCCACCCCTCCTTCGAGCGACTCCAGCACAGGATGCAGCTGAGACCGGCGGAGGCCGAGCGGGCCAGCCAGGAGCAGCCGGTCGTTTTCATGGCCTTCGACCTCCTCTTCGCCCAGGGACGCGACCTGATGCGGATGCCCCTAGAGCTGCGCAAGCGCGCTCTCCGCGCGGCGATCCGAGACGGTGGGGTGGTCCGCTACGCGGACCATGTTGAGGAGGAGGGGGAGACCTTCTACGCCAAGGTGCGCGAGGCGGGACTCGAGGGAGTCGTCGCCAAGCGGAGCGGCTCCTCCTACCAGCCGGGCCGGCGGAGCCGGGATTGGCTCAAGCTCAAGGTCCGCCCTACCCAGGACTGCATCATCTGCGGATACGTTCCCGGCAAAGGCCGGCGGGCTCGGCTGGGAGCGCTGGTGCTCGGCGTCTACGCGGAGGGCCAGCTGGTGGACGCAGGTCGGGTTGGCACCGGCTTCACCGAAGAGCTCCTGCTGGATCTGGAGAAAAAGCTCGTAGCCCGCCGCCGACAAACCCCACCCTTCAAAGCGATAACAGCTCGGGACCGCGACGTGGTCTGGACCCGGCCCGATCTGGTTTGCGAGGTGGAGCACGCCGGCTGGACGACCGCGCAGAAGCTTCGGCAGCCCTCGTTTCGGAGCCTCCGGCCCGACGTGCCGCCGAAGTCCTGCATCCGTGAGCCACCGGTGCTGAAAGACCAGGAGGTCAGGCGCATCGCCAGCGCCGCCGCTCTCAAGGTCCGCTCCACCCAAGCGCGGGCGACCGCGCCCCATGCCGAGCCGGAGATCGAGGCCGCGCTCGACCAGCTGGCCCAGATGCCAGGCGCCGGAGGGGTGCTCGAGGTCGGACCGCGCCAGGTCAAGGTCAGCCACCTGGACAAGCTGATGTGGCCCAAGGACCGGATCAGCAAGCGTGATCTGATTGCCTACCACCTTCGAATCTCGCGCTTCCTGCTGCCGCACCTCCGGGACCGGGCGGTGGTCTTGCAAGTCTTCCCCGACGGAATCGACGGCAAGTCGTTCTGGCGTCGCTCCCTGCCCGAGAGTGCCCCCTCCTGGATCCCCACATGGGAGGCGACCCCGGGTACCCCGACCATCTGCCCGCTGTTCCAGGAGCCTGCCGCGCTGGCCTGGGCGGCCAACCAGGGGGCGATCGACATCCACCCCTGGCATTCGCGGCGTGATCGACCAACCCAACCGGATTGGGCGGTCTTCGACCTCGATCCCAGCCCCGGCGCCACCTTTGCCGAGGTGCTGGAGGTTGCGCACATGGTCAAGGCCGGTCTCGACCACCTCAAGCTGCGCTCGGTGGTCAAGACCACCGGCCAGAAGGGCCTCCATATTTACGTGCCGATCCGGCGCAGACCCCCGGAGGCCGAGGTGAGGGATTGGGTGGGCGAGTTCGCCCACCATCTGGTCGAGGCGGCTCCTTCCCTGCTGACCGAGAGTTGGGCAGTCAAGGGGCGCCAAAGCAAGATCCGAGTCGACTACACGCAGAACGTGATCGGAAAGACTCTGGCCGCGGTGTACTCGCCCCGCCCGTTCCCCGGTGGCCGAGTGTCTACCCCGCTGGAGTGGGAGGAGCTGGAGGGGCTGGATCCGGCCGAGTTCACCCTGAGTCGAGTTGTTGAGAGGGCGGAGGCCGTTGGCGACCTCTTCGCGGCCGCTCTGGAAGGCCGCCAGACCCTGCCACCGCTGGGTAACGTTGGGAGATCTGAGCAGCCCCGAGCCTCGACAAAAAAGAGGAGATGACGTCCGGCGGCAAGAGCCGCCGCTAAGCAACGGAGGGGTTGATGAAGATGAGCTTGACTGGATGCGGTTATTGCCGAGGAACAGGCTCCGTCCCCGGCCGGAGGAACTGCCCCGATGTACCCGCCCGGCTTCGGGGTCTGAGCGGCCTACAGGGCAGGTGAGCTAGGCGGTCATGCGTCGCGGGGTTGCCCGCTTGTCTGACGGCGTGGCCACTGAGATGATCACGCGTGAACATGGCTGCACACTTGCAGATCGAGCAGCTCGAGACTGCGGATGGGCGTCGATTGCGCGTGGAGGTGGTTGGCGACGGCCAGCGCATGGTTGTCGTGCACGTCGGGTCGCCCAACGCCGGGGTGTTGTACGACCGCTGGGCGCAGGACGCACTTGCTCGGGGGCTGACGCTGCTCGCCTACGACCGCCCTGGTTATGGCGAGTCTTCTCCCCGGCCCGGACGCAGCATCGCTGATTGCGCAAGCGACGTCCGCACAATCAGCGAAGCGGTCGGGTTCGAGCGATGCGCGGTGTGGGGCCTCTCTGGCGGCGGACCGCATGCGCTCGCATGCGCGGCTTTGCTCGATGATCTGGTTGTGGCGGCGGCCACGATCGGCTCGCCAGCTCCGTCCGACGCGCCTGGGTTTGACTCCTTTGCACTGATGTCCGACGGGGCTCGGAAGGATTACGAGCTGTTTTTGGCGGACCGAGCCGAGTGGGAGCGGGAGGGTCGGGAACAGCGGGAGCAGTTGCTAGCGTGGAACTTTGAGGAGTTCGCCGAGCACTGGTCGATGGGCAAGTCACCTGGCGATCAGAAGGCACTGCACGGCGAGTTCGGCGCCTGGCTTTATCGAGCAGTCCGGACTGGATTGGCGCCTGGCGATGAAGGCTGGCTCGAAGACGACATCGCAGTCTTTCGCTCGTCCTGGGGCTTTGATCCGGCTTCAATCTCGATCCCGGTCAAGGTTTGGCACGGCCTGGACGACCAGTTCGTGTCAATCGAGCACGGCCGGTGGCTCGCCGGCAACATTCCGGGCGCGGAGGCAGAGTTGCGCGAGCACGACGGACACCTCGCGGTGGCCGCGCACAGCATTGGCGAGGTCCACGAATGGCTGGCTCAGCGCTTTGAGAGTTGAGCGGGCAGGGCTCGCGGCCAGATGTGCCGCATCGACGGCCTGCCGGGCGAACTGGCCCAGGTCCTGCCCACACCCCACCACTTCAAGCAGGCTTCATCGTTGGTCTCCGAGGAGGAGATAGGCGAGAAGATCGTCTGTGGTCCGGACCCGGAGCGGCACGTGGCCGCCATCCAGGCTTACCTCGACGCCGGGTTCACCGAGGTCTACGTCACCCAGGTCGGCAAGGAGCAGGAGGGCTTCTTTTTCAGTTCTGTCAGGAGCACGTGCTCCCGAAATTCAGGTAGACCAATCTGGTCCGCCACCCACCGGGGCGCCGCGCGCGGGCTTCAGGTGGAACTAGGTGCACCTACCCTCGTTATAAGGGTGGCCAGGCCCGCAATCGCCCCTGGCTCGTGAGCCGGCGCCGTGAGGCCTATCGGCTCGGAGCTGGCCCCGACGGAGGATGACGTGGAGGAAGTCGACCTTCCGGAACTAGCGGCGGGCAAGTTCCGCCGTCTGATGGCACAGCGGGAGTGGTCCCGCTTCTCCCGATCCCTGGAGCGGGGCCAGAGTCTGTTTGAGCGCCGCACCCTCTGGCACGTCAACTCGACCGCCCAAGGAGGAGGTGTGGCGGAGATGTTGCAGTCGGTGCTCTGCTATCTGGTGGGTGCAGGCATCACCACCCGCTGGGCTGTGATCGAGGGCAACCAGGAGTTCTTCGACCTGACCAAGCGGATCCACAACCTCCTCCATGGCTCGCCTGGAGATGGCGGCAAGCTGGGCCGGGCTGAGATGGCCGCCTACGACGCGACTCTCGCTGCCGAGTCTGCCTCGATAACCGAGCAGGTGCGGCCGGGGGACGTGGTCGTTCTCCATGACCCCCAGGCCCTGGGCCTGGCCCCGGTGCTGGACCAAGCTGGTGCGGTGGTGGTTTGGGCATGCCACGTCGGCAGAGATGAGCCGAACAAGCTGACTCGGACCGCGTGGCGGGCGCTCCTGCCCTATGCCAAAGCTGCCCAGGTCTGCACTTTCTCTCGGCCCCAATACGCCTGGGAGGGCCTGGACAAGGAGCGGGTGGCGGTGATCCCACCCTGCCTCGATGCCTTCTCGCCCAAGAACCAGAGATTGGTGAGCAGGACGGTCGCCGCCATCCTCAACGCGGCCCGGATCGTCCCTTCCGCCAGGGAGGGCAAGGCGGAATTCACACGCCAGGATGGGTCTCGGGCGAAGGTCGCAACGCCAGCCCGCATGATCGAGGGTGGGCCGATCCCGGCCACCGCCCCGATCATCACCCAGATATCACGTTGGGATCCGCTCAAGGACATGGCTGGCGTGATGAAGGCCTTCACCGATCACGTCCCGGAGGAGTTGGGGGCTCATCTGGTCCTGGCCGGGCCGGATCCGGAGGCGGTGGCTGATGATCCCGAGGGTAAGGAGACCTTCCAAGCCGTCAAGGCGGCCTGGGAGAACCTCAGCGACGAAATGAGGCGGCGCGTGCACCTGGCCTGCCTGCCCATGGATGACCTGGAGCAGAATGCCGCCACCGTAAACGCACTGCAGCGCCGGTCGGAGGTGGTGGTACAGAAGAGCCTCGCCGAAGGCTTCGGCCTCACGGTGGCGGAGGCGATGTGGAAATCCCGTCCCGTCGTGGGGAGTCGGCTCGGCGGTATCCAGGATCAGATCGAAGCGGGCCGCTCCGGCCTGCTGGTCGACGATCCCCGCGACCTTGAGGAGTGTGGGGCCGCGCTGACGAGACTGCTCCGGGACCGCAAACGGGCTGGCGCGATGGGGAAGAGGGCCCACCAGCGGGTGGGCCGGGAGTACCTGGCACCGGTGTACCTGGGGCGCTACCTCGACCTGTTCGGTGAGCTGATCTCGGCCTGACCCGCGCCGGGCGCTGACGGCGGCACGCAGGTCGAAGGCAGTGAGACCATGAGTGGCTGCGGGCGGGGCGAGAGATCTGGAGCTGGGAGGAAGGCACCGATGGCAAATGATGTGTTCGAGACCGTGCGCACCGTGCTGGCGGTCCGGGAGTACAAGGACCAACCGGTCTCCGAAGAGTTGGTACGAAGAATCGTCGAGGCCGGCCGACTGACCGCCAGCTCGATGAATGGGCAGCCGTGGCACTTTGTAGTGGTCCAGCAGGCTCAACGTCTGCGCGAGCTGGGCGCTCTGGTCCAAACCGGCCCGTACATCTCCGGCGCACCATTGGCGATCGTGGTCGGCTACGAATCCGAGAGCAGGTTCGGTGTCTCGGATGCCAGTCGCGCAATTCAGTCCATGATCCTCACGGCGTGGTCGGAGGGGGTTGGGTCCAACTGGACCGGCTTCAACAACCTGGAGGAGGTTCGTCGCTGGTGCGGGCTGCCCGACAACTACTCCGTGCTGGCAGTCCTACCCTTCGGGTACCCAAGCCATGCCCTTGGCAAGGGCAAGAAGAACCGCAAGCCGCTCTCCGAGATCGCGTCGGCCGAGAACTTCGGGACGCCGTTCAGCTAGTAACGCAGCCGAGGGCGGCTACTTGGTGGGAGCGCTGGGATTGCGCAGCGCGGCCAGCCGACGCTGATACTCCGCCTCATCGATCTCCCCCATGGCGAAACGCCGGGCTAGGATCTGCTCCGGTCCGCGTCGCATTCCGCCGCCCTGACCATTGAAGTATCGCCTTTGCCGGCTGAACATGTAGACGCGCATGCCCAGACTGACCAGCATCAGCAAGACGATCAGTAGCAGCAGCCAGCCGCCGAAGAAAAACGGCCGAAAGATAAGCCAGAGAGAAATCAACCCAGGCCTCCTACGAGGGCCGATCAGACTTCATTTGCATGGGTGCATCGTAGCCCTACCAGCGTCGGGAAGCGCTTAGAGGTGACTTAGAGCCCCGGTATGGGCCAGGTCCCGACGACTCGCAAGCTTCCTGCCTGCCAGTTTTTCTGCATCATCCGCTCGCCAACCGCGTCGTAAGCTCCAAGGGTCGAGGGCCGACTACGAGGGCTGGGCGCGCCACAGCGACAAGGAGCAGTGAGGTTTTGATGTGAGTGGTCTGGAGGTTCTTTCATTCGAGCCGGAAGCCGGTCAGTACGCGTGGACGTTTGGTGGTAATCCGCCCCTGGCGCGCATCAGGCCGGGCGCGGTTCTGAGACTGTTCACAGAGGATTGCTTTGCCGGCAGGGTCCGGAGCGAGCAAGACCTGGTCTCTGAGGTTTGTGAGTTTCCGTTCTTGAACCCGCAGACCGGACCTTTCTATGTGGAGGGCGCCGAGGTCGGGGATACCTTGGCTGTCCATTTCATAGACATTGAACCCGCCCGCGATTGGGGCGCGTCGACCACGGTCCCTCTCTTCGGAGCCCTGACCGCCACCCATCTAACGGCCATGCTGAACCAACCGCTTCCGGAGATCGTCTGGATTTGGCGATTGGATCGTGCGCGCAGGACCTGCCGGTTCCAGGCGCGGTCGGGCGACTTCAGCGTCGAGCTGCCGATGGATCCAATGCATGGCACGGTGGGAGTGGCGCCGGCCAACCTCGAGGTGCGCTCGGCGTTGGTTCCCGATGCGTTTGGCGGCAACATGGACACGCCCGAGATGCGGGCGGGCGTCACCTGCTACCTCGGAGTCAACGTCCCCGGCGGGCTGCTGTCGCTTGGAGATGGCCACGCACGCCAGGGCGAGGGCGAAACCTGTGGGGTCGCCGTGGAGACCGCCATGAACACTGTGATCGCCGTTGAACTCATCAAGGGACGGCGGTGTCCGTGGCCTCGGATCGAGAGCGCTGATTACATCATGTCGGCGGGCTCGGTCCGACCTTTGGAGGACGCCTTTCGGATCGCCCAGAGTGATCTGGTTCATTGGCTGGGGGAGGACTACGGCTTGGAGCAGATGGATGCCTACCAGTTGGTGACGCAAGCGGTACTCGCTCCTCTAGCTAATGTCTGTGACACCAACTACACCTCCGTTGCCAAGTTTCCCAAGCGCTTCCTGCCTGCCGGCCAGGCTATGGGCGGCGTCGATCGCCATCTTCGCAGTCTGGCCAGTGAATACCGGCAGGCCCACCCCAATCAACCGTGACCAACAATCCGCCACCTATCGGAGATAAGTGATGCCCGAAACCCTGAACCCGCAGTTTTTTGCGACCCACGATTTGCCAGTCGATGGACCGCCTCGTGAGCTGGTCGGTTATGGCGAGCATCCGCCCAAGATCCGCTGGCAGGACGATGCCAGAGTTGCGGTCCAGATCGTGGTCAACTACGAGGAGGGTTCCGAGAAGACCTATGCCATGGGCGACAACGTCAACGAGGGGTTCTATGAGTTGCCCTTCAAGGTCGAGGGACAGCGCGACTTGGCCATTGAATCGGCATACGAGTACGGGTCGCGCGCAGGAATCTGGCGTTTGTTCCGGGTGTTCGCCGCTGCTGGGATACCGGTCACGTGCGTGGCGGCCGCGGTCGCGCTAGAGCGCAACCCCGAAGTCGCCCGCAAGCTCAAGGAGCGGGGAGACGAAGTTGCCGGACACGGTTACCGCTGGAGCAACCATTTTGAGATGAACCGCGACGAAGAGCGGGAGGCGATCGCGCGCGCCGTCAAGTCAATCACGGCCAGCATCGGTCAGCGCCCGCTGGGTTGGTATTGCCGCGAGATGAGCACCAACACGCGGGAACTGGTGGTTGAGGAAGGCGGATTTGTCTACGACTTTGACTGCTACAACGACGATCTGCCCTACTGGACCGTGGTCGACGGCAAGCCGCATCTGGTTACTCCATATTCCCTGGTCGTGAACGATTGTCGCTTCGTGGTTCCCCAGGGATACGGGAGCCCAGAGCATTTCTTCGAGTATGCCAAGGCCGAGCTTGACCGGCTTCTTCATGACGGCGACGATGTCAATCGCATGATGTCGATCGGCCTCCATCCCCGTTTCTCCGGGCATCCGGCCCGTGCGGATGCTCTCGCTCGATTCATCGATTACGCGCAGAACCAGGGGCGTGTCTGGTTTGCGCGCCGAATCGACATTGCCAGAACCTTCTCGGAGCAGTTCCCGGCGGAGAGGGCCCTTGCGCTTCCAAACTAGGCAGCCGGAAGCCCAAAGCCAGCCTGGCGGGGTCCGGCAACCCTTCCTTATTAATGAGCGGCGGGTCGGCCCCGTGGGCTAGCTGTCTCCCTGAGGGGGGTAGGTGTGGGCGGCTGACGGGCACCCGAGAGCCGGTTGCGCCTACGATAGGGATTGCCACGATCCCACCTGAGGCATCTGCCGCTGTGGTTGCGGGACTGGCGAAGACACCCGGGAGCTCAGACTCCCGGGCGAGTGAGGGAGGCGACCGAGTTGAAGATCAAGGGCAAGCTATCGACCACGCGAGTCCTGGGGGTGGCGGTCGCGCTGGGGCTGTTGGCCACCGCGTGGGCCAGCGGCATCACCGCGGCCAACGCCAGTTCGGCCAAGACCGTGACCTTCGCGGAGCAGGCCGGGGTGGCACCGTACTACATCATCCCGATGCAAGGGGATGACTTCTTCAGCAATGCCAACCTCTCCGATTTCTCCCAGCTGCTCTACCTCCCGCTGTACTGGTTCGGTGACAACGGCAAGCCGGTGTTCAACGAGGCGCTCAGCATCGCCAAGCCGCCCATTTTCTCCAGCAACAACACCGTGGTTACAGTGAACCTCAAGCACTGGGTCTGGTCCAATGGAACGCCGATCACCGCCCGCGACGTGCTCTTCTGGCTCAACCAACTGACCGCTGTCACCGACCCCAATTCGCCGGCGATTGGCTCCAGCACCGCTCCCGGACCCGGCTGGGCGGCTTCGGTGCCGGGAGGTTTTCCTCAGAACGTGGTCAGCTACACCCAGACCGGTACCTATTCCGTGGTCTTCGATCTCAACCGCTCCTACAACCCGACCTGGTTCCTTTACGACCAGCTGAGCCAGATCTACCCGCTGCCCACGGCGTCATGGGACGAGCTGTCCTCGGCCGGACCGATCGGGAACTACGACGCCTCTGCCGAGGCCAGGACACCGCTATCCGGCAGTTCTCCCGCGACCTACGTTCCCACCAACCCGGGAACGGCGACCAGCGGTGCCTTGGGTGTGGCCCAATTCTTGAACACGCAGTCTCAGGATCTGGCCACCTACGACACCAATCCCCTCTGGAAGGTGGTCGACGGTCCCTTCAAACTCAGCCAGTTCACCACCAGCGGCTTCGTCAAGCTGGTACCCAACACCCTCTATTCGGGATCTCCCAAGCCCGCGATCGGCGCCTTCGAGGAGCTCCCTTTCACCTCCGACTCAGCTGAGTTCAACGCGGTGCGTGCCGGCAAGGTCAGCATCGGCTACATCCCCACTCAAGATCTGAGCCAGAAGGCATCAATCGAGAAGAACGAGGGCTACAGCTACGACCGCTGGTCGGTACTGGGGATCGACTTCTTCGTCTACAACTTCACCGGCGACAAGACCGGGCCAGTCTTCAGTCAGCTCTACTTCCGCCAGGCGATGCAATCGTTGGTGAATCAGCCCCAGTACATCAAGGACTTCATGGGCGGCACCGGCACCGTCAACAACGGACCGGTCCCGACATTCCCCTCCAACGGCGACGTCAGCCCGTTCTTGGCCAAGGGGCAGGTCTATCCCTACGACCCCGCCAAGGCCGTCTCATTGCTCAAGTCGCACGGATGGACGGTCAAGCCCAAGGGTGAGAGCTTCTGCTCGAAGCCCGGGACCGGACCGGGCGAATGCGGCGCTGGAATCAAGCAGGGCCAGGACGCCAGCTTCAAGATCTCCTTCCTGACCGGCTCGGTCCAGCTGACCAACATCATGGACGCGATGCAGTCGACCATGAAGGCGCAGGCCGGAATCGACCTGGCGCTCAACTCCGAGAGCTACGGAGACCTGGCGAGCGAGGTCTTCGATGGCTGCAATCCCTCTACAAACCCCTGCAACAACTGGGATCTCGCCAACTACAGCACCGGTGACACCTGGGTCTATTTCCCCGACTATCTGCCGACAGGCGAGGAACTCTTCTACACCGGTGCTTCGGCGAATAACGGTTACTACTCCAGCCATACCGCCGACGCCGACATCACCGCATCCAACACCGCGCCCAACCAAAGCGCAGAGACCACTGCCCTCTACAAGTACGAGGAGTACGTTGCCAAAGACCTGCCGGTGCTGGAGGTGCCCAACAGCGCCTACCAGCTGACCGTGTACAAGAGCGATCTGACCGGAGTTGTGCCTCAGGGGATCTTCGCTGAGATCTACCCACAGGACTACCGGTTCAAGAGCAAGTGAAGAGGGTCAGTGCCCACGTCGTAGTTAGCTAGGCAAATACCCGGCGGCGTCCGTCGGAACTGGGGTTGGCCCAGCTCCGGGGGATGGCCGGGACACGTAGAACCCTGAAGTGGGGAAGGGAGTTCGAGTGGAATTCGGCGTCAACCTCAACAACCGCGAGCCCCTGCTAGCCGCGGGATACGGATTGAGCGACCTCCTGAGCCTGGGCACCGTGGTCGAGGAGCTGGGCTTTGACTCGGTGTGGGTCGGGGACAGTCTGTTCTCGAAGCCGCGACTCGAGCCGCTCAGCCTGTTGTCGGCGCTGTCCCAGCGCACGTCTCGGGTCAAGCTGGGCACCGCCTGCCTGGTCACCCCCACCCGCAACCCGCTCTACCTGGCGCTGGAATGGGCGACCCTGGACCACCTCTGCGGGGGCCGCTCGATACTCGGCGCCTGCATGGGCAATCCCGAGGAGGGGGTGCGGCGAGAGTTTGAGGCCCTCAACCTCAACTTCGCGGATCGGGCGACTACCTTCGAGGAGGGGCTCGACATCCTGCGAGCACTCTGGACCGAGGGCAAGGTGACCTACCGTGGCAAGTACTACACCTACGACGATGTGTCCTTCTACTCAGGCACCGAGATGGTCCCTTTCTCCCCCCTGCAGAAGCCGCCACCGATCTGGGTGGTGTCCAACATCCGCCTCACCGGAGACTTGGATCCTGAGGTGGCGAGTCGAAAGATGCAGCGTGCTTGCGAGCGCATCATCCGACAAGGTGACGGCTGGATGACCTGCTGCCGAGCCCAGCATCCCGAGGAGGTGGTTGAGCAGGTGGCGATGCTGCGGGCAACCGCGGACCGGCTGGGCGAGGACTTTTCCAGGTTCACCGTCTCCTATCAGGTGACGATGAACATCGGCGAGTCGCAGGAGGATGCGCGGGAATCCTTCGGTCAGTACATCTCCAGCTACTACCCAGAGCTGAGCAAGTCGGTTGACCTTGGCAACTGGGGCCCGGTGGGCAAGCCCGAGACCATCCTCGACTGGTTTCAGCAGTTCAGCGCTGCGGGCGTCGACTACTTCATATGTCGGTTCGCAGACCTGGACCAGTTCGGCCAGGTGAGACGGTTTGCCGATGAGGTCCTGCCGGCGCTCAAGGCTGACAGTCACGCGACGACCATCGCGGGATAGGAGGATTCCAATGTCGGATGAGGTTCGCAGCGAAGAGCAGATGCGCAAATCCGCAGAGTTGATCGTCGACGTCTGCTTCGAAGTCAAGGAAGGCGACGTCGTCACCATAATCACCGACGACCGGCGCAAGGGAGAGGCCGAGCTCCTGGCCACAGTCGTCTCCGAGCGCGGCGGCTGGCCGATCGTGGCCAACAACGGGACCCAGGTGCGCCGGGCCCTGGCGGACACCCTGTTTCCCATGGCGCCTCCGCGCAACCTGCACACCGCCATGGTCAGCTCGGACTCCATCATCATCGTCACCAACTTGGAGTGGGCCAACCGCTTTGCCCATGTCTCGGCGGTGCGAGAGGCGGTCGACCGCAACGCTCGAATCGGGTCGATCGAAGAGGGCTTCGGCAAGTGGGCGATATCGGTTCAGGACATCGAGCAGACCATGGCCAACGCCAACGCCGCCATCGCCCGGCTCGAGGGCAAGCGCCGGGTGCGGGTGACCTCCCCGGGCGGTACCGACGTCGAGGTCAGCATTGAGGCTCGCCCCGCCCTGGCGGTGGTTCCGGTGAAGGGCAAGGGGGCCATGATGGGTCCGGTTCCGCTCTGGGGTGAGGTCGCCTACGCTGCGGTCGAGGATCAGACCAACGGTCGCATCGTGGTAGACGGCAACATGCTGGGGATCGGCGTGCCTGGCCACGTGGAGCAGCCGATCACCTGGCAGGTCGAGGGCGGCCGCTGGCAGGCGATCGAGGGCAAGGCTGAGGCTGAGCGCCTGCGCAGCGTGATCGAGGGGGTTGACGGCACCAAGGTGGTGGGCGAATTCGCCTTCGGCACCAGCGACTTTGCCCCCCTGGGCTCGCCCTCGGAGAAGGGCCGCAAGGGCACCGTCCACTTCGCCCTGGGGGACAACAAGAACTGCTATCCCGGCGGCCAAAACGTCAGCAAGCTGCATCTGGACGGCGTTTGCCTGAACGCCACCATCCAGATCCTCGACACCGACGAGTACATCGTCAAGGACGGAATCTGGCAGCTGTGAGCGAGGTCAAAACGGTCGCGCTGGACCAGGTCCAAGCGGTCGAGCTGCCCATGGACAGCTGGTCCAGGGTCCTGATCACCGAGCACACGGTTCAGGGCAACTCCGCCTGTATGGGCTACTCAGTTTTCAAGCCTGGCTTCGTCGCCGCCGACCTGTCCCACGCGGTCGAGGAACTCGCCTATGTGGTCTCCGGCCAGGGGGTGATACGGCTTGAGGAGGGACCTTTAGAGGTGAAGGCCGGACAGGCGATCCACATCCCGGCGCGGGTGTGGCACACCGTGGTGAACGAGGGCAAAGACGACCTGGTGATGGTCTTCTCCTTCCCTTCAACGGATTACCCTCCCACCGAGCGCCGAGATCCCCGCGCGTGAGCCCGGTCGGGACCGCCAGGCTGAGCGGGCGTCCGCCGACCTCCGCGGCTGAAGCTCGGGAGCAGGTCTCGACCGCCTGCCGGATTCTGGCCCACTGGGGCCATGAGGACCTGACCCTGGGCCACGTCAGCGTCCGGGGACCGGACCCCCTTGACGTCTTCATCAAGCGGAAGGGAAAGGCGCTGGCGGAGGTGACCGAAGAGGACGTCCTCACCGTCCGCCTGGATGACCCCGATGCCTACCGGTCACCGGGGGCCCACCTGGAGACGGTGATGCACTTGGAGGCGTATCGGCTGCGGCCCGACGTGGGGGCGGCGGTTCACACCCACCCGCTTTACGCCACGGCCCTGGGGGCGACCAAGGCGGGACTCGCATTCCTCTCCCACGACGCGGTTCTGTTCCACGACGGAGTGCCGGGCCACCACGAGGCCGCGGGACTGGTGACGACCCCGGAGCAGGGCAGGTCGGTAGCAACGACCCTCGGCAGCAGGCGAGCCCTGCTTCTCCACAATCACGGGATCTTCGTGGTGGGGGAAGACGTCAGATGGGCCGTGCTCGCGGCGGTGACCCTGGAGCGAGCGGCTCAGCTGCAGAGGGCCGCGAGCGCCATAGGTGAGCTCGCCCCCATTGAGCAGTCAGAGGCTGACGCGATCTTCCCCAACAAATACCGGGCTGATTTTCTCGATGAATACTGGGATGCCTGGTGCCGGCTGGACCGGGAGTCCCGGTCGGGGCGGCTCCGGTGAGTGAGATCACGCTCTCCTGCACTGTCAACGACCGGGTGTTCAACGGGACCATCGCCAGCAACCTGCTGCTGATCGACTTCTTACGCGACCGTCTGGGCCTCACCGGCGTCAAGCAGTCCTGTGAGGTGCAGGTGTGCGGCACCTGCACGGTGCTGATTGACGGCCAGCCGGTCAGCTCCTGCTGCCACCTGGCGGCCGACATCGGCGGTCGCCAGGTAACGACCATCGAGGGGGTGGTCGGGTCCGTGTACCACGAGCGGGTGTCGGCGGCATTCATGAAGCACGCGGCACTGCAGTGTGGGTTCTGCACCGCCGGGATGATCCTCACGATCAAGGCGCTTGGGGATCAGGAAGGCGAGCTCTCGCGCGACGAGGTACGACAAGCGCTCAGCGGCAACCTCTGCCGCTGCACCGGCTACCAGTCCGTTCTCGACGCTGCCTGCGAGACCCTGGGAGTCGCCGAGGCAAGCCACCCGTGAGCGAGCGTGGAGTCGCGGCCGCCGCCGCGTCTGGGCCGGTCGTCGATGCCGTGGGACAGCGTGCGCCCCGCGCTGACGGCCGCGAGAAGCTGTCAGGCAAAGCGCAATTCACCGGTGACCTCCGAGTTCCGGGCATGCTCTACGGTGCTGTGCTGCGAAGTCCATTCGCGCGGGCCCGGCTCACCTTTGTTGACGCGTCCGCGGCAGAGGCTCGCCCGGGAGTGCGGGCGGTGCTAACTGGTGCGGATCTCAGTGACATGAATCCCTTCTATGGCCACGCCCTGCGCGATCGCCCGATCATCGCGCTGGATATGGTGAGGTTCGCCGGAGAACCAGTAGCGGTCGTCGCCGCCGAAACCCAAGAGATTGCCGAAGAAGCGCTCAGCTTTATCGACGTCGGCTATGAACCGCTTCCGGTTCTGGCCTCACTGGAGTCGGCGCTTGAGCCTGGCGCGGAACAGGTACACACCACCGCGGCGAGGCCCGGACTGGCCCACGGTCTGGGAAAGCTACCAAGTCTGGACGGCAACATCTGCTACACCTACGGCTTCGATTACGGAGATGTCGCGGCCGTATTTGCTGAGGCGGATATTGTGATCGAGGGCGAGTATCGGTTTCCCGCGGTCTACCAGTACGCGATGGAAACCCACACCGTGGTGGCGGACCACCAGGGCCAGGACATCACCCTCTGGGCATCTTGCCAACACCCCTTCCTGGTGCGCCAAGAGATCTCGGAGCTCTTCAACGTGGCGCTCGACCAGGTCCAGGTCATCGTTCCATTCCTGGGCGGCGGATTTGGCAGCAAGTCCTACACCAAAATGGAACCCATCGCGGTGGCGATGTCGCGCAAGGCGGGACGACCAGTGCGGGTTGCGAATCGCGTCGATGAGTCGATGGTCACCACCCGCCGGCACAACATGCTCTGCCGGATGCGCACTGCCGCCCGTAACGACGGCACCCTGCTGGCTCGGGAGGCCGATTTCTGGATGGACACCGGTGCCTACGCTGACAACGGCCCGCGAGTAACGGCTACCGCCGGAGATGCCGCACCCGGCCCCTACCGTTGGGCGGCTAGCCGAGTCAAGGGTTATTGCGTTTACACCAACACCGCCCCGGCTGGCTCGTACCGAGCCTTCGGCGCGCTCCACTTGCAGTGGATCGGTGAGTTGCAGGTGGACGAAGTGGCGCGCCGACTGAATCTGGACGCCCTGGACATCCGGCGCCGCAACCTGCTTCCGCCCGGCGGTATGGTGCGCCCCGGCGCCAAGCCCTTGGACGCAGAGCTGGTGGGGGACATCGAGCGGGTCGCGGCGGCGATCGACTGGGGTAGCAAGCGAGCGCCGGACACCGGCGTCGGCATCTCCGTAGGTCTGCTGGCCGCGGGGGCGCACCCGGTATCCGGCGCGACCGTACGCCTAGGCGCCGATGGCGGGGTCACGGTTCTGGTGGGTACGACCGAGGTAGGTCAGGGGGCGAGAACCGTGATGGCCCAGATCGCCGCCCAGGTGCTGGGCTTGGCTCCCGAGCGGGTCGTGGTCCGTGGCGCCGACACCAGATTCACTCCCTACGACAGGTCCACCGGCGCCAGCCGTTCGACAACCCTCGCCGGGAAGGCGGTTGAGCTGGCCGCGCGTGATGTCCTGAAGGGTTTGCTCGAGACAGCCGCACACGAGCTGCAGCTGCCGCAGCTGGATCTGCAGGTCCGGGGCGGCGGCATCGGCAACGGCGATCGCTGGTTGAGCTACGAACAGTTGGTACAGGCGCGGTTTGGTTTTGCCGGAGGAGAGCTGATCGGCCAAGGCCGGGTACAGCCCGAGGGAGGCACCGGCTCCTATGCCGAGGGTCCGGTCTTTTGGGAGGTCTGCGTGGCGGCGGCGGAGGTTGCGGTTGACCGCGAGACCGGGATCGTGAGGGTGCTGAGGACGGCCACTATCGCGGACGTGGGGAAGGCGATCAACCCTCAACTTATCGAGCGCCAGGACGAGGGCGCCACCTTGCAGGGGATCGGCAACGCCCTCTTCGAGGAGATGCGCTATTCCGATGAAGGGATGCTGCTCAACGACACCCTGCTCGACTATCGCATTCCCTCTTTTGAAGACGTCCCCGGGACCATGACCACGGTCATCGTCGAAAACGAGGATGGTCCAGGCCCTTTCGGCGCCAAGGGCTGCGGCGAGGGGGCTTTCGCCGGAATCGTGTCGGCGATCGTGGGGGCGCTAGCCGATGCGGGAGTGCCGATGCGCGAGCTGCCTCTCACTCCCGAGCGGGTATGGCGGCGCATTGGTGAGCTAGAGCGAGAGCAATCAGGCGGATCCCATCTGTGAGCCGGTGGCTGCGGCTCGGGGCGAATATTCAGCGCAAACGAGTCGCGCACGGGCGAGGTGATTGCAGGTGAAGCTCCCAGCATTCGAGATTCACCGTCCCAAAACGGTTGCTGACACATCACTCATGCTCGCTGACCTGGGTAGCGATGCCGCCGTCTATTGTGGCGGCACCGAGCTGCTCTTGGCGATGAAGCTTGGGCTCGCCAATTACCCGCATCTGGTTGATATCAAGGGAGTGCTTGAGCTGCACGGGATCGAGCGTCGGAGCAACAGTGTCTGGATCGGAGCTACGACCCGGCATCACGAGATCGAGTGCTCGCCTGAGGTCAGGTCGGCGTTGCCAGAGTTGGCAGAGATGATCTCCCATGTAGCCAATCCCCGGGTGCGCTCGGTGGGCACCATCGGCGGCAATCTCTGCTTTGCAGATCCTCATTCCGATCCTGCAACCTTTCTGATCGCTGCCGGCGCCGAGGTGGCCTGTCAGATTCGCGGAGATCAGGTGCGGGTGGCGGCGGCTGATTTCGGTTCTGATGCGTATGAGACGGTGTTGGGACACGAGGACCTGTTGCTGGGAGTCGAGATACCGTCTCTTCCCTCCGGCTCGGGACTGTCTCACATGCGCCTGAAACTCCACGAGCGACCCGCGGTGACGGTCACGGCGATGGTGCAAGTCAGGAACCGCACCGTCAGCGGCGCTCGGGTGGCGATCGGCTGCGTCGGGCCGGTGGCGGCGGCCTGCGATGTTGCTGATCAGCTTTTGGGAAAGAGCGAGAGCGATTTTGATGACGCCGCCCGGCCATGCGCACAGGAGGCCGCCGCCGCTACCCATCCTCTGCCCGGTCCCGAGTCGGCTGAATACAGATCTCACATGGTGGAGGTCTTGGTCTATCGGGCACTGCGGGCGGCGTTCGGGAGAGCGCAGGGTTGACGACTTGGATGCGCCGGAGTTGAAGCAGTGAGACTGACCAGCAACTTCTCCGTCCCCGCCCCGGTACCTCTAGCGTGGGAAGTCCTCCTCGACCTGGAGCGGGTTGCCAGATTGTTCCCCGGGGCGACGCTCGAGGGCGGCGAGGGTGACGAGTATCGGGGCTCGGTACGGGTCAAACTCGGACCGATGTCGGTGGAGTACCGGGGCGTCGCGCGGTTCGCCGAGCGAGATGAGACCAGCCGGAGGGTGGTCATCGAGGCCCGAGGACGAGAAACCCGGGGCGCGGGCATGGCCAACGCCACGGTGGTAACGGTGCTCAACCCCAGCGAGGGAGGCTCGGCGGTGTCGGTGGACGTAGACCTGGCGGTTTCAGGGAGGCCGGCTCAATTGGGGGCGGGGGTGATCAACGACGTGGCTCAGCGGTTGGTCCAAGAATTCTCCGTTCGGTTGGCTGCGGACTTGACCCAGCCGGCCTCGGCCAGCCCCACCCAGGACCCCGGGACTCCCAGCGGGCGCGAGGAACCAGAGGTTCTGAACCTGGGGCCGATCCTGATGCGTACGATCGGCCGGCGCGCGCTGCCGGTCTTGGCAGGCGTGGCGTTGTTGGGTCTGGGTTGGATCCTGGGGAGGGCGGGTTCGCGCAGGCGTCGCTCCGGAAGCACCGGCAAGGATGCGGAAGATTGGGGAGGTAACTCATGAGCAATCCTGGCGAGACACGCGTCTACCTGCTCGACGGAGGCACGCTGGTAATTGATGGCTACCATCTCTACTGGAACGTCGGCCCCGGGGGGGAGGTTCGATTCCCCTGCTACAGCGTGCTGGTGGACCATCCCGAGGGAAAGTTTCTCTTCGACACCGGCTACGACTTGGAGCACGTGAAGAAGGTTCTGCCCTTCGAGAAGCCGGAGCAGTCTCCCCAGCAAACCATTCCCGGGCAGCTGCGCCAGATCGGAGTGGACCCTGGCGAAGTCACCCATGTGATCAACTCGCACTATCACTTCGACCACGTAGGCGGAAACAAGCACCTGCCCCAGGCCACCACGATCGCCCACCGCAAGGAGCTTGAGCAGAGTCACAATCACCAGCCCTTCGAACGTCTCGGCTATTCGGACATGAGCTTCGACGAGATCGGACCGCGGTACGAGTTGATCTCCGGCGACACCGAAATCGCCAAGGGCATCAAGATCCTGGAGACTCCCGGCCACACCGCTGGCCACGTCAGTCTGTTGGTGAGCCTGCCCCGTCGGCGTCCGATGCTCTTCACTGGTGACGCCGTCTACACCAAGCAGAGTCTGGAGAAGAAGATCATCGCCGGCTTCCACCTGGATCCGGTGGCGAGCATCGCCTCAATGCGGCGCCTGGAGGAAGTGGCCGAGGAGAACGATGCCGAGCTCTTCTATTCCCACGACGCCGAAAGTTACAGGGGATGGCAGCTGGCGCCCTCCTACTACAGCTAGGCGGGCCAGCTGGACGAGATAGAGACCCGGCAGGCGATGACGACAGGGCGAGCGGTAATCAAAAAGTAATCAGATCGATTGTGAATGAAGGAGAAGAGCAAATGACCAAGGCGGCACTCGTCGGAAGCGGCACGATGGGCCCTGGAATCGTCGCGACGCTGTCCAGGGGCGGCTTCGAGGTACGAGTTTTCGATACCAGCCCTGAGGCTCGAGAGCGCACACCTGCCGACGCCGAGGTTGCGTATGGAGTCTTGGAGCGCATCGGCGGTAAGGCGGCGGCCGAACGCGGCACCGTGACCGTCTTCGACGACCTGGCGGAGGCAGTCGCTGGTGTCGACCTGGTGATCGAGGCTGTCCCCGAGAATGCAGACACCAAAGCCAAAGTATTTGCGGACCTAGACAAGCACGCTCCCGCTCACGCGATTCTGGCCAGCAATACCTCTGGGATTCCCATTACCAAGATCCAAGAGTCAGTTGCCGATCCGAGTCGGGTCGTCGGCATGCACTGGTCCAATCCACCGCACGTGATTCCCGTGATCGAGATAATCGCCGGAGCCAAGACCAGCCCAGACGTGGTCGAGAAGCTTCGGTCGATCGTTCTCGGACTGGGACTGATTCCGGTGCGGGTGCTGAAAGACGTCCCCGGGTTCGTTGAGAACCGGGTTCTCTACGCCATCATGCGTGAATGCCTTTCCCTGGTGGATCAGGGCGTAGTGTCGGAGGAAGAGTTGGACACCTGCGTGCAGTGGGGAATCGGATTCAAGTTGGCCGTGATTCCGCCTCTGCAGCTGCTGGACGTGGCCGGCCTGGACATCTACAGCGCGGTGGCGAGCTATCTCAACCGTGACCTCGAAGCTCGACAGGATGTCAGCGAGACCATCACCAGCCGAGTGCGACGTTCAGAGCTGGGCATGAAGACAGGGAAGGGACTCTTCAGCTATACCCCTGACGAGGCTCAGGCACTGCGCATGGAGCGTGCCCGCAAACTGGTGGCAACCCGCAAAGCTATTGAGTCCTAGTCGACTGTCAAGTCGTGGACAAAAGTGGTAGATGAGTGAGTCAAGGGTGAGCCCGGACTACGGCGAATTCGGTCCTGTTTTCACCTTCTCGGCTGGCCCGTCCGGGGCCAGCCCGAGGACGCTCGCCGCCATCGGCAAGGGTGTGCCCTACCACCACGATCCCCTCTTCCTCGACCTATACGCGAGTACGATCGGACAGCTGCAGCAAGCCTTCGAAGCCCCGGAGCGACCGGTGATCCTCCAGGGCGAGGCGGTCCTGGGGCTGGAAGCGGCGGCTGCCTCTCTCATCGCACCGGGCGACGTCGTCCTCAACCTGGTCTCCGGGATCTTCGGCAAGGGATTTGGGTACTGGGCGCGACGCTACGCCAAGGAGGTGATCGAGCTCGAGGTCGCCTATGACTCGGCGATCAGCGCGAGCCAAGTGGAGTCGGCGTTGGCGGCAAGACCGGACGTGGCCATCGTCACCGTGGTTCATTGCGAGACCCCCTCGGGGACCATGAACCCGGTGCATGAGATTGGACCCGTGGTCGCGGCCGCCGGAGCGCTGCTGCTGGTAGATGCTGTCTCCTCCTTCGGCGGCATGGTCGTTGACCCACTGGCATGGCACGCCGACCTGATCGTGGTGGGGCCGCATAAATGCCTGGGCGGGGCGCCCGGGCTGTCCCTGCTCTACGTCAGTGACAAAGCCTGGGAGCACATGCAGGCGAATCCCGAGGCGCCCAGGGCGTCCGTGCTCAGCATCCTCGATTGGAAAGATGCGGACGGCAGGAGCCACCCATTTCCCTTCACCCCCTCCGTGGTCGAGATTCAGGCACTGGCCTCTTGCCTGCATCAGTATCTGGAGGAGGGTCCGGCCGCGGTCCGCGCTCGCCACGCCCGGGCGGCTCATGCCACCCGGACGGGGGGAGCGGCGCTGGGCCTCTCCCTCTGGGCTGCCGACCCCTCGATCTGCTCCGACACTGCGACCGCCTTCAAGGTCCCGAACGGAATCGATGAACCGCGGTTGCGAGCGCAGGCCCGGAGCCAGCTGGGAGTGATGCTTTCCGGTGGCGAGGGAGATTTGGCCGGCAAGGTGACGCGAATCGGGCACATGGGTCCGGGAGCCTACCCAATCGGACCGGTCGTGGCCCTGACCGCGCTCGGTCAATCGCTGCGCAGCCAGGGGTTCCCCGCCGACGTCGGCGGCGCGGTGGAGGCGGCCGTAGCCGCTCTGAACGAGAGAGCCTGAGTGGCGCACTTCAGCGCCATGCTGAGAGGAGGAGGAGAGTGCAGAACCTAGACGGTAGGACAGCCATTGTGACCGGCAGTGCTCAGGGAATCGGTGCCGCCATCGCCCGCGAGCTGGCGGCCCAGAGCGCCACGGTGGTTGTCGCCGACATCAACGGCGAGAAGGCGGCCGAGGTAGCCAGCCAACTTGGTGGGTCCTCATTCGCAGAAGTGGTCGATGTCGGCGAAGAGTCATCGGTGGCGGCGCTGCATCGGGCCGTGGTCGAGCGCACCGGGCGGATAGACATCTTGGTGAACAACGCCGCGATTGTTCCCTTCACCGCTTGGGACGATGTTGACTTCACCGAGTGGCGCCGGATCATGCGGGTCAACCTGGACGGCGTTTACCTAATGTGTCGCGCCACCTCGGCGGAGATGCGCAAGCGCAGCTACGGACGAATCGTGAACATGGCCTCGAATGCGTTCTTCGCCGGCACCCCCAATCTCTCCGCCTACATCGCGGCCAAGGGCGGGGTCATCGGGTTGACCCGGGCCTTGGCGACTGAGCTGGGACAGTATGGAATCACGGTAAACGCCGTGGCACCCGGCCTGACCGCTTCCGAGGGTGTGCTGGCGGGCCGTCATCAGGAGGCCTTCGGATTCGTCGAGACCCTGCAGGCGTTGAAGCGGACCGGTCAACCTGAGGACATCGCCCCTGCCGTGGCATTCCTGGCGTCCGAAGACGCAGGCTGGGTCACCGGATCTACCCTGAACGTTGATGGCGGTCATATACGGTACTGACAGGTGTGACGCGAGCAGCCGCGAGTGGCCGCATGCCCATCAGCGCGCAGTGTGGACACGGCATCGCTGATGCAGCCGTGAGCGCGGTGCTGGAGCAGGCGCAGCGCTGGGTCGCCGCCGGCAAGGGCGTTGCGCTCGCCACCGTGATCTCAACCGAAGGGTCGGCGCCTCGTGACCCCGGAGCCATGTTGGCGGTCAATGCCGATGGCGAGATTGCCGGCTCGGTGTCCGTCGGTTGCGTCGAGGCCGCGGTGGTGACCGAGGCCGCGGCGGTGCTGGCGAAGGGGCGGTCAGCCCGGCTCAACTTCGGGTACGAAGAGGACGGCATGTTCGGCGTAGGTCTGACCTGCGGCGGGAGGATTGAAGTCTTGGTGGAGCCGCTCAGTCGAGCCGCTCAACTCAGCCCCGCGCTGCTGCGGTCGTCGCTGGATGCGATAAGGCAAGGACGCCCGGTGGCGCTGGCGACACTTGTCAGTGGGACTGCCGCAGGCGCCAAGTTGGTGATCACCGACACCGAGGCGATCGGGTCGCTTGGCGATCCCGCCCTCGACCGGAAGGTGTCGGACGACGCCCGGGCCATGCTCGCCTTCGGCAGCATCGGCCTGCGTCGCTACGGTGCCAAAGGCGAGAGCCGAGGGGACGCGCTGGAGGTCTTCATCCAGTCCTTCAGCTCCCCTCCGAACCTCTATCTGTTCGGTGGGACCGACTTCAGCCGGGCCACCGCCCGAATGGGGAAGTTACTCGGATACCGGGTCACCGTATGTGACGCCCGGGCAGCCTTCGTCACCCCAGCCCGCTTCCCTGAGGCGGATGAGCTGGTGGTGCGCTGGCCCCACCAATTCCTCGCCGAGGCTCCGGTGAATGAGAGGACCGTGCTCTGCATTCTCACCCACGATCCCAAGTTCGATGTTCCCCTCCTGCGGGCGGCGCTGGAGACCCGGGCGGGATACATCGGTGCAATCGGAAGTCTGCGAACCCAAGCGGCGCGGATGCGGGAGCTGGAGGTTGCCGGCGTCAGCCGCGACCAACTGGCGCGGATTAGAGGACCCATTGGCCTGGACATCGGCGCCCGTACCCCTGAGGAGGTGGCGGTGGCGATTGCGGCGGAGATCGTCGCCGTCCGCCACCAGCGGCCGGCCCTGTCGCTATCCGGGCGCGAAGGACCAATCCATCCCGACCCGGGCCAACCGGGAGCGCCGACCGAGGACACAAGGGAGCAGAGCTGACGGGCTGACGGCGACGCGGTCTGGGCTGACGGCAACGGTTCGGGCTGAGCCATTGTGGTGCCGCTCCCCTGGGTGGTAACTTGCTGAATTCGGTAGTCGCGACCGTACCTTCGACAGCGACGCGGCCCTGTCTTCGACTCGGATGAGCCAGAGCGGACTCGCAACCTGCAGGGTTGCATTCAGGGGGGATCCAGGCATGACTCAGCTAAGCGGTGCCTTGGCAGCGAGTGGACCCGAGTCGGGAGCGGTGGCGGCGATCGAGGCCCACTCGATCGACATCATCCCTGACAGCGAGAGGCACGGAAAGGTCCGAAGTCAGTTCCTTCTCTGGTTCGCGACCAACGCCAACGTCTTCAACTTCGTCCTCGGTGGGTTCGCAATCGCATTCGGGCTGAATGTGTTCTGGGCATTTGTGGCCCTCATCCTTGGCCTGTGCTTGGGGATGGCGTTCACCGCCCTGCATGCCGTGCAAGGGCCACGCCTCGGGGTGCCGCAGATGATCCAGAGCCGCGGCCAGTTCGGATTCTACGGTGCGATCTTCATATTCCTAGCTTCGATATTGCTCGACGTCGGCTTCTTGGCGGCTCAGATGGTAGTGCAGGCGGACGCGATGCAGGGGGTTATCCACTCCATCAGCATTCCCATTTGGATCATCATCGTGACCATCCCCTCGGTCCTGCTGGGGGTATTCGGCTACTTCTGGATCCATCGGATCCAGCCTGCTCTGACAGTGATCTTGGCCATCGCTCTGGTGATTGCCGTGATCGAGACGCTCGTCAGCCATCGGACCATCGCCGCCGGCATGGGCGGCTTCCAACTCTCCAGCTTCCCCATCTTTATCGCTGTGGTGGGGCTGTTCTTCATGGACATGTTGAGCTGGGCACCCTACGTCTCCGACTACTCGCGCTATCTGCCCAAGGACGTCAGCGGCATTCGGACCTTCTGGGCCGTCTTCAGTGGCAACGTTTTGGGAACGCTGCTCTACGCAGGGCTGGGAATCTACATCACCGCCCTTGCGCCCAAGGACTCCAGCGTCACGGTGATCGGCGCGATCGCAGGGATCTGGATTCTGCCGATCCTGGCCCTGAGCCTGCTCGGGAGCGACACCCTGAACGCCTACACGGGGATGCTGGCCATCGAGAGCGTACGCAGCAGCTGGCAGAAAGTGGTGGCATCGCGGACGGCCAGAGTCGTCGGCCTGATCATCATTTTTGTGATCGGGGCTATCCTGGCGGAGACCGGATACCAGACGTTCCTGAATTCATTCGAGAACTTCATCGACGTGCTCCTCTTCCTCTTCGTCCCCTGGAGCGTGATCAATCTCATCGACTTCTACCTTGTCAAGCACGGTAAGTACGACGTGATGGCGTTCTTCACACCTCACGGCGTATACGGTGGCTGGCGCTGGAAGGCAATCATTCCCTACGTGCTCGCCCTTGCCGCTGAGGTTCCGTTCCTGGACCAGACCTTCTACACCGGCCCAATGGTCAAGGTGCTGGGCGGAGCCGACATCTCCTGGATCGTCGGCTTCGCGGTCGCTGGAGTGCTCTACCTGCTGGTGAGCTCGCTCACCGGAGAGGACGCCGGTGCGACCCCGATCCCCTCGCGCGCCGGGGGCACGGACGTTGGGGTCACGGGGGTCAACGAGTAGAGCCATTCGCTGCTGCCTGGAAACACACTGGACCCAGGTACTTGTAGAAATATGGGCGGAGCGGGTGTCGTTCGGGACGCGACGGCACCCGCTAGCCGCTCAGGCGCAACGGCTCTCGCCGGAACTCCAGGCGGCGGCCGCCGACCCTGCGCTCAGGTACGGTGGCACTGGTGGTAGGAGAATCGGCCGGAATCGTCCTCGCGGCCGGGGAGTCCCGCCGGCTGGGCAGGCCCAAACAGCTGCTGCCGATCGAAGGGCGACCCCTGCTCGAGCTCGTTGTTACCAGGGTCTGCGGCTCAGGATTGGACGAGGTGGTGGTTGTGCTCGGAGCCCGTGCCGATGAGATCACCAGAGCGGTTGATCTGGGCCGGGCGACAGTGGTACTGAACCCCGACTACGAGGAAGGGATGAGTTCCTCACTCAGGGCCGGGGTCGCCTCGTTAGGGGACAGCGTTGGCAGGCTGATGGTCATCCTCGGCGATCAACCCGATGTCTCGACCACGATGATTGATGATCTGCTCACGCTGCAGCGTCACAGCGGGCTCCCCGCCGCCGCCTTGAGCGTGGACGGGTTGCTTCAGCCTCCGGCTGTCTTGGAGCGCAGTCTTTGGCGGGAAATAGAAACCTTGGCAGGCGACGCGGGCTGCCGGGAGCTGATTCGGAACCACCCGGAGCTCGTGGCCCAGCTCCCGCTTCCGGCGCCACTTCGAAGCTGGACGGACCTCGACACCCTGGCCGATTACCGAGGGCTCCCGGAGAAGGGCAGCTGCCCGCGTTTCGTGGGCCGTCTGCGACCTTGACACCGCTCTCTTCCAGCCGCCCCCCAGCGTCGCTCATCGAATGGGCGAGGACCCCAAGACGGCAGCGATTAGGTAGAGTTCGAGAGGCGCATTCGAGCTCGAAGCATAAAGAGGGTGGGAGTAATGCGAACCAGATCCAAGGTAGCTCTCTGGGAAGTGTCAGTTGTGATTGTCTGCGCGGCACTCCTGCTTAGCGCTTGCGCGAGCACAGCTGCTGTGCCAACCGCAGCTCATGCAGGCGTTGTGACATTTGCTGAGGAGCCGGCCACTCCGCCCGACTACATACTGCCGCTGGTCAGCGCGTCCGACTACGACAACGCCAACGTTTCCGACCTCTCGGAGTTGCTGTACCGCCCGCTTTATTGGTTTGGCGACAAAGGGGAGCCGGTCATCAATGAAGCGCTCAGTTTGGCCCAGCTCCCATCATTCTCCGACAACAACCAGGTTGTGACAGTCACGCTGAAGCACTGGATCTGGTCCAATGGGCAGCCGATCACGGCCCGCGACGTCATCTTCTGGATGAACCTCGTGAGCGCAGTAACCAGCCCCAACGCTCCGACGGTGGGGACAACGACTCAGCCCGGACCGTCCTGGGCGGGCGCGGTGCCTGGAGGCTTCCCTGAAAACATCATCAGCTACACCCAAACTGGTACCTACACCGTGGCATTCCGGCTCAATGCCTCCTATAACCCCAAGTGGTACCTATACAACGAATTGAGCCAGATCACGCCGCTCCCACAAGCCAGCTGGGACGAGCTCTCCTTGAACGGCCCGATCGGGGACCAGGACACCCAGGCGGAGGCCCGCTCACCGATTTCCGGCACTTCACCAACCCAATATGCACCAACCGATGTGGGAACCGCGACCTCGGGGGCGTTCGGGGTGGCGCAGTTCCTCAACAGCGAGTCCGAGGACATCTCCACGTATGCGTCTGATCCGCTCTGGCAGGTAGTCGACGGCCCGTTTCGTCTCAGCCAGTTCACTCCTTCCGGATTCGCGAAATTCGTTCCCAACACAGAGTATTCGGGCGCGCCTAAGCCGCGCATCGCCGCCTTTGAAGAGCTGCCCTTTACCACCGACCAGGCGGAGTTCACCAGCCTTGAGTCGGGAAACCTGACCATCGGTTATCTTCCGCTTCAGGACTTCTCACAGAGGAGTCGGCTGGAAAGTTCGCAGGGATACAGCTACGCCGCCTGGGACGTTGCCGGAATCGACCAGTACTACTACAACTACACCAGCGCCAAGGCCGGCGCCATATTCAAGCAACTGTACTTCCGGCAAGCAATGCAGTCCCTGGTAAACCAGCCTGAATACATCAAGGACTTCACCCACGGAACCGACCTGATCAACAACGGGCCGGTTCCGTTGTACCCACCCAAGAATCCCAACGTGAGTCCGCTTGAGGCGAAGGGGCAGGTATACCCCTACAGCCCGAGTCGCGCTATCTCGTTGCTGAAGGACCACGGCTGGACCGTTGTTCCTGGTGGTACTAGCTATTGCTCCAAGCCCGGCACCGGCACTGGAGAGTGCGGTGCTGGCATCAGCCAAGGCGCCAAGGCGCGTTTTCGCGTCACCTATCTCGCGGGGTCGACTCTCGACTCTGACGAGGTTGCAGCGATGAAGTCGACCATGGAGTCAAAGGCGGGCATCGATCTCAACCTGGTCGGAGAGTCATTCTCGCTGATCACCAGCGACATTTACGACTGCACGGCCTCCACCCCCTGTACGGGCTGGGATATCGCCAACTACACCTTGGCCGATACCTGGGTCTATTTCCCTGACTACCTCCCCACCGGCGAGGAGCTATTTGAAACCGGGGCCGCCTCCAATGCCGGGGGCTACTCGAATCCCGTCGACGACGCCAATATCGTCGCCACCAACACGGCCCCCAGCGTGACTGCGGAACGGGCGGCGCTCTACAAGTACGAGGACTATCTGGCACGTCAGCTGCCGTACTTGGAGGTACCGAACAGCCCTTATCAACTGACCATGTACAAGAGCAAGTTGCGTGGGCTCTTACCTCAGGGCATCTTTGCCGAGATATATCCCGAGGACTACCATCTCAACAGCTGAGACAACTCAGCCGAGAACCGGCCCGATCGTTATCGAGGAGCGCTCGGCTCCCCGCTCCCGCGCAACCCTGCACAGGGGAGACTTGGAATGAGCGAGATGCTGAGACAAAGCGAGCGCGGGCCTTCCGGTCCCATCTTCACTCTCTCAGCCGGGCCTTCTGGAGCAACCCCGACCACGTTGGCGGCACTCGGCCAGCCGGTTCTCTATCACTACGACCCCGAGTTCCTAGAGTTGTATGCCAGTGCCACCAAGCTGCTGCAGCAAGCGTTCGGGGGACCGGGAGACGCTGTCATCCTGCAGGGCGAATCGGTGCTGGGTCTGGAGGCGGCGGCGGCGTCGCTGATCAGCGGCGACGACGTGGTTCTCAACTTGGTCTCGGGCGTGTTCGGGAAGGGGTTCGGCTTTTGGGCACGTCGCTATGCCAAAGAGGTGATCGAACTCACCGTTCCGTTCAACGAGGCGGTCTCTGCTGCCCAGGTGCGCCAAGCGTTTGAGGGCCGGCCCGACATCAAGATCGTGTCGGCGGTCCACTGCGAGACCCCGTCGGGGACGGTCAACCCGATCGACGAGATCGGTCCCGTCGTTGCAGAGTTCGGGGGGCTGCTGCTGGTCGATGCTGTGTCCTCCTTCGGGGGGATGGCCATCGACCCTGCAGCCTGGCACGCCGGCGTCATCGTTGTCGGTCCCCAGAAGTGCCTGGGCGGACCGCCGGGCCTGTCCCTGCTCTACGTGAGCGAGGATGCATGGCAGCACATGGATCAGAATCCGCTCGCCCCCCGGGGGTCGATCCTCAGCATTCTCGACTGGCGGGACGCTGATCGGGTCGATCATCGCTTTCCCTTCACCCCGTCGGTCTCGGACGTTAACGCGCTGGAATCCTGCCTTCACCAATACCTCGATGAGGGACCTTCGACTGTCCACGCTCGTCACCGGCGCGTGGCACGGGCCGCGCGGGCCGGCGGCGAAGCGCTCGGGCTCTCTCTTTGGGCCGCCGAGCGCGCAATCTGCTCCGACACCGTCACCGCCTTCCAGGTACCGGCCGGGCTGGACGAACGCGCCTTGCGCGCCGACGCCCGACGGCGCATGGGAGTGATGCTGTCCGGAGGTCAAGCAGAACTTGCGGGAAAGATCCTCCGATTCGGCCACATGGGTCCTTCGGCCTACTCGCTGGCGCCGGTGCTGGCGGTGACCGCGTTGGGACAGGCGCTCCGGACGGCGGGATTCGCAGCCGAGATCGGCGCGGGTGTGGAGGCGGCCCTAGCAGCTCTGGACGAATCAGACTGAGGTTGGCGTCAGCGGCCGGGTGCTGTCAAAGCAGGGATCAGGGTCCGGTAATGAGCTTGTCCTCGGGATCCAACCAGAGTCAGGCCGCAAGGAGGGTGTTATGAGCCAGGTTGAGGCTAACCCTCTGCTCGAGCCCCTCATGCTCAAGCACCTTCGGCTTAGGAACCGTTTTGTCAGTACCTCGCACGAGCCAGGCTATGCCCACGACGGCATGCCGACGGCTCGGTATCGGCAATACCACGTTGAGAAAGCCAAGGGCGGAGTGGCGCTGACGATGATTGGAGGGTCAGCCGTTGTCGCCCGGGACAGTCCGGCCACGTTCGGCAACCTACACATCTACGACGACAGCATCGTCCCCTGGCTTGGCGAACTGTCCACCGCCGTCCACGAGGAAGGCGCGCTGGTGATGTGCCAGCTTACCCACCTCGGACCAGCCGGCAGTAACTACAGAGGAGATTGGCTTCCCGGCCTGGCGGCGTCGGCGAGATGGCGGCCACCGACACACGCCTTCCCAAAGATCGCGGAGTCTTGGGACCTCGATCGGACTACAGAAGAATTTGCCAGCGCTGCCCAGAGATGCAAGGACGGCGGGCTGGACGGCGTCGAGCTGCAAGTGGGCGGGGGCCTCCTCGGCAGCTTCTTGTCGTCCGCTATAAACGACCGCGAGGATGATTGGGGCGGCAGTCTACGGAATCGGCTGCGGTTTCCCTTGCAGGTTGTTAAGGCAGTTCGGACCGCGGTCGGAGACAACTTCGTAATCGGGGTGAGGATGGCCCTGGATGACCGCCGGCCTGGCGGTATAGCCAAGCACGAGGGCGTATTGATCGCTCGATACCTGATTGAGTCAGGGATCGACGTAATCAGTGTGCTTCGAGGAAACGACGATACCGATTGGGGACACGCCCAGATCGCGCCGTCCATGGGTAGCCCGATGGCCCCCCACCTGGAGTTCGTTGCTAGCGTGAAGCGTGAGCTGTCGGTACCGGTCATGCACGCCGGCCGGATCATCGACCTGGCAGTGGCTAGGCATGCGGTCGAGGCCGGTTTCGTGGACCTGGTTGGGATGGTCAGGCCTCTCATGGCTGACCCGTATTTGATTGCTAAGCTAATGTCCGGCGACACGCACCAGATACGCCCGTGTGTTGGCGCGAGCTATTGCAGTGATACGGCTCCGAGTCAAGGCTCTAGGTGCATCCATAACCCATCGACAGGACGAGAAGGCACCCTCCCCCATGTAGTTCCAGCCACGACAGGTCCACACCTGAACGCAGTGGTGGTCGGGGCTGGACCTGCGGGCTTGGAGGCGGCTCGCGTCCTAGCTGAGCGGGGGCACGCGGTGCGGCTCCTGGAGGCACATGCGACCCCAGGTGGGCAACTGCGGTTGGCGGCGATGCTGCCACGGCGGCGAGAAATCCTGGGTGTCGTCGAGTGGCGTGTGGAGGAGTGTGAACGTCTTGGCGTAGAGCTGGAATGCGGCGTCGTGGCTACCACAACCATGGTGCTGACCGGTGAGCCTGATGTAGTGGTCGTCGCTACCGGAGGGTTGCCAGATTTGACGTTCCTTTCGAGCGGCGCACATCTGGTGTCAGATACCTGGGCCGTACTCAACGCCAGCAAGCAGATGCAAGGGCGCGTTTTGGTCTTTGACGACAATGGAGAGTATCCCGGAGTCGAGGCAGCAGAAGCCCTGGCGCTAAATGGTGCAAGCGTTGAGTTCGTATCGCCGGACCGCATCATCGCCCCTGGCATTGGAATGGTCAACTACCCCGAAGTGCTAGAGGCTTTTGACCGGCTGGGAGTCGCGGTCACGCTTGGATATCGACTGATCAATGTTGCTCGAGAAGAGGGGCATCTGATCGCCACAATGGTCAATCAATACTCGGGTCGACACGTCCAGCGCGTCTACGACCACGTGGTCGTAGAACATGGGACGCGTCCTGAGGCATCGCTTTACTTTGATCTGATCCCCGAGTCTTCGAACCTCGGGGTGGTCGACCAGCCGGCGCTCCTCGCTGTGCGCCCACAGCCGGAGGGAAGCAACCAGACCGGCCGATTTCGGCTATTCCGCATTGGTGATGCGGTGGCGAGTAGAAACGTTCATGCAGCGGTCCTCGAGGGTTTCCGCCTGTGCCTAGCCATGTGATCGGGCTCGTAACTACATGCCACATGGTGACGGTTGGAGGCTGGAGCGATTCTTTCCCGTCCTCTATCCGGTCCGCTTCGTTACTCCACGGGCTCCCTAACGCCACCCTGGCGCGCCGAACGATGAAGAGCAGCGATTGCCCGAAGCGTCCCGAGAGCGTCGTCCGGGCCGATCCGTAATGGCCGATCCGTCAGCAGGGCGTCGGCGAACTCCTCGGCTTCCAGCTGGTACTGATCGACACCCTTGATCCGTTCCTCGCGCAACTCCGCACCGGAGGCGAACCTGATCGTGACATCGGATGCTGCGGGCACGAAAGCGTTTGGAACCTCGATCTGCCCGCGTGAACCGACAGCAGTGTAGGTTCCCTGTCCGGGTGCTCGAAATCCGCAATCAAAAATCGCTAGGCGACCACCGCTGAACCCTAGGATTGCGGCCAGGGAGACCTCCACTCCGAATTCGGGACGGAGGTCCCACTGAGCTGAGGCCCAAATCGGCTCTTCCCTAAACAGCATCCTGGATGCATTGACGCAGTAGCAGCCAACATCCATCAAGGCACCGCCACCCAATTCCGAGCTGAGCCGCACATTTGCTGCTGGGAAGGGTTCAAGCATGAAGGTGAACGCGGCGCGCACGAAGCGCAGCTCCCCGATTGCCCCACTCTGAATCAGCTCAACCACCCTCTCCTGCTGCGGATGGAAGCGGTACATGAAGGCTTCCATCAGCAGCACCCCGTGGCTTCGGCAGCTCTCGATCATTCGCTGTGCCTGCTCGGCGTCGAGGGCTAGTGGCTTCTCGCACAGAATCGGCTTGCCGGCTGCCGCAGCCTTGATCGTCCACTCTGCGTGCAGACTGTTGGGCAGCGGATTGTAGATGGCGTCAACCTCGGGATCGTCCAGCAGTTCCTCGTAGGAACCATAGGCTCGCGGAATCGCCAGCGTCTCAGCTACGTCAAGCGCACGGTCGAGGTCTCGGCTGGCTATTGCCGCCACGAAGCCGTTGCGGGAAAGGGCCACACCAGGGATGAAGCGTTTGACGGCGATGTTGGCGGTGCTGAGGACCCCCCACCTGATCTGCTCGGGCATGACTCTAAGCTGTCCCAGCGCTCAGTAGTAGTCGGCCGGGCTGAACGCCCTGACCGACTTCCGTCGCTGGTCCATGCGAGTCGACTTGCGCGCTTACCACCCGGCGGAACTCGGACGGCCCTGAGCACCGTCAACCGAAATGTTGGCACCGTTGATCCAGTTCGACCGAGACGAGAGCAGGAACGCCACCACGCTGGCAACCTCCTCGACGGTTCCCAAGCGACCCGCCGGGAGATCGCGATCGAGAAATCCCTGGAAGCGTTCGGGGTCGCCGAGTCGGAGTGAGTCCCAGCCACCGCCCGGGAAGAGGATCGAGCCTGGGCTAACCGTGTTGACCCGAATGTGCTGAGTACTCAACTCTCGCGCCAGAGCTGCCGCCAGATAGATCAGTCCCGCCTTGCTGACGCCGTACTGTGCGTGCGGCGCCGGCTTGGCCCCGGAGATCGACGAGATCAGGACTACCGCAGCGCTGCTGGATCGAGCCAGATATGGGGTTGCGGCCCGGATCAGATTGGCGGCGTGACCCACGTTGAGCTCGAAGGTGTCAACCCAGTCTTGGGGCGTGGATTCTTCCAGCGCCCCTCCGCTGCTGCCTCCAGCATTGGCAACCACCGCGTCCAGGCTTCCCAGCGAGACGGCCGCGGCCTTGACGAAGTTGCCCAGAGCCTCTGGGTCGGTGACATCAACCGTTTGACTGAAGACGAGGCCGCCGAGTGCACGCAAGTGCTCGGCGGCCTCGGCCAGTGGGCCAGCCTGGCGGGCGCAGATCGCCACCGAGCTGCCCTCTGAGGCCAGGGTGCGAGCGATCTCGAGACCGATTCCCTTGCTGGCTCCCGTCACCAGAGCCGACCGCCCCTTCAACTCCAGGTCCATTGATCCTCCAAAGTTGCATCCAAGGCAGATCTAGCCCTTATCCGGCAGAGGGCTTGCCCACCCATGTTTTGATGAAAGTTCATTACTCGGGCCTATGGGCCGTGGTTCGGCCGTCATCATTTGAGGTGCGCATGAAGCTTCCCGCCCTGCAACTTCGCCCGAAAACGATGCTCGTAATCACGGAGTGATGGCTGAGCTCAGCGACGAGGTCGTGGTGGTGACCGGGGCCGGCTCCGGCCTTGGCCGTGGGGTAGCGCTCCATCTGGCCGGGCTGGGGGCCCGGGTGGTCGCGCTGTCGCTGTTGCCTGAAGAGTTGGAATCCCTTAGGCGAGAGGCGGACGGGGCGGGGACTCCAATCACGCCGCTCTCGGTGGACGTCGGAGATGAGGCGCAGGTCCACAGCGCGGTGGTCGAGATCCTGGAGCGGTTCGATCATGTCGACGTCCTGATCAACAACGCCGGGATCATCGTGCTCAAGCCCATCGAGGAAACCTCGGTGGCGGAGTGGGACCGAGTGATGGCCACCAACCTGCGCTCGGTCTTCCTACTTTCCCGAGAGCTGGTCCCGTCCATGAAGGGCAGGACCAAGGGGCTGATCGTGAACGTCTCATCCCAGTCAGGCATAAAGGGCTTCGCCGGAGAAGCGGGATATTGCCCTTCCAAGCACGGCTTGGAAGGACTCACCAAGACCCTGGCCCTGGAGTTGGCGCCCTGGAATGTCTTTGCGGTCTCGGTGACTCCCGGCGCCTTCATGCGCACGAACATGTCGCTCATAACGCTCGGACCTGAGCAACAGGCACAGTGGCACGAGCCCGCGGAACTGGCCCCTGCCTTCGCGGTTCTGGCTCGACAGGTGGGCCGAGCGGACTCGGGCCGCCGCTACGACCTCTGGCGACTGGCCCAGACCGACTCGGTGGCTCAGGGACTCGCCGCCGCGGCTGACGACTTGTGATCGCGGCCGAGCAAGCGCTTCCCGAGAAGTAGAGCCCGGCCCGAGAGTCGCGATGCCACGCCGCCGCGCCCGATTAGCGCGGCGGCGGGCAACTAGGAGCTGAGCGTCCAGTTCTGCGGGTAAAGGTTCAGATTCGGGTCCTGCGGCAGGGCGCCGTGCAACTTGTCGCTGATTACCGACAGCTGGTACGGGTAGTCCGGCTGCCACAGGGAGGGCAAGATCATGCCGGTGTAGGCGGACGCTGCCTGGATCGCCGCGGTTGAGGAGTTGACATAGGTCGCGGCCACCAGCGCGTCCAGCTTGGAATTGCTGAAACCCTGAACGTTGTTGGCGCCGTTGGTGGCGAACCAAGGCCCCGGGGTTGGGAGGTACTCGGGCGAATAGGTGGCGGTCCCGCCGGGCTGGCCGCCGTTTGCCATCTCCCAGTTGCAACCGCTGTTGCCGTTTTGGCAAACGCCGAGGGAGCTGTAGATCTGTGCCTCAGCTTCGGTCTTGAGGGTCACGTGGATGCCTGCCAGGGACCAACTGGATTGCATCTCCTCGTTTTCGGCGCTGAACGGCGCCGACCCTGAGCCGACCTCGTCGGTGAAGTTGAGCTGGGCTCCCGCGCTGATCCCGGCCCCGCATTCGCCACTGCCAGTACCGGGCTTGACGCAGGTGTCTATCCCCTGGGGATGCACGGCCCAACCGTGGCTGGAGAGCAGTTTCTTGGCGTTCGAGACGCTGTAGGGGTAGGGATTCTTGAGCAAGGCACTGTCCAGGTACTGGCTCTTGGGTTGGATGGGGATGGGCCCATAGGTGGGGAACGCCAGTCCGTGATAGATGTCCTTGGCGATTTGCGACTGGTTGACCAAATCCTGCATTGCCTGACGGATGTAGAGCTGCTTGAAGATTGGTCCCACGGTTGGGTTGGTGAAGTTCAGGAAGAACCCGTTGAATCCAAAGTCAGGCCACGTCACCACCTGGTACCCATGCGAGGTGAAGTAACTCTTCTGCGAGATGTCCTCGGAGGGCAGGTATCCGTAGTCCAGCTCACCCGACCGCAGAGCGTCGTACTCAGCGGCGGCGCTGGTGAATGGCATCTCCTCGAACTTGGCGATCTTGGGCTTGTCCGGTCCGGTGTAGCTCTTGTTGGGGACGAAAGCGGCGAACCCAGTTGAGGGCGCGAACGCGCTCAGTAACCACGGTCCGTCGACCGTCTTCCAGAGCGGGTTGGTCGCGTAAGACGACTCCGCCTGCGACTGCGTGTTCAGGAAGTTGTAGACGGCGGCGGCGCCGGCGGAAGTGGTGTCGTAGTCACCCACTGCTCCTGTGGCTGAAGTGCGGTCCCAGGTCTGCTGGGGGATTGGCACGATCTGGCTGAGTTGGTCGTAGAGGATGTAGAGATGGCTGTACGCTTCATTGAAGGTGAGGCTGAACTGGAACGGAGTGCTGGACGGGAAGCTCATCGAGGTGATGTCGTCAGGGATGCTGCCCACCGAGTAGGCGAGGTAGTTTGTCTTCTCGGCGAAGAAGATGTTCATCCAGAGCTCGACGTCCCGGTTGGTGACTGGCTGGCCGTCGGACCACTTGAAGTTCTTGTTCAGGGTGACGGTGACGGTCTTGCCACCATTGGAATAGGTGGGCGGTCCGGCCATGCTCTGTTGGAAGTTGACGCCCGGCTGGCCATTTTTCCCAAACCAGTAGAGCGGGCGCCAGAGAAAAGGCGTGAATTGGAAGAGGTCGATGTTGTTGGAAACTGGACCACTGACGAACGGGAATATGTAGGTCCCGTTCTCCCCCGGGGGGAGGGCAAAGGTCACGGTCGCATGGCTGCTGGAGTTGGCGGCGCTCACCGCCGTCAGGGAGAGCGTGCTACCGGTGATCACTGCGGCAAGTAGGGCGCCGACAGCTAGCTTGACCTTCATAAAACCTATCCCCTCATGAAAGGTCGGTGGTCGGCCCGCGCCATCTGCTCTTTGGGCCGAGGTGCGAGGTACGATACCGCCGTGCTCTGTGACTGTCAACTGTCAACAGCTTCTACTCTCGAGAGGCGACAGCACCGACCGGGTGGATCTGGACGCCAGCACGCGGCGGCTGGAGCGCAGGTAGAAACGGTACTTAGACGCCCAGTTGGGCGGCGCTTCACCGAACCCGGCAACTGGCTCAGCTCGACCGCGATTGGCCATTGGCCTCCCAGCCGCCGCCCAAGGTCGTAGGCTTGCAGGTGCAGATGGCCGAGTTCAACCACCCAGGGGTTGGCGTGTGCCGTGAGGGGGCAGAGAGGCAGGTCGCGCTTGGCTAGGTCGGCAGCGGCTGCAGCTCCCTACGGTCGGGTTGGCTCTATACCCAAGGGCACGCTGGGTGAGTCTGCTTTCGAGGTCCTTCGTGACGCGATCCTGACCGGGCGCCTGTTCTCCGGCCAACGCCTAGTCGAGACCAAGCTGGCCTCGGAACTCGGAATCAGCCGGGGCCCGCTGCGCGAGGCGCTGGCCTTGTTGCAAAAGGACGGACTGATCGAGGTGGTTCCCCGCCGAGGCAGGTTCGTCCTGGCCTTTACCGAGCCGGCGGTGGAGGAGTTCTACGGGATGCGCTCCGTCCTCGAGAGCTATGCGGTGGCGCTGGTCATAAGTTCCCTGGATGAGGAGAAACTGCGCGTTCTGGAGAAGGCTGCCCAGCGTTTGGAACGGGCAGAGGAGGGCGGGGTGGCGGCCAGGGTGATAGCGGCGGACCTAGCATTTCATGAGTCGCTCTACGACCTCTCGGGCCACCAACTGCTGCGGGCCATCTGGAAGGACACCATGGCCAGCAAGCTCCGGCTCCTGATCCACCTCACCGTGCGCGACAAATACGATCCGCCACCGAAGGCGAGCCATGGAGCGCTGGTCTCCGCGATCCGCCGACGTGACCTTGCGGCGGCTGAGGAGTTCGTCGCGGATCACATAGACGATTCGCTGCGCCGTGCCCTCGACGCGATCGGCAAGGACGATATGCTGCCGGCATCGTCAGCCGAGGCCGCCCTGGCCTGACCACCTAGCCGCGCGGCCGGGGTTAGTCCTTCTCCCATCCCAGCGTCGCAACCACGCTGCCATCGACGACCACGCGCGCTAGCGACCGCAGCAAGATCTGCCCTGATCTGGGAGCCGTGATCGTCGCCAGTGTCTCACCCCCGAAATCGGTCACTGTGCAGACCGTCTCGCCCGCCTGGACGCGCTGGCCCAGCTCAACCGCTTGGACTAGCACGCCCCCGACTTCGCTTCGCAGGTGTTCGCCACCGGCAAGAACCACCGACCGATCGGCATTAGGCGCCTGGGCGTGTTCGATTGAGCCGGCCGCTGCCAGGGCTCCCTTCAGAGCCATGACGATCTGATTCACGTCGCTTTCGCTGCGACGCCCACCACCACCGACCTCCAGCGCCAGACCAATCCTGCCGCTGCGGATCACGGCTCCCGACAGAGTTCCTTCACCGGCTGTGCTCTGGACATACGGGAGGCCCATCGCAACCGCCAACCGGAGCGCCTCCCGATCCCGATCCTCATCGCCGCTCGGGTGCACCAGCGCGAATGGACGAACTTCCTCGGTCCATTCGCCTCCGTGCACATCAATCACCACGTCGGGCTGGCTCAGTAGCTCGGACCAGAGTCGGGCCTCGAGGCGCTCCGAGTAGGAGCCCTCAGCCGAACCCGGCCAAAACCGGTTGAAGTTGCGTCTGTCTACAGGATTCGCGGCTGGGATCCCGGCCTGTGCGGCGAGCACGTCGGCCACGAAGACGAGCACCAAGGATCCGTGTACCTGCTCGCTGCTCAACTGCTGCCAGAGCACTTGCACCGCGTCCTGGGTGACCAGCTCGGTGCCATGCACCCCCGCAACAACTGCGGCCCGCGGACCATCCGTGCTCCCTTCAATGATCCCAACGGGAACGAAGGTGTCCGGCTCGGAGCCGCTTCCCGCTATCTCCAACCGAAACGTGCGCTTTCCCGCATCTTCATTTGTCAACCCAATCTCCAGTGCTACCAGGCGTAGGCTTCCGGGGCTGGACCGCCAGGCCCGGGAAAGATCTCGTCAAGCCTTTCCAAGTCGCGCTTGTTGAGCCGGATAGCGACAGCATCCTTAGCCGAGTCCAGCTGCTCGATGGTACGGGGACCGATGATGGGCGCCGCCACACCCTCCTGATGCAGCAGCCACCCTAGCGCGACCAGAGCCGGTTCGTCGCCACGCTCGCGACAGAATTCCTCATACGCCTTGAGCTGAGGTCGCAGCTTTTCCACGCGGTCCCGGTTGTGCTGCTCTGAGCGCCGGCCGCCTTGCTGCTTCGGTGGTGCGCCCCCGAGGATTCCGGAAGCCAACGGACTCCAGGGGATCAGACCCAGGCCATAGTCGTGGCAGGCGGGCAGAACCTCCAACTCGACATCGCGGGTGAGAAGGTTATAGAGCGACTGCTCGCTGATAAGACCCATGTAGTTGCGCTGGCGCGCCTGCTCTTGGGCCTTAGCGATGTGCCATCCGGCAAAGTTGGAGGAGCCGGCATAGATCACCTTCCCCTGCTGGCGCAGGACCTCGTAGGCCTCCCAGATCTCCTCGAAGGGAGTGTCACGGTCGATGTGGTGCATCTGGTAGAGGTCGAGGTGATCCGTCTGCAGCCGGGTGAGTGACGCCTCGCAGGCCTGACGGATGTTGCGAGCCGAGAGCCGGCCGTCGTTGGGCCAGTCGCTGGTGCTGGCATAGAGCTTGGTCGCCAGCACTACCTTTTCGCGTCGCTCACCGCCAAGGGCAAACCATCTGCCGATGATCTCCTCGGTCAACCCGAACCTAATCGAGCGTCCATAAGCATTGGCGGTATCGAAGAAGTTGATGCCCAGCTCCAGGGCGCGATCCATGATGCGGCGGGCCTCTTGCTCGGAAGCCAAAGTACCGAAGTTCATGGTTCCCAAGCAGAGCTGGCTAACGACCAGACCGGAGCGACCGAGATGCGTGTACTTCAAGCGGCGATACCTAAGCGTGTGGAGCCTCTCCTGGAGCACTTGGCCCTAGGCCGACTCAGTTGGCGGACAACGCTGCCCAACCATTATCGGACGGTTCAGGTCGCATCTCCAAGTGTCGGAGGAGCAGGCGTCTTTCGCGAGTGACGCCACCACGACCAGCTCTGGTCATCAGCTCAGGTAGGGCTCGTCCTGCGGCTGCGCCACGCCCAGCCCAGCAGGACTGCGCCCACGACTAGGCAGGCGCAGCCGATGCCTAGCCACAGTCCCTGTCCGCTCATGAATGAGCCGCCGATCAGGTTGGCCCCCTGGCCGATCCATACGATGCCAACCAGGCAGAGGACAACGCCGGCAACGCCTCGAGCCCACATGGTCATCTCCCGCAACTAGACCCCTAAGCCAGTCTAGTCCCGGCCTCCCGTGGACCGGACGGCCGCCGCTACTTGCCTTCGGCGCCTTCGGGGGGGGCTCTGGGTCCTGGGGTCGTGCTCGCTGGGGTCCACCGTGACGGTGGATTCGTCGAAATCGGCGCCCAGCGCTCGCAGGCGCTCGTGCATCTCCGCCATCTGCCGCTCCATCTCGGCGACCTCCCGGCTCTGGTTGATCAGCTTGCGGTCTCGCTCCCAGGTCGCATACAGGTCGGCCATCCCGACGACCCTTGTGCCACCGGGGCCGAAGGCACCGCGAGCTCGCTGGTCGACCTCCTCGCGCAAGACTGCAGCCTGGTGCTGGCGGTGCTCCAGCTCGGACTTGAGCCGCAGCGTCAACTCCTCCTCGAAGCGCTGCTGCATGGCCAGCTCCCAGCGCTGGAAGAGCTCGTCGGCGAGCCCCGACGCCAGGGCCCGGATCTCGGGTGTAATCGTAAGGGCGGTTTGCTCGTCCGGCGATTTGCTGAGGTCCGAAGAAGAGGCCTCCAGCGGTTGCTCGGTGTCCCTTGCTCGTCGCTTTCTACCCGCCGTGGTTCGCCGACGCGACGCCGGTGGCGGCGGGCTGAACCTGCTCTCTCCGCCACTGCCGTTCGTCTCCAACCTTGGGTCCTCTCGATGTCCCGGCGCGCTCATCCTCCGACCATCTCTCTCGAGGCCGCCGTGGTTGGGCCGTCCGACTCAGCCGACGGCCCGACGCCTTGAGCGCACCGTCGAGAGTGCGAGCAGCATCATTCCCAACAAGAACATGACCGCGCCGGACACGATCCCCAGGGGACCAGTGTTCGCCCCGGTAACCGGAATCGCGACACCAATCGTGATCGCCAGCGCTGTCGTACTGGCTGCATACGGCCCGCTGGGGTCAAAGGTGGCAGTTATTGCACCGGTATCGGCAGCACTCACGGTGTAGCTGCACGAACCGCTCGAGCTGGTCGCGCCCACCGTTAGCACGGCGGTACATAGGGTCCCGCCGACATCGCTGAAGACCACGGTACCCGTCGGCGGTGCCGGGATGGTGTCGGTGGACACGGTGGCGTTCAGGGTTTCAGTGGTCCCTACGTCGGGCGACGGTGTAGTGGCGGTCGCCGTCGTGGTGGTCGGTGGACTAATTAGGACAATCGAGCCCGGAGCGCCGGTAGGGTCGGGCTGAGAGCTGTTTGGTGAAGAGCCGCAGCAACCCGAGGTGCTGCGGACGTAGCTGGTGCCACCAATGACGGTGTTGGTGGCGGTTCCGCCGAGGGTGTTGTAGACCTCCGCGATTCGACCCCCGGCGCCGGCACCACCTCCACCACAGCAACCACCACCTCCACCGTCGCCGCCGTCGGCGGAAAGGGTGCCGTTGTTGGTGATTGAGTAGGCCTCGAGCAGGATGCCGCCGCCGCTGCCACCCCCGGAAGCGCCATTGCCACCGGTGGCACCACCTCCGCCGTCAACGTTGATGACCGCGCCGGAGGACAGGGTGATGCTTCCGGTCGGGGAGATGATCTCGATGGCGCCCCCGCCGCCGCCGCCGTCAACTGCACCAGCAGTACTAGCGCCGCCACCGCCGCTACCACCCTGAAGTGAGGTG
>Ga0207416_1000408_pt1 | contig 76262 bp, 61 predicted proteins | sample PaiPotPPM11metaG_FD_184107 | JGI IMG/M metagenome (GOLD analysis project Ga0207416, IMG submission 184107) | Iron sulfur acid spring bacterial and archeal communities from Banff, Canada, to study Microbial Dark Matter (Phase II) - Paint Pots PPM... ... | reverse complement strand
CACGATGGCGTCCAGCATCGCCCGCCCCGACACCCCGGCCACATTGGTGATCACCGCCCCCAGCTTGCTATTGGCCCCCTCCAGGGTCTTCTGGAGGCGGTTGACCTCCGCCGCCCGCTCCCCGATCAGCGTCGCGCGGTAGCGCGTCAGCTCGCGCAACTCGCGCTGGTAGCGCTCGGGGACGAAGCTCGCCTTGAGCAGCCCGTGGCGGAGCAAGGCGGCGATCCATTCGCAGTCCCGCACGTCGGTCTTGCGGCCGGGGACCGCCTTGATGTGCTGGGCGTTGACCAGGAGCAGGTGGAAGTTGTGCTCCAGGAGATTGAACACCGGCTTCCAGTACACGCCCGTGCTCTCCATGGCCACGTGGGTCACCTCGCCCTCGGCCAGCCAGCGCGACAGCGCCAGCAGGTCCGCCGTCATCGTCCGGAACGTCCGCACCTCGCGCGCCACCTTCCCGCGCCCGTCGACCGTGATCCGGCAGGCGGCCACCGTCTTGAGGTGGATGTCCAGACCCGCGCAGCGCGGATAGACGACTTCCATCCCCTCGCCCATGCCAGCTTCCTTTCGCCGCGGATGGTATCCTTCCTCCGACCGCGCTCGTCCGGGCCGGGCAGGGGACCCCAGCAGGGCAAAGTCTGCTGTGCGGGCTCGCCGGCACGCCGGCGGCGACAATCGATGGCGCGTGGCGGGTCCCCCCGGGGCATACTGCGGTCGGGCTCGCGGCGCCAGTCGCAAGCCGCCCTTTGTTCCGACCCGGACGAGATCGGCTCCACCCAGCATAGCCCACCCGCCGCCCATTTTCATCCCCCGACGGCCGTCCGCGGGACGGGGAATACTGCGGTGGGACTAGACCTTCCATAGTGAGGCGATCGACGCAAGCTGTAGGTGACTAGGCACTACTTTCTGGCATGGTAGAGGACAGTGGATCGAGCCGGAGCAGTGGTGGCCGCATTGCTCGGACCGGGGGGCATGTGCGAATCGTTTCGGGTCTCGGTATCCTGCTCCTCGCAGTCCTGCTTTGCTTTGTGCCCCCAGTTAGCCTGGTGGCAGCGTCCAGCACGGGGGCAGCCATGCCCCTCCAAGCCGGCAGCGCCGGCGATCCCGTCGAGACCTATACCGGTAACTATTTCTCGTCCGTTGTTGACCTCGTGCTGCCCGGGACCACGCCGCGGCTCCTGTTCGTCCGCGCCTACAACAGTCTGGACACGCGCGTGACGCCGCTCGGTCCCGGTTGGAGCTTCAATTATCACGCGCGTATCAACAATCCCGGTGACGGCACACTCGACCTTCTCGTTGTCGGGCCGGAGGGGCGTACCGACCGCTACACCCATACGCCCGACGGGAACTATGTGCCGCCGCCGGCCGTCCACGCCGCGCTGCAGCACAACGTCGACAACACCTACACGCTGACGCTGCCAGACGGGGGTAATCAACTCTTCGACGGCAACGGCGGCCTGAGGCAGATCACTGACGCTCAGGGGCATCAGACCGACCTGGACTACGATCAGCAGCTGCGGCTGGTCGCCGTGCGCGGCGCCGTGAGCGGCGCCGGGTTCACCCTCGCCTACGACCAGTCGGGCGAGCGGCTGAGCAAGGTCAGCGCCACTGCCGCTCCGGGGCGCGTGGTACAGTATGCCTACGACGCCGCCGGTCGCCTGAGCAGCGTGATCGCGGCAGATGGCACGATCACTCGTTACACCTACGTCAGCAGTTCTCAACAGCTGAACGCCGTCTTTGACGGCCAGGATACGCCGGTGCTGACCCTCACCTACGACGGACAGGGGCGGGTGGTGACCCAGCGGGAGGGTGAAGGCATCCGCACCGGGCAACAGACCACCTTCGCCTACGTCGACCAGCCGGGCGGCGGCCGCGTCACCACCATCACGTACCCGCCGGACCCTGCCGGTTCCACCTGGCGCCCGATCATGCAGGACTCCTACGATTCCCTCGGGCGCCTGGTCCAGCGCGTTGACCGGCCCACCGCGACGCGGACTATCACCGAACACCGTACCTACGACCCTAACTTCGACCTCCTCTCCCGCACAGTCGAGGTGACGGATGCCACGCCACCGGCACCGGCGACGTGCCAGTTCGTGCTGGGCTTCCGGACGCTGCACAACCTGGCTCCGGCACAGGTCGGCGAGTGCCTCGACAACGAGCAGCATGTCTCGAATGGCGATGCCCTCCAACACACTACCAAAGGTCTGCTGGACTGGCGCGCCGCGGATAACTGGACCGCCTTTACGGACGGCTACGAGACGTGGATTAATGGCCCGACCGGGCTCGTGCATCGCCTGAACACCCAGCGCTTCTCGTGGGAGGCCAACCCACAGCACCTGCCGGTCGTGGCACAACACTCCTGACGAGCGTACCAGCATCCGAGTCCGCGACACAGCGATAGCGGATGGCTGTGAAATCGTCGCTCGACCGGCAAGATACTGCCACAGCGGTTGCCAGTTCGGTGTGCTGAGCCAGTCGAGGACGGGTGCCTTTCTTCACCCCAGCCGGCATTAGGCATCTGCGGCCACTAATCTGGCAGCGACGCGGGCGTGTACGTCAACGGTCCGGGCAGAGCGCGCTTCGCTTCCCCGATGTCGCAGCGCGGTTGGGTACGTTGAAGGCGCGGTAGCCCGCCAGCCGGCGAACGCGCCCCGGACTGGGTCACACGATTCTCGTGCCTTGGCACACCGATTGCTCTTTCCAATCAATACAGCGGTAGGTCGCTGAGATCGATTCGTGGCGCCATCAGTCGCCGCACCACGAGCTGGCCGTCCAGGCCGCTTGTGTCGCTGGGTATGCACATGTGACGCCCGGAGGCGCCAGAGAAAGGAGTCGACCATGCTGCGTCTGCCGGCACGACTTGGCCTCCCTGTGCTCGCGATCCTTGTTGCGTTCGGCGGCTGGCTGTCGCCGGGGGCCGCCGTGGCGCTTGCCGCACCTACAGCACTGCTGGGCCTCTTTCAACCGATTGGCGTAACCGCTGGCGACCCGGTCGATACCCTGCGCGGCGAGTATGTGCGCGTCGATACCGACCTGTCGTCCGCCGGGCTCGATCCGCTGCTGCAGTTCCGGCGCTACTATCGCAGCAGTAGCCGCCTGCTCACGCGCCTGGGGCCGAGCTGGAGCGATACCTTCGACATCCGAGTGGTCGATGCCAATGATGGCAAGGGGTCGCTCTGGATCGCCTGGCCGGGGCTGAGCTATGGGAATCTCGGACCCAGTCCGAACGGCACCTATCGGCTCGATTATGACTTTTCCATCACGGTCAGCGGGACTCCCGCGGGCGGCCGCACGGCCACGGATGGCTCCGGAATGGTATGGACGTTTGACGGCCAGGGCCGGCTCATCTCGATCAAGGACAAGGTTGGGAATGTCGTGAACCTCTCCTACGACAGCGGCGGCCGCCTCACCGCCGTGGCGGATTCGGCCGGTCGTGGTAAGCTGACGCTCCAGTACACCCCATCCGGTCAGCTGGCGAGCGTCAGTGACAACCTGAGCGCGACGCCGATCGCCAGCTACTCGTACGAATCCGGTATCCCCTTTCTCCATTCGGTGACGGATAGCGCCGGCAACCAAACCACCTATGGCTACCAGTCGGTAGCCGGATCGAGATTGCTCGCCACCGTCACCGACGGGCACGGCGCGGTCCAGTTGACCAACACCTACGACGAGCAGGGACGCGTCGTGTCGCAGCAGACCGCGCAGGCGGCCGCCTCGGGGCAGCAGACGGCCTACCAATACGACCGTTCCGCGGACGGTAGCCAGACGACGACGATTACGGAGCCCGCCCTGCCGGGAGACCCCACCTTCCACCCCACCGAGGTCGACCGCTACGATGCCCAAGGGCGTATCATCCACCAGGTTGTCCAGGCCGATTCCAAGACGACCTACACGGTCCAGTACAGCTACGACGCCCAGGGGAACGTCTCGGTCCAGTCCGCCGACGCGGCCTACACCGCCAACCCGCCCAGCACCCTGCATCAGGAAACCTCCGGAGCTGCCTGCCAGTACACACTCGGCTTCAAGGCGCTGCACGACCTGATCCCGGCCGTGGTCGGCGACTGTGGCGACAACGAATCGCACGGCGCCAACGGCGACGCGTTGCAGCACACCAGCAAGGGGTTGCTGGTCTGGCGCAAGGCGGACAATTTGACTGCTTTCACCGACGGCTATTGGACCTGGATCAACGGGCCGGGCGGCGTGGCCAAGCGGCTGAACACGCAGCGCTTCCCCTGGGAGGCGAATCCCGGCGGCCTGCCGGTCGTCACCCAGAGCGCCACCTAAACGCCCACCAGGGTGACGATCACCGTGTGCAGCCCGCCCTTGGGATCGACGTAGGTCACGGCAACACGATCGCCGGGCTGGCGCCGTGCCAGCACCGCCGCATACGCGGCGACCGATGGAGTTGGCGTTCCATCCATCGCCGTAACTACGTCGCCGGCAATGATGCCGGCCTTGGCTGCAGCCGAATCTTGGTCCACCTGCACGATGAGCATGCCGGTCACCAGGGGCAAACCCAACTGCTTCGCTATCGCAGCAGTCATGGTCACCACATCGAAGCCCGGCAATGGCCGGATAATGCTCTGTCCGGTTGCGACGATCTGACGAATGATTGGCGCGACGCTGTCAAGGCCATTGTCAATGCTGATACTGACGGTGACGCCCTGGACCTCGGGGAAGTCGGTGGCCTGGACGAGCGCCACCAGGCGATCTTGCATGTCCACGACCGGTCCTCCGCTATCCCCGGGCAGCACGAATAGGGTGGAGGCGATCTTGTCTTCCAAGGTCGAGCCGATCGGCTCCTGCTGCACCACGATGATCTGACCAGCACGGACCGTTGGAGGCGATGGGAAGTAATCGCTGAAGCCGGTGGCGGCAACCAAGGCGCTCGGCTGCAGCGCGGCAGCGCCGCCATAGGTCGCGGCCGGCAATCCCGTCAATGGGATGCGCAGCACGGCCACGTCGGCCAGCGTATCCTTGCCCACGAGCTGGGCGGTAAGGGTGCGGCCATCGGCGAGCGTCACCCTGATCTCCTTGGCATTATGCACCACATGCGCGTCGGTCAGGATGAGCCCCTGGGCATCGATGACCACGCCGGACCCAAAGCCGAAGCCGCCATCGGCCAGGGCCACGCTCACGAGCGTCAGTGAGGGGCGGATCGTGGCGGCCGCTGCTCGGACGGCGGCGAGCTGCTCGGTCGACAGCGGCAGCGCCGTGCCGACCGGGGCGACGATCAGCCCGGCTGCCGCCACCGTGGTCGCCGCGTCCCCGGGGAGCAGATGGGCTTCCTTGGCGATGTCGCCGCCGTTGGCGATCGTGACCTCGCCGGCGTGCGCCCACGGTACATTCTGTTTCCACTGCTGGAACACCGCCCGCTGGCAGCGGACCACGAGGACGTTACCCTCATCGGCATAGGACTGGGGCAGTCCGAAGTGGGCCAGCGCGTCGGTATCGGCGAAGTAGCGCGCCCTGATCGCCGGGTTCCAGTCCAGCTCGGCCTGGTGTCGGGCCACGATCTGGGGCCAGCTCTTGCCGGCGTCAGCGCCGTTGTCGAAGACCGGCGGGGTCTGCTTCTGCGTTTGCAGCCAGGAGTCCAGTCCAAGTTGCTCCATCGCGTCGAAGACGTTCACCAGCTCGACCTGTCCGGCAGAAGGATTCCACTGCAGCACGGCCTTCTGCGTCGCCTGGTCCACGAAGCCATTCCAGACGAAGCGGCCCGTCGATGGGAACCCCAGGCCGTCGATGCCCCCGAGCCGCCGAAAGGCATCCCAGAAGGGGATGCCGCCGTCATTACTGATGGTGTATCCCTGGCTAGGATCGTCCCCTGCCGCTTCGCTGAAGTAATAGCCGTTGGGTATGGGGAAGGATGTGAGGACACCGGCGCCGGCCCCAGTCTGCGCCCGGGCGGCGAGGGGGACGGCTAGCCACCATCCGAGTATGGTGACAAGCAAGAGCGCGGCCAGGGCAGATGGCCGGCGCCGTCTCGTGGCGGGGCAAGACCTGTGGAGACTGGCCAGCATTATTCCCTCCCTGCTGCCCCTGTACTCCGACGGCAGCGCGACCGTCGGCGGCTCCAGGTGCGGCGTCCCGTTATTGGCCAGCGCCTGTTTGCCTTCGAGTCTTGCAATTCCTGTGCCACTGATAGCTTTTTCGCGCCGGCCCGATCCGTGAATGGTCCCCCGATTCTTCATTGGTGAGGCGAGCTCACGGCTATCCCGGCGCGCTTGCGCTGGCACGGGAGGCCCCGACACTGTATGATGAGACCTTCAAACAGCCAGGGCGGCCAGTATCTGGCCGATCACCACCAGCGTTTGTACGCCTTGATCGGGGTGTCCGATGCGAAACTCCAAGTTGGGTCAGTCGCGACTTGGTCCCGTCGTCACTCTGGTCTTCGTGTTGGTGGTCGCCCTTTCCGGGGTCCGGCAGGCCGGCGCCGACGTGGTAGATCCGCGGGCGTTTCCTCAGACCGGTTATCGCATCGGTGACGACGCGTTCTACAACTACGTCAGCCATCGCGGCGGAATTCGCACCTTCGGCTACCCCATCTCGCGCAGTTTCACGCTCCAGGGCTTCCGCGTCCAAATCTTTCAGCGCCAGGCGCTTCAGCTCCGCACCGATGGCAGTGTCGGCCTCCTCAACCTGCTCGACCCCGGCCTGCTTCCCTATGCCGCGTTCAACGGGGCGATCGTTCCCCACGCCGACGCTGCGCTCGTGGCCGCGGCGCCCCCGCCCGGCGGTCCGACTTACGACCGCGACGCGCTGGCCTTTATCGCCGCCCACACGCCCAATGCCTTCCACGGCATGCCAGTGAAGTTCCTCACCACCTACATGACGACCGTCCGGGCCGCCGACGCCTTCCCTCTCGGCGGCGGCGACGCGGCGTTGTTGCCGCTATTCGATCTGGAGATCTGGGGGCTGCCAACCTCGGCTCCGGCGGTCGACCCGCACGAGGCGACCGTCGTCTACCTCCGATTCCAGCGAGGCGTCATGCGGTACGACGCCTCGACCGGCCGGACTGAGGGCATGCTTCTTGGCGACTACCTCAAGGAGCTGCTGACCGGTCAGCACCTGCCGCCCGACCTGGCCGCCGAGGCGGCGAAAAGCCGGCTGGCCAAGCAGTGGGCGCCCGGCCTTCCGTGGGCACTCGCGCGCCCGGTCGAGTTGCCGGCCACCGATCTCACCAACGCTTTCCTGCCACCATTGGACCCCGCCGATCCGCCGTCGCCGACTGCCACGCCTCGCGCCTCCGGAACGCCGACCGTCACGCCAAGTGCGACGGCAACTGTTGTGGGGACCGGCACGCCTGCCCGTGTGACGCCGACCGTGGTCGCGATGCTGTCCGGCACGCCGCAAAGCTCTATTGGCGACGTGTGTACCGGCGATGAACGGATGGCCTTCGCCGGCGCCGGGTCCGCTGTCATCGGCGACACCGTCTATATCGCGGTCACGGCGTCGCGCGACCATACCAACGTCGTCCTAACCGGACCGGACGATCCGACATTCATGCAGGAGTATCGCGGACAGGAAGGCTACGTCTGGGTCTATCAGGTCAGCATAAAGAACGCGGGTGAGCACGCCTACACGTTCTACATCGACACCACCACGGTATGTACCGCCAACTACTTCGTCGTGGCTGGTCCGACCAATACGCCTGGGCCGACGAACACCCCCGGGCCGACGGCCACGCCGACTTCGACAGCGGTTGCGACTCCGACGGTGGGGCCCAAGCCGTCCATCACCAGCATCAATCCGACATCGGTCACCTCAGGACAGGTCGTCACCATCAACGGCGGTCCCTTCGGCTTCCCGCCGGCCGGCTCGGGCACGAGCGGAACCAACGGCGCGGTCTTTTTCTTCCTCCAGTCCGGTCCAACTCCGGGTCCGAATACCCCAACGCCGACGCCGGTCAGTGGCGCCGCTCGTGCCCAGGGCAGCGTGCAAAGCTGGACCAACGGCTTCATCACCGTGCAAGTGCCGGCGCTGACACCTTCGGTCGGCTCCGCCGCGTCCTACTGTGTGCAGGTCAGCGTGAGCGGCGCGCCCACCAGTGACCCAGTCTGCGGTTTGCAGGTGTCGGGTAGCGGATTTGCCGCCGCTAGCCCGCTGAACATGACGGTGTCGTCCGCTACCCCAACGCCCACGGCGACGCCGACATCCGCGGCGATGGCGAGCGTCAAGGTGGCCATGCTGCCGAGTCCTACCACCGCGCCGGTCCCAACCGCGATGGCTGGCGATGTCCCCGCGAAGACAGCAACGGCGACACCGTCCCCAACCGCCGGGGTCAAGCCGACGTCAACGGGCACTCGTTGACAGGCCGGCGAGACCTCTGGACGAATGCCATGTGGGCAGGATCCCACGGTCTCGGGAGTAAGTCGGCCCCGGCCTACCGCGACGCCCCGTGTGCCTGCTCGGAAGGAGCTGCAAGGCTGTCCGGTACCGCCGTCGCCGGCAACTCCTGATCGGGCGCCTTCATCCCGTTCGACCAGTAACGACGCTGCAGGTAGATGGCCAGTGGGATACAGACCGCCATCATGACGATTGCGGTCAACTGTGCCTGCTTCAAGCCAAAGAGTGTGATGCTGTTGGCTCGCCAGTAGAACACAATGAACTGGCTCAAGGAATAGGCGAAGACGTAGAGGACCGCCAGCACGCCCGGCGCGCGCAGTCGCGTGCGCAGTATCCAGAGCAACGCGAAAATCAAGAGCGACGTGAAGAGCTCGACCAGCGACGCCGGAAACACGGGACGGTTGAGCAGCGACGGCGTGATGAACGAGTGTGGATTACTGTACACGAAGGCGAAGGGGCTGGTCGTTGGATAGCCGACGATATCTCCGTTGACGATGTTCCCCACGCGACCGAAGGCCTGCCCCAGCGGTAGGCCCAGCGCCAGGGTGTCGAGCAAACGCCAGAAGGGAAGCCGGCGCCGAAAGGCGAAGACCAGGATAACGATGACCGTCGTGAAGATCGTGCCATAGAAGGCCATGCCGCCTTCCCAGGTGGCCAAAATGTCTTGCGGATGGGTGAGGTAGTAGCCGAGGTCGTTCTGGACCACGTAGTAGAGGCGTCCGCCGATGATGCCGAAGATGATCAGCCAGGTCGCGAGGCTATAGACATTGTCGCGACCGATGCCGGTGCGATCGGCTTCGCGCGCGTTCACTATCAGACCGACGGCGATGCCGATGCCGATCATCAGGCCATACCAGCGCAGGGCGATCGGCCCAAGCTGGAGGAGGACCGGATCGATGCCGATGTGCAATGGAAACATTACTGACAGTGTACCTCACCCACCATGCATCGAAGCCGCCGGCTCCAGGGCGATCGCCTGCGTCATGACAACACCGTTGGCGCTGGGGCTCACGGCGACCGGCCCCCAGCGTAGCGCGCAGGCCGCCCAGCTCAACCCGCTGCCGAAGCCGGCCAGGACGACGGCGCTGCCGTCGTGCAGGCGCCCCTCCTCATATGCTTCACACAGGGCAATTGGAATGGAAGCTGCCGAAGTGTTCCCGTAGCGATGGACGTTGACGTAGACCTTCTCGTCGGGAAGGTTGAGGCTGCGTGCGGCCGATCGAATGATGCGCACGTTGGCTTGGTGCGCGATGAAGAGATCGAGCTGGTCCAGGGTCCAGCCGGCTTCCTTGACTACCTGCTCGGTGATACGTGGCAACACGCCCACTGCGAAGCGAAAGACCTCCCGCCCATCCATACGAATGGCGTGCAGACGGTCCTGGATTGTCGCGGCGGAAGCGGGCAGGCGGCTCCCTCCGGCCGGTACCATCAGGAGGTCGGCTCCTGTGCCGTCGGACCCCGTCGTGGAGGACAGCACACCGTAATCACGTTCCGTGGCCCGAAGCACGACGGCTCCAGCGCCGTCCCCGAAGAGCACGCAGGTGGCGCGGTCGTTCCAGTCGACGACGCGCGAGAACGTGTCGGCGCCCACCACTAAGACGTTTCGATGGAGACCGGCGCGAATGCAGCTCTCGGCCAGGGCCAGGGCGTAGACAAAGCCGGAACAGACGGCATTGAGGTCGCAGGCTCCGGCGTGTCCGGCGCACAGACCGGCCTGTACCAGGTTCGCCGTCGCCGGGAACGGGTGATCGGGTGTACACGTGGCGACCAGGATGAAGTCCAGCTCCTGCGCGCCGATACCGGCCGACTGTAGGGCCGCCCGACTCGCCAGGAGGGCCATGCTCGCGGTCGTCTCGTCCTCCGGAGCGACGCGGCGCTCGGCGATTCCCGTGCGGGAGCGAATCCACTCGTCGGACGTGTCCAGCGTGCGGCTCAGGTCGGCATTGGTCACGACGTTGTCGGGCACGTATTTGCCCCAGCCGGCGATATAGGCGCGCCGCGGCATCCCGTTTCCTTCCCGCCGGCGCGCTCGTTGGTCGCTGGACTCCGGCCGCCCAGGTCAGGATAGGCCGCGGTCAGCGCGCTGTCAACAGTCCAGGCACAGCGACGCGAGCAGACCACGCAAGGAAGCGATCCCTTCTTCGCGCTGTCGCGCCGGCAATTGCGCGTGTACCGTCCAGCGACGACCATCGCGCAGCCAGCGGCCTTCCAGATAGAAGTCGCCGCTCTCCCCGCCTGCCGTATAGGCGACAAACGGGACCACCACGCCACCTTGGAATTGGATGGCCGCGGCGCGCTCCCGCGGGAGAACATGCGCCAGCGCCCGCGCAGGGCAGGGCTCACTCCAGATGCCGACGCTCAAGTCAACCGCCTCATTTCTAAAACGGTCTACCGCGGGAGCGCCAGGTCTCGCCGTGGTTGGAGTTTCCTGCCAGCCGGGGGGCAGCTCGAGACGGTAGGGATAGAGCGGGGAGGAAAACGGTTGCGGTGATGCTAGGACGGGGGCGGCTACGCGTTTTGCGCGCTTGGGCATCCTCGCCACCTCCTGAGCGGGGGCGTCGACGACTGGGGCCACGTCCGGCGTGGCCGGCCAGGCTTTAGAAGTCCGTCGCAGGAACGTCAGAATGCCAAGATGCATGGCGCGCCTCCCCGCGGCCGGCGTGCGCGGAAACGCAGCCGCCCGCGCGAAGCGCGTCGCTGTCCGTCCCCAGTGCCTACGAGGTGAGCTGACGGGTTCGGGCGGGATACGTGCCCTACCTGCCTACAGGGCAGGATTCACCCCAAATATTGGTTCCCCCGTTCCTCTGATGAGGATTCGGCCGCCTATTCAGTTCTTAGTACGAACTATATACCGAGCGGTTACGCGGGTCAAGGTCCGGGCCTGGTGCGGGTGTGCCACGGAGCGCGGGCGTCTCGCCCGCCCCGGTTCTCCGGCACGCCAACCAGCCGCCGTACCGGCAGCGAGCCTCCAAGCGGTGAACACCGGGCGGGCGGGACGCCCGCGCTCCGTGGCGAACCCGCCCGACGCCTAGAGCCTCAGGCCGGGAGAAGGTACCATTGTTAGGATCGGCAAGGAGTACAGCATGGTCGGTACGCTAGCGCCACCCGCGGAAACGGCGGTGGTGAGCTTGCGTGAGCAGGCGGGGGCGGCCCGCACGGCGGCGCGCTCGCTCGCGAGGGCCGGCGATCCGGCGCGGTCGGAGGCGCTGCGTCAGGTCGCAAGGCGGCTGCGTGAGCGGCAGGGGATCCTATTGGCGGCCAACGCCGAGGATGTAGGGCGGGAACGTGGGTCTGGCGCGACCGCGTCTGCGCTGGATCGTCTCTCCCTAACGCCGGCACGGCTGGAGGCCATGGCGCAGGACGTCCTGGACGTTGCGGACTTGCCCGACCCGCTTGGGGAGATGGGGCCGCTGCGCGCGCTCCCCAACGGCATGCTGGTGGGCCAGCGTCGGGCGCCGCTCGGTGTGATCGCGGTCATCTATGAAGGGCGGCCCAACGTCACGGTCGACGCTGCCGTGCTCTGCCTGAAGGCGGGCAACGCCGTGGTGCTGCGCGGCAGCAGCTCGGCGATCGCTTCCAACCGTGCGCTTGCGGCGCTGCTGCGCGACGCCGTTGACGCCGCTGGGCTACCCGGTGACGCCGTGCAATTTGTGGACAGCACTTCCCGTGACAGCGTGGGCGAGCTGCTGGGATTGCGCGGCTTGATCGATGTTGCCATCCCGCGGGGCGGGGCCGGCCTAATTCGATACGTTGCCGAGCATGCCGTCATCCCGGTCATCGAGACCGGGGCGGGCGTCTGCCATACCTACATTGACGAGAGCGCCGATCCCGCGATGGCGGAGGAGATCGTCTTCAACGCCAAGGTCCGGCGCCCGTCGATCTGCAACGCGCTCGACACGTTGCTGGTGGATCGTGCCGTCGCCCCCACGGTGCTGCCGCAAATCGCTCGCCGGCTGATCGATTCTGGTGTCACGCTCCACTGTGATCCGGCGGCGCTGGCGACGCTTCGCGCTTGTGGACTGGCAGACGGCCAGTTGCCGGCGACCGACGACGACTGGGGCCACGAGTACCTCTCCCTAGATGCCGCGGTCGGTCTCGTGGATGGTCTGGACGGAGCGCTGGAGCACATTGCCCAACATGGCTCGGGCCACTCCGAGGCCATCGTCACCAATCGTCACGACCGCGCGATGCGCTTTCTGGAGGAGGTCGACGCGGCGGCCGTCTACGTGAACGCTTCCACGCAGTTCACCGATGGCGCCCAGTTTGGCCTGGGCGCGGAGATCGGCATCAGCACCCAGAAGCTGCACGCCCGCGGCCCGATGGGACTGCGGGAGATTACTACTTACAAATGGGTGGTTCTGGGCTCCGGGCAGGTGCGACCGCTGTGAGCCACGGCGCGACACTGCTGCGATCTCCGCTCCACCACGAGCACCTGCGGCTCGGGGCGCGCATGGTTCCGTTTGGCGGCTGGGAGATGCCCGTGCAGTACGCCGGAATCCTCGCTGAGCACGCGGCCGTCCGGACCGCCGCTGGTCTGTTCGACATTAGCCATATGGGACGCGTCTACGTTGCCGGCGTGGAGGACAAGCGGTTTCTGCAGCGGATCACGACGAACGACGTCGAAGCGCTGGCGGAGGACCAGGCGCAATACAGCCTGCTCTGCCGGGCCGACGGCACGACTATCGACGACGTGCTGGTCTACCGGCTGCCGGAGCGCTTCCTGGTGGTAGTCAACGCCGCTAACCGCGAGCGCGACCTCGCCTTTTTCCGCCGGCATCTGCTGCCGGAGCTGACGGTGGACGACGTCACCGCGCGCACCGCCATGCTGTCCATTCAGGGGCCGCGCGCCATTGCCATCGTCCAGCAGCTCAGTCAGGAGCCACTGCAGCAGCTCCGGCGCTACCACTGCACGGCGGGGGACCTCGCCAATATCGACGCCTTCTTTGCCCGCACCGGCTACACCGGCGAGGATGGACTGGAGATCATCGTCGCGGCGAGCCATGCGAGGCGGGTATGGGAGGTGCTGTTGGAAGCCGGCCGTCCGCACGGTCTGCAGCCCTGCGGTCTAGGCGCTCGCGACACACTGCGCCTGGAAGCGGGCCTGCCGCTCTACGGCCACGAGCTGACCGACGAGACCAACCCGCTGGAGGCGGGGCTGGATGGCTTTGTATACCTTGACAAGGCGGACAGCATCGCCGGTCCGGCGCTGCGGCAGCTTGCGGCCCTAGGTGAGCAGCGGCGTCTCGTCGGCCTGCAGCTGGAGAGTCGCGTCCCGGCCCGCGCCGGCACGCCTGTCTTCGCCGGGGAGCGGCGGGTGGGCACGGTCACCAGCGGCGCCTTTGCGCCGACGCTGCAGCGAAGTGTCGCGATGGCCTATGTGCAATCAGACGCTGCCACGCCCGGCGGGCAGGTCGAGGTGATGGTGCGCGATCGCCGGCACGCCGCGACGGTGGTCACGCTGCCGTTCTACCGGCGTCCGCGTCGCAAGAAGAGATAAGAGATAAGAGGGGGGTATGGCACCGACCGATCGACGATACACCAAGGAGCACGAGTGGGCGCGCCTGGACGGGCAGACGGTCACCATCGGCATCACCGACTTTGCCCAGCAGCAGCTTGGCGATGTGGTCTATGTTGAATTGCCGAAGATCGGTGACACGCTTACGGCGATGCGTCCGTTCGGCGTGGTGGAGTCGGTGAAGGCGGCGTCGGACCTTTTTTCCCCAATCGGCGGCGAGGTCATCGAGGTGAATGCCGCGCTCGATGGCGCGCCGGAGCTCGTGAACCAGGACCCCTACGATCAGGGTTGGATCATTAAGGCGCGTCCCAGCGACCCTGCCGAGATCGACACGCTGCTGACCGCTGAGCAGTACGACACGCTGACTGAAGGCGAGCAGCAGCACTAATGCCCTATTCCCCCCATACGGAGGCCGATCGCCGCCGGATGCTGGATGCGATCGGCATCGCGTCGCTCGACCAGTTGTTCTCGATCATCGACCCGAGCCTGCGGCGATTCGCCTTTGACGTGCCGCCGATGCTGCCGGAGCTGGATCTGCAGCGCCACCTTGGCAAGCTGGCCGCCAAGAATCTCGACGCCACCACCCACCCGATCTTCCTGGGAGCGGGCAGCTACTTCCACTATATCCCCGCCGCCGTGCCGGCGCTCGCCTCGCGCGGCGAGTTTTCCACGTCTTACACGCCCTACCAGCCCGAGGTGAGCCAGGGGACGCTGCAGGCCATGTACGAGTTCCAGAGCATGGTCTGCGCGCTCATGGGCCTGGATGTCGCCAACGCCTCCGTCTACGACGGCGCGACGGCGCTGGCTGAGGCCACAACAATGGCCCGCAACATCACCGGTCGCGACAGCATCGCCGTCCCGACGACCCTCCATCCGCACTACCGTTCCGTGCTGGACGCCTACGGCGTCCCCCTGATCACGCTGGACGTGAACCTGCGCGAGCGGCCTAGCCTGGACCCGGGGGTTGTTGCCGGGAAGCTCACCGACGATGTGGCGGCGCTCGTGGTTCCCAGCCCGAATGTGCTCGGTGTCCTGGAAGATTGGTCCGCTCTGGCTGAGGTCGCCCACCAGCGCGGCGCGCTGCTCATTGCTGCCGCCAACCCCGTTGCACTGGGTATTCTCGCCGGCCCCGGCGCCTGCGGCGCGGACATCGCCGTCGCCGAAGGCCAGCCCCTGGGTATCCCACCGGCCTTTGGTGGCCCCGCCCTGGGCCTAATGGCGACGCGCACGCGCCACCTCCGCCACCTGCCTGGGCGGATCGTCGGCGCCGCGCTGGACGCTGCCGGCCGGCCGGGCTACGTGCTCACGCTGCGGGCGCGGGAGCAGGACATTCGGCGGGAGCGTGCCGCTTCCAACATCTGCACCAATCAATCGCTGATCGCCTTGCAGGCCGCGATCTACATGTCGCTGCTCGGCAAAGAGGGCTTGCCCGATATCGCCCGAGTTTGCGCGCAGCGCGCCCACTATGCCGCTCGCCGGATCGCCGCCCTCCCCCGCTATGGCGTAGGAGCCGATCCGTTCTTCCATGAATTCGTGGTGCGCTGTCCCATCCCAGCGGAGGAGGTCGCCCGACGAGTGCTGAACAAGGGCATGGTGTCTGGGCTTCCGCTTGGGCGTTGGTATCCGGAACTGGAGCGGAGCTTGCTGGTTTGTGTGACGGAAGTACATACGCGCGAGGACATTGACGATCTCGTCGCGGCGCTGGGGGATGTGGGATGATAGCCATGACCGCGACGGCAACACGTCCTCTCGTGGAGACGCCCCCCCTGCCCGCCGAACGCCTGATCTTCGAGCTCGGCGCGCCTGGCAGGCGTGGTCCCGCCCTGCCCGCCTCGGGCGTGCCTGAGGAGCCGCTGGAGGACTTGATTCCTGCCAAGTTCCTACGCCGCGAGCCACTCCCGCTACCGGAGGTGTCGGAGCGCGACGTGGTCGGCCACTACACGCGGCTTTCCCGCCTCAACTTCAGCATCGACGCCGGGATGTATCCGCTCGGCTCCTGTACCATGAAGTTCAACCCCAAGGTGAACGATCAACTGGCGGCGCTGCCGGGCTTCGCGGCCATCCACCCGCTCCAACCGGAGGAGACGGTGCAAGGCGCGCTGGCGCTGCTCTACGGGCTCCAGCAGTGCCTGCTGGCAATATCCGGCATGGATGCCTGCTCGCTCCAGCCGGCCGCCGGCGCCCACGGCGAGCTGACCGGCATGCTGCTGATCCGCGCCTATCACCGCGCGCGCGGCGACGCGCGTCGCACGGTCGTGCTGGTACCGGCCTCCGCCCATGGTACCAATCCGGCGACGGCCCATATGTGCGGGTACACCGTCCGCGAGGTCCCCACCAACGAGCGCGGCGGTGTAGACCTCGCCGCTCTGGAAGCATCCCTGGGCGACGATGTCGCCGGGCTCATGCTGACAAACCCCAGCACCTACGGGCTCTTCGAGCCGGATGTCGCGCGTATCAACCAGCTTGTCCACGCCGCGGGCGGCCAGGTGTACGGCGACGGCGCCAACCTGAACGCCATCCTGGGCATCACGCGACCGGGCGACATGGGCTTCGATGTGATGCACTTCAACACGCACAAGACCTTCTCGACGCCGCACGGCGGTGGCGGCCCCGGCGCCGGACCCGTCGCCGCCAAGGGCCACCTGGCGCCCTTCCTCCCGGTCCCGCTGGTGGCCAAGCGCGACGGCTGCTTCTTTCTTGACCACGACCGGCCCCAGAGCATCGGCCACGTGCGTGCCTTCTGGGGCAGCTTCGGCATCCTGGTGCGCGCCTACGCCTACATCCGCGCGCACGGTCCAGAAGGGCTGCGCGAGGTCAGCGAGGACGCGGTGCTGGCCGCCAACTACCTGCGCGTCCGCCTGCGCGACGCCTACCCCTCCCGTTACGACGTAGGCTGCATGCACGAGACGCTGCACCAGGCCACCCGATGGCGCGACGCCGGACTGGGGGCGCTGGACGTGGCCAAGCGGCTGCTCGACTACGGCTTCCACGCTCCCACGATCTACTTTCCGCTCGGCGTGCCGGAAGCGCTGCTGATCGAGCCGACCGAGACGGAGAGCGTGGAGACGCTGGATCGCTTCGTGGATGCCATGCTGGCGATCGACCGCGAGGCGCGCGAGACGCCGCAATTGCTCCACGACGCGCCAGTCACAACGCCCTACCGTCGCTTCGACGAAGTTGCCGCCGCGCGGCGGCCGAACGTCACCTATCCGTCCTGCGTCATCGGATAAAGGAGAGCATCTTGCCTGAGACCACGTCCAGCGCCGCCGGTATTGCCTGGGATCTATCCGACCTTTTCGCCGCTCCGGACGACCCGCGCATCGAAACCGCGCTCGACGCTTGCAAAGCCGAGGCTGAGCAACTGGCCGCCGAGTATCGCGGCAAGATTGCCCTGCCCGACGGCCCCGACCCTCAGCTCCTGCTCACCGCCCTGCGGCGCTTCGAGGAATGGTCTGACCGGGTCGGGCGGGTGGGCGCCTACGCCAGCCTGCTCTACGCCGCGGACACGGCCAAGCAAGCGCACCGCGATCTGGAGCAGCGCGTCGAGCAGCGTCTGACCGAGCTCCAGAACCTGGTGCTCTTCTTCGACCTCGAGTGGCGGGAGCTGCCGGACGAGGTGGCGGACAAGGTCATGGCCAGCCCGCTCCTGACGCCCTACCGACATTACCTGCAGCGGGAGCGCCTCTTCAAGCGCCACACGCTCAGGGAGCCGGAAGAGAAGATCGTCAACGAGAAGGACGTCACCGGCAGCCAGGCCTGGTCGCGGCTGTTCACCGAGCAGCTCGCGGCCATGACCTTCCCAATCGAGCGCGACGGCGAGCGGCAGGACCTGACCCAGTCGGCCCTACTCGCCCTCTTCTACCAGCCGGATCGCGAGCTGCGGCGGCAGGCGCACGACGTCTTCTATGGCGCCCTCGCCTCCCGAGGCCCTGCCGCCGCCTTCATCTACGAGACGCTGATCCAGGACAAGCTGACCATGGACCGGCTGCGCCACTACTCAGATCCCATGGCGTCGCGCCACCTGCGCAACGAGGTGGACCCCGAATCGGTCGAGCAGATGATGCGCGTGACCGAAGAGCATTACGGTATCGCCCACGACTATTTCCAGCTCAAGGGCGAGCTGCTGGGGCTGCAGCCGCTGGCAATCTACGATCAGTATGCCCCATTGGAAGCCGATGTGCCCCGCGTCACCTACGACGAGGGCAAGGCGATCGTGCTGGAAGCGTTAGACGCGGCCTCACCCCGCCTGCGCGACCTGGCGGCGCGCTTCTTCGACAACGGCTGGATCGACGCCGACCCGCGCCAGGGCAAGCGGGGAGGCGCCTTCTGCGCCGGCATCTCGCCCAGCTTACACCCCTACATCCTCTGCAACTACACCGACACGGCGCGCGACACGATGACCGTCGCCCACGAGCTCGGACACGGCATGCACGACCTGCTGGCCGCCGGCCAGTCCCTGTTCAATTACCACCCCACGCTGCCCCTGGCGGAGACCGCGTCCGTCTTCGCGGAGATGCTCACCTTCGACCTGCTCGCCAATCGGGAGCAGGACCCGCGCAAGCGGCTCGGGCTCGTCGGGGGCAAGGTCGAGGAGATCTTTGCGACGGTCTTCCGGCAGAACGTGCTGACCCGCTTCGAGCGCTCGGCCTTTACGGCTCGCGAGAAGGGGCGGTTCACCCCCGAGGCCGTTGGGGACCTCTGGGTCGCCGCGAACCAACCCTATTACGGTGACGCCGTGCAACTGACCGACGGCTACCGCTGGGGCTGGTCGTACATCCCGCACTTCATCCACACGCCGTTCTACTGTTACGCCTACGTCTTCGGCGAGCTGCTGGTGCTGGCGCTCTACGCGATGTATCGCGAGGAGGGCCAGGCCTTCATGCCGCGCTACATCGAGATGCTGTCGGCGGGCGGCAGCGACGAGCCGGCCGCCATCCTCGGTCGCATCGGCATCGACATCCGCGACCCCAACTTCTGGCGCCGCGGCTTCGCCGAGCTGCGCCGCATGGTGGACTGGGCGCGGGAGTTGGCGGGCGAGGTCGCTCGTTAGGAGTGACCGGGCAGCAGGAGATAAGGTCGTGCCAGGGCGATACGATCCTGATCTCCACCACCGTCGCTCCATCTGGTCTTACCGACTCGAGGACACTTCCTACTGGAGCGGATAGTCCACTGCAGGACAACACTGGTAAATCGAGACGTTCTCATCTTCTTAATGCGGTATTATCTTACAGAGGTACATATGGGCCAACGAGACAACTCAAGGCATGCGCGCTCCCTTGCTCCCTCGTCACAAGACACTGCTTCGCCGGACCTGGTTCAACCATCGACTCCGTCTTTGTTGCAACCTTGGTCACCTCCGGACTCCTTGGGGAATGACGATCAACTCGGCGGCGAGCCACCGTGCCTGGCCTATCTGCTCGATGAGGACGGGATGATGCCGGATCTGCCCGGGAGGCGGCTCCGAGGGACCTAACGGTGCATCCGGTCAGCACGTCGCCGGTTGAGCCTCGTGTCGCGGCCAAGCCGCCAGGAGAGGGCGGCTCTACTGCACCTGCAAGTTGCAGAACGGATCGCTCGACGGCGCGCCGTTCACGGACACCTGGATGCAGTAGGAGCCGCTGATGCCAGTTGAGGACAGCAGGTCGGGCACTTGAACGGTGATGAAGGAATTCGTCCAGGTCTGCACGCTGCCCTGACCGCGCGTCGTGCCACCGATCGGCGTCGGCGTTGACCCACCCGGGGCTGTCGTCGGCGTCGGCCCTGCCTGGAAAAAGAAGAGTACGCTGCCATTGGTTCCGCTGGCGCCCGAGCCCGAGGGCGGCAAGCCGAAGGGACCGCCGTTGATGGTGATCACCTGGCCGGCGGTGAAGTTGAGTGGGTTGACACCTGAGATGGCCGGCTTCGGGCCCACGGTGGGGGTTGGCGACGGCGTGGTCGTGGGTGTACCGGTGGGGTTTGGAGTATCTGTCGCACCCGGCGTGGCGGTGGGCCCGGCCACGTTGAAGACGTTGGCGGTACACACGGTGGTGGTGTCGACGTACCACGTGTAGGCATGCGTGCCGCCGCCTTTGATTGTCACCTGATAGACCCAGACCTGCCCTTTCTGGCCGGTGTACTGCTTCACAAAGGTGGGGCCGTCGGGACCCGTAAGGATGACGTTGCTGTGGTTGCGAGAGGATGTCACGGTGATAAACACGGTATCGCCGACATTGGGAGATCCCGCACCCGCGAAGGTCATCAGCTCGTCGCCGACGCAGAAGTCGCCGATCGACGTCGCCGTTGGCGGCGGAGCTGGCGACGCCGTTGGCGTGATCGGCGTGCCGGAGTCGGCTTGCTGGTAGAACGCGTTGGTGAGGTCAGTGTTGGGTAAGACGCCGGGGCGGGCCAGGAAGCCGGGCTGGCCGGGCGCCCACTGCGCGAAGTACGGGCTGTTGGCGGCCTGTTGCGCCAGCCCCGGCGGTAGATTCTGGTTCGTGATGATGCCCTTGAGATAGTCCGCCAGCAACAGTCCCTGCGTGAGGCCGGTGGAAGCGTCAAACTGCATGATGCCCCGCTGAAAACGGAGATAGACGAAGTTGCCATTGTTTGGATCGGCCGTTGGGGCCGATGTCGGTACCCCCCATAACTCGAGGTCGAAAAGCGGCAGGAGCGATGGCGTCGATGGCCCGGTGGGGAAGGCGTTGGCCGCCGTCACCGTGGCAAGGAACGTGGCGCCAAAGTTGACCGCTCGACCGTTGAAGACATCGGGGGCGTGGGCGACAACGAAGGCCAGCGCGGTTTGGGCGTAGTTTGGACTGCCGGGCGTGGGTGCCGCCGCGCTGATCCGTGGATCGGAGGCCGGCACGGTCGAGCCGTTGAACGACGTGTAGGGGAGAATGGCGGGATCGAGCAGGTTCAAGAGGCCGACGCTGCCGTCGGGCCGGAGCTGCAGCACCTGGCGCTGGAAGAACTGTACTCGGAATCCCTGCAAGGTGAACGTCTCCGAGGTCGGATACCCGAAGTTGTGGACTCCGCCACGGTGGTTGAAGAAGTCGTAAAAGGCGTCGTTGTCGATGCGGTAGCTCGTTTGCGAAAAGAAGCGGGGGTCGTCAGCGGCTCGCACCGTGCCGCCGGGGCCACCGCCGGTAATGGCCACCAGCAACACGAAGATCATCGCCATCACGAGCATGAGACGCCAAGGTCGTAGCAAGCCTGTTACACGTGGGACGAACGCCGGCACCAATATCCCCTGTCCGTTACGGTCTGCGCGCTATTGTAGTGGCCAGGGTGTCTTCCGCAAGCTGCCATCCCCCAGATGGACCACCAGAGGCTGATCAACGTGCTCGTACCGGAAAGCGGCTTCAACGTACCAGATCGTTGCAGGCGGGGAATTGGGCGCCAAATCAAGGATCGGCGGAATCAGCGATCCCTTGTCGCTACAGGGCTTCCTTGCTGAGCGAGCGCAGGAATTCGCGGTTATTGGCGGTGCGCGACATCGAGCGCAACAGCGACTCGATGCCACCCTCGCCGATCTGGCCGAGCATTCGGCGCATCATCCAGACCTGGCGCAGCGTTGTCTCGTCGAGCAGCAGCTCCTCGCGGCGCGTGCTGGAGCGTAGCACGTCGATAGCGGGGAAGACTCGGCGTTCGGCCAGGCGCCGCTCCAGGTGGACTTCCAGGTTGCCGGTCCCCTTGAACTCCTCGTACACCACCTCGTCCATGCGGCTGCCGGTGTCGACGAGGCAGGTCGCGATGCAGGTCAGACTGCCGCCTTCCTCCAGCTTCCGCGCCGCGCCGAAGAACCGCTTGGGCGGGTACAGCGCCGAAGGATCGACGCCGCCGGTGAGCGTGCGTCCACTGGGCGGGACCGCCAGGTTGTAGGCGCGCACGAGCCGGGTGATAGAGTCGAGCAGGATAACGACATCGCGTCCCGCCTCGACCAGGCGCTTGGCCCGCTCCAGCGCCATCTCGGCAACTTTGGTGTGGTTTTCGGTGTCCTCGTCAAAAGTAGAGCTGATGACCTCGCCCTGCACCGACCGCTTCATGTCGGTGACTTCCTCCGGGCGCTCCCCGATGAGGCAGACCATCAGGTGAATCTCGGGATGATTGGCGGTGATGCCGTTGGCGATGTGCTTGAGGATCATCGTCTTGCCGGCTTTGGGCGGGGAGACGACCAGGCCGCGCTGGCCACGACCGATCGGAGCGACGAGGTTGATGAGGCGTTGGGAAAGGTTCTGCTGCGTCGTCTCCAGGTTGAGCTGCTCGTGAGGGAAGATGGGCGTGAGCGCCTCGAACACCGGCCGCCGGACGGCTGACTCGGGATCCTGGCCGTTCACCGCCTCCACGCGGAGGAGACTGAAGTAGCGCTCGTTGTCCTTGGGCGGCCGTACCTGCCCAGCGATCATATCTCCGGTGCGCAAGCCGAAGCGGCGAATCTGCGATTGGGAGACGTAGACGTCATCAGGGCCGGGGAGGAATCGATCGGGACGCAGAAAGCCGTGCCCGGCGTCGGAAACGTCCAGCACGCCGTGCGAGAAGATGTGCTCCTCGTGGTGCTCGACCGGACGGACCTCCAGGTCGGTCTGTGCTTCGACGAGCGAAGGCTGCTCCAGCGCCGGCGTAGCGGCGCCGTCGACCACGGCCATACCGTTCGTGACAAGATCCGACGCTATGAGTCGAGCCGCGCCGTTCGTGGCGGCTTCTGGCCGTACTGCTGCCTCCTCGGACGCCAGCCGTGGCGACTCACTCTCGACAGCCACGGCGCTAGCGACAGTCGCCGCGTCTTTAGCATCGGCGACGCTGACAACCATGCGCTGGATCGGTTCTTCGTCGTGCGCCGGTATTGCTGGCGGCACTTTCAGGAGGCGATCAATGAGATCCTGTTTCTTGAGTTTGGAATAGCCCACTAGGGCATGATCACGAGCTATACCGCGAAGATCGTCCACGGTGCGGCTGGTCAGTTCAGTAACATTCATGTTGGTTGCTCCATTGCTCCCTGCTGTCTGCCCGACGAAGGCGAGCGGGGAAGACCCGCCAACCAGGGCACTGCACGGCTACGCTCTTAGGTTGCGTCAAGCCGAACAACTGGGGCGATAATTGCAGTGGCTACCCGGTGGGCTTTGGCGCCCACGCGGTTCACCGCCGCGCCAGCAGTATATCACGCGCGACGAGTTATTGGGCAAGTCACTGGAGCGCATTGCCAGGTCAGTGCAACGCATCTGCTACATGTTCCCCGCCTTGCAGCGCCGCCAGCTCGTCCTCAGGGAAGAGCGACTCCTGATCGGGATGGGGACGGTGGCCGCGCCTGCGCGGGCGGTCGGGTATCCGGCCTTCCAGGAACTCCTCGTAGCGGGCAAGGACGAACAGGAAGTCGGAGGCCCGGTTGACGTACCGCAAGACCGCCTCGTTCGTGATGATGCCACGGTGGGTCAGAAAAGCAAGCGCGCGCTCGGCTCGGCGGACCACGCCGCGGCCGACATCCAGCATGGCCCCCACCTGGGTGGCGCCCGGCGTGATGAAACCACGCGGCAGCTCGATCTGACTCTTGAGCTCCTCCATCAGTTGCTCGATCTGGCTGATCTGCTCGTCTGTGATGAGGCGCTGCTCGCGCTCGACGTCGCCGCTCATGGCAATCTCTGCCATGACCATATAGAGGGTGCTTTGCAAATCGTACAGAATCTGCTTGAGGCGCTGGTGACGCGTGCTGGCCCGGGCCAGACCTAGCACCGAGTTGGCTTCGTCCAGGGTTCCGTTGACCTCCACCCGCTGCTCATACTTGGGCAAGTCGCGGTCGGTGATGAGATCGGTGTAGCCGGTGTCCCCGGTTCGGGTGGTGACCGGCGGATTGCGGCGCGGACGTCGCGGCCGTGTCTTGGCGCCTGCCGCGCCGACCGGCGCTGTTGCCGGCTCCTCCGTCGTCACCTTATTCCAATCCGACGAGCTTGTGGACCGCCCGGACCAAGTCCTGACTGTCCGGTAATGCTACCCGCTCCAGCGTGCCGGCAAAGGGGACCGGCACGTTGGCGGCGCAGACGCGAACGATAGGGGCGTCCAGGTCGTCGAACGCCGCGTTCATCACCTGCATACCGATTTCGGCGGCCACCCCACCGCGCTCCGCCGCCTCGTGGGTGATGATGAGCCGGTGCGTCTTGCGAAGCGAGCCGACGATGGTTTCGATATCCAGAGGCACCAGCGTGCGCGGGTCGATAACTTCGACCTCAATTCCCTCCTTCGCCAGCTCCTCGGCCGCGGCCACCGCCTTGTGGACCATCGTATGCAGCCCGACGATCGTAACGTCACGACCAGCCCGCACGATCGAAGCAGACCCAAAAGGCACGAGTGTGTCCGCGTCGCCGGCCGGACCTCTTCGCGGGTAGAGAAGCTTGTGCTCCAGAAAAACCACCGGGTTGTCGTCGCGGATAGCCGTCTTCAGCAAGCCCTTGCCGTCGTAGGGAGTCGACGGCACGGCAACCTTGAGCCCCGGGATGTGGCAGAACCAGGCTTCCAGGCTTTGAGAGTGCTGGGCAGCGTTGCCTCGTCCGCCGCCGCCCTGCGTGCGAATGACGAGCGGCACGCGCGCCTTGCCGCCGAACATGTAGCGCAGCTTGGCGACCTGGTTGGCGAGCTGGTCCATCGCCAGTGCCATGAAGTCCACGTACATGATCTCGACCACCGGACGCATGCCGGTGACCGCCGCGCCGAGCGCCGTGCCAATGATGGCCGCTTCCGAGATGGGCGTGTCGCGGACGCGCTCGGGTCCGAACTCCTCCACCAGCCCCTTGGTGACGCCGAAGATGCCGCCCCCGCCCCAGATGGCGACATCTTCCCCCATCACAAAGACGGCAGGGTCGCGGATCATCTCCTCGCGCAGCGCCTCGTTGAGCGCTTGGCTGTACGAGCTATCAGCCATCAGCCGTCAACTTTCAGCAAATCAGCTTGCGCGGGCACGTCCAATAACGAATCCGAAACGCCGTTTGAAGCGCAAGAGCCAAGTGACGCGGCGAGCCTGCCATTCTCAGCGACCGCCCACTGATAGCTGATAGCTGATAGCTGATAGCTCACGCAAAAAGATCCTGTTCTAGCGCCGTTGGATCCGGGGAAGGACTCTCCCGTGCAAACACCACGGCGGCTTCTACTGCCGCCGCAATCTCAGCGGTCATCTGCTGGATCTGATCCGCGGTGACGGCTCCTGAGGTTAGCAGGGCGCCTGCCAGTCGCTCGATGGGATCGCGAAGTCGCCACTCCGCCACCTCGTCTGGACTGCGATAGTTGAGGGGGTCGGCGACGTGATGCCCGTGATAGCGGTAGGCGTTACAGACCACCAGGCTCGGTCCCTCGCCGGCTCGCGCCCTGGCCACCGCCTCCGCTACTCCGTAATAGACGGCCAGGGCATCCATGCCGTCCACTTCGTCGCCTGGGAAGCCGTAGGCGGCAGCGCGCACACTGGGATGGGCAACGGAGGTGAAGCGGTCGGCGCGAGCGGACATGGCGTAGAGGTTGTTCTCACAGAGGAAGACGACGGGCAGCTTCCAGATAGCCGCCAGGTTGCAGCACTCGTGCAGGATACCTTCGTTGAGCGCCCCATCGCCAAAGAAGCAGATCGTCACCTGTCCGCTGCCGCGCAGCTTGGCGGAGAGCGCCGCGCCGGTGGCAATGCCGACGCCGCCGGCCACGATGCCGTTGGCGCCGAGCATGCCGAGCTCGACGTCGGCGATGTGCATGGAGCCGCCCTTACCCTTGCACAGCCCGGTGGCTTTTCCGAACAGCTCGGCCATCATGGCATTGATGTCGGCGCCCTTGGCGATGCAGTGGCCGTGGCCGCGATGGGTGCTGGTGATGTAATCGTCAGGCCGCAAGGCAGCGCAGGCGCCGGCGGCGATTGCCTCCATGCCAATGTAGGGGTGGCTGGTGCCGGGGATGGCCGCCTCTTGCCAGACCTGGATCACCCGAGTGTCGAAAGCGCGAATCGTCTGCATCGTGCGCCACATCGACAGGAGCTGGGTATCCGTGAGGTTCTCGCGGACCTTGTCCGCCATACCGGTGTCCATTCCCTACTCCCTTGCCAAACAGCCACGCCGATTATAAGGGCCATCGCGACCGGGAGGAAGGGAAAGGCGACCAGCCTCGCGTCGGCTAGACTGTGGCGCGACTCTCGGCAGAGCCGCCCGGCCGGCAAGGGGGATAGGCGGGGGTATGGCAGCGCTCAGCCGAGGTGAACGTCTTACGCTTGCTGTTGGCCTAATGAGCTGCATCCTGGCCGGCCTGTTGCATGTTACCCAGGTCGCACCGATCCTCACCTTCGTGGTGTCCGGCGTCGCGTTGGCCGTCCTGGCGGCGGTCATCGGCCAGGCGGTCGATCAGCTGGGCAAACGCCTCGGCCCGGGAGCTACCGGCGTGCTGCAATCGGCACTGGGCAACCTGCCCGAGTTGTTCGTGGGCATCTTCAGCTTGCGAGCCGGCCTGGTCACGTTGGTGCAGGCTGCCCTGGTTGGCTCCATCCTGGCCAACAGCCTGCTGGTCCTTGGTCTTGCCTTTCTCGTCGGCGGCCGGCGCCACGGTACGCAGCAGTTCGACCCGGTCACGCCGAGGATGATCGGCACCTTGACCTTTCTCGCGGTGACGGCGCTGGCGGTCCCCACGCTGGCAAGCCGGTTGCATACGCCCGCCGCGGCGCACGTCGACGCACTAAGCGTGGCTTGCGCGGTGCTCCTATTAGTCGTCTTTCTGTCGAGCATCCCCTTCTCGTTGAGCGGCGGACCGGGAGGCGTCTCCTCCGATTCGGGCGCGGAAAGCGGTTCAGGGTGGCCAGTTTGGTTGACGGTGGCCGTGCTGCTGGCGGCCAGCCTCGGCGCCGCGCTGGTTTCCGAGTGGTTCGTAGACGGGTTGCGTCCGACCATCGAGGCGCTGCACCTCTCGGAAACCTTCACCGGACTGGTGATCGTCGCCATCGCCGGCAACGCGGTCGAGAACGTGGTCGGCGTGCGGATGGCCGCGCGGAACCGGTCGAACTACGCCATCAGCATCATAATGAATAGCTCATTGCAGGTGGCGCTCGGCCTGACCCCGGTGCTAGTGCTGCTCAGCCTCGTCCTTGGCGGGGCGCACCTGACCCTGGTGCTGCCGCCGCTGCTCGTGGCCGCCCTTGGATTCTCCGCGCTCTTGGGACTGGTCATCGTCTACGACGGCGAGTCCAACTGGCTGGAAGGCGTTGCGCTGATCGGGCTCTACGGCATCATCGCGGCGTCGTTCTGGTGGGGGTAGCGCAATCGGGTCGCGACGGACGCAGAGCCCGCTGAAGTGTGAGCACGTGCGTGCGGCTTGGCGCCCCGGACACGATTCGAACGTGCGGCCTCTAGCTTCGGAGGCTAGCGCTCTATCCACTGAGCTACCGGGGCGTGCCGTGGGCGCACCTGGACTCGAACCAGGGACCTTTGCCTTATCAGGGCAACGCTCTAACCAACTGAGCTATGCGCCCGAAGCCTAGCTTTCGGGCGCCTCAGTGTAGCAGGTTTCGGCGCGCTGGAGCAATTGTTGGTAACCTCTACCCGGTGGGTTGACACCGCCGGAAACCGGTTGACGACGTGGGAGGGGGGCGAAGCTCCAATGGTCGCCAGGGATCCATCGCCGTATCTGACCTTGCGCCGCTTCGGGGCGACTGGACTGATCGTGTCACCGCTCTGCGTGGGCTGTGCGGAGCTCGGCAATATGCCAGAGACCTTCGCCTATGGCGTCGACGAGGCGCAGGCGCTGGAAACGCTGCGTGCCGTCTTCAGCGGGCCAATCAGCTTTGTCGACACCGCGGCCTCCTACGGCGACGGTGAGAGCGAGCGGCGCATCGGCACTGTGCTTCGTGAGCTCGGCGGCGTGCCCGACGGCTTTATCGTGGCCACCAAGGCCGATCGCGATTTGCAAAGCGGCGACTTCAGCGGCGATCAGATGCGCTGTAGCGTCGAGCGCAGCCTGCGGCTGCTGGGCGTCGACCGCTTGCCGCTGGTGTATCTGCACGACCCGGAGCATAGCCCCTTCGAGACCATCATGGCGCCGGGCGGCGCGGTGGAGGTGTTGCGGCGGCTCGTCGATGAAGGGGTGATCGAGCATCTGGGTCTGGCCGGCGGTCCAGCCCAGCTGTGCATGCGCTACGTGGACACCGGGGCCTTCGAGGCGGTCATTACCCATAACCGATATACCCTGCTCAATCGCTCCGCCGAGCCACTGATCGCGCTGGCGGCGCAACGGGGAATGGGCGTCGCCAATGCCGCCCCGTATGGCAGCGGCATCCTGGCCAAAGGTCCGGCCGCCTATCCGCGCTACGCCTACCAGGACGCGTCGAGCGACTTCGTGGAAAGGGCTCGACAGTTGGAAGGGCTCTGCCGCAATGCCGGTGTGCCACTGGCCGCGGCGGCCTTGCAGTTTTCCCTGCGCGATCCGTGCGTCCATTCGACGATCGTGGGAATGAGCAAGCCGGAGCGTCTGGCGCAGACCGTCGAGCTGGCCTCACACCCCATCCCTGAGTCGCTCTGGGAGCAGATTGACCGTGTGGCCCGGCCGATAACCGAGGACCCAGAGGAGGCTCGATGGCGATGAGGCGAGGGGGCGATGAGGCGAATCGAGGATGTAGAGACGGACGGCCCAACGGCGTCGCCACTTCAACTCGTCACGCCTCCATCTGGTAGCCCGCACTCACAATCCCCTCGCCTCATCGCCCCCTCGCCTCATCGCCCCCTCGCCCTAGACGCCTGGCAGCCGGTAGAACCGGCGCGCGTTGCCCGCCCATAGCTTCCGCCGCGCCCCGGTCGAGTTGCCCTGGGTGATCGTATCAAGGGTCTCGACCCAGCGGCGGTATGGGGCGGCCTGCAACAACACCGGCCAGTCGCCGCCGAAGACCACGCGGTCTTCACCGAATACCTTTAGGGCGTGCTCGACAAAGGGCCGGACATCGTCGATGGTCCAGGCACGATGCTCGGCCTCGGTCACGACGCCGCTGATCTTGCACTGGACATTGGGAAATGAGGCCAGCGTGAGCATCTGCTCGCGCCAGGGGTCGAGCAGATGCCCCGCGATGTCGGGCTTGGCGATGTGGTCCAGGATGAACGAGGTGCGCGGGCATTGTCGCACCAGCGCGATGGTGTTCTCCAGGTGGCGATGGTGGATGCAGAGGTCGAAGGACAGGCCGTAGTCCGGCAGCAGTTGGACTCCGCGGATGAAGTCCGACCGGGTGGAGAACTCCATCGGCTCATCTTGGTAGATGCGCCGGATACCCTTGACCAGCGGGCTGATTGGGCAGAGCGCGTCCAGGAAGGACCGAGCGCGGTCGCCGTCTTCCAACGGCGCCCAGGCGACGATGCCTTGTAGACGCGGCTCCTCCTTCGCCAGCGCCGCTACCCATTGCGCCTCCAGCAGGGCGTACGGCGGCTCAACCTCGGTCTGCAGGTACACCATGCCGGCGATGGGTAGCCCGGCGGTGTGTTGACGGTACTCGTCCAGTCCGTACCGCTGATTGAGCAGGTCATTACCGTCCAGCCAGGACATGCGGAAGCGCTCAGGATCCCACAAATGGACATGGGAATCGACGATCGGAACGTCCGGCACGACAGTGCCCTCCTTACCGCTCATGATGCTAGGCAAGGAGTCTGCCGCTGGCAAGCCTGGTGCGGATCGACGAGTCACTTGCCTTCGCTCACGCGCCTGCTCTTCGAAGTGCGCATAGACGTCGACTGGAACAGGAGTTACCAGCGCTGCTATCCGCTCCAATATCTCCGTATTCAGCAGCCTCGTGACAGTATCTCGCGGCACCCCCCTCTTGGCCAGGATAGCGGGTAGATGGATACGGACACTTTCGAACGCCAAATCTGGAGTAAGGAAACTCACTGTTGACGCGTACCTATTGAGGAGCGATATGACGCGACGGCCGAGCATCGCTCGCATCAGAATGTTGGCGTCCAGAACAAGCGACTTAGGCATTAGCGCGTCGGGATTGGAATTCTCTTACGACTTCATCCTCGCTGACCCCGTGTTCGACTAACAAGGCCTCCATTTTGCCAACGGCATCGAGCAATGCACGGAGCTCTTGACGCTCTGGCTCCCCGTGCGCGGGGATGTAATACCCCACTATCTGCCCGTGTCGGGTGATGGCAACCGGCGTCTGCGAGTCGAGGTAGTCGGCGAGTTCCTCCCGAAACTCGCGGGCTCCCACCCGCGTTAGTGTCCCCATGGCATGACTCCCCAGGTAATTGCGTACGCTTAGTGTACAGAACATCCGCCCCGGCTACTAGCCACTCGCGCCGAGACACCTGCTGGAACGATACCTGCCCACGCGCAACAATAGGTCCGACCGCTGCCCTGTTGGCCGCGGGTCAGAGAAAGGAAAACGATGAAGTATCGGCGACTTGGCAAGACCGGCTGGCAGGTTTCGGCGGTGTCGATGGGCTGCTGGGGCATCGGCGGGCAGTGGGGTCCGGTGGAGGAGGCAGAGGCAATCCGTACCGTGCATGCTGCCATCGACCTCGGCGTGAACTTGCTCGATACGGCCGATGCCTACGGGCTTGGGGTGAGCGAGGAATTAGTCGGCAAGGCGCTTCGGGGCAAGCGTGACGGCCTGTACGTCGCCACCAAAGTCGGCAACTTCGCTCGCCGCCTGGGCCATCCCCTCACCTACGCCGTCCCCGAGCACATCTACCTGTGCTGCGACGCCAGCCTGGGCCGGATGCACCTGGACACGATCGACCTGTACCAGTGCCACATCGGCGACTTGCAGGATCCGACTATCTTCCTGGAAGCGTTCGCGCGGCTGATCGAGCAAGGCAAGATTCGCCACTTCGGCGTGTCCACCAACTCGCTGGCCGTCCTCCAGGCCTTCAACCGAGATGGCCGCTGCGCCGCCGCGCAGATCAATTACAGCCTGCTCAGCCAGTCGGCGGCGCGCGATATCCTGCCCTATTGCCGGGAGCACCAGATCGGAACGCTCATCCGCGGGCCGCTGGCCCAGGGCGTCCTGACCGGCAAGTTCACCTCCGAGTCCACGTTCACCGACTCCGTGCGCACCGGCTGGAATAGCGGCGACGCCCACCAGCGCTTTCTGCGGCAAGTGGAGCGGTCCGAGCAGCTGCGCTTCTTGGAGCGGCCCGGTCGAACCATGGGCCAGGCAGCGCTGCAGTATGTGCTGGCCAACCCCGCGGTGACCTGCCCGATCCCCGGCGCCAAGAACGTTGCCCAGATCACGGCCAACGCCGCCGCGGCGGACGGCGAGCTAACGGCCGTCGAGCTGGCCCAGGTTCAGGCGTTGACATCGTCCTGGACCTAACCTCGACTTTAGCCATTCGGGGAGTGGTGGGGCAGTAGGGTAGGCTCGTCAAACCTCTTGCGGGAGGAAGACACTGCGTACCCTGCCGGCGACGATACTACACCCTTGCTTCTGGTCCGGGCCGGACCACGGCATGGTCGGGTAGCCGGTGCCGACGCGGTAGCGTTCCAGATCGCCTGAACAGGCGCTAGCCGTCATCGCGGCGGCGGGCCTCGTGCCGGGCCTCGCCGTGATAGAAGACGACGGCTGACGGTTCGGTCGTCGGCGCCCGGCGGCCCTCGCCCGCTTCTCGGCGCGCCGCGTCCTCCGCGGCGCAGGCGTCGTAGACCGCCCGGATCTCCGGGGCGTTGATCCAATAGTACGGATTGCCGGTACGCAGCGCCTCGTCGAAGGCCCGCCGCAGCCAGGCCTCGAAGGAGGGGGCGGCCACCGCCCGCCGCCAGCGGTCGGGCCCCTGCTCGTGCCAGCCGTCCACCACCGCGTATTCCCCGTCGCTCAGGATGTCGGGGTTGAGGCCCCACACGTCACCCTCGCCGACCGGGGCCTCCCCGCCCACGATCAGCCGGCCCCAGTCCTCCGGCGGGTCGTACCGATCCGCCCGCAGCCGGGCGTTGAGGGCGGGGAGCTCGCCCGTCCCGGCGATCTCCAGCCCCCCGGATACGAAGTCGCCCGGGGCATCGCTCCCCAAACGGAACAGCGCGGCGCCGTCCCAGCGCAGGAGGTAGGCGCGGTGGGACGGCGGCAGGGGGATCCCCAGCGCCGCCTCGCAGGCCCGCGCCTCCTCCTCGCTCGCCGGCGGGTGCAGGACGAACTGCCAACCCTCTTCCCGCGCCGTGGCAGTGCCCCGGGCGGCCGCGATGCACTCGCCCAGCCATTCGAACATCGGCTTCCCTCCTATCCCGCCGCGGCTTAGCGCTCTCAATATGGGGTGAAGTGGCCGTCGCCCGGCTTGCCCCACCAGCTCGTGTACGGCTGGTGGTCGCCATAGCAGAGCAGGACCGCGTTGTTGTTCGGACCGCCGATCGTGTTGTCGCCGCCGAGGGAGATCGGCATCAAACGCCGACCGGCACTTCGCGGCCTTCCCGCGACGCCTGGTAGCCGGCCAGCACCATGGCCAGGGCAGTGCGCGCGGTGCGCGCGTCCGCCGGTGATGGCCCGCCGCTCACCAGCATCTCGATGAAGGCTTGGGCGGTCCCGTTGAGACGGCTACCGGCGAGCTGGACCGGAGATCGGACCCACTCACCCGTCGTCGGCCCATTGCCGCTCGCTGGTGGGTCACCGGCTGGGCCATCGGGGTTGTGCCGCCACACCCGCAGCGGCGACTCCTTGGGATCGCGGCTGCGGAACGACGAGATATCCGTACCGTTGGCGACGATAACTCCGCGCTCGCCGAACAGCTCAATCGTGCTCGTGGAAGCCAGCTCGGTCCAGCTCGACTCGTGAACGCCGATCATGCCGTTGGCATACCGATAGAGCAGTACGCCATTATCTTCCACGCCGGGTTGCTGGGAGGTCAGCGACGCGGCGACCATGCCCTGCACCGCGACCGGCGCGCCGAACATCCAGAGGAACCAGAGCGCGGCGTGCGCCCCTTCGTCCATGAAGGCGCCGCCGCCGCCCTCAGTCGAATCCATCATCCAGTCGAGCACGCTCGGCCGCAGCAGCGCGAAGGCGTGCGAGTGTCGCCGGCGCGCAATGGCCACCTTACCGATCTCTCCGGCATCGACAAGGCGTTTGATCTCCTGGTGCACGGGGTCGTAGCGCAGGTTGTGCGACTGGTAGTAGCGCACGCCCGCGGTTTCCACCGCTGCCACGACGCGGTCGCAGTCGGCAAGCGTCGTCGCCATCGGCTTCTGCATCATGATGTGCTTGCCCGCCTGTGCTGCCGCCACGGCCAGGTCGGCGTGCCGGTCGTTGGTCGAGCAGATCGTCACCGCCTGCACGTCCGCCCGGCCGAGGACATCGTCCAGTGCGGGGACGAATGGTACGGCCAGCCGCTCCGCCGCCTGCTGCCCGCGGGGAGCATCGGAGTCCCAGACGCAGCGGATGGCCACGCGCTGGTCGCCCCGAAACGTGCTGGCCCACCCGCCCTGGTGTCCATGGGCGAAGCTGAGCAGCGCGATGCCAGTAGGTACGGCATATCGATTCATCAGGTCCATGTCCGCCTGATCCCTCCTTGTCCTGGCCACGTGCAACGAAGCCTGCCCGGACCATTTATGGTCCGGCTCACAGGACGAAGCCCCGCGGGGGCTGCCCGATGGCGAGGCCAGTCCCGTCCTTGGCGACGACGTTGCCATCCGAAGAGCCCCGAAGGGGCTTCGTCCTGTGAGCCGGACGCTTCAGCGTCCGGTTGGTTGAACATGAAGCACGACGCGCTCCGTGTTCTCTTATTCAGTCCCTGTCCCTCGAAGCGACAGTATACTGACGGGATGACTACGACGATAACGCTGCAGATCCCAGAGCCAGTCCTGGTGCGGCTGCGCCAGCGCAGCGAGGCTGAAGGACGTTCGCTAAACGAAACAGCAGTAGACGCCACGAATATTCCATCACAGCCAACGTAAGAGAGGAAACCCGGAGCCAATGAGTATTGTCGATGCGCAAACCGCCGCGCAGCCGGCCGCCACGCCAGCGAATACTACTGCCACCTACGATGTCGTCGTGATCGGCAGCGGTCCCGGAGGTTACGTGGCGGCGATCCGCGCCGCGCAGCTCGGGCTCAAGACGGCCATTGTCGAACGAGAGTACATGGGCGGCGTCTGCCTGAACTGGGGTTGCATTCCCAGCAAGACGCTGTTGCGCAACGCCGAAGTGTTGAGCCTGTTCAACCGGGCGAAGGACTTTGGCATCTCCGCCGACAACGTCACGGCTGATTTTGGCGCTGGCATGGCCCGCTGCAAGCGTGTGGTTGCTACCCAGGTGAAGGGCGTCGAGTTCCTCATGCGCAAGAATAAGATCGATGTCGTCCGTGGGGAGGGCCGCCTAGTGGCGCGGGACCGCGTCGCCGTCACTAACGGCGATGGCGACCGCGAACTGCGGACGAAGAATGTAATTCTGGCTACCGGCGCCCGCGTCAAGCCGCTCAAGGGCGTGGAGATCGATGGCACGCGCGTCGTCTCGGCCAAGGAGGTCTGGAACGTCGATACGCTTCCCAAGTCGCTCCTTATCATCGGTGGCAGCGCCATCGGTGTGGAATTCGCCACGGTATACAACGCCTACGGCTGCGACGTCACCATCGTCGAGTTTCTGCCGCGGCTGGTGCGACTGGAAGAGGAAGAGATCAGCACGGAACTCAGTAAGAGCTTCTCCAAGCGGGGCATCAAGATCCTTACCTCGACTCAAGTCGACGGCGTTGAGGTTGCTGGGGACAAGGTGCGAGTTCGGGTTTCCGCCGCGCCAGGGGGCCAAACGATCCAGGGGGCGATCGAGCCGCGGACGATCGAGGTCGACCAGGTGTTGCTTGCCGCCGGGTTTACGCCCAATGTGGAGAACCTAGGACTGGAAGCTGTCGGCGTCGCAAAGGATCAGCGTGGGTTCGTGCAGATCGACGACCAAATGCAGACTAGCGTGCCCGGAATTTACGCCATCGGCGACGTCACCGGCAAGACGGGGCTCGCGCACGTCGCCTCAGCGCAAGGCGAGGTCGCCGCGGAGGTGATCGCCGGCCACGCCACCATCACACTGGACTATCTGTCGATGCCGCGGTGTACCTTCAGCAACCCGCAGATCGCCACCATCGGCCTTACGGAGGCGCAGGCGCGGGAAGGTGGGCGGGAGATACGCGTGGGCAAGTTCCCCTTCCGGCCCAATGGTAAGGCGATGGCCCTGGGGGAAACGGAAGGACAAGTCAAGATCCTTGCCGACGCCCAATCGGGCGAGATATTGGGAGCGCACTTGATCGGCCCCGACGTCACGGAGCTGATCGGGGAGTTCTCGCTGGCACGGACGCTGGAGTCGACGCCGTTCGAGCTGGCGCGCTCGGTCCATCCCCATCCGACGCTGTCCGAGGTCATCGCGGAGGCCGCGTTGGGTGTCGAGGGTCAGGCTATCAATATGTGAGGGTAGGCGCGGGATTCCCCGACACGAACATGCCAGGACCCCCTGAACCCTGTCGGCTCTAACCCCCGGACGCACCCGCGGCCAGGGCGCCGGCAGCCTCCTCCTGGGCCGAGCGCAGCGCAGCCTCCACCGTCTGCTGCTGGCTGAAGGCATCCGCCACGTGCTTGTTGATCTTGCCCATCAGATCGTCGAACTGGACGGTGTCGGGCGAAGGCTGCGGCAGGGTGAGCTTGGCGATGTCGCGCAGCAGGGAGCGATGCTCCGGCGCCAGGGTTGGGGCGAAGTAGCTGGTTTCCGCGGCGTCGAGGCGTGCGGGCAGGAACTCCGCGTGGCCGATGGTGAGCTGCGCCGGCTGGCTGGCGATGAAACGGAGCCACTGCCAGGCGGCGTCCTGCTGCTTGCTGTTGGGATTCAGCACCTCGGCCGAGAAGTTCGAGTCGCTGCCGCTCTGCCCGGTGGGGGCGTACGGTATCGGCGCGAGGTCGAAGGGCAGCTCCTTGGCCTGCCCAATCAGAGACGACGTGGAGATTTCCCAACTGCCAAAGGTGCCGATAGCGATGTTGCCGCGAATGAAACGCTTGGTGGCGTCCTCCTGCTTCAGGTCGGCGCTGGTGGGTGAGACCCGATCCTTGTTGAGCGCGTCCACCAGATGCTGTAAGGCGGCGATGGTGCCCGGCGTGTCCACCTCGGCCTTGCGGTAGCTACTGTCTAACAGACGGCCGCCGTTGGCATAGACGAAGGCGAGCCAGCCGGTCTCCCAACTCTGATTCACCCAGAAGCCGTAGACGGAAGCCTGGTCGCCGTTGCGGTTCGTGAGTCGTGCCCCGTACTCGCGGGCGGTCGTCCAGTTCCAGTTTGTCCCGAGCTCGGCAGGCGGGGTCAGGTTGGCCGCTTGAAGCACGTTGCGGTTGTACAGCGTCATCACGACGGTGTACCCGAAGGGGATGCCGTAGAGCTTGTTCTGGTAGGTGTGTGTCTGTACGCTGACCGGCAGCATGGCCTTGAGATCGGCGCCGGCCTGTGCGTCGCGCGCGACCAGCGCATCAAGCGCCATCCCCGCCCCGCGCTTGTAGAGCGACCAGCTATTGGGGCCATCCGTGCGGTAGACGTCGGGACCGCTGCCGCCGGCGATCGCCGCCTGCACCTTCTTGAAGTAATCGGGGACGATCTCTACCGCTGCCTTGGGTCCGCCCAACTGGCCGAACTGGTCCTGCAGCGCCACGAGCAGACTCTTCCAGGTGTTCGCCCAGTCCCATACGGCCAAGGTGACGGCGGCCTTCGCCGCGCTCGATGCCGGCGCGACGGTGGCCGTGGCAGGCGCCGAAGTGGCGACAATTGCTGCCGGCTGGCTCGGGCCTCCGCAGGCGGCGAGCAGTCCCGTTCCGACAAAAGCCGCCGCGTACCCACAGCCGGTCAGCCAGGTACGCCGGCTCACCGGCTTCATTTGATGCAAGGATGCCATGGCCGCTCCTTCCGAAACGCTAGCTGCGCGGCGAGGGCACAGCGCCCGCATTGCCGTGGCGCCTCCACAATCTTCACTACGGAGAATCCGCTCCAGCGCAGCAACTTGATCGGTAAGCCTGGCCTATCCGGCTCTAGTCAACCTCACCCCCGGCCCCTCCCCTACGAAGGGAGGGGAGCTTTGCCGGGGAGGATTGCTGCTCATCACGCAGCCTGGGCTGGTGCTGCCAGAACAAGCCAGCGCCCGTACCGTGAAAGCTCCCCTCCCTTCGTAGGGGAGGGGCCGGGGGTGAGGTTGACTCAATGTCCTACCCCCAGCTCGTGCATCCGCCGGTGGATCGCCGCGATAGCCTCCTGGTAGGGCCGCTCCAGGAAGGCCAGGTGGTCGTCCTCGCCGTGGTGATGGGTTACCGAGCCAGGCGGAAACTGCGGGCTGCGCTGGCGGATGTAGGCGATGCCGCCGCTGAGCAGCGTCAGCATGTAGTTGGCGACATCCTGATCGTGTAGCCCGTAGGGTCCGCCGACGGCCACGTAGACGGGCGAGGTGTGCGCCATGATGCCGCGGCTCCAGCAGTCATGGTGGGGCATCGAGTTTGCGTAGTCCGGTCCGCTGCAGCGGGCGGCGAGCCAGGTGTGCCGGTCTAGCGTGAGCTTCTGGCGCAGCTCCAGGCGACGTGTCCCGCTAGCCTGCTCCGTCGAGGCGACCACGCGGCCTTGCTGTACGACCTGCAGCGTGTGGATTGGTAGGGTCGATTCCGCCCAGGCCTCCACTTCGACCGTCCCGCCGTCGCGGGAGAGGCTGATCGTGTCACCGATCTCGTGGCCATCGACGCTGAAATGCAGGATCGGACCGCCGCTGTGGAAGGTGCGTCCCAGGCGCAGGTTGCGGCACCAGTTGTCATAATTGAATTCCTGATCTTGCGGTATGGCGACGTAGGTCCGGTACAGGCCGACCGGTACATCGCTGGTCATCTTGTCCGTGCCGCCGACCAGGGGCAGCTTGTAGCCGGCATTGAGGTAGCGGTAGTACTCGTCGTGCTCGTAGCTGCCGTGCCGGAGCATCTCGACGGCGTCGGCGCGACCGGTGGCGATCAAGGCCGCCGGCTCGCCGTTGGGGGTGGGCAGGTGCGGGATGACGACCGTGCCGCCCTGTGCATGGCAGGCATCGGCCCAGGCGGAGAGCGTCGTCTCCAGGGTGCCGCCGATCTCCGCCTCGCTCAGCCCGTCGGAGCACCAGGGCATCACCGGCGATTTTAGCCCCAGCAGGGTCAGGTGGCCGAGCATGTGCTGGCGATTCTCCTGAGTCGCGTAGACGATGGTCCGGCCATCGGGGGAAACCTGCGGCGCTCCGCTGAACTCCTCCGTGTTGGTGAAGAGACCACCCCATTGCGACAATAGCAAGTTGACGACGTTGAGGTCCTCCCCGCGAGCTTCGAAGACGCTGCCTTGGGAGGACAGGAAATGGACGTGCGTGTCGCCGCTGAACCAGCGCCGACCGTTCATGTCGATCCAGCGCTTGAGGCGCAGCCGCAGTTCCTGCTGGCCCGGCGCGATGGTGACCTTGGCGCGCAGCGGCTCGTACTCGAAGCCGCACGCCACGTCGACCAGCACCTCGCCGCGGGGCAGCCAGCCCTGGCAGGTACCGTCGGTGTAGGCGTAGCTAATCTGACCCAGGCGCACGTCGCCGCCGACGTCGATATGCCAGGTGCCGTTGTTGGAGTTGACGTGCGCGTGGTGGCCGTGTGGGGCGTAGGGGATCCCTTCGGGCGATCGGAAATGGACACGGCAGGGCAATGGGAGCCCGGTGGCGTCGTCGACGATGGTCGTGCGGACCCAGTTGCGCCCGTGATCGACGAGCTCCACCCGCAGCCGGGGCGTCGGCTCCAGCATGCCGCGCTCCTCCAGGTCGCCCCAGCGGACGCGGCCGACCTCCTCGCCGCCCGCCTTTACAGAGACGGTAGCCGACGGCGTGGCCGCGATCTCGACGTAGGCGGGACTGCTCGTCGGATTCTGGCGCTCCCCCCAGCCGCGCATGCCGTCGGCGAGGAACTGCTCCGTGACTGCTTCGGGGAGGGCATAGGTGTACGTGGCGACGCCGCGGTCCACCGTCGCCTCGACGTCGAAGCGGCGCGTTGCGTCCTCCTCTTGCGGCAGCGTGATCTTGACCTCACGCGGACCACCACGGCGGAACGGCTCCTCGTCGAGGTGGCTGAGGGTGATGGCCGCCAGCAGGAAGCGCGGGCCGACAGGCACGATCTCGATCGAGGCGATCGCCCGCTCCGGCTGAGGGTTTTTCCACGGCCAGAGGAAGTAGCCGGCTGGCCCGCCGGGTATCCCTTCGGTCTGCCGGTTCCCGGCCATGCCCCAGCGGCCCTCATAGCGCGGATAGAGCTGGTCTGCCTGGTCGGGCACGGCGAGGAACGGCTGCTGGCCCCAACCCGAAGGTACTCTCGCAGTTTCGAAGCGCTCGCGGATGGGCAGCCGCTCCTCACCGCCGTCGGCGTAACGGACCACGTATTCGGCCACACATGTGCCGACGGGGCCGCCTTGGAGGAGTTGGGAGTCGAGCTGGCGGTGGACGAAGATGACGTGACGCGCCGTCTGGCCTACAGGAATGGTCCGACCCAATCGGGCGTCGCCACCCAATGCAAGAAAGCAATTTCCGCCGCCGTCGGCGGCGCCGATCTGGAACGGTAGGCCGTGGAACTGCTGGATCCCGATGGGGGCACGCCTCTGATCGCCGAGCAGGTCCAGCCCGGCATTGCAGTACTCGCTGAGATCCAGCGGCGTGAAGTCGACTCCTGCCATCGTGCTTCCTTCCTGACCTTCGAACGCTCGGCGGCGGTCGGGGGCCGGGGGGCCCCTCGCCACCGTCACCAACTGATCGAGGCCATGATAACCCAGGGCTCCACGAGCAGGTTAATGAGCCCGTGCGCGAGCACGGGCGGAAGAAGGCTGCGACGGCCCAATAGGTACACCCCTCCCAAGAACATCCCGAAGATCGTGGTCACCAGCAGCGTGGGCAGCGGAAACAGGAGATTGAGCGGTCCGTAGGCAAGGGTTACCCAGTAGCGCGCGACGGCGTAGTTGAGGCCGGACAGGAGGATCTGCATGCCGGCCGGGGCGCCAATCGCTTGCAGCTCGCTCATGACGAATCCTCGGAAGATCGTCTCTTCCACACCGGCCGCGACGAGCGTGCAGATGACGCCCCAGAGCTTGAGCGCGCTGCCTTCCGCCATGTGCGAAAGCACGGCTGGTGTTGCCAGCGTTCCCGTGGCATAGAGGAGCGCCAGCACGACCGCTGCGATGTAGGCGACAACAGTGCCCCGCGCCCGCCAGCCGAGCGACGTGACCGATCGCTTGGTCTTCCATAGCCAGGCCGTCAGTAGCCGCAGGCTGATCAGCTCGGCGAGGAGTGTGCCGGCAAGCGCCACGCCTGTCTCGCCGCGCAAGCTGAGGCTCAGTTGCAAGAAATGGACAACCAGGCGGGGCGTCAGCAGACAGGCGGCGAACACACCACCGAAGATGAACGGCGTGGCGACGACGACCAGCCGGACCCGGCGGACCTCAGGCTGCTCCTCGACCACCGCTTACTTCGCCCCTGGTCCATGCCGCCGCACTCATCCACCGTGCCCCCCGGCGCGATGGACGAACGCCACAGCTTACCCGCTAGCGTTCAGCCGACACGCGGCGTGGTGACGCGGCCTTGTCATCCATCCCAATGCGTTCGCCGCATCAGGGACGGACGGACGCTCGCGCTCCCGGCGCCGACACGCTCCGTACGTCCGCACCGCCGTGAAGTGGCCAATCTGGGCTCGTCGCACCGCAATCCGCTTCCTCTGGCACGTGATATGCTCGAGTCTCGGCGCTGACACACGCAGTTGTGCCTGACGGCGGCCTCGGAGTACAATGCGCCTACCTCATGAATGAAGCCGGTACGTCCCGCGGTGTTGGGCGCGCACCAGCACGCTGTGGTCCGGTAGGTTGAGAGAAAGGGAGCCCGATGCAGAGAAGCCTCGATCAGAGCAGGTTGTCAACAGGACGGCATCGCGACCCAAATGCGGTGTTGAGCCGCCGGCATGCACTCTCAGTCGTCTGCGGCGCCGCGGGCACGGTGTGGATTGGCTTGCTGGCGGCCTGCGGCGGTGGCGCATCCGCTCCCACCACCTCCTCAGCGGTAACGTCGGCGTCCGCCAGCAGCGCTGTCGCTACCAGCGCGGGCACAGCCGCCTCGAGCGCATCAAGCGCGCTCGCATCCGCGACAACAGCGTCCCAGGCGTCGTCAACTCACTCGTCGGCAGCAGCAGCAACCGCTTCGACCTCCGCCGCTGTGAGCGTGTCGGTCGCGCCAGCGGCCAAGCCCGGCGCCGTGACCTTGCACGTCATGGACTTCGCGCTGAACACGCCCGACGCGCAAGCCCGCTGGGCCAAGGAGAAGTCAGCCTTCTTGCAGAAGTATCCTGAGGTGACGATCCAAGAGGACTTCACCGACGACTTCTCCACCAAGCTTCCGGTGCTGGTTGCCAGTGGTACTCCACCGGATGTGGCGCCGCTGCGCCGTCAAGCGGAGTATCCGGCATTTGCGCCAACCGGCGCCGTGATCGACCTCTCGCCATTTATGGCGCGCAGTAAGGTGCTGTTGAAGGACGACTTTTATGAGAGCACACTGACGATGCAGACCATTGCCAACAAGCTCTACGCAGTTCCTACGACACAAAATCCCTTCGGCCTGTTCTACAACAAAGACTTGTTCGATGCCCAGGGGGTGAAGTACCCGGACTTGACGTGGGATTATCAGGATTGGAACGACGCGGCGACGAAACTTAACAAGTATCAGGCCGACAAGTGGGATCAAGTGGGCGGCCTGATGCCGAGCTGGTGGACCGTGCATTATGCCGGAAACCACGGTTGGCCAATGTGGCAAGGCGGGCCCACACAGCCGGGTGTCTGTACGCGTGTCAATTACGACCAGCCGGGCATCGTCCAGACCTACCAATGGTATCAAGGAGTGGTCTGCAAGGACCACCTCAGCCCCTCGGACGACCAAACCACCAAGATGAAGATCGACTTCACCAACGGCAATGTCGCCATGCGCTTCTCCTATGACTCGCGCAGCGATTACGCCGACAAGATCAAAGGCAACTTCAAGTGGGATTGGATACTGGCGCCGCTAGGCGACAAGAAGACGCCGCGAAGTGAGACCACGATTGGCGGAGGCGTGGCCATCTTTGACTTGTCGAAGGTGAAGGATGTGGCCTGGAGCTACCTGGAATTTACCAACAATCCGGCGTTCCTGGTCGAGTACGTCAAGGCAAACGGAGCGCGTAACGTCTATTCCAATCGCAAGGTGCAGGAGTCGCCCGAGTATCAGGCCAGCTCAGTCCCGCCCAGTGACAAGAAGGTGCTCATCGAGGGCATCAACACGGGGAAATTCTTCCCCGAGCCGTATTGGGAGATGAAGGCGCTCAAGATCGCCGTGCCCTCGCTACCCAAGGGCACGCCGGACCCGTCGAGCTGCGGCGCCGACGCGCCCTCCATCCTCGCCGAGCAGGCCAAGGTTGACAACCAGGCGCTGACCGCACACGGGATCAGCGTTTGTCAGTGAGGAGCGACCGCACGTCGGAGCCGTGGCGAGTAGCTTGCACCCGTGGACAATGGGTTACTATTGAGGCTGGCCCCCCGCTCGGGTACCGCCCCGGTCCATTGTCCCGAGGCTGGCAATGAAGGGAGACAACGATGCGGCGTGTACTGGTGATCCTGCTCCTGCTCGTCGGCGCCTTGGTTCCGGCTAACGCCTGGGCCGACGGCAGCGGCCAGGAAAGCTTTTCGGCTTCGGGATTGAACACGCTTCAGCTCGGCGTCGACAACGGCAATCTGACAGTCAACGCCGTCGACACGACGAACACGATCACGATTACCAATGCCTGGACCGATGGCATCGTCGCCGCCACGTTTCAACAGAGCAACGGTGTGCTCTCCGGCGACATTTCGAATCCTGGCGGGGACGTCACGGTGCAGTTGCCGCCGGGCTTGACGCTGAACCTGCACGCGTCCAATGGCAACATCACGGTCACCGGCACCCCCGGCGCGCTCACGGTGGCGGACGATAACGGCAGCGTCAACATCCAGTCGGGGGGATCCTCCCAAGTGGTCAACCTGAGCGACAGTAACGGCGGCATCCAGCTCAACGGCTATACGGGCGGCGGGACAATCGGCACGTCCAACGGCGACGTCAACGTCACCGTGCCAGGCGGCAACGGAGCCCAGCTCAATGTCTCGACCTCCAATGGCCAGATCCAGGTGGCCGGCGTGACCCAGAGCGGTGCGCAGGTATCCACCGCGCTGCGCGGCGGTGGGTCGCTCTTCACGATTCAGACCAGCAACAGCAACGTCACGGTTCAGTAGCGCCCGTACCTGAGCCCCGCGCGGCCTGGCCAGACATCCTCGCTACCGACGCCTTGTCGATCATCGAACAGGGCACAATGAGAGCGGCCCAGGCGATATTCGCTCGCGCTTGGCGGTAGCCTCTTTCTCTCACCCCATGCGTCCATTCCCTGCACGATGCCTTGCTGGGCCTACAATGAGTACATCTTAAGATTCTTATCGTGTGAGGGGAGAAACTTATGTATCTCCAAAAGATTCAGACGGCAAAGCCCGGCCTGGTGGTCATGCTGCTGGACGACTCCTCCAGCATGAAGGACCACCTCAGCGGCACCACGGACGAGCGATTCCGCTGGGTGGAGCGGTATACCGGGCTGATCTTCAAGGAGCTGCTCGCCCGCAGCAACGAAGTGCGCGGCGACCGCGCCGTGATCAAGCCGCGCTATTACATCTATACCATCATTTACGGCAGCCAGCCGAAGGTGTGGCCGGACAAGGCCACCGAGGAGCTGGACATTGAGCAGGTCATCCAGGCCTATGCCAATGTGGCGCAGGATGGCGGCAGCCAGAACAGCCTGGGCCTGGGCGGCCACATGCACGGCACCAACGCGCGAGCGGCCTTCGAAAAGACACAGGAGTTTCTGGCCACCGCGATCACCAAGGATCGTTTCAAGGACTCCTTTCCGCCGATGGTGTTCCATCTGACGGACGCGGAGTCGCAGACAGACGCCGGACCCAGCGCGGAGCAGATCAAGCAGCTTGCCACCTCCGACGGCAATGCACTTATCGTCAACGCGTTGATCGGCACCTCCACGAGCCTCAACTACAAAGGCCCAGACGACTTCCCGGGCTACCAGACCGAGGCGGAAGCCGGGCCGGGCAAGGACAGCATCACGCTGTTCCGAATGAGCAGCGAGGCGCCGGAGACGATCCGCAAGAACCTCGTCGACGACGGCATCTTCCCCCAGCTCGGGCAGGGGGCCAGGCTGTTCTTCGACGTGCGAACGCGGGAGATGTTGAAGCACGTCCTCCAGTTGGTGGGAAGCCAGGGCAGTCGGTGAGCGAGCTATCAGGTATCAGCAGTCAGCTATCAGCAGTCAGGACTGAGGGACTGGCGCTGATAGCTGATGGATCGCTGGAGGCGCTGCTCGTTCGTTCACCGGCCGTGGAGGATGGAGAGACTAAGGACCAGGACCGGGTGCTGTGGCTCGAAAAAGAGCAGATTGCATGCGTGTGCGATGGTACGACTTCATCTCCGTATGCCGACGAGGCGGCACAGTTTGTCGTGGACTATTTGGAGTGCCACCACCGTGCGTGGCTGAGCGCTGATGCTCACGTATTTCAGAGCGAGGTCGATGGCCTGGTCGATGGACTGCTGCGGCTTCGACATTCCGCTGCTAACCGGCCCATTCGGGTGCCGGAGGTGCTGGCGGCGCCGGTTCGCTTGCTCCTAGAGCAAGACGTCAAAGAGAAGCGGCGCTATAGCCATCGCACGACCATGATCAGTGCCCGATTCGGATGTGGCAGCGATGACATGCTGTACATGCGCCTCTTCAAGTGCGGCGATTCCGAGCTGCTGGTCTTCCGCCCAGATGGCAAGTTGCTGTTTACGACCGCCGAGGTGCGATGGGAGACAACAGGCGGACGTAGTCCGGTTGGCGCCGGGGAGATGTCCACGGCCCCAACGCGGTTGTTGTGTTTTCACCATCCCTCCAGCGTTACCGAGGTCATGCCGGACAAGCACATTCACGCAGCCGCGTGGGCCCCGGAGTTTCGATTCCCCGTCGATTCCTGCTTTCTGCTCACCACCGATGGCTTGCTCGATGCCTTTCCCGGATCCACCGACCTGTTCACCTGGCTTCAGACGAATTACTGTACTCTCGCCGATGAGGAAGCAGGCGCCGTCGTCATGCGCGACCTGCACGCGCAGCTCAAGCAACGCCGTGGCGACGACGATATTTCGTTTATAGCCATCAGCTATCAGCCGTCGACTATCAGCACAACGCGCTCTGAGTTGTGAGATTCGAGTTTTGAGAGCCTTCAGGGAACTCAAAGTCTGGGAAAAGGCTCACCAGCTTACCTTAGATGTTTACCGAGCTACCATGGTGTTTCCTCGAGACGAGCTGTATGGGCTGACCAGCCAGGTGCGTCGCGCTTCCAGTTCGATACCAGCCAACATTGCGGAAGGGTGTGGCAGGGGCGGAAACGTGGAGTTTGGTCGTTTCCTGCAGATCGCGGCAGGTTCGGCGAGTGAGCTTGAGTACCACCTGCTCCTCGCGCACGATCTCCATTTGATGAGCCAGCCTGATTATGCGCGCCTCGCAGACGGTGTAACCCAAGTGAAGAAGATGCTGATGGCCCTAATCCAACGGCTGAAAGCTGATACCTGAAAGCTGATAGCTAAAATTATGCCCGCGCAGGAAATTGACACCTGGTTTCGGTCCAAGGAGGCGCTTGAGCTTGGTCGTCTGAAGCTCAGGCCGCGAGCGCATCCCAAGTTGGCGGATCTGCCGCTGTCCGTCAGCCGCGGCCAGGCGGAAGCCTTCTTCGCCGCCAATGTGGACAACAGCGTTTGGATCATTAAGAAGTTCCATCGCGGGCGGGCGCCGGATTTGCCGTATCTGCGCGCCATCCGCGGCATCCTGCCCGCGTCGCCACGGTGCCGCGCCGGCAAGGAACGCCAGGTGCTGGCGGCAGCGGACGTGCGCGGACGCTACCGGCCGGACGAGCTGCTGCGCTGGCTGGATGGCGCCATCCTGATGCCGCGCATCGACGGTGTCGACTGGGCGACGATGGCCGATGCTATCCGCTCTGGGGACATGCTGCCGCCAAGTGAGGGTAGGCTCCGACTCTGCCGTAGCTTCGCGGTCGCCATCGACGAGCTGGAGGCGGCCGGCTGCAGCCATCGCGACCTGTCCTGCAGCAACGTCTACGTCGATGGCCAGACCTGGCAGGTGTCGATCATCGACTGGGACAGCATGTACCACGACTCCTTGACGCTGCCCGCCAACACCTCCGGCGGCACGCAGGGATATGTAGCGCCGTTTGCTTGCCGTGGCGGTGGCGCCGACGTGCGCGCGAGCTGGCGACCGCGCGCTGATCGCTTCGCCCTGGCCATCCTGTGCGCGGAGTTCCTGGGGGCGGAACCCGGCACTCCGCTCGAAGGTGACGGCGGCCTATTTAGCCAGGACGAGCTGCGACGGCGAGCCGGTCGGACCGTCGACGCAGTTCGGGATACGCTCTGCCGAGCCTACACGGCCGCCGCGGCGCTGTTCGACCGAACGCTGCAGGCCAGAGGTTTCGACGATTGCCCGGCGCCCGAGGACTGGGTGCGCTGTTGCGATTCGCTTCTTGGTGGCGCAGCATCCTTTCCGCGGCTCGCCGATGTCGCCTGGCCGGAGGATGAGGAGTTCCTGCGCGCCCTGGCTCAGCGCACGCCGCCGCCGCCGATGTGGCCCGCTCCGCGACTGGATGATTTGCCGGACTTTGCTAGCGTCGTGGCGACGCTGAGACCGGCCACACGGACACTGCCCCCCATGCACCCGGCGCCTCCGCTGCCCGAAGATCCCTTCGCTGCCGGCGGCGGGCCATGACTGCCGTCGACGACTGGCTCGACTCCGGCCGGCCGGCGGTGATCGCTGGGCGCCGGCTGCGACCGCGACGTCAGCAGCAGCTCCCCATCCCCTTTGTCGTTACCCGTGGCCAGGCGTCGAGCTACTGGCTGGATGGCGACGACGGCAGCGGGTGGATTCTCAAGTCCTTCTTGCCGTCGCGTCGCCCACAGCGAGCCTACGTCGACGCGGTCGCCGGGTGCATCCCACAGTTGGCCGAATTGCGCTGCGGCTGGCAACGTCGCGTGCTGGAGGTCTCGGATCTGGACGACGGGCGTAGCAACGGGGCTTATTCTTCGCCCGAGCTTGCCGCCTGGATCGATGGCGCGGTGCTTATGCCGCGGCTCTCCGGCGACTCCTGGGGCGGGCTGCTCGGCGACGTGGCCGATGGGACCGTCGTTTTTACCACGGGCGACCGGCTGGCCATTGCCGGTTGGCTGGCCGAGCTGGTCTTGTTGCTGGAGATGGCGGACTGCAGTCACCGCGATCTCTCGGCGACCAATGTCCTGGTGGACCGGCGCACCGGCGACTTGCACCTGATCGATTGGGACGCTCTCTTTCATCCGAGCTTGACCTTTCAGCCCAATACCACCCTGGGCACGCCCGGCTACATGGCCCCATGGGCTGCCCAGGATGCCGGCCGTTCCTGGCAGCCCTGTGCCGATCGTTTCGCGCTGGCCGTCTGTATCGCCGAGGCGCTCAGCATCGCGCCCGCCATGGTGCTGCGCGGCGATGGATCGCTCTTCGACCAGGGGGAGTTGGGACGGGAGACCACGGCCTTCCGGTGCGTCCTGGCGACGCTCGACGCGGTCAGCCCACCGGTAGGGAATCTGTTCCGCGCGGCCTGGCGTGCCGGTTCCTTCACAGAGTGTCCATCGCCCGCGCAATGGCTTGCCGTATTCGTCGACGAGTCCGCCCGGAATGGCGCAACCGCGAGCATCAGCCTGCAACTGGCTAGCTCCACGACCGCCGCAAGGAGGCATCAGCGGCTGGCCGGCTTGGCAGCATCGTTGCGGCTGGCATTGCAAAGCGGCGATATTGGGGCAATAGAGGCGTCGCTCGATGAGGAGCCAATGCTGGCACGGCTGCTGAGCGCCGGCGAGCGATCGCGACTGGCGGAGGTGCGTCAACAATTCGCGACCTTGCGGGCGGTGCGTGGCGCCTTGCGTAACGGTGACGACGCGGCGGTGCTGCAGGCGGTGAGCCGGCCCGGCGGCCCCTGGGAGCAGTTGCGGCCAAGCGAGGTCTGGGCGATCGATCAGGCAGCTCGACGTCGCACGGTGTCTGGGGATCTAGAGAGGGCGATCCACTCAGGCGGCGATGAGGCAATCAGTGCCCTTTGGCGGCAGGCCGTGCTGCTGGGCGTAGAAATCCCTACCCACCTTGCGGCGTCGGTGCGTGCGGCGCGCCTTCGCACGCTGCGGCAGGCGCCCTCGCCCCTTGCACCGTACCCGCCGTTAGCGTGAGCGGCGGCCATGGGCCTTGAAGCGGAGCTGCAAGAGCTGGCCGACCGCGTGCGCGCCTTCGACGCGCTGGTGGCAGAGCGGCTGGAAGACCTGGCTCTAGCAACCGGTCCGGGCGGTGACGCGGGGTCCTGGTGCGGCATGGACGTGTTCCGAGCGATCGATCCGGTCGGAACTGTCAAAGTGCTCCTGAATGCACCGCTCGCCAACGAGCGTCTGGCAAGTTTGGAGCGCTGGCGCAACGCGCTGGCGTTGGCGCCACTGATACTGACCTGGTTAGGGTTGACCGTGGCGGCGACGGGCTACCAGGCAGCCATCCACGCCGATGCGTCGCTCCTCACTCAGCCCTTCCTGCTGCTCTGGCAGGAAGGCTTTCTGGGCCATATGCCCAGGCTGTTGGCTCCCCTGGCTGTGCTGACGTTCAGCCACGTGGCGCTCCTCGACGTGGCGCTGCTCTCCGCCATGCTGCTGATTACCTGGAAAATCCACGGGGAGCTCAACGTTGCAGGATCCAAGCGTGCCGCGCAGGCTCAGGCGCTGGAGGCGAAGCTTCAGCACGCCTGCTGGCGCGCCGCCCTGGCGCTGAACGAGCGCGCTTCTCCGCTCGTCGTTGTGGCCCGCTTTCGCGAGGCCAGCGACGCGCTCCTGGATGAGCTGTACGCGGAGCGGGCGCGCATCGACCAGATCCGCGATGACCGCGAGCGCGAGCTGGCCGATCTGCACAGCTTCGCCGGCGCGCTCAAGCAAGGCGCCGCCGACTTGCTTCGCTCCGGGGGGGAAGTGCGGGCCACGGTGGATACCCTTCTCCAGGTATCGGCGGCACTGGATGACCGCCTGGCCGTGCTGACGAAACAACAGTCACAACTGGAAACCGGCATTGCCGCTGCCGGCAAGGACATTGCCAACGCCGGGTTGCTGCAGCAGGAAGCCTGCAACCAGCTTGACGGCGCGGCGCGTCTGCTCACCGACACCGCCGACGCTTCCGTCGCCGCGACATCCGCGCTCGGCGATGTCCTGGCGCAGTTGCGTCTCGAGGTGGCGGAGCTGCGCCAGCAGTGGTCGGCACTATCGGTGAGTAGCCGTGTCCCCGCCGCCCTTCCGCGATAGCGTCTCCCTCAGCGGCTGGCTCCTGGCCGACCTGCTGCTGGGCCTGGCCGTGCTCTTCTTCGCCGCCAATACCGTCGGCACGCAAGCGGCGGCGAAGCCCGCGTCGTCGCCCAGCCCCACGGTCACGGCGCAGGCAACGGCAACCCCCAGGGCTGAGCGCGTGGCCACAATCACACGCACCCCAATACCAACGTCCGCGCCCTGCCAACCTACGGTCGCCCTCCAGAAGCACGAGTTGCACGTCGTGGCGGGACCGGGCGGCCGAGCTCCTGGTGCAACGCAGTTGCACGCTGCCTTCGCGTCGTTCGGCGGCTCGCGCGCCGGCTTGCTGCTGACCTTTGGACACGCAGCGGCGCCCGTGGTCGGTGAGAACATCGCCGGCCAGGTCAATGCCGCCTTGCGAGTCACTCTGCCCGCGCTCTTCGGGCCGGAAACGGTCATGGAGGCGTTCCATTTCCTTGACGGCACCGGGACCGGGGCCGTCGACTTCCAGATCTATTTATTCGCCACGGCCTGCCACTGAATCGCCGTGTCGTACCATTGGGCTGGGCAAGGTGCGCCTGCCGAGCGGAAGGGGTTGCCATGGCGGTGCAGGTTCGGCGGACGGGTATGTACGTCCTCAATATGCGCGCTCGCATGCCGTTTCGCTATGGCATCGCCACGCTGACGGCGCTCCCGCATCTCTTTGTCCGTGTCGAGCTGGACGTGGACGGGAGCCGCGAGGTCGGCATCGCCTCGGATGGACTGGCCCCGAAGTGGTTCACTAAGGATCCGAGCACCTCGGTCCAAGATGACATCGACGACATGCTCACCGTCATTCGAACCGCTTGCCGGCTGGCTGAGGAAACTGGACCGCGGCCAACGGTCTTTGATCTCTGGCAGGCGGTGTACGCCGCACAGGGGCGGTGGGCTGCGGCACGAGACTACCCGCCGCTGCTCTGGGGGTTCGGCGTCAGCCTGGTCGAGCGCGCCGTCATCGATGCCTTCTGTCGCCTGCAGGGAACATCGTTCGCCACTGCCCTACGGGCGAACCTCTTTGGCATCCGGCTCGGCGAGCTTCACCAGGAGCTGGCGGGGCTAGCGCTAGCGCAACTGTTGCCGGAAGCGCCGCTACGCTCCACGCTGGCGCGGCATACCGTCGGGCTGGCCGATCCGCTCACCGACGGCGAGATCGCCGACTCTGATCGCGTCGACGATGGCTTGCCACAGTCGCTCGAGGCGAGCATCCGCTCCTACGGCCTGACGCGCTTCAAGGTCAAGCTGTGGGGCGATCCGGACCAAGACCTGCCACGGTTGCGCCGGGTGGCCTCCGTGCTTGCCGCCCACGCTCCAGACTACGCCTTCACGTTGGACGGCAACGAGCAGTACCACGACGTGGGCGCCTTTCGGGCCTTCTGGGAGACGCTGCGGGGCGACGGATCGTTGGCGCCCTTCATGCAGCGCTTGCTGTTTGTCGAGCAGCCGCTGCACCGCGACGTGGCGCTCAGCGCGGCGGTGGAGCGGGCGCAGACGCGTTGGCGGGACCGGCCGCCGATGATCGTGGACGAATCGGACGGCCTGATCGAGAGCCTGCCGCGGGCCTTGCGATGCGGCTATGCGGGCACGAGCCACAAGAACTGCAAGGGAGTGTTCAAAGGCATCGCCAACGCCTGCCTGCTCGAGCGGCTCCGGCGGCTCGATCCAGCGGGAGCCTATGTGCTCAGCGGCGAAGACCTGGCCAGCGTCGGTCCGGTGGCGATGGTCCAGGACTTGATGGTTGCCACCAACCTGGGCATCACGCACGTGGAGCGCAATGGCCACCACTACTTCACCGGCCTGAGCATGTACCCTGATGACGTCCAGACCGCGGTGCTGGCCGCCCATTCTGATCTCTACCGCCGCCATGAGCGGGGCTATGCCACGCTGCGCATCGAGCATGGCGTCCTGCAGCTCGGCAGCATTGTCGACGCGCCGTTCGGCCTCCAGCCTCAGATCGACGTGACGCGCTTTGTCCCTATCGAGCAATGGAGGTTCGCGACACTGGAGTGAACGCGCGATGATCCAAGCGCGGCCTTCCCTCGTATAACGCAGCAGAACGACCCAACCGGGGTCAGCGTGTCAAGGAAGGAACTGCGCAGCATGCCGGACGTTCAAGGATCGTCATTCCTCTCGACCGATCGCCGCGGCTTCATGAAGCTGACCGGCACGGCCGGGCTGGGCTTCGCGCTCACCCAGGTCGGCACCCTCAGCGCCCTGGCTCAGAGTAACGAAACCGTGGCCGACATCATCAACATCGCCGCGACCGCCGAGGCGCTGGCGGTGAGCCTGACCGGGGCGGTGATCGCCGGAGCCGCCAAGTACGACGGCGGCAAGGGGCTGCCCGCGTCGCTCGTCACGTGGGTCAAGGGTATCCAGGCCGAGGAGCAGGCCCACTATGCGTACCTAACCAGCGCCGGCGCCAAGGCGCTCACGCTCACGTTCACCGTTCCGCAAAATTTAGCGTCGATCACCAATGACTCGAAAGCGTTGTTGAACTTCGTGGTCGCCGCCGAGACCATCTTCATCGGCGCCTACATCGCAGCGGCGCAGGAATTCGCCCAGCTTGGGCAGCCTGCCCTGTCCAAGGTGGCGCTGCAAGTGGCCGGCGTTGAGGCCGAGCACCGTGTCCTGGCGAGCTATGGTCTCGGCGCCAGCCCGCCCAACAACATCGGTTTCGAGAAGGCGCTCTATGCCAACGTGGGTGCGGCCGCGGCGGCCGTCAAGGGACTGGGGCTGTTAGGAACCGCCAATCCCGCGGCGACGCTCAACTACAGTGACTTCGCCGGCTCGGTGAGCAACGCCGGTGTAAGCAATCTGACCCCTTCGTGATGCTCCGGCGTGTGATTGCAAGAAAAGGATAGACGGACGATGGCATCTCTCAATCTTGGGGCGACCGTGCAGAGCGGGCTTGCCGACGCCATGGCTCAGTCAGAGGACGTCAGCACGATCATCAACATTGCCGCGACGGCCGAGGCGATGGCCGTGACACTGCTGGGCGCGGCTATTGCCGGCGCCGCCGGCTACGCCAACGCCGATGGCAGCAAGGGCCTGGCTGCCCCCTTGGTCGCCATTCTCAAGGCGGCCCAATCGGCGGAGCAGGCCCATTACGCCTATCTGACCGGCGCCGGCGCCAAGCCGCTCACCACCACCTTCACTATCCCCGATCCGAAGATCGCCAGCGACACCACGACATTGTTCAAGACGATCGAAGCGCTGGAGACCGCGTTCATCTCCGCCTACGAGGCGGCGGCGATGGAGTTTGCCGCCATGGCCAAGCCGGATCTGGTGAAAGTCGCCTTGCAAGTCGGCGCGGTGGAAGCGGAGCACCGCGCGCTGGCGCGGTTGGCCCTCGGCGATGCCCTGCCGCACAACCTCGCCTTTGAATCGGCGCAGTTTGCCACCGTAGGCGATGCGGCCAATGCGCTCAAGCAGCTCGGTTTCATCGGCGGCACTGGCACGGCCGTGAGCTACGGCGACTTTGCCGGCAAGGTGGACAACAGCGGCATGACCGAGCTGACGCCGAGCGGCCCCAGCGCCAGCGCCGGGACGGCGCCATCGAGTGTGGCGACTCCGGTCCCCTCCCCGAGCACGGCGCAGATTCCGTCCCAAATGCCCACGACCGGCGGCGGCGGAATGTCTGGGAGCGGGTTCACCCTCTGGCCGGTCGTCGCGGCAGCGGCCGGCGGCCTCATCCTCGTCGGTACCGGATTGCGCAATAGGAGGTCAGCCAGGGAGCAGTAATTCTCAGGACCGTGGCAGCGCCATCCGCCCCTCTCCCCAGGGGCGGAAGCCTGGCGCTGCTGGTCTCCTTGTTCTCGAGCGGCGCCCGCGTCCTGCCCTTGTCCTTCCCACGCGGGCGCCGCTCCATTTAAGGCCGTATCATTGGCGCATGTGGTCCGGTCCGGCAAAGGGGAGGTGCTTCGTTGATCATCGTAGATAGCCACTGCCACGCGTCGCTGCAATGGTACGAGCCGGTGGAGAGCCTGCTCGGCCAGATGGAGCGCAACGGCGTGTCGCACGCCATCCTGATCCAGATGATGGGCCAGTCCGACAACTCCTACCAGGCGGAGTGCGTACGACGCTTTCCCGGCCGGTTCGCCTCCGTCGTCATCGTCGACACCGATCGACCCGACGCGGCGTCCACACTAGTGCGCCTAGCCGGCGAGGGAGCGAGCGGCATCCGGCTGGGTCCGAACACACGATCCCCAGGCGCCGATCCGCTGGCAATCTGGCGCACGGCCGCCCGCCTCGGTTTGGCCGTGAGCTGCATGGGGACCGCCGACGACTTCGCCTCCGACCAGTTCGCACAGACCGTCCGTGCCGTCCCCGATCTACGAGTTGTCGTCGAGCATCTCGGCTCGCTGGGCAGACCTCGAGGTGAGGCAACGCCTGACGACGTAGTCCAGCAGGTATGCGGCCTCGCGCGATATCCCAACGTTTTCATGAAGGTCCCCGGCCTGGGAGAGTTCTGCCGAAGGGCGATTCCGGTCGTCGGGTCATACCCGTTCGTCCAGCCGATTCCTTCCTATCTCAAGGATGCTCTTGATGCCTTTGGTCCCCCCCGCCTCATGTGGGGCAGCGACTTCCCGCCGGTGAGCGGACGGGAAGGGTACGCCAATGCGCTGCGACTGACGATGGATCAGTTCGCCGGCCTGGACGATGAAGATCGCGCCATGATTTTTGGCAAGACGGCGTTGTCGGTGTTTCCGGTGCGGAGCTGATTGACCGATGGCTGACTTGCCGCGCCGAACATTGGGTCGTACCGGCTTCACGGTTGCTGCGCTGGGACTCGGCGCCGGCTGGATTGGCGAAGTGCCGGGAGTCGCCGATGATGAGCGTAACGAGCTGGCCGTCGCCGCCGTGCGACACGCCATCACGCTCGGGATCGATTACGTCGACACTTCACCGTCCTATCGAGGTGGCGCCAGCGAGCGGCGCGTGGGCCTGGCCCTCGCCGGCGGTTGGCGTGACAAGGTCCGGCTCGCCACCAAGGCCGGCACGCATCCCGCCCGAAGCGGCGACTATTCCGAGGCCGCCGTCTCCTGGACAGTGGAGCAAAGCCTGCGTGTCCTCGACGTCCGGATGATCGACGTCTTGTTAGTCCACGACCCCGACGATATGGCCCCCGTGATGGCACGCAACGGGGCTGTCGATGCGCTGGAACGCCTGAAGGCCCAGGGCGTCATTGGCGCCATCGGCATCGGCGTGCAGAACCATGCCCACCTTCGCCTGGCCCTGGACAGCGGGCGTTTTGACGTGATCCAGACCCCGTACGACTACAACCTCATGCGCACCAGCGCCGAGCCGCTACTGGCCTTGGCTGAGCTGCGCAATGTCGGTTGCATCAACGCTTCGCCGTTCCAGCAAGGCCTGCTAGCCGGCGCCGACCCTGACCTCGAGGTGGCGCGCCGCACCGAAACCGGCGGATCGACCATCCGCACGGCCGACCTCGAGCGGGCGCGCCTTCTCTGGCATTGGGCGCAGGAGCAGCGGGCTGACCTGCGGGCCCTGGCCGTACAATTCTGCATGCGTGAATCTCGCATAGCCACGACCCTCATTGGGCCGCGCACATCAGAGGAGGTCGAAGAAGACGTGCGCGCAGCCTCCGAGGACATCCCTGACGAGCAGTGGCAGGCGCTGATGGCGTTGCTCCCCACGCTGCCACCCGCTGCCGCGGGCGGCGAAGTCTCCATCGGCTCGCTGCCGCCCATCAGTTGACGGTGAATGGCGAGCGCCTGGCTCATGTCAGCCCATTGTCCTACGGCGGGATTCAGACGCCAATCGGTGCTGACATTCGATTGGTGATGGATCACGGCAACAGCAGCTCGCATAGGCGATCTCGCACGCCATTCCGGCGACCACTGACGGAAAGCAGCAGCCGCTCAGGCGTCTGAGGGTCTACAGCTCGTCCTCTGGCCATAATCTGTAGCTCGTGATCATACTGATTGGCTGTGTCGGCACGAGGGATTCTGAAGAAGCCGTTGCAATGCCCCGTATCGCTACGGTTTCTTCAGGAACAGAGCAGTAAGCCATGGAACACTGGCGCATCGATGGGAGGATGATCGTATGGGACTGCTCTTCGGCCTGATCGGGCATCTGTTTGGCCTGGTGTTCGGCTTGGTATTCCTGGCCATCACCCTCGTGGTGGTGACGCTGCTTGGGCTGGTCTTTATCTTGGCCCACGCGCTGTAACCGGACCTGATCGGCCAACGCCGCCACAACGGGTCGCCCTGCCTATCCTTGTGGAAAAGGTCAAGCGACCTGTTGGCGCCCAAGTGGGGCGGCGTCGGCCTGGTTAGACGTCCGCGACGCTGCCGTCGGCGGCCCAAGCGCCGCGCGGGATGCCGACAAGTCGGGCCGGGCTGGCGGCCACCGCGTCCTCGTCCAGATCGACGCCCAGGCCTGGACGATCCGGCACTTCCAGGTGGCCGTCGCGAACCGCCCAGGCCTCGCGCAGGACGCGGTCGCGATAGGGAGCGGAGCGCACGAACTCCAGGATCTGGAAGTTGGGGATAGCCATTGCCAGGTGGGCGGCCGCCGCCGTGGACACCGGCCCCTGCGGGCTGTGCGGAGCCACCTGGACGTAGTAGGCTTCGGCCAGTGCGGCGATCTTCTTGCACTCCGTCAGGCCGCCGGCGTGACATAAGTCCGGTTGGATGACATCGACCAGCCGCCGCTCCAGCAGGGGCACGAAGTCCCACTTGGTGTACAGGCGCTCGCCTGTGGCCAGGTCCATCTTCGGGCCGGCTGACCGCACGCGCGCCAAGCTCTCCAGGTCGTCCGGCTGCGTTGGCTCTTCCAGCCAGTAGAGGCGATAGGGCTGCAACGCCTCCATCAGACGCACGGCGGTAGAGGCGCGGCTACGGCCATGGTTGTCAATCATGATATCGACGTTAGAGCCGACCGTCTCCCGCAGTCGGGCTACGCGCTCGGCGAAGGCGCTGATCTGCTCCTGCTCCGGCAGCGCCGCGTCGCCGGCCCAGGCCCCCGTCTTGAACGCCGAGAAGCCATCCGCCATGTCCCGCCGCGCGTCCTCCACCATCTCGTTCGGGTTGTAGATGCCCACGTGGGTGTACAGGCGGATGCGCTGGCGTGTCGGCCCGCCGAGCAGCCGGTATACCGGGACACCCCAGGCTTTGCCGCGCAAGTCCCATAGCGCCTGGTCCAGCGCCGCCAGCGCCGAGCTCAGCACCACGCCGCCCCGCCAGAAGCCGTGGCGGTAGAGCGCCTGCCAGTGCAGCTCGACCGCGAGAGGATCCTTGTCCACCAGCGACTTGCCGACCTCGTGGACAGCCTTCTGGACCGTTTCCTCCTTCCCTTCCAGCGTCGCCTCGCCCCAGCCGTAGAGCTCCGTGTCGGTGAGCACCTTGACGAACACCCAGTTGCGCGGCGCTCCCCAGGTGATGAAGGTTTGGACATCGCGAATATGCATGCTTGTGCTCCCTTCCGTCTCATTTCGTCTACCCTGTGCGCGCCTCTGCGTTACTGCGCCGCGTCAAGATCCGCTCCGCGCCTGAGTCTGCGGAGCCTGAGAAGGGTACTATAGAGGCCACCGCCTGATGAGACGCCCCGGCCTGGGCGGCGCGACGAGGAGCAAGCAGTGCGGACGCGATCTCCGGACACGCATCCTGACGCCGAGCGCGCGCAGGTCGAGCTGTTCCGGAGGGTTGGGCCGGCGAGGAGATTTGCCTTGGCGCGCTCGCTGAGCCTGGCCACGGCGCAGCTGGCGAAACGGGCTATTCGCCGGCGGAATCCGGAGGCTGCTTCGGCGGAGATCGAGGCGATCTTTGCAGCTAGCCATTACGGTCGCCCAGGGGGGCGAGACTTGTACGCCAGGAACCAGGGAGGCAATCGCGTGGCGCCCTTCGATATCCTGGCGGCGTTTGTTCCGGTGGCGGAGGCGTTTCACCAGATCGGCATCTCCTATTACGTCGCTGGGTCGGCTGCGAGCGTCATTCATGGCATCTCCCGAACAACGCTCGACGTCGATCTGGTGGCGAATCTTTCCTCGGCGCAAGTCCAACCGCTCGCCGACCAGCTGCAGGACGCCTATTATCTGGACATCGCGCACATTCGAGAGGCAATCCAGCGGCGGTCATCGTTCAACCTCGTGCATCTGGAGACGATGGTAAAAGTGGATGTCTTCGTTTCCAGGAACCGCCCCTATGATCGCGAGATCTTCCGAAGGGTCCGTCCTGAGTCGTTTGAGGAAGGCGACAGTGGCCGTCAGTTTCCCGTGTTGGCGCCGGAGGATGTCGTGCTGACTAAGTTGGAGTGGTACGAGCAGGGGCGCCACGTCTCGGACCGGCAGTGGACCGACGTGTTAGGGGTGCTGCGCGTGCAAAACGACGCACTTGATCTCGCCTACCTGCGGCACTGGGCAGGGGAGCTCGGCATCGGCGGATTGCTCGATCAAGCCCTGTCACGAGGCGGACTGGTTGGGTAGCCGCGGCGCGAAGCCGCCCGAGCTGACGCTGTTGGCGAGGCCGGCTGGTGCGGGGATGGTCCCCCCGGCCCCCCAATGCTGGGGGGAGGGTAGCCAGCGCAATGCCGTCCCCAGAACGGTTCCCACCCGCCGCGGAGGTAATACCCGAAGGGATGAGCGGTCTCCGACGAAGCCCTCCCCCCAGCATTGGGGGGCCGGGGGGACCATCCCCGCACCAGCCGGCCTCGCCACGGCTACGCTCACTCCGCCGCCATTGCCGCCGGGGCGCCTCTGGTGGTCTGGCGCAGCGGCCGTAGCAGCAGCGGTAGGAAAATGGCCGGGATCGTCAGGGTCGCGGCGATCCAGTAGACGTCCTGAAAGGCCAGCGCGGATGCTTGCTGCGCCACCTGCTGGGCCATTTGCGCCAGCGCGGCGAGGCGCGCCTGGCCCAGCGACTCGCCATGGCTCACGAGGGTGGCGGTCAACCGGTTATAGAGCACCAGGGTGGCGGGGTTGTGCAAGCTGAACTGACTGAACAGGTCGGACTGGTGGATCAGGCGTTGGGTTTGCAGCGTATTGGTTAGGAACGCGAGGGCGAGTGAGGCCACCACGTTGCGGGCCACGGTGATGAGCGTGCTGGCGCCGTTCAGCGCCGACCCCGTAATGCCCTGTAAGGCGACCGTATTCGTGTTTTGCGCCATCCAGGGCAACGTCACACCGCGCAAGATCAGCAGCGGCAGGACGCCGGCGAAGGGCGAGTACAGGGTCGACCAGCCGCCGATCTTGTAGGTGTTGATAACCGTGATGAGGGCCCCGAGGATAATGAGCGTGCGCGGGCCAACTCGGTTGTACAGGATGCCACCGGCAATTGTTCCGACCATCGCGGCGAGGCCGAGCGGGAGCAGGAGTAAACCCGCTCGGTAAGGGTCCAGCCCTCGCAGACTCTGCAGGTACTGCGGCAACAGGAAACTGGCGCCGAACAAGCCCACGGTACCGATCCAGATGATCAGATTTCCGGCCCAGTAGTTCCGGAGCTTGAAGAGGCGCAGGTCGAGCAGCGGACGCGCGGTGCGCAACTCGATTGGAATAGCCAGCGCCAGCAAGCACAAGGCGAGGAGGATCGGGCCGGAGACGGTCCGCAGGGAACTCCAGCCGTCATAGGCCAGATTGGACACCCCGTAGAGCAGCAGGGCGAGTCCGGAGCTGATGATGAGGAAGCCACGCAGGTCGAAGGGCAGGTCGCGCTGGATCGGCGACTCCCGGAGGAAACGAATGCTCATGAGCACGGCGACCACGCCGATGGGCACGTTGACGTAGAAGATCCAGCGCCAGTCGACGAACTCGACGAGGTACCCGCCTATGGTGGGGCCAATCGCCGGGGCGAAGAGGACGGGGATGCCGAACAGACCGTTGGCCAGGCCGCGCTGCTCCGGCGGGAAGGAGGCGAAGACGAGGGAGAACGTGAGCGGGAACAGCGCCGCGCCGCCCGCTCCCTGGAGGATGCGGAAGACGATTAGCACCGGCATATTCCATGCCAGGCCGCACAGGGCGGAGCCGACGGTGAAGGACGCCAGGGAGAGGATGTATATGCGCTTGATGCCGAAGCGGTTGGCGAGGAAGCCGGACGAGGAAACCACCACGCCTGCGGCCAGGGTGTAGCCCGTAGCGACGTAGGTGGCCTGGTGCAGGTCGGCGCCGAAGACGGCCTGGACCTTGGGGATGGCGGTGTTGACGATGGTGCTGTCCAGGATGCTCATGAAGGCGCCGAAGATGCCGGTGACCAGGATCAGCCACCTGTTGGTACCCCCGGCGGCAATGGGACGGTTGCGCATCGTCGTATCCTGCTACTGCACGTGGATCTGGACTTCGACCGAACTGCCCAGGACCAGCGGCAAGCGGCCATAGTCGACGGCAATCTTGACCGGCACGAGCTGGGTCACCTTGGTGAAGTTGCCGGAGGTATTGCCCTGCGGCAATGGCGAAAAGCTGGCGGCGCTGGCGCGATTGACCGCCAGCACGCGACCCGGCACCGTGGCGCCCAGCGAATCGGCGTGGACGTCGACCGCCTGACCGACCTTGACGCGTCCAACCGTGTTCTCATTGATCTGCGCCTGCACCCACAGTCGCGACGGGTCGACGACCGTGATAATCGTTTGCCCGGCCGCGATAGTGTCGCCGGGATTGCCCAGGCGCTGCACGACCACGCCGTCGATCGGCGACGTGACCGGCGCTTGCACGTCTTGCGTGCCGCGGAACCCCAGGCGCGGCGTGCCGCTGTCGGTGACGCTGAGCGTGCTGGGCAGGGTGAGGTTGGCGACGATATCTCCCTGATGCACGGTGCTGCCCACGTCGACCGCGACGCTGCTGAGTTGGCCGGTGTTGACCGTGCCTACCTGCACCATATCGCCCGACACCATGGCGTTATCGGTCGACACGTACAGCGTCTGATTTCGCCAGTAGTTGAAGCCGATGATGGCGGCGATAATGATCACCACCACCAGCGCCGGGATGAGCACACGCCGCGGCAGCCGGCGTCGCGCCGTGCCGACTGGGCTCGCCGCTGGGCGACCAGATACGCCAGTCCCCGGCTGGCCGACGCCATTCGTCGTGGCCGGTGGCGCTGCCACCGGCTCCCGCCCAAGGGCCGCCCGCTCGCGCCCCTCGGACCGCTCGTCAACCGCCATTGCTGTCCTCCTGCTTTAGTTAGTTGGATCTCATACGGTCCAGAAAGGAAACGATGCTGCTGACGGCGACGCGGTCGCCGTCGTTCAAATCCTGCTGGCCCTGGACGATGACGTTGGCGCCTACGGCCAGTCCGTTGGTGATTTCGGTGAGCTGATCACTGGCGAGACCGACGGTGACTGGTACCTGCTTCGCGACGTTGTTCTGGACAACGAACACGTACGGCTTGGCAGCTCGTTGCACGACCGCGGCTTTGGGTACCGCCGTCACGTCGCGGTGCTCGGCGACGGTGATCTGTACCTGGACGGAGGTGCCGGCCAGCAACTGGCTACTCTGTTGATCGGGATTGACGTCCACCGTGAAGGTCTTGCGCTGGGGATCGCCGCTGGGGGCGATCGTGCCAACTTTGGCGGGGATTGCCTGACCCGTGCCGCTCGTCGGCGTCACACTGGCGATCAGCCCCGGCTTCAGGGCGCCGACCTGAGTTCCGTCGACAGGAATCTGTACCTTGACGCCGCTAGAGGACAGCGTCACGATAGAGGTGGCAGGCGATGCGGTAGCCCCGACGTCGAGGCTCTTCTGGGTGATCACACCGTCTACCGGAGCCGTGACCGTGGCATCTTTGATCGACTGTTTGATGGCATCGACCGCGGCCTGGGCCTGGGCGGCGCCCGCCTGCGCTGCCTGCAAATCCTGGGACGTGTAGGGTTGCTTGGCGAGCGCGAGCTGCTGTTGGGCCGCGGCCACCGCGTTGCGCGCTTGCTGGATATCCTGGTCGGTGAATGGCTTGAGCAGCAGGTTGAGCTGCTGCTCCGCTTGCGTCACGCCCGCTCCTGCCTGCTGGACATCCTGGGGCGAGCCGGGTTGCTGGGCGAGCGCCAACTGCTGCTGGGCAATCGCGACCGCGTTCTGCGCCTGCTGGACGTCCTGCGAGGAGGCCGGACGTTGCACCAGCGCCAGTTGCTGCTGGGCGATGGCCACCGCGTTCTGCGCCTGCTGGACATCCTGGGGGGAAGGATGCTGGATCAGGTCGAGCTGCTGCTGCGCGCTCTGCACGGCGTCCTGGACTTGCTGCAAGTCCTGAGCGGTGAAGGGGTGCTGGGTCTGATTGAGCGCCGCCTGGGCCTGGTCGACAGCAGCCTGAGCTCGTTGGAGATCGGTGGCCTTGGCCGGCGCCTGAGCTTTGGCGAGGCTGGCCACGGCGCCGTCGACGCCCGACTGGGCGGCATTGACCTGGGCGTTCGCGGCGTCGCACAGGGGCTGGCTGCCGAAGGCGCCCGGACCGATCACCTTGCCGATGTTGTTGCACGCGCCGTCCCGATTAAGCTGGGCGGCGAGCAGCGCGTTCTTGGCCTGATCGACGGCGATGCGCAGAGGCTGGATATCCGTGTCGCTCGGACCGTTCTTGAGCGCCTGAAGCGCCGCTTGCGCCTGGCTGAGGCCGGCCTGGGCTTGCTGCACAATCTCCGGTCGCGGCCCCGCCTGGATCGTGCCCAGCTTCTGCTTGGCCTGATCGACGCCGAGCTGCGCCTGGGCGATCGTCTGGGCGCGCGGGTGGGTGAGCGCATCGAGCTTTTGTTGGGCCTGATTGACTTGCAACAGCGCCTGGGCGACGTTTTCCGGACGCGGATGGAGCAGCGCGTCGAGCCGCTGTTGGGCCTGGCCGACCTGAAGCTGCGCTTGAGCCACCGTTTCTGATCGGGGATGCTGCAGCGCGTCCAGTCTGGCCTTGGCCGCGTCGACCGCCGCCTGGGCTTGGGCCGTCTGCTCCGGTCGCGTGCCGTTCAGCATGTTCTGCAGCTTCTGCTGGGCGTTATCGACGGCGAGCTGCGCCTGGCGCACATTCTCGTCGCGAGGTCCAGCCTGAATGGTGGACACCTTCGATTGCGCCGCTTGGAGCGCAGCCTGAGCTTGTTCCAAGCTGATGTCCAGCGACGTGTGGTCGAGCTGAGCGATGAGGTCGCCTTGTTTCACGATGCTGCCGACCCCCACCGGGATCGACACAAGGGCGCCGGGCTGCTTAGGCAGAATGTTGACCGCCGATGTCGCTTTCACGTCGCCGCTGTACGTCAACGTCTGCACGATGTTGGCCTTTTCGGCCGTGACGACCTGGACGGTAAATGGCGCCGCCGGCTGGCTCGACCCGCCCAGCGAGGCGATTCCGCCAGCGCAGGCTGAGCTGATCATAGCTGCCAGCATCAACGATCCAAGGACGCGTGCGCGCATAGCTCCACCTTCCCGTGGATTCGAATCGTGGAGCACCGCCGCAGTCATGGCGTCCAGCTTCCGGTGATGCTCCCGCCACTCGAGGCGACTCCCGGCCATTTCCTGGCCGAGTCCGGTAGCCCTCGCACTGCTTGTTCACCTGCGACCGCCGCCGCTGCCCCGTGAAGCGCCGCGGAGCCCGTCAGCAAGGCCTTCAGGCCGTCGTCGTCGATCCTGGTGAGCAGGCGGCGCATAAACTCCTCTCGCCCCTGGTGCAAGCGATTAATGAGCTCGTGGCCGCGCGCGGACAGGCGTACTAGGGCACGCCGGCGGTCCTCCGGGTCTTCGTCTCGGAGGGCCAGGCGTTCCTGGACCAGCCGGTCGACCAGGTGACTGGCTGTGGAGAGTCCGACCCCGAGACGCTCGCCGATGGCGGTCACTGTTGCCGGCTCGACCTGCGCGAGCACGAAGAGAACTTTGACCTGCGCCATCGACAGATCGAGCTCTACCCACTCCGCGGCGGCCATGCACACCATCTGGAAGGCCATCTGGCGGACACGGCCCAGCACCAGGTCAATGAGCTCGTCCCGCGCCGTCACAGCGGCCGTCCTTCCCTGCCCATTACTCGCAGTATACCGAATAGTTGGAAGCTGTCAAACTATACGATCTGGGCGCATAGTTGGCGTGCATCGTAGGAAGAGCCGGCGTGTTGGCGCGCTTTCTAAGACAATGCTAACGTGCGACCGTCGGCAGGCGCTTGCGAAAATACTTCGATAGCCGTATAGTTCTCCAAGCGTATAGTTCGTTAGGGGAATCAGATGCACACCACCGTTGAGGCGCCGCCGGGCACGGAGCTCGAGTCGCTCTTCCTGAGGACCATCAAGCGCTCCTGGTCGGCGATCTTCTCGTCGGCGTTATGGCGGAGCTTGCCAGGTCACCTCACATCTCAGCAGCTTTTCGTCCTGTCGCGCCTGAAGTACGGCTCGGCTCAGCCGAGCGAGCTGGCACGGGAGCAGCACGTCGGCATGTCCGCGGTAACGGGAGTGATCGATGGCCTGGTCGCGCGCGGCCTGGTCGAGCGACGACACGACGAGCAGGACCGGCGGGCGGTACGGCTGGATGTCACCGCGGAGGGTCGAGCGCTGCTGGAGGAGGCCCAGGTCGCCGTCTTGGATTCGACTCGTGAATTGCTCGCGCCGCTCAGCTCCGAAGCGCGCGAGCGCTTGTTGATCGCCATGCGCGACCTGTCGGAGGCGATAGATTCGGCCCGCGACGGCGCGGCGCCTGCTGTGGAAAGGACGCAACGTTAGGATGCGGATCGAGCAAGCATGGCAGGCCCTTGCTGGAGCCGGCCTGAGAATCTTGCCGTCGGGGCGACGGTCACGAATGAGGAATAACGACGGAGGACCATCATGGCCAGCAGCATGCCGGTAGCGCAATCGTTTAGTGAGCTGCCGGCGCGGGCGCGGCGGTTTGTTCTGGCCGGCTTGCTGCTCGGCCTGCTTCTGGGGGCGTTGGATCAGACCATCGTCGGCACAGCCATGCCGCGGATCATCGCCACGTTGGGCGGACTGGACCGCTACGCCTGGGTGACCACCGCCTATCTGCTAACCAGCACCATCAGCGTGCCGATCGTCGGCAAGCTGGGCGACATGTTCGGCCGCAAGTGGTTCTATGTCGCCGGCATCGCCGTCTTCCTCTTGGGATCTGTCCTGGCGGGAGCCTCTGGCGAGTGGGGCGGCGACGGTATGACGCAACTGGTGCTCTTCCGCGGCCTGCAAGGGCTGGGCGCCGGCATCATGCAGGCCAACTCCTTCGCCATCGTCGGCGATCTCTTTCCGCCAGCACAACGCGGCAAGCTGCAAGGGCTGTTCGGCGCCGTCTTCGGCGTCGCCAGCGTCCTGGGGCCGACGGTCGGCGGCTACATCACCGACAATCTGGACTGGCGTTGGGTCTTCTACATCAACCTGCCAGTCGGCGCCGTCGCCTTGGCCGTGCTGATCCTGACCATGCCGGTGATTCGGGCGCGGCGCGCCAACCCGCGCATCGATTATCTCGGGGCCGCGGCGATCACCGCGACACTGGTCCCGTTGCTGCTCGGCTTTACCTGGGCAGGACAAGACTACGCCTGGTCCAGCCCGCAGGTGATCACGGCGCTCACCGTCGCCGCCATCATGGCCGTCGCCTTCGTGGTGATCGAGTGGCGGGCCGCGGAGCCGATTTTGCCGCTGGACCTCTTCAAGAACAAGATCTTCACGGTCTCGACCATTGTGGTCTTCGGTACCGGCTTCGGCATGTTCGGCACCATCCTGTACATCCCGCTGTTCATTCAAGGCGTGATCGGTACGACCGCCACGCAGAGCGGCCAGATCCTGACCCCGATGATGCTCGGGCTCATCGTCTCCAGCATTGTCGGCGGCCAGATCATTTCGCGCACCGGTCGTTACCGCCTACCGGCCATCGCCGGCCTGATCCTGATGACCTTCGGCATCTTCCTGTTGTCGCGTCAGGATGTCTCGACCACCAGTTTGCTGGCGGTCCGCAACATGGTCGTGGTGGGCCTGGGGCTCGGCGTGACGATGCCCGTCTTCACCATCGCCGTGCAGAACTCCACGCCCTTCAACCGCCTGGGCGTCGTGACGTCGTCGGTTCAGTTCTTCCGCAGCATCGGCGGCACGGTTGGCACGGCAATCATGGGTTCGTTCCTCAACGCTCAGCTCTCGACCTCGCTGGCCAAGAACGTCTCGCCCCAGCTCCAGCAACTTTTGGCGCAAGGCCCGACCCACGGGAAGATCAGCGCCCAGGCGCTCATCAGCCCGGCCGCGACCCAGGCGATGCAAGCGGCCTTTGCCAAGGCGCCCGGCGGACAAGCGTTGTTCCAGCAATTTGTCCAGGCCCTGAAGGTGTCGCTGGCCGGCTCCATCCAGCACGTCTTCACGGTGGGCCTGATCGTGGTGGCCGTCGCCGCTGTGGTCTGCTTCTTCCTACCCGAGATCCCGCTTCGCAAGACCAACCGGCCGGGGATGCTGTCAGAGCAGCCGGCGGCGCGGCTGAACTCGCCTGACGAGGCGCTGGAACCGGCCTACGTTAGCTAGGGAGCCGGCGCGGCGGGCCGCAGGCCCGCCAGCGGCCCGCCGCACTCGGGTGTGCCACGGAGCGCGGGCGTCCCGCCCGCCCGGTCAGAGCCAACGGCGGGCATGCCGGCAAGATGGCGACCGAGCGACATACGGACGAGGCCGGGCGGGCGGGACGCCCGCGCTCCGTGGCACCGCGTCAGGTCGGTGCAATGCTTGGTGGCTCGCCCACCGCACTCGTCCGCACCCCCGCACACATTCGGCTTGACATACTTTCTGAATGGAAGCATAATCTAGGCGGCTCAAGAGAGTCACGGAGAGCCCCTACCGGCCGGGGGTAGCGGAGCGGCGCGACGAAGTATTGGCAACGGTCCGCGCCCACCTGGCGTGGGCCCTGTATGGTGACGAAGGTACATCTTGATGTACCATACTGCTCGCTTGCCCCTCCCTAAGGATCCAAACCTGTCGACGTAGGTCGCGCACTGCCGCGAAGACGCGACTCGCGACATGATTCGAAACGGCGGGTTTCGGATGGGACGTGTGAGGGACTCGGCGCCATGGACGTATCATTACCACATCAATCGATCTTTGGCCTGCCGCGCTATCCGAACGTTTGGTTCTACGTGGCCAAAGACATTGTCCCAAGCTATGAGCGCGCCACCCAGTTCATCATCGAGAGCATGGCGAGCTATCTTGGGGTACGGGCGGATGCCGGGCACGCGCACGACGTGTTACGTTGTGACGCGCGCGCCACGATCCGCCATTTGCAGCCCTACCGTGGTTACAGCAATCACCGGCATAACCACTCGCACGCGCTGGACATTCGCTACTACTACCGAGTCTTGCGGGCCAATGAGATCGAGCAAGCCACGCTCGATCTCGCCGGCAAAGACCGCGCCTTCTACCGCATCGCGGCGCAGGTGCGTTATGAAGCCAGCACGGCCCACAATCCGCCGGACGACTGTCCTGTCTGTGGCCGTTCCGGCGACTACGCCGATGTCGATGGCGATGTCAACCGGCTCGTGCGAGACCCTCTAGGGCTGGAGCTGTGTTTGAATGGCACCGTCCGCGGCCGTCCGGTTTCGCACCCGGCGGGGTCTCCCGTGCGCGGCGTGCGGGCCATGGCCTCCGACTACGACCTCTACTTCGGCGTCTTCGACGCCAATTGTCCGGAAACCGGCACGCCACGGGTTGGTTGTGTCGCCGTCTTGCAGCGTAGTGGGGTCAACGGCGCGTCGTCGTGATCGGGGCATCGCCGCTGCGCCTTCGAGCGGTCACGGCACGCCGCGGAACAGTTCGAGTTGGCGTATTGTCTCCTTGAAGCCTCGTGCCAGATAGGCGGAGACGAGGCCGCCCGGCTGCGGCTCGTTGAGCAGCGTGATGTGGCGCGATGGGGCGTTTGGACCGGCGCCGCCGATGCGCGGCAGCAGGGCGTCGACGACGTGCTCGCGCAGATTCGAGCGGGCTGCCAGGTGGTGAAGGGCCACCGCGCTATCCCGGCGGCTGTACAGCGCGAAGCCGACGACTCGCCCACCAGAGAGGGCGAGCAAGGCCAGGCCGCTGCCGGTGACGAGCGAGGCGGCTTCCCGTTGCCAACAGGGCGGCGTCTGTTCTAACGCCCGTGCATTTTCCACAGCCTCATCGACCGTGGCTTGCTCCACCATCAGCGTGGGCACGGGGGGCGCCGGCTCGTGCCGGGGATCACGCTCCAGGCAGACGAGGTCCCGCGCCACGGTGAATCCGCCCTTGGCGTAGATATGCCGTGCCGCCGCGTTGGTAGTCAGAACTTCCAATCTGACGTCCAATGCTCCGGCCGCACGCGCTTGCTCGAGTATGCGACCGAGCAGCCGGCGGGCCAACCCGCGCCCGCGATGGGCCGGGACGATGCCAAAGGCGCTGATCCAAGCGCGCGTATTGCGCAAGCCGAGGAAGCTAATGCCGATGAGCTCGCCGTTGGGGGCACGAATGACGAGCGAATGCGCCAGGTCGAGGCTGTGGACGCGTACCAAGCGGGAGAGGCGCCCCGCCGACTCATACACGGGCTGAGGGTAGCCGCGGAACGCCTCAGTGACGACGGTCGCGAGCTGCGCCAGACTGTAGCCCGCAGCGACGTCAAACTCGTACTGGCTCCCCATACGCCGTTCGCGCCTCTCTGCCGTGACGGAGAAACACGATACGACCAGACCTCCGGGACGTCAACGCGCTGCGACCTCGCCGCTGAGGAACCGATCCGAGGCTAATGGTGACCTCGGCGAGAACTGTGTCTGGCCAGTCGTGAGGGCCGAGTCCAGGTACGGGCGGCAAAGGCGGCAGCGCACCCCGCAGCCGGTGGCAGTCTCGATCTCGTCCACCGACGTCCAGCCCGACCGACGGGCTTCCGCCAGCACGGTCGCGAAACTCGTCTTGGCACAGATGCAGTGCGTTACCAATGTCGCCAATCCTTCGTCGAAGCTGCCGCGTTGCCAGTGAGCGTGAACTATACGGCATCGCTACCGCCGCCCGTGCCTGCCCGGCAACCTCTCCCCACCCTCCCCAGTCCCCACCGATAGGGTAGGAAGGGAGGGGAGCTTCGCCGGGGATGACCGTTATGCCTCACTGCATCTCTGGCTGGTGTTGCCAGGAAGGGCGACCAAGTTCACCGTGCAAGCTCCCCTCCCTTCGTAGGGGAGGGGCCGGGGGAGAGGTTGCCGGCGGCCGGGGGCTGCCCGGCGCCAAGGCCGATGACGACCGTGTCGCCTGGGTTCAGGCCGGAGACCACCTCGGTGGCGCGTCCGTCGTTGAGACCGACCGCGATGACCTTCAGCACGGCCTTGCCATTCTCCATCACCAGTACCGGTGCCTGTTGCCCGCCGCCGGTCGCGCCGGCATTGGCGACCGGCACCGGAGTCCCAGACGCAGCCTGCCGGGCCATCTGCGAGCGCGCGAACGATATCGCAACGCTGGGCGCCTTGAGCACGTTGTCGCGGCTGGCGGTGACGATATTGACGTTCGCCGTCATGCCGGGCAGTAGCTTGGCCTGCGTCGGGTCGATCGTGCTGGTCACGTTGTAATTCACCACATTCTGCTGCGTTATGCCCAGCGGCTGGATGATCGTCACCTTCCCGGTAAAGCGCTGGCCTGGGAAGGCGTCGATCGTGAAAGCGACGGGATTGCCCAGGCTGATCTTGGCCATGTCCGACTCGTTCACCTGGGCTGTCACCTGCAGCGCGTTCAAGTCATTGAGCAGGATGAAGCCGCTGGCGGCGCCGCTGCCGGACACGGCCCCACCGCTGACGTACTGCCCGACGTTGCCATTGACCTGCGCTACGGTCGCGTCAACCGGCGCCGTGAGCGTTGCTGTTGCGAGATTGGATTGGGCTGTTTGTACCGCGACCTGCGCATTCTGTACCTGGGCCGAGGCGGCGTTCAGATCGGCCTGCGTCGGCGGCGCCTGGAGCTGCGCCAGAGCATCCTGGGCCATCTTGATCGCCTGGGTGTCCTGATCGACCGTGGCCTGCGCCGTTTGCAAGGCGCTGGCCCCCTTGGTCGTCTGCCCATCGAGCGCCGCTTGGTCGCTCTTGACTGCAGCGCCGGCCGCGTCGAGAGCCTGCTGCGCCAACTGCACCAGTCCGGCGTTCTTCGCCTGATCGGATGCCACCGTCGCCCGCGCGGTCTGGAGCGCTGCGCTTGCCTGATCGACGGACGTCCGCGCGGTGACCAGGCTGCCCTGCGACTTCGTGGTGTCGTTCGCCAGCGCGGTTTGCGCGGTCTTGGACGCGGCGGCGGCCTGGTCGACGGCGGTCTGCGCGGCCAGTAAGCCGGCCTGCTGCTTCGCTTTGTCGGTGTTGGCGGCGTCCTGGGCTGCTTTCAGCCCGTTCTGCGCGCTGTTTACTGCCTGCTGCGCCGTCGCCGCGGTCTGTTGCGCCTGGGCCTGGGTCTGCTGAATCTGCGCCTGCAGCGCCGCGATGGCGGTCTGCTTGCTGTTGACCGTCGCGTTCGCCGCGTTACAGCCTGCCTGCGAGTTGTTGCGGTTATCCAGATTGCAGGCGGCGTCGCGTGACACCTGGGCGGCGTAGAGGTCGTTCCTGGCCTGCTCCAACTGCTGCTGTTGCACCGGTGAGCCGCTGGCAATGGTGGCCTGCGTATTTTGCAGGTTCTGTTGCGCATTGGCTACCGCTTGCTGTGCCGTGGCCAGGGATGTGCTCTCGGATTGGAGCGCCAGTGCTGCTTGTTGCTGAACCGACGCTTGATTCTTCTGGGCGTTGGCTAGTGCTTGCTGAGCGTTCTGCACGGAGACCTGATCGGATTGCGTGCCGGCGGCAATCTGAGCCTGCACCGAGCCGAGGTTCTTCTGAGCATTGGCCTGCGCCTGCTGAGCGTTCGCCACGGTAACGACGTCAGCTGCCGCACCCTTGCTCACCTGCTGCTGCACGTTGCCAAGGTTCGCTTGCGCATCTGCTAGCGCCTGTTGGGCATTGGCGAGGGTCACCTGCGCTTGCTGAATATCCTTGGCGTTTTGCTGCGCGACCAAGTCCGCGTTCTTTTTGGCGTTGGCAAGTGCGGATTGCGCGGCGGCGATGGACTGCTGGCCGATGGCGATCTGCTCCTGAGTCGGGCCGATTTGGACCTTCTGCAGCGCGGCCTGTTGCTGGGCGAGCGTTGCCTGGGCTTGATTCAACGCGTTCTGCAGGTCGGTGCTGTCTTGTTTGGCGAGCACTTGTCCCGCTTTCACCTTGTCGCCAGGGTGAACCAGGATCTGATCGAGCTTGCCACTCTGCTTGAAGGTAAGTGGGATTGATGTCGCGGTGCTCACGGGACCGGTGGCGGCGATGGCGACCGTCACGTTGCCGCGCGCGATCCTGGCAGTCTGATACGTGGGCGCGACCTCCGTCGCGGTGCGAGATCGGAACGCCAGTACGGCGCCGCCGATGATGAGGACCGCGATCAGGAACAGGCCCACCAATCGCATCGGGAGCGAGCGGAACGGGCGTGTTATCGTTTGTTGACCAAGCATGGGCAGATCCTTTACACCATCGCCACCGGATCGACGGCAACAAGCGGGCCGGGGCAGTGCGGCGTCGTGCCACCATCATACTCCGTTCCGTTCGATATGGGCTGGCGGTCTGTCAAGTATGTGTGAAGTTACGCGGGACAACTTGACCACGACACTTCGGGGCGGTACCCTATTGCATCCCGTTGGGGATTGCCTTGGTTGGTTTCATCCTAGGTGGGTAGCGATCTCGGTAGGCTCGAATACCGGAGATCTGCGACGACAATCGCTTCGGGGCATTTCGCCCCGAAGCGATTTGACCCCGGCGAGATACCGTTCAGCCACCAGGGCGCGTCGCTCCGAGCCTTCGCTGCACGGTTGCAACGGCCTGGTCTGCCCAGGCGCGTATCTCTGCCGACACCCCAAGCTCGGCCAGCTCCTCGAGGCGGTACCATCCGATCCGGTTGACTTCTCGTGGGCTCGCCGTGAGCGCCGTGCTCCCGGTGGGAACCGCAAAGTAGATGAGATCGATGTGTTCGTGTCCGGGCGCAATCCGCTCGAGCTGAATCCCCTCCGGCCGGGCTAACCGCGCCGGACCGGGCTGCCCATCTGCCCGTTCCGGCAACAGGCGCACGCTGATCCCCGCCTCCTCGTACACCTCACGCCGCGCCGCGGTGTCGGGCAGCTCGTCCGGCTCGATGTGCCCGCCCGGAGGCAGCCAGCGTTGCAGCTTGCGGTGGTGCAGCAAGAGCACCAGGCGGTCTCGGACGACGAACGTCGCCACGGTAAAGTGGCGCGTGGGTCCCGTTGACCCGTTCGCCTCGCTAGGGGGCAGTCGATGCTCCATGGCTGCGTAGCCTACCTGTCTCCAAGGCGACGACCCGCACTCGCCGCCAACGCAGCGTAGCGGATGGTCCGCTGCCCTGGGATGTGGCTGGCCCAAAAGTGTGTATGATGGCGCACGAGGAGCGCAGGACCACAAGAAACGGACGGCAATGGCTGAGCAGCTACGCATTGGCGTGATCGGGGCCGGCGGCATGGGTACCAGTCACGCGCGAGGAATCCAGACCTGGAGTCGGGCGCGGGTCACCGCGGTGTCGGATACCGATGAGGAGCGCGGTCGGAAGCTGGCTACGGAGATCGACGTGCCGTGGGTCGGCGGCTACGAAGCACTGTTGAGCGGCGACTTGGTCGACGCGGTGACCATTGCCAGCCCACCTTTCATGCACAAGGAGATGGCCGTCGCCGCGGCGCGTGCCGGCAAGCACGTGTTCTGTGAGAAGCCGTTCGCCGTCCACGTGGCGGACTGCGAGGCGATCATCGCCGCGGCGTCGGAGGCGAAGGTCACCCTCATGGTGGGGCAGGTGCTGCGCTTTCTGTCGCCCTTCATCAAGGTGCGCGAGCTGGTCGACAACGGTTCGATCGGTCAGGTGATCTCCGCGCAGGTCACGCGCGTGGCCGGCGGCTCCGGGGGGGTGTGGTCGGCGCACTGGCGCTCCCGCCTGGAGTCGTCGGGTGGCTTGCTCCTGGAGATCAACGCCCACGAGATCGACTTGCTGCGCTGTCTGGGCGGTGACGTCGCCAGCGTCTATGCGGAGGCCGGCAACTACATGCATCCGGCCGCCGACTATCCCGACCTCGCCTTTGTGTCGTTGCGTTTCCGCGGTGGCGCGGTTGGCTGCCTCTATACCAGCAGCGCCAGCGCGCTGTCGTCGACCAGCGGCGCGGTGCAAGGGACCGAAGGGGCCATCCGCTACAACGGTTGGGGCAACCGTGGCACGCTCGAGTGGAAGCGTTTCGACCAGAAAGAAGCGACCGTGATCAAGCTGGAGGAGGTGCAGGTTCCGCCCGGCGTGGCGTATGAGCTGGACAAGTTCGCTGAAGCGGCGCTGACAGGGACGACGCCGGTCGTCACTGGCCTCGACGGCCTGAAGGTGGTGGAGATTGCCTGGGCTGCCTATGAGTCCGCGAAGACTCGGCAGGTGGTCACGCTTCCGGAGCGGTAGGGAGGAGACTGATCTAATGCGCTTGGGACTTATCGGCTGCGGTGGCATTGCGCGCAACGCGCACCTGACGGCGCTGGAAAAGCTGCGGACGGTCGACCGCGATCGCGACGTCGAGCTGGCAGCGTGCGCGGATAGCGCGCTGCCCAATGCCGAGATTGCCGCCGATTGGGCCGCCGAACACTTCGGCCAGCGGCCCCAGGTATTCGGCGATTACAAGCAGATGTTGACGGCGGCGAAATTGGATGCTGTCGACATCTGTCTGCCCCACGGTCTTCACCACGTTGCGGGGATCGACGCGTTCGAGGCCGGCTGCCATGTGGTGCTGGAGAAGCCGTTTACCGTGACCGTCAAGACCGGGCGTGCCCTGATAGCCGCCCAGCAGCGCGCCCGCAAGGTGCTGGCGACTGCCGTCCCGATGCGGCGTATGCCGGGGCAGCGGGCGGCGCACTGGGCCATCAATACGGCGCGGTTGATCGGCGATCCTCGTGCCTTCTTCTGCCACGATGTGCGCCAGCGGCAACCCGTGCAGCGCCCCGCCGCATCCGCGACTCCAGCGCCGGAGCGCCGCCCCGTGCGCGAGAACTGGCGCGCCGACCGGTTGATGTCCGGCGGCGCCATGGTCGTCGATAGCGGCTTCCATTTCATGGACACCATCCGCGTGTTGTTCGGCGAAATCGATCAGGTGTACGCCGAGCTTCGCGGCTTCCGGCCCGATGGCGTCAACACGGTGCAGGAAGGTCGGGAGAACACCGCCTTGGTGACGTTCTCCTTCGCCAGCGGTGTCGTGGGGAGCTGGACATGGTCCGCCGGATTATCCGGAGACGGCAACAGCAGCCTCATTCTGTATGGCAGCAACGGCTCGCTCAGCGACACGGGGACGCAGAGCATGTATGCGGTCTACCACCTTTTCATGGATGGCGGCGAGCTCCGCACGACCGACGGTCAGGTCACCACACTGGAGGAGCTCAACGAGCAATACCTGGCGTCGCTCTCTGTCGAGGAGCGCGAGCGCGTCTTCCCCGGTGGGGTCACGGACGCGTTTGCCATCGAGCTGCACGACTTTTTCGAGGCCGTTCGCACCGGCGGCCGCCCCGAGGTCGATGGGGAGGAAGGCCTCAAGACGCTGGCCGTGCCGTTGGCCGTCTATGAGTCGGGCTATACCGGCCACGCCGTCAAAGTCGCCGATGTGCTGGCAGGCCGGGCTGGCACGTACCAGCGGGAGATCGACGCCCACTGGCCAGTGTAGGCGCGGCTGGCGCCAGAACCAGACCATGAATGGTCCGGCTCACAGGACGAAGCCCATTTGGGGCTGCCCGGACGGAAGGTTGGTTCGGGAATATGGCGACGAGGCCGCCGACTGAAGAGCCCCCTTGTGGGGCTTCGTCCTGTGAGCCGGACGCTTTAGCGTCCGGTTAGCTCGCCACGTGCTATACTGCCTGTTGAACTGAATATTTCGATTGGCCTTCGGGGCAGGGTGAGGCAGCCTGGCTGCCAATTCCCGATCGGCGGTAGAGCCCGCGAGCGGCGACTGATGAGGTCGTTGCAGGATCCGGTGAGACTCCGGAGCCGACGGTACAGTCCGGATGGGAGAAGGCGCACCGGTTGGCGCGCGTGCCCGAAGGGTGGATGCACCTTTCGGGCACGAATGTTTTGGCGAGCCGGTGGTTTCCGGAGCAGCTCTGATCGAGCTGTCCGCGCGTTGCATCCCTTTCCCCTGCCCTCTGGGCGTATGCAGGTGAGGGATGACGGCTTCGACGTTCATGACTCTGGCGCTGGCTGAGGCGGAGCTTGCGCGTGGCCGGACGGCGCCCAATCCGCCGGTTGGCGCCGTGCTGGTGCGCGATGGCCAGGTGATCGGACGCGGCCACACCCAGCCGCCCGGCGGACCGCACGCCGAGGTGATGGCGTTGCGTCAGGCCGGACCGCTCGCTGGTGGCAGCACACTCTACGTGACGCTGGAGCCGTGCTGCCACTACGGCCGCACTCCGCCTTGCACGAACGCCGTGATCGCCGCCGGCGTTGCCTCGGTCGTCGTCGCGGTTGAGGATCCGAATCCCCTGGTGGCCGGCAAGGGCCTGGCGCGGTTGCGGGCCTCGGGTGTCACGATCCGACTCCACGATGGCCTGGATGAGGCGTCACGCCTGCTCCGTCCGTTCTTCAAGCACGTCCGGACCGGCCTGCCCTACGTCACGGTCAAATGGGCCATGACGCTGGACGGGCGCATCAGCAGCCGTACGGGGGACGCGCGCTGGATCAGCGGACGAGAAGCGCTGCTGTGGGCCCACCGATTGCGCGACGCTGTCGACGCCGTGCTAGTTGGCGTCGGCACGGTCGTCGCGGACGACCCGCGGCTGACCGTTCGTCTCTCGCTGGAGGAGCTGGTGGTGAGAGATTCACGACCGCAGGGGCCGTTGCGCGTCGTTTTGGATAGCCACTGCCGCCTGCCCTTGCACGCTGCGCTGCTGTCCCCGGAACTGGCGGCGCACACCTTGCTCTTCGCCACCAAGCGGGCTACAACCGCCGCTTGCTCGGCGGTCGTCGCGACCGGCGCAGAAGTATGCATCGTCGCAGCGGACACGACCGGCAGGGTCGATGTGCGCGTCGCGCTCGAACAGTTGGGGCGGCGGGGGCTGCTCCACGTTCTGGTCGAAGGAGGCGCTGAGGTCCACGCCAGCGTGCTGGAGCATGGGCTGGCCGACGAGGTCGCGGTGGTGGTGGCGCCGAAGCTGATCGGTGGACGCGACGCGCCCGGCCCGGTTGGCGGTCGTGGCACGGAGCGCCTGACCGACGCGCTCACCCTGGAGCATGTACGGACGCTCCCACTAGGCGAGGATTATCTCATCGAAGGACGCTTGCCGCCGGATGGGCGGCTGGCGGCTCGGTCGCCGGTTTCCGGCGTTCTGCACAGGGGAGGTTGAGCGATGTTCACCGGGATAGTCGAAGAGGTTGGCCGTATCCGGGAAGCCGGAGCGGCGGCGCTGGAGGTCGCGGCGCAGCGTGCGCTCGAGGGGACCGCGCTCGGCGACAGTATTGCCGTCAATGGCGTTTGCCTGACCGTGGCGCGTCGTGGTGATGGCTGGTTCGCGGCCGACGTGATGCCGGAGACGCTCCGCCGGTCCAACCTTGGCATGCTGGGTCCCGGCGACAGTGTCAACCTGGAGCGCTCGCTGGCCCACGGGGGCCGGCTGGGTGGCCACGTGGTCCAGGGCCACGTCGACGCCACGGGAACCGTGGTCGATCTTACTCCAGAGCAAGAGGCGCTGCTCGTTACCATTGCCGCACCTCGTCACTTACTGCGCTATGTCGTGGAGAAGGGCTACATCGCCGTCGACGGAGCCAGTCTGACCGTCGTCGACTGCACCGAGGACGCTTTCCGTGTTTCGCTCGTCCGCTTCACGCTCGATCACACCATCTTTTCCCACTGGCGAGTGGGCGACACCGTCAATCTCGAGGTGGACATCCTGGCCAAGTACGCGGAACGGCTGTACGGGGGCGCCGGGGCGATGAGGCGAGGGGGCGATGAGGCGACTCGGCGTGAGGGCGAACCGAGGAGGCACGCGCAATCCGCGGGATGGACCAGCGATTCCGTTTTGCCTCCAGCCTCCACAATCTCACTCGCCTCATCGTCCCCTCGCCTCATCGCCCCGGCGCCCCTGCCCCTCGGC
>Ga0207416_1000406_pt1 | contig 76437 bp, 85 predicted proteins | sample PaiPotPPM11metaG_FD_184107 | JGI IMG/M metagenome (GOLD analysis project Ga0207416, IMG submission 184107) | Iron sulfur acid spring bacterial and archeal communities from Banff, Canada, to study Microbial Dark Matter (Phase II) - Paint Pots PPM... ... | reverse complement strand
GCAAACTGGCGGTGGTCAGCACGGGCGGCACGGTCCAAACGGTTATTGCCCAGCGTGACCCCGTTCCGGCGCAGAGCATCGTCCTGACGCTCGACAGTGAGCTCCAGCGAGCGGCGCAGAAGGCGCTGGGGACGCTCGTTGGCAGCGTCGTGGTCATGCGGGTGAACGACGGGGCGCTGCTGGCCCTGGCCAGCTCGCCCAGCTTCGACCTGAACCCCTTCATCATGGGTCTCACGCCAGACCAAGCGCAGGCGCTCTTCCAGAATCCCGCCCAGCCGCTCACCAATCGCCCCACGCTCGGCGTGTACCCGCCGGGCTCCACCTTCAAGACCGTCACCATGGCGGCAGGGCTGGGACGCGGCCTCTACACCCCGGGGTCCATGTTCTACTGCTCGGGCACCTGGACCGGGCTGGGCATCCCCTTGCACTGCTGGAAGACCACGGGCCACGGCCACATCGACCTCACCGAGGGCCTGGCGCAGTCCTGCGACGTCGTGTTCTACATCGTCGGGCACACGCTGGACGGCAACGGCCACGACGTGCTCCCCGACTTCGTCCGCGGCTTCGGCGTCGGCCGGACCACGGGCATCGTGGGCCTGGAAGAGGCAGCCGGCTTGCTGCCAACGCCGGCCTGGAAGCAGCAGACGCAGCACGAGCCGTGGTATCCCGGCGATCCGGTCAACATGGCCATCGGTCAGGGATTCCTCCTGGTCACGCCGGTCCAGATGGTGAGCTGGATCGCCGCCATCGCCAACGGTGGCACGCACTGGACGCCGCGCATCGTGGACCAGGTCGTCGCCGCCACCGGCGAGGTGACCCAGCCCGCGCCGCCAAAGTCGCGCGGCACATTGCCTGTCCAAGCCGAGTTGCTGGCCGCCGTCCGTGCCGCGATGCGCCAGACGATTGGCGAAACCAAGGACTGGCTGGGGACGGGCGCCTGGGCCTTCCGCGACTTCCCGATCCCCGTTGCAGGCAAGACGGGGACGGCCCAGAGTGGTCAGCGCAACCCACACGCCTGGTTCGCCAGCTTCGGTCCCTCCGACCAGCCGGAGATCGCCGTGGTGGCCATGATCGAGCACGCCGCCGGTGAGGGCGCCGACATCGCCGCCCCCATCGCCCGCGCCATGTACGAGACCTACTTCAAGACCCCCTGGGCAGCCCACGTGACCAAAGACCACCAGTTCTGCCTCACCGACGAGGCGCTCTGCACCGGCTGGCCGCGTGTGCCGCCGTCCACTCAGGGCATCACGTTCCAACCAAACTGAGCGCGGAGCCACATCGCGCACCACGCAGCGACGGCGGGCCGCTCGGCGCCGGCTCTGTAGTTGAGGTCACCGCGTAATTATCCCCGCGTGTAACCACGCGCGCATGCACGGTGACGGCGATGGGGGAGGATACTGTCGGCCGCGGCGTACCTGCTCCGGACGCGCCGGTTGAGCGGGTCCGGAGCGGGGGCGGCCGCGCCGCTGCGCCGTGCCGTCGCGCGCCGCCGAACGCCAGAGCACAGGGGACACGCCATGACCGACCGCTACGAGCGCCTGAACCGCCAGATCGACGCCCTGCCGGCGAACCGCGCTCCCATGCCCTACGTTGCTGAGGATGAGGACGAGCGTCTGGTGCTGGAGATGGCGGCACGGCTCCCCCTGCTGCGCCCGGGCGCGGCCTGGCCACGGCGGCGGTACGCCGCGGCGCTGTGCGCGCGCCTCGGGCGGATGCTGAACCCACGACCCGAGCCATCGCGGCGACAACTCTTGTGCAGCGGCGCCGGGGGGCTGGTCGCCGGGCTCGTCGCCGGCCTGGGCTGGTGGGACACGCAGCGCTGCCGCAAGTGACCGCGCGCCCGGGCGCGGGAAAGCAGGGCTTGGTCGCTGTGCTCCACCAGCAGGCGGGGAGCGTGCTCATCCCTGCCCGACGCTGGGGCGGAACGAGCGATCCCGCCAGCCGTCGCCCAGACTGACGGTCAGCCCGAGCGCATAGCCTAACGGAGCGACGACGAGCATGCCGAACAGGTGCGCGGCCCCCGGGAAGAGGATCATGAACAGGACGCAGATAAGGACCGCGCCGATGGTCGCGAGCGTCGCCTTGACCGGCAGCAACCCGATCTTGGGCTGCTTGAGCGCCCGAACGCCGGCCCTGGCGCCGCCGTGCCGTCGTGATTGGCCAGCCGGGCGTTTCGCGGTGGGTTCATAGGCCCTGCGCGTGTCAAGCGAGCGACACTGTTCCAGCACGCTGGGATAGAAGAACAGGCGATAGGCCGCGGCGTAGCCCACCAGGACCGGCAACATTACGAGAACGAGCGCCGGCAGCAGGCGTGCCGTGAGCTCGGGCGTCCCGACGAGGCGCAACAGGAGGGCCAGGACCAACGTGAGGCTCCAGACACTGGCTCCGATGCCGAGCTTCACGCGCAGGTCCGCATCCAGCCGCGCCTCGGACGGCCCGCGCCGACGCGACACCGGACCGGCGTGCCAGATGGTGCGCGCGACGAACGGGCGAGTGATGACGTGGGGCCGCAGAGCCAGGATGGCCCCGGCAATGGCCACCAGCATGCTGATGCCAACTAGCAGCCAGGCCGCACGCCCCAGCGTCCCGCCAGTTGGTTCCGTCAGGAACTGCCAGAGCTTCGTCCACCAGATCATCGCCTCACTCCTCCCGCGTCCCTGTGCGTCGACCGTTGGCGCGATGGGCTGCCGGTGGGTCGGGTCAACCGGATGATTGTATCCGCCGTCCGCGCCCGGCGCCTCTCGACCCCTGGCCTGCGCTGTCGCTCGCCGACGCGGACTGACCTGAGACGGCGGTACGCTGTAACGGAGGGGAGGCCGTACGCCATGCACGTGCCCTTCGGCCGTGGGGACCGTACCGCCGGTCGCGCGCCGGCCCGAACGATCCCGCGCCGTGCCGCCTTCAGCGGCGGCGCAGGTCAAAAGACAAGCTGGCCGCGCCCGCTCCTGGTGGCGCTCGCTCTGACTGCCTCGGTGCTCCTCCTCGACGCGCTCCTGCCCGGCGTATCGGGCGCTCGAGCGGGGCTCATCGGCCGGCTGGCGGCACTCATGTACGGTGTTTGTCCCCAGCGGCCCAGCCACTCCTATACCCTTGGCGGCGTCCAGTTGCCGCTGGAAGCCCGGCTGACCGGGATCTTTGGCGGAATCATCGTGGGCGTGGGGGAGCTCGCCACGATCGGCCGAAGTCGCCTCCTCCATTGGCCGCGCCCGCCGGTGATCCTGGCAACGCTGTTCGGCTTCGGCGTCATGGCGCTCGACGGCTTCAACGCCGTTTTTTATGACCTGGGCTGGCCCCACGCCTATGCCCCCGATCTCCGCCTGCGATTGGCAACGGGGATTCTGGCCGGCGTCGCGCTGGCTTTCGCGCTCGTGCCCGCGCTCGTTCAGGCGACACCACCGACATCTGCTGACGGGGCGGTCCCCGGCTGGCGAGACCTGGGCTGGACCCTGCTGGGCGGTGGGGGCTTCGCGGCGCTCGTGACGTCCGGTTGGGGGCCACTGCTCTCCCCGGTGGCGCTGCTGAGCAGCGGAGGTGTCGTGCTGACCTTGCTGCTAGCAAACTGGATCGCCCTCCGCGACATCGGCCATTGGGTGTCCGGCGGGCCGGCCGCCGCGTGCGCCGCGTGGTGGCTCGGTGTGCCGGCCGCGGGAATGGCTGTGGCCGAGCTCGCGCTCGCCGCGGCGCTGCGCAGCACCCTTCTGCCAGGATGAGGCTTCCTCCTGCTCTCCTGGGCGCCCTACGACCCGACGCTCGCCGGCCCCGCCCCTCTCACCAACCGAGCATACGGAGCAGCGAGCCGCAGCCCACGGGCAGGACCAGCAAGGCGAGATTCATCGCCTGTAAGCCGAAAACGGCGGCGGTCGTGCCCCCGGCGCCGACCAGCGCAACCCGCGGATGCACGGGCGCGCTGCTCGTGCGCCCGGTCCCGTCCATCAGTCGCCGGATGCGGCCCTCCAGATCCGCGTGCGCGCCGGCCAGTCCGACCCCCGCGGCCGGCATCGCCGGGGCGCCAAGCGCGCCTTGCCAGACCTTCGCCAGGGCGCTGGCCAGCGCCAGCGGCCGCCCGGTGACGCAGGCGGCGAGATCGTCGCACACGAGCTCCTGCTGCTGCTGGAGCCGGCGGAAGGCAGCCCGACTGCTGGGAAGGTAGCAGAAAGCATCGCGCAGCAGGAGCGCCAGCCAGGCGACCACGTGATCGCCGCGGGCGAGGTGGGCGAGCTCGTGGGCCAGCACCCCTTCGACTTCCTGAGGGTCGAGGTGGTCCGGCACCCATGTGGACACCACCAATCGGGAACGGTTGCCAGGCAACCCATACACGTGCGCCAGTGGCCGGCGCGAAGGGACGACCACGAGGAGCGGCGCCGCCATCCCGAAGCGGCGGGCGACGCGGTCGAGACCCGAGCGGAGCCTGAACGAGGCGGGAAGGCTTCGGCGCCCGGTGCATCGCCAGAGGAGGCCTAGCCGGACCAGCCCCACAGCCAGCGCCCCCAGCGCCACGAGCGCCATGCCGATGGAGAGTGCCAGACCGAACACGTAGGCTCCCGGTGGCACGCCGATCCAGCACACGCGCCAGACGAGCTGCCCGAGCGCCCAGGCGCTCAGCCCCAGGCTCATCATTGGCGCGGCCAGGACGACCAGCGGGAGCGACGGGTATCGGTGTCCCCAGGAGCTGCGAAGCAGAACGCCTCCCAGCAGCGAGACGGCGAGCAGGCTGGAGAGGATGAGGAGGAATGGCATTAGGACGGCTCGTCTCTGCGCCGCCGGTCGATCTCCGCCAACAAATGCTCGGCACGGCGCCGCGCCGCCGGATCGTGCAGCCGCTCCAGCTCGCGCGAGAGGGCGCCGCTGAAGTTCACGACCAGCTCCTCCAGGATGCGGCCGACGAAGCGGGAGACGAACTCCTCCTCGGTGTAGTTCGGGGAATAGACGTAGCCGTGCCGGGTCCCCTCCGGATGCTTCTCGCTGCGCAGCAGGCCCTTGCGAGCCAGCCGGGTCATGGTGTTCATCACGGTGGTGTAGGCGATCCGACGTCGCTCGTAGAGGACTTCAAAGATGTCCCGCACCGTGGTCCCCGCACCGGGCGGCCGCGCCCAGACCAGCTCCATGATCTCGGCCTCCAGGTCGCCCAGCACTTTGCGGATGCCCGGGCGGTCCGGCCGAAAGGCCCCGATGTCCAGCTCGCCGCGCATCCCCAGCCCTCCCCTCCGTACCCTGCCGGCGGCGCTCACAAGCGCGGCCCTACCTCCTGGCGCCGCGCTACCGAGCGCTGCCGACCTCCTCGGGCTCCGTGGCACTGCTGACATCTTGCTCCTGCCGCTGACGTGATGACTGGTCTGACGGACGGACACCAGGACGCTGACCGGCAGGGCGTCGCCAGGCGAGCCACCCGACCCCCAGCGCCACGGCCAGGAGCACCAGGCCCTGCAGGAGCGGCGGTACCCCGTTGAGCCGCTGCGCGACGCCGGCCAGGAGGCTGGACGCCCAGCGGTTGAAAGCCAGCAGGAAATCCGGCGTGTAGGTGCTCTGGCCGGTGAAGGCCAGGTATAACGCCAGCAGCCCCAGGGCGAGAAACATCACGCCGGCCGCCACGTCCGTCGCCTTGGCCGACCAGCCCCCCAGCGTCAGCCGGCGCCCGCTGGCCCGCCGCAGGGCACGCAGGTCCAGCCCGAGCCGCTCCCAGACCGCCGCCGCCAGCACCAGAGGGAAGACCATGCCGAACACGTAGGCCAGACCGAGGCCGGCGGCGCGGAGCACGGAGGGGGTGAGCACCGTCAGGGCCAGCACCCCCATCAACACCGGGGCGCAACAAGAGCTGGCCAGACCGGAGACCACGCCCAAGAGGAAGGTACCGCCAGCGTCGCCCTGCCCAGTACGCACCGGTGTCTGCAGCATGGGGAGGGGCAGCAGCCAGCCGCGCCCGCTCAGGGCGAAGCCACCCAACAGTGTCAGAAAGAGACCGACGGCGAAAAACAGCTCGCGGTGGTACTGGCCCAGCAGCTGGCTCAACGCCCCGATGCCCAGCACGACCGGCAGCAGCACGACCGCCACCCCGGCCGCGAAGAGCAGCGTCATGCCCGCCAGCCGCCAGGGGCCGCGGCGCAAGGCTGCCGCCAGGTAGGCGGGCAGGAGCGAGACGATGCAGCAGGGGGCGAACAGCGCCAGCGCCCCGCCGAAGAAGGCGGCGACTATGGAACTACTGTAGACGAGGGTGTTCACGTGGCTGCCAGCTCCGCGAGGCGACGCCACAACTTCCCTTCTGACAGCCGGCCGTATCCAACGAGCTGGCCGTTGAGGTAGATAGCCGGCGGGAAGGCGACGCCGTCGCGCAGCGCCATCGCCGCGCCCACCTCCGATTCGATCGGCAGCTCCTGCATCTCCAGCGGCCATTCCTTCGCCAGCCGCGCCAGCACCTCGCGCGCTCGCTCGCAATAGTGGCAGCCGTCCGCGGTGAGGAGCGTCACCCGCACCATCGTCACCCCGCCCCATTCTGGAGCGCGTCGATCACCGCCGTGTCCGGCACGTGCATGGTATCCGGCGCGAGCTGCTTCCAGGCGACGGCGCCGTTGGGTCCGATCACGAAGATCGCGTGGTTATCCACCGGGCCCATGTCCATGCCGCCCGGCACGCGGAAGTCGCCCAAGGCCGATCCCAGTTGGTGATCCGTATCCTCCAGAATGGGGAAGCCGAGGTGCAACTGCTGCACCATCGACTGCGAGGTAGCGACCGGATCGACGCACGCGGCCAGGACGACCGCGTTCAAGCTCTGGATCGCCGGCAGATCCTTCTGCAGCTCCACGAGCTGCTGCTGGCAAGCCCCTCAAGTCGAGCCCTCGTAGAAATACAGCACCACCTTGCGGCCGTGGTAGTCATTGAGCGAGATGGGGTGGCCGGCCGTGGAGGGCAGGGAGACGCTGGGGACGGTCGCGCCCGCCGCGGCGCCAGGAGTCGCTGCTGGCTGGTGCGTCACCACCAGAGCAAACACCGCGGTGATCACGACGATACCACCGATGATGGCCGGCCACAGCCAGCGGCGCGGCTGCCGGCGGACCGTCTGCTTCCGCCCCGACGTCCCGCTTGCCATCAATCCGACGCTCCTGCTTCACGCGTACAGCACACGCTGACGATGCCCCGACGCACTCGCCGTTTGCCCCCTCGACGTTCCTGGGTCTGATAGTACCATGGTTGCTCGTAGACCGAGCAGATGCTATCGTGCCGGGCGGGTTCCCGCCGTCGTGTAGTGTAGTCAGGAGTGTGCGATGCCGAGCCGTGGTGCGACGCGCCAGCCCAAGGGCCGGCCTCAGACCAACAATCCCTCCGCTGCACCCGCGACACAGCCGCTGGTCAATCCGCGCACCGGATGGCTCGGCCCGTGGCTGTTCCTGCTCCTCGGCGGGGTGCTGGCTCTTGCGGTTGGACTGGCAGGGCTCGTCGTGACCCTGCATCGCCAGGCCGACCAGCTCGTGGGCCCGTTGCTCTCGGACTCCCCGCCCGCGCCGGACTTCGCGCTGCAAGACCAGAACGGGCAGCGCGTCCAGCTCTCGACGCTGCGCGGCCAGGTGGTGGCCCTGACCTTTCTCTACGTCAACTGCCCCGACGTCTGCCCGCTCATCGCCAGCAAGCTGGGCCAGGCCCAGCATCAACTCGGGGCCGACAACGCGCACGTGGCCCTCCTGGCCGTCACGGTCGACCCGGAGCACGACACACCCGACGCGGTCCGGCGGTTCAGCGCCGAGCATCAACTCCAGGGGCCCAATTGGCATTACCTGTTAGGGAGTCTGCCTGAGCTACTTCCGGTCTGGAAGTCCTACTACGTCGGCACGGACGCGGCGCAGGTCCCCGGGGCGCCGGCGTCGAAAGTGAGCACCCCGACCCCGCTCCTGGTCAACCACACCGCCATCGTCTACCTGATCGACCCGGGGCAGCGGGTGCGGGTCGCGCTTGATGCCAACTTTGCGGTCAGCGACTTCCTCCAGGATGTTCGGGCCCTCGCGCACGGCCCGTGATGCGCCGGGCGTGCCCGGCGAGCCGGGTGGCGCTCGTTCGCGGCGGTCGCCGACACTCGCGCCCGGCCCGCCGGCTAGCTACCGCTCGAGCGTCTGCTTCACCTGCTCATACTCGTCGTGGCTGATCTCTCCGGCAGCCAGGCGTCGCCGCAGGATTTCCGCCGATGTTTCCTGACCAGCGCCATGCCCGTCCGTGCCGCCGAAGGATCGCACGAGCCAGATCACCCCAACCACGACCGCCGCGATAACGGCGAGCATCACGAGGAAGCCCAGCAGCATCGCCAGCCATCCCCCGCCCATCATGCCGAATCCGGAGCCGTATCCACCCATCATGCCGCTCACCATCCCATCTGCGCCGATACCACCTGTCAGGCCCATCGCCAGCATGGCCGCGAACAGTGCCTGAGCCACCAGGCTGGTCTCGCGCGTGCCCAGGCGCCCATACGTCCTGCGCATCAATTATGCCACCTCCCGCAATCAGGAGTTGGCGGGTACACTACGGTGTAGTGACTACGCAACTGATGAGAGAAGGCGCCGCCATGCCCGAGTTACGGTCCGCTCCGGCCGAGCTCTGCCAGATGGACTGCATCCACCCGGACGCCGTTGTCCGCGCCAAGGCCTTGCTCCAGGAGCCGGCAACCTACCAGGACTTGGCCGAGCTGTTCGGGGCGCTGGCCGACCCGACCCGGGCCAAGATCGTCCACGCCCTGCTCCACCAGGAGCTGTGCTCCTGCGACCTGGCGATGGTCGCCGGCATCACCAAGTCCGGCGCCTCGCAGCACCTGCGGGTGCTCCGGAGCTTGCGGCTGGTGAAGTCTCGCCGCGCCGGCAAGTTCGTCTATTACGGTCTCGACGACGCCCATATCGCCCTGCTGCTCCAGGTCGGGCTGACCCATCTGGGCCACGGCGACCTGCCGACGACTGGGCTCCTGCCGGCGCTGGCGGCGGACGGGGGGCGCTGATGGCCGGCGGGCACGACCACAGCCACGGCATGACCGGGGCCAAGCTGCGCACCGCTTTCCTGCTGACCGCCGTGATCCTGCTGGTCGAGGCGAGCGCGGGCTTCCTCTCCCATTCTCTTGCCCTGCTCTCCGACGCCGGCCACGTCCTGACCGACATCGTCGCCCTCGGCCTGGCCTGGTTCGCCACCGTGCAAGCGGAGCGGCCGGCCGATGCCCGCAACACCTACGGCTACCATCGCACCGGGATCCTCGCCGCGCTCGCCAATGCCGTCACCCTCATCGTGATCGTCCTGGTCATCGCCTACGAGGCTGTCCGGCGCTTTCAGCAGCCGGAGGCCGTCACCCCCTGGCTCATGTTCGTCTCGGCCGGTGTAGGCATCGCCATCAACCTGTATATCGGCTTTGGGCTGCGGAAGGAAGGCGCGGAGAACCTCAACGTGCGCGCCGCCGCGCTGCACGTCTTCGGCGACGTGGGCGCCTCGGCCGCCGTGATCGTTGCCGGTGTCGTGATCCTGCTCACCGGCTGGTATCCAGCCGACCCCCTGCTCTCGCTCGCTATCGCCGTACTGATCGCCTGGGGCGCGTGGCGCATCCTGCGCGAGACAGTAGACATCCTGATGGAGGCGACGCCCAAGGATCTGAACGTGGCGCAGCTCGTGCGCGACCTGATACGGATGCCGGAGGTCGAGGACGTCCACGACCTGCACGTCTGGTCCCTCGCCGGCGGTATGCGCGTGCTCTCCGCCCACGTCCAGGTGCGCGACGACTGCCACTTGAGCGCATGCGACGCGTTGCAGGGGCGGATCAACAGGATGCTCCAGCGGCAGTACGAGATCGGCCACACCACCCTCCAATTCGAGTGCGCCGGCTGCGACCCCAACCCGCTCTACTGCTCGCTCAACGGCTCCGGCGACAGTGGACACGAGCACGGCCAGGCGCATGGCGAGCACGACCACGGAGACCACCGGCACGAGCCCATTACCGACGGACTCGACGCGAGTCGACGCGCGGGGGGCGGCTCATAGAGGAGCCGCGCAGCAGGCGCGCCGAGTTCAACATGATCGCCACGTCCGGCAGGCTCTGCGCGGCAGCAGCCCAGACGGGAGGAAGGACGCCGAGGGCGGCCAGCGACAGCCCCGCCACGTTGTAGAGGGCGGTGAACGCCAGGTTCTGGCGGATGGTGCGGACGCCGCGTCGCCCGATGCGGATTGCCTCCGGCACGAGCCGCCAGTCGTCCCGCAACAGGGCCACGTCGGCCGCCTCGACGGCCACGGCCGTCCCGGCGACGCCCATGGCCACGCCCACGTCCGCCTGGGCCAGCGCGGGGGCGTCGTTGATGCCGTCGCCGACCATCATGACCCGGGCGCCCCCCGCTTGGAGCGCCTTTACCGCGGCGATCTTGTCCTCGGGCAGGAGCTCGGCGCGATAGTCCACCCCGAGCTCCCCGGCGATGGCGGCGGCGACCCGCTCGTTGTCTCCGGTCAGCAGCAGCAGCCGGCGGATGCCCAGCCGGCGCAGGTCGGCGAGGGCGGCCTTCGCTTCCGGCCGCACAGTGTCCGCCACCGCGACGAGCCCTGCCACGTCGCCGCCCGCGGCCGCGAAGAAGACGGTCTTCCCGGCGGCTTCCAGCGCCCGCGCCCGCTCCTCCTGGTCGTCGGACAGCGCGACCCCGCGCTCGGCCAGCAGGCGGCGGTTGCCGACCGCCCAGGGCTGCCCGCCGACGCTGCCGGTCAGGCCACGGCCGGGCAGTGGGGCGAATCCATCCGGCTCCGTCGGCGCGATCCCGCGCTCGGTTGCCGCGCCCACAATGGCTCGGGCAAGGGGGTGCTCGCTGCGCGACTCGACGGCCGCGACCGCGCGCAGTAGTTCCGGCTCGGCAAGGCCGTTCAGCGGCAGGACGTCGGTGACCCGCGGCCGGCCATGGGTGAGCGTGCCCGTCTTGTCCATGACCACGGTATCGATCCGCGCCAGTTGCTCCAGCGCGCTCCCGCCCTTGATGAGCAGCCCGCGCCGCGCCGCGGTGCCGACGCTGGCCAGGACCACCACGGGCGTCGCGATCACAATGGCGCACGCGCAAGCCACCACGAGCACAGCGACCGCGCTCACTACATTGCGGCTGACCAGGTAGGTGCCGAGCGCGATCAGCAGCACGGAGGGGAGGTAGTACGTCGAGAAGCGGTCGGCAAAGCGCTGCACCGGCGCCTTGTGAGACTCGGCCTCCTCCACCAGCCGCACGATGCGGTCGAAGGTAGTGTCGCCGGCCACCTTCGTCGCTTCCACCTTGAGGAACCCAGCCTGGGCGACGGTGGCGGCGAACACCGGGTCACCGACGGCCTTGTCCACCGGCACGCTCTCCCCCGTGATCGGGGCCTGGTCGACCGGCGCCTGGCCGTCGATCACCCGGCCGTCGACGGGGACGCGCTCGCCCGGCCGCACCAGCACCACGTCACCCACCGCGACCTCGGCCACCGAGACCTTGATCTCGCGGCCGTCGCGGAGTAAATGGGCGGTGGCCGGCTGCAGACCGACGAGCTGCTTGAGGGCCTGGCGGTTGCGCTCGGTGGTCAGGTCTTCGAGCCAGGCACCGAAGCGCATGAAGAAGACGATCAGCGCCGCCGTGGTCCACTGGCCGATGGCGATGGAGGCGACGACCCCGACCGTCATCAGGGTGTGGCTGGTGACCTGCCGTCCGCGCGCGGCCTGGAGCACACCGCGGAAGACCGGCCAGCCGCCCAGCAAGATGGCCAGCGCAGGGACCCACCAAGGGAGGCGCTCCATCACCCGGTCGAAGAGGCCCAGCCGCTCACCCAGCGCGGCGACCAGCACCACCGCCGCGACCAGGCTCAGCACGCCCCAACTGACGACCTGGCCAACATCGCGCCGGCTGGTCTGGACCTCCGCTCCGACGGACGGTTCGCGGACTCGGTACCCCGCCTCGACGACGGCCGCCTTGAGTTGGTCCAGCGTGACGCGATCGGCATCGTAGGTGACGGTCGCGCGCTCGGCGGCGAGCAAGACCAGCACATCCCGGACACCCGGCACCTTGCCCACGGCCTGCTGGACATGGACGGCACAATCGGCGCAGTCCATCCCCTCAATCGGCAGCTCGACGCTGGTATCCTTGGTGCTGAGCGCCATCACGCTCCCCTCTCGTACCGAGTGCAGGCGTAGATCCGGTCCCCGACGCCAGCCAGGATGCCCTCGGCGTCGCGCAGCAGTCGATCGACTCGCTGGTCCGTGAGCGCGTAATGGACGAAGCGGCCATCCTGATGGCTTGCCACCAGTCCGCAGTCCTTGAGGCAGGCGAGATGCCCGGAGGCGTTGGGTTGCGACAGGCCCGTCTCCGCCACTAGTTCCGACACCGTCTTCTCGCCCGAGCGCAGCGCTTCGATGATGGCGAGTCGGGAGGAATCGGCGAAGCCCCGGAAGAGCTTCGCCTTAAGCGTGAGCCCGAGGTCGTGCATGACTGCCATGGCACCCCCAATTACGCTATCGTATAACTATGTGACTATATTACCGATTAGCCACCGGCGGTGTCAACGGAGCCTGGCACTTGCGGTGTTCCGCGAGTGGCCATGGAGCTCCGGCCCTGCCTCGCTGGCGAGCGGCTCCGCCCCGCCTGGCCGCGCCTACCGCCGTCCACCGAGCGCATCACGTCCCAGCTCCGGCGCGTGGGTGCGTTGCGTAATTACCCCCGCGTGTAACCACCTGCGTAAGCACTGTGACGGCCATGGTGGAGGCTGCCGCGGCGGCGGCAGCGTTCTTGCTCCGGCGGCACCAGGTGCGCGTGGCCGAAGCGAACGAGAACGTGCCGAGGCGCCGCGCCATCTCGCCCGCCGCCGAACGCCAGAGCACAGGGGACACGCCATGACCGACCGCTACGAACGCCTTAACCGCCTGATCGACGACCTGCTGGCGAACCGCGCTCCCATGCCCTACGTTGCTGAGGACGAGGACGAGCGTCTGGTGTTGGAGATGGCGGCACAGCTACCTTCGCTGCGTCCGGATCAAGCCTTGCCGGGACGGCGTTACGTGGCGGCGCTGCATTCACGTCTCGGGTGGATAATCAACCCGAGACCGAGGCCGTCTCGGCGACAGCTCCTGTTCAGCGGCGCCGGAGGACTGGCCGCGGGCCTCGTCGTCGGCCTGGGTTGGTGGGACGTGCATCGGTGCGGCATGTGACCGAGTAATCGGCCGCCCGGAACTGGCGCCTGCTCGCCGGCAGTCTTGCCGTGCTACTCAGGGCCGATCAGTTGTCCGAGAGGGTTGCTGTTGGCTCCGTTGGATCGACGCGCTCGCGAGGCATAGGCGCAAGTAGCGTAGGATCGCCGCAAGGTACATGCCGCTCCTGGCAAGTTCTGAGCCGGCGCACACTGGCCGTGAGACGCCCATTGCCCGATCGCGGTGCTGGTTAGGCTCCTGGATTCTCCTCACCATGCATCCGATCCGGCGACTGGCGGGTAGCACATGCGGCGGGGCGCCACACGATCGGCGCCAGATCGTGACGGTGAGCCGGTTGTGCGTGGAGTCGCGGGCATCAATGCCCCGCTCCTGGAGGACGAGCACAACGTATTCCCGGGTCCACCAGGAGGGAACGCGCGATGTGCAACGGTACGCGCTATCAGGCCTGGCCCGGCCAGATGCTCCGGGTCGGTTTCGGTGGCATTTGGCTGGTGGACGCCTACCTGAAGTGGCAGCCGGCTTTTCAGGCGCACTTCCTTGGCATCCTGCATGAGGCGGCCATGGGCCAGCCGGCCTGGCTCCGGGGCTGGTTTCAGTTCTGGATGGCGCTCGTGTCCCACCATGTCCACGCCTTCGCGCTTGCCACGGCGGTGACGGAAAGCTATTTTGCCCTGGCGCTACTGGCCGGCTTTGCCCGCCGACCCACCTATCTCCTGGGTGCCGGGTACAGCCTGCTCATCTGGGCGACGGCGGAGGGGTTTGGCGGCCTCTCCCAAACTGGGGCCACCGACATCGGCGCCGCGGTGATCTACGCCGTCGTCTTCCTGGCCCTGCTGGCAGTTCCCGCGCCACGCGGAGGTACCTCGTACTGCCTTCACGCCATGATCGCACGCCGGCTGCGCTGGTGGCAGCGCGTGGCCGCAACGTAACTGGGCCCGGTCATGAATCCCCGCAAGGCCGCAACCTCTCGGACACTCCGGCCGAGGCGTAGGGAGCGCGTGGGCGTCGGCCTGGTCTACTACTGCCGATGGTAGGATAGAGGATAGGCCAGTCCCAGGGCCGGCCTGGCGCCCTTGCGGCCCTCGGCAGCGAGGAGGACGAGTGTTGCCCAGCCGCATCCGTGAGGTACGCTGGCGCGATCGCCTACGGCACTGTTGGCGAGTCCCTGTTCTGGCGAGTGCGCTTCTCCTGCTCATCGTCCTCTGGTCCACGGCGCACCCGATGCACGCCTTGGCGCACGCCGAGCAGGTTAGGTCCGACCCCGAACCCGGCGCCGTGTTGCCGACTCCGCCGACGCGGGTCGACGTCTGGTTCACCGAGCGCGTCACCCCGACCGTCTCGACGATCCAGGTGTCCGACGTCAACCGACGTCGCGTCGATACCGGGGATGCCGTAGTGGACCCGGCCGATGTCCGGCACATGAGCGTGGGCCTGCAAACCCTGCCGTCAGGTCGGTACACGGTCGTCTGGACCAACGTCGCGGCCGACGACGGCCACCCCAGCAAAGCAACCTTCGCCTTCACGGTGCTGGGGCCGACCACCGGGTCCGTCGTGGCGGCCGCCGTGCCCTCGCCGCTAGCGTCGTCCGCGGGCCAGCTCCTGGCCACAGCCACGGACCGCGCCATGGAGATCGTCGACGTCGTTACCGGCTGGCTGACCATCGCCGCCCTGTTCCTTGCCAGCGGCGGCGCGGCGTTCGCGCTCTGCTGCCTCTTGCCGGCGCTGGCGCGGGCCGGCGAGGTCGCGGCCGCCTGCATCGCGCTGCTGACGCGCCGGTTCTTGCTCCTCATGGCCGTTTACGGAGCGGTGGGAGCCGCCGCGGCCGTCGGCTCACTGCTCGCTAAGGCCGAGATCGCCACCGGCTTGCCGTTCCGCAACCTCATCTCGGCTGACGTGCTCGGCGCGCTGCTCACGCCCTGGTCGGGGCGGATGTGGATCGCACGGGAAGCGGTCTTGCTGGGCATAGCCGCGGCGGCGCTGGCGGGCGTACTGCTGCAACGTCGCGGTAGTGTGGCTCCCGGTGGCCGTGGACCAAGGGCGATCCTGGCGGCCATCGTCGCCTTGGGCGCCGTCGGTGTGGTCAGCCAAGCGCTGGAGAGCCATGTCGCCGCGGGGCACGTCGCCCGTGCCTGGCCACTCGGTGCAGTGGCGCTGTCAATCCACCTGCTCGCCGTTGGCCTCTGGGCGGGCGGGCTCGGCTGCGCGCTGCTGCTCTGGCCGGCCTGGCAACGGGCGGACGCCACGGTGCGGCAGGCCCTGGCTGCCGGGGCGATCACCCGCTTTTCGGCGCTCGCACTCCCGAGCGTGGCAGCGGTCGCCGTGACGGGCGCGTACGTGGCGGCACTGCTCCTGCCAGCGCCGAGTGACCTCCTCACCAGCGCCTATGGGCAGGCGCTGGTCGTCAAGACCGTGCTCTTCCTCGCCCTGATCCTCCTCGGCACCGCCAACCGCCGGGCCCTGGCCGCGCTGGCCGGCCGGGCGACCGGGCGCCTCGGCGCGGCCACCCGCTCGCCGGCGTGGCGACCGTGGGACCGCTCAGCCGCCCGGCCGGACATTCGTCCGGACCTCGCCGTGCTTGGAGCCGCCGGTGCGAGGCTCTTGCGGACGATGCGGCGGGAGCTCGCGGCCAGCGCGATGCTCGCGGCGGGGCCGCCGGGCGTGGCACTGTCGGCCGCGGCGGTGCAGCGGGAGAGCACGGCCAGCCTGGCAACGGTCTCCCTCATGCCGACACCGGTACCCCAACCGGGACCGGCCCCGGCGACCCCGGTCCCCGCCACCCTCCGTGGCGTGCTGGCCTTCCATCCTGACCCGCCGCTCCAGGGAGGGGCCGACGCCACGCTGCGGCTGCTTGATGGCGCGGGTCAGCCCGTCCAGGGAGCGCGGCTCCAGGCCACGTGGCTGATGCCCCAGCACGCCCACGTCGAACAGACGGCCTGGCAAGAGGTCGCCTCGCCGGTGGGAACCTATCAGGCCCGCCCCGAGCTGAGCATGGCCGGCGCATGGCTGGCCGATGTCAGCGTCCACCTGCCGGACGGCCAGGCGACGCGGCTCCACTTCGCCTTCAACGTAGGCGAGCGGGGCCTGTTGGACGCGGGCGGGAATGGCGCCTCCACCGGAGCCGGCGCGACGCCTGCGCCCGCCCTGACCACGCCGCCGGCACTGTCGCCGCTCGGTTCGCCGGGCACGACGCCCACCGCTTCAGCAACTGCACGCCCCTCGCCGGCGACCTCGCCGGTGGAGTTGGCGCAGCAGCGTCCGACGCCATCACCGACACCGTCAGCAACCGCGCCAGAACCACCCGTGCCGACGACGGCGCTGCCCCAGGCCGGGGACCTCACCCTGAGTGGCAGCGCCGGCCGCGCCCTGGTGGCGGTCACCCTTCGGCCCGGATTGCCGGGCCGGAACGACGTCCTGGTCTACCTCCTGCCGTTCGATGGCGAGGCGACGGCCGCGGGCATCCCGGTCGAGCTGTCGATCGACGGTCGTTCGCTCGCTACGCAGGCTTGCGGCCCGACCTGCCGGAGCGTGAGCCTCGATGTCCAGGGCGGCGAGCGGGCGGACGTGCATGTGGTTGGGACGCAGGGCGGCACGGCGACCTTCCTGCTCCCCAGCCTCCCGGCGCCGGACGGCGCCGGCCTCCTGCAGCGGATGCTGGCGCGGATGCACGGCCTCCGCACCTACCGCGTGGATGAGGTCTTCAACCCCTACGACCCGCCGAAACGCGCCTCCTACGCCTACCAGGCTCCGGACCGGATGCAGTTCGTCGGGAGCAGCGGCTCCCAGGTAATCTACGTCGGCGCCACGAGCTACCTCAGGGACGGCCCGGCCGCGCCCTGGCGGGTCGAAGCCACCGGCAGCCCACTGCAGGTCCCGCTCTACGTGTGGGATGCCCCCGGGGAGCACCGCTACGTCGCGCCGCGGATCGTGGGGACGGCGCGGGTGGAGGGCGCCGACACCCAGATCCTCGCCTTCTTCATGCAGGCCGGGCCGGTCCCGATCTGGTTCCGGCTCTGGGTCGACTCGACCGGCCTGGTCCATCGGGCCGGGATGCGCGCGCAGGGGCACTTCATGGACCACCGCTACTACGACTTCGACGCGCCGTTGACCATCGCGCCGCCGGTCAACTGAGCGCCGGCCCGCGCGGCGCCTGCCGGCCCGGGCCGCGCTACGCCGATGATGAACGGCGTGAGCGGCATCGGGTTTCGTTCTTCAAGCTCAATGATGGTGAACCCCGCCGCGGTCACGCTCTCGGCGGTGGCGCGATCGAGGTGACAACCGGCGCCGGTACCCGCGCCGATCTCGAGCGCCTCCCCGGTGGCCTCGCCCGCGATGTGCTCGCGCAGCAGTGGCATAAGCCGCTGCTCGCTCCACCGATTGATGAAGTCGTAGGTCGCCGCGAACCAGGGGTGCCCCGTCGTTTTCGGCGCTGTCCCCACGCCCATGGACATTCCTCCCATGCTACTATCGCCAATAGTAGCACAGGTACGGTTGTGATGGTGGGCCGGATGGTGTGTGGCCTTACCGACGCTCACCAATCGTCGTCGCGGCCTTTCGGCCCCTGCGGGCGGCGGTCATTGCGCGGCAAAGCAGGGAGGTGACGATGCCAGCGCCAATACCACGGCAGCGCCAACCGACCAGGTCCCGGCACGGCCCTTCCGCGCCGACCGATGGAGATGGCACGACAGACACTCCGCACTCACACCGCTTGCCAGCTAACCTGCCCGTCCTCCACGTCGTTGCTCTGGTGAGCGGCCTGCTCGCCCTGGCGTTGGGGCTCGCTGCTCTGGGCGTCGGTCTGCATCAGCGCTCCAACCAGTTGGTGGGGACGGTGCTCCAGGACGCTTCAGCCGCGCCGGACTTCGCCCTCCGGGACCAGAATGGGGAGCGGGTCCAGCTCTCGGCGCTTCGCGGGAAAGTCGTCGCCTTGACCTTCCTGTACGTCAACTGTCCCGACGTCTGCCCGCTCATTGCCGCCAAGCTCGGCCAGGCGCAGCACCAGCTCGGAGCCGACAACTCCAAGGTCGTCCTGCTCGCCGTGACGGTGGACCCGGAGCACGACACGCCGGACGCGGTGCGCCAGTTCAGCAGCCAGCACCAGTTGCAGGTACCCAACTGGCACTACCTGCTCGGCAGCCTGGCCGAGCTGCAGCCGGTCTGGAAGTCCTACTACGTCGGCTCGGACGCGGCCGAGGTACCAGGTGCGCCCGCCGCGAAGGTGAGCACCCCCGGCCCGATTGTGGTTGGCCACACCGCCATCGTCTACCTGATCGACCCTCGGCAGCGGATCCGGGTGGCGCTCGACGCCGACTTCGCCGTCCCCGACTTCCTCCACGACCTGCGAGCGCTGCTGGGTGGCTAGACGCGATCTCCGGCGCCCGGCGCGCCGCGACGTGCCGGCGACGTCGAGGTGTTGGGTCCGTTATTCCGCCCGCCGTCGCTTGCCGCGCTGCCTTCCCGGCACATAAAAGGCTGTCAGGGATTCGGGAAAGTGGGCTGGTGCGGTGAACAGGGCGTATAGCAATACGCCCCTACCTGGCACAGCCGGCACTGGCAGGGGCGTATCGCCATACGCCCTGATCTCGCCATTGGCGCGACGCCCGCGAATGGCCAACAGTCGCATCAACCGGGGAACCGCGCTTTCAACCGGTCGGCGTAGCGCCGGGTCAGGTCGATGTACTGCCGGCCGTACTCGACCGTCTCCAGGATGCCGGATGTCTCGCCGAGCTCGTTCCAGGTCTCGATGGCGAGCAGCCTCCGACCGGATGCCAGCGCCCGCTCCAGGTTGTCCACGTAATACTGCCCGCCGCGCCGGTCGGTCACCAGCCCGTTCTGGCGGCCGAAGTGGGCGTTGTTGAAACCGGGGCCGACTTCCGCCACCGTGAATCGAGGATCGGGGTTGAAGCCCGAGGGCGCGGCGCCCCAGCTGTACAACCCCTCCGTGCGGATGATCTGCTTGGTCGGTGCGTTCTTGGACTCGTACCACTGCCACTCGCGGACAATATACGGACGCAAGCCGCCGAAGTCCGCGGCGAAGTGGGCGTAAACGTAGTCGAAGGTGGATTGATCGAAGGCCGCGACCTTCTGCGCATCGTAGAGCCAGACGATGGGCTGGCGATCGATAGCCGCCCAGAACGCGGGCGGGATGCGCGAGTAATAGTCCCGTATGGTGGCGTAGAAGATCTGCTTGCCGCGTGTCGTCGTGAAGTCTTCGTCGCTCATGATGGTGGTATCGAGGAACAGCCCAATCCGGAGCGGGGCGCCACGCGCGGCGAGGGCCTGCAAGGCCGCGATCATGGGTGGCAGACCTTGCGTGCTGAAGAGATTCAGCTCCGGAGCGGGTGCAACGCGCTGGTTATACTGCCCCGGCTCGCCCCAGTAGTCGGGCAGCACCACGTCGATGCCGGCGGCCAGCATGTCGCGGAACTGCTTGTCGTACCAGGCCTGCCTGGTGAAGTCGGTTTGCGCGAAGTCCGTCGGGTGGAGCAAGTAGTAGTCGCCCCCGCGAGCCTGCACGTTCGCCTGGTAGACTCGATACTGGTACCAGTAGAAGAAGTAGGCGAACACCACGCCCTGCGATGCGGAGAAGCTCTGCAGGCGGAAGTCGGTCCACTGGGGCAGACGGTACGGGCCGGGCTTGGCCCATTGCAGGTAGTCGGGCTGCGCGCTGTTGCCGGGTGGTGGGGGAACAGGCGCGCGTAGGCCCGCACCGGAGGGTGCGCTACGCGGCGTCGATGAGGCTGGGGCGACGGAGGTTGGAGACGCCGCCGGCAGTACGGTCACGGTGGTTGCCGGCAGCGGTGTAGGCTGAAGTAAGGGCTCAACAGCGGGTGAAGCCGTCGGCGTGACGGGATCGTCCACGGCGGTCGCCTGTGGAGACGGCGCAAGGGTCGCTGACGACGCTGCATTCGATGCCACGGTTTGACCCGGAGTGCAAGCGGTCAGTAAGGACAGGCCGACAACTCCCAGGGCCTGTCCGGCGGAGCGCAGGAAGTGGCGCCGCTCAAGGCGTTCCGGGTGGCTCAATCCCGCTCCCCGTTCGGGGATCGTCGGGATCGCGGGCGCATCACCGTCGCCTATCGTTGGGCTTCGATGAGGGCGATGGCCGAGGCGGCGTGGCCAGTCCGCGCATTGCGCCGGCGATCCAGCAGCCGCGCGCTGGCGAATCCCGCGTCCTGTATCGCTCCCAGAAGCGCCGCTTCCGTCAATGCGCCCCCGATTCAGCGGAACCAATCGTCCAGGGAGGCGAGCTCGCCCTCGTCCAGCGGCTGCGTCAGGACCGTCTCGGCTGCCACCATCCGCCCTCCCGGTCGCGTCACCCGCGCTGCCTCTCGCAGCACCGCGCCTTTGTCTGGCGCGAGGTTGAAGAGGCCGTTGACCAGCACGCAGTCCACGCTGGCGTCCGGCAACGGGATGTCCTCGGCGCTCGCCTGACAGACGGCGACGTGGCCAAGATGCAGCGTCGCCACCGCCTCCGCGATGAAACGACTCATGGCTGGAGCGAAGTCCAAGGCAAACACCCGTCCAGCCGATCCTACCGCTTCCGCGGCCACCGCCGTGTCCACGCCGGCTCCGCAGCCCAGGTCGAGCACGCGTTCTCCCGGCTGGAGAGCGGCCGCGAACACCGGCGTTGCCACCCCAGTGAACCGTTCCACACTCGCCGCGGGCAGGCGGTCCAGCAAGGACTGGGGGTAGCCCAGGGCCAGGGCGAACTCGCGGCCAACCTGGAAATTGTAGGACGCGGTGGGATTGCTGGCGACCGCGTCGTAGCGCGCTCGCACCTCACGGCGCAGCGCCTCCGTTCCCAGACGCTGGACGAGTGCGGACTGTTGTGTCAGGGTCGTCATGAGCACAGTATAGCCGCGACAGCCGCGGCTCTACGGGTATTGCCACTCGGTAACTTTCCCCGGCTGTTTATGGAAATTGATCAAAGAGTCGGCACTTTCGGCGCGTCGCGGGTAGGGGCGGGTCTCTGTGGCCGCCCTGCCCACCGCACCAGCGGGGGCCTCAGTGGGGGCGGACACCAGGGCGGGCACAGGGACCCGCCCCTACCCGCCGACGGCAAGGCCCAAGCACCTACTCAAACTCCGCTTACCGCCGGCATCCTTCACCGGGCGCGACGCCCGGTAGTCGCATCACAAACCGCGGCTCGACTGCAGCTCCATCAATGACGATATCGCCTGCAATCGTCGCCGATTGAGCTGGTAGTAGATCCAGGTGCCGCGACGCTGGGTCTGCACCAAACCGGCATCGCGTAAGACCTTGAGATGGTAGGAGATGCCCGATTGGGTCAGCCCGAAGGCGCTTTCGATGTGGCAGACACAGAGGGGCTGATCCTGCTCGGCCAGCAGTCCCACGATCTGGACCCGCGTCTCATCCGCGAGCGCCTTGGCGAGCAGCGCATAGTCCGCGGCGGCCGCGGCCGTCAGCGGCGGCCTGAGGCGAATGCCCGGCGACACGGGTATGCAGTTGTCGGTGACGACATCGCGCAGCGGCATAGCTCCTTCCCTCGTGTCTGGCGATCAGTATACAAGGCTCCCTATATCAAAAAATGCTAATATAAGCTGAGCGTCGGTGTGCGGGCCACGATGGATCCGGAAAACGCGGTGGGGATGATGCAGAGGCGGCCGGGTTCTGGCGGCGGGACGGGGAAAGTGGTAGGCGCGATACCGCGCCGACGCGTCCTGTTCCTCTGCACCCACAACTCGGCGCGCAGTCAGATGGCCGAAGGCTGGCTACGGCACGTCGGCGGCGATCGCTTCGAGGTCCACAGCGCTGGGACGGAAGCGACGACGGTGCGCCCTCTTGCCACCCGAGCCATGGTGGAAGTTGGCGTCGACATCTCCCGTCAGGAGAGTAAGACGCTGGAGTGTTACCTTGGCCAGCCCTGGGACTATGTGATCACCGTCTGCGATCAGGCCAACGAGGCCTGCCCATTCTTCCCCGGCGCCGCCCGACGGCTGCACTGGTCGTTTCCCGATCCCTCCCGGGCGCAGGGCACTGAGGGGCAACAACTCGAGGTCTACCGCCAGGTCCGCGATGCCATCTGCGCGCAAATTGATAGGTTCGTCCGACCATTGTCGACAGAGTTGCCGTGAGGACGCGGGGGCGACGCCGGGAGCTCACCCGCTGTGCGGTAGCGGAGTTCGTGGGAACGGCGTTACTGCTCATCGCCGTAGTCGGGTCGGGCATCGCCGCGCAACGCCTCAGTCCGGACAACGTTGGATTGGAGCTGCTGGAGAACAGCTTGGCGACGGCGGCGGGACTGGTTGCCATCATCCTCGCCGTGGGACCTGTCTCCGGCGCCCACCTCAACCCCGTCGTCACGCTCGCTGACCGCACCTTCGGTGGTGTGGGGGCTGCTGTCGCCGCCGTCTATGTGGTCGCTCAACTTGCCGGTGGCGTCGTGGGCACGATGCTGGCAAATCTGATGTTCGCACTGCCGGCCGTCCAAATAGCGACGAAGCCGCGACTGGGTGTCAATCTGTGGCTGGGCGAGGTCGTCGCCACCTTCGGGCTGATCCTGGTGATCTTCGGCGTCGCACGCTCAGAACGGAGCGCGGCCGCGCCGTTCGCGGTGGCCGCCTACATCGCCGGCGCCTACTGGTTCACCTCCTCTACCAGCTTCGCCAACCCTGCCGTCACGGTCGCCCGCACGCTCTCCGACACGTTCGCCGGCATCAGCCCGGCATCGGCGCCGGCTTTCATCCTCGCACAACTCGCGGGCGCGGCGCTGGCGACCGGAACGGTATGGCTGCTCTACCCTGACATCGGAGTGATGGCACGGGAAGCTGTTGTCCCGCACGAGACCGTGCCGGCGGCTGACCCCCAGGACGGACGCCGATGCTGACGGCGTTTGGCGCCGTGGCGGTCACTGCCATGATGCTCAGCTACTGGCTGGAAGCGCGGTCGGCTTGGTTCGTGCTCAGCTTCGCACTGGCCTGCGCGGCGTCCTCGGTCTACGGTTGGTTGTCCGGCACGTGGCCGTTCGGCGTCATCGCGAGGCCATCTGGGCTGGGATCGCCCTCCGGCGGTGGTGGGCCCGGCGACAGGAGGCACGATCCTGATCCCCGGCACGCCGGCCCCCTACTCGGCACAGCAGGACAGCTTGGCGGGGTCCTTGTAGCGCGAAATCGCCACGATCTCCAGCGCCGCCGCCATCGTCCGGTAGACGTGGACCAGCCCGATGAATTCGCCGATCGTCGCGTGGAACCGCGGGGCCATCGCCGCCTCGTGCCGGAGCATACGGCCCTTGCGCGGGATTCCCGGCTAGCCGGCTGCCTCCTGGGACTCGATGATGCGGCAGACGACGGCTTGCTCGCCGCGCTCGCGACTCGCCTCGGCGGCAGCTCGCACCTTCGCGAGGGTTTTCCGCAGGGCCCTGAGGTCGGCCATGGCGCCGTTGATCTCGCGGAGGTGGGCCTCCAGCAACCGCAGCACCATCTCGCAGGGCTGGGTGCCCTCGCGCTCCAGGTCGAGGATCTCCTTGATCTCGCCCAGCCGTAGCCCCAGGCTCTTCGCCCGGCGGATGAAGCGCAGGACCTCGACGTCGCGGTCCGCATAGGCGCGGTAGCCGGACTCCGTCCGCTCCGCCGGCGCGAGCAAGCCGCGCGCTTCGTACAAGCGCAGCGCTTTCGGGCTCAGGCCGCTGCGCCGGGCGGCCTGCCCCACCGTGATGGTCCGTCTCGTCTGTTCCATGCTTCCATTATACCGCTTGCCACTTGACCTTGCCCTATGGGGAAGGTTGTAGACTCATCTCGACGTGGATATACCTAGGAGGTCATCGACATGGAACAACTGACGCTGCGCGTGAGCGGCATGAGTTGCACGGGCTGCGAGCAACGCGTCCAGAAGGCGCTCGGGCGCCTGGAGGGCGTCCAGCGCAGTGGCGCGGATCACCGCCGCGCGGAGGTGCGCGTCGTGTTCGACGCGGCGCGGACCTCGGAGCAAGCCATCCGCGCCTGCGTCGAGCGCGCGGGCTACGCGGTCTCGGCGTGACCACAGGAGCAAAGGAGGTATTACCGTGGCTACCGCGGTAGAGACAGAGACGACGGAACCATCGACGGCGGAGCCGTACTGGAATGAGGCGCTCCCCGGCGGGCATGCCCGCTTCCGCGCCAAGATCGGCGGCCTGCACTGCTCGCTCTGCACCGGCACGATCGAGAAGGCGCTGGGCCGGCGGCCAGGCGTGGACAAGGTGGCGGTCAGCCTCACCCACGAGCAGGCGCTGGTCGACTACGACCCCGCCCGGGTCCGTCCCGCGGAGCTGCTGGAGACCCTCCGCGACATCGGCTACACCATCTGGGACCCGCGCAAGCTGCGCCCCTATGCGGAAGAGGAAGCCGGCCTCGTCCGCGAGGGCAAGCGGCTGCTCACCGCCATCGGCGTCAGCCTGGTCACCATCGCGCTGCTCGTGCAGGCGCGCGGCTTCTGGTCGGTGATCGTGCCGGCGGTGGTCGGTGTGACCTTCATCGTGCTCGCCTATCTCATCCTCAGCGGTCGCGGCTTCTGGACGGCCGTGCTCGGGACCGCTGCGCTGGGCCTGTCCACCGTCGCCGTACTGGTGGTCAACGCCCTCGGCGTCGCGCGCCCGGCCATCCCCTGGATCATCGGCGCCTTCGCCGTCACCGTCGTCTTCGGCGTGGCGCAGCACATCCTGGTCATGGCGTGGCAGTCCCTGCGCCGCGGCATCCTCAACCAGCACGTCCTGCTGGAGGCCGGCGCTTTCGCCGGCATGACCGGCGGGCTGATTGGCCTCATCGCCCGGCCGGCCGGCTACCCCACCGCCGCCTTCTTCGGCGTCGCGGTGCTCATCGTCAACTACCACGTCTTCTCGGAGTGGCTCTCGCTGCTGGTGAAGACGCGCAGCTCCCAGGCCGTCAAGCGGCTGCTCGATCTGCAGCCGGACACCGCCCGCGTCGTCCGCCGTGACGAGGAGCGGGAGGCGCCCATCGGCGAGGTCGTCGTCGGTGACCTGGTGCGCGTGCGGCCTGGGGAGCGAGTGCCGGTGGACGGCAGCGTCGTGGGCGGCCACTCGGCAGTGGACCAGTCCCTGGTCACGGGCGAGCCGGTCCCCGTGGAGAAAGCGGTAGGGGACAGCGTCGTCGGCGGCTCCATCAACGGCCTCGGCACGCTCCTGATCCGGGTGACCACCGTGGGCGAGGAGAGCTTCCTGCAGCAGGTGGTCCGGCACGTGGAGGATGCCCGCGCGCTCAAGCCGGGCATCCTCCACCTGGTCGACCGCATCCTCAAGGTCTACGCGCCGACCGTCCTCTCCCTGGCCGCCCTCTCCCTAGTGGGCTGGCTCGCCGGCTCCTGGCTGGTCACCGGCCAGGCCGACATGCAGCGGGCCGTCTTCGCTGCCCTCAGCGTGCTGGTGATGGGCTACCCCTGCGCCGTCGGCATCGCCGCCCCGCTCTCTATCGTGCGCGGGGCGGGCGAGGCGGCCGACCGCGGCATCATCATGCGCACGGGCGAGGCCTTCCAGGCCTTCCGCGCCGTCACCACCATCGTCCTCGACAAGACGGGGACCCTCACCGAGGGCCGGCCCGTGGTGCGCGAGATGGAGGCTCTCGGGGATGCCGACGAGCTGCTGGCCGTGGCGGCGGCGGCGGAGGCGTCCTCGGAGCACCCGCTGGGTCAAGCGGTGCTCAACGCCGCGCTGGACCGCAGCCTGGACATCCCGGCGGTGGAGGAATTCGAGGCGCTGGCCGGCCGTGGGGTCTCCGCGCACATGCAGGGCCGGCACGTGCTGGTGGGTCGCCCGAGCTTCTTGGGAGAGCAGGGCATCGACCTGTCCCCCCTCGCCGAGCGCATGACGGCTTTGGAGCAGGCGGGACGGACGGTGATCGCCGTCGGCCGGGACGGCCGCCTGCTCGGCGCCATCGCCCTCGGAGACGCGCTGCGCTCCGACGCGGCCGAGGCGGTCGCCGCGATGACGCAAGCCCGGCTCACTCCCGTCATGGTCACGGGCGACAACCGGCGCGCGGCCGAACGGGTGGCCCGCGCGGTGGGCATCGAGGAAGTGCATGCCGGCGTGCTGCCCGACCAGAAGGCCCAACTCGTCCGCGAGCTGCAAGCCCGCGCTCGGGGCCGGGTGGCCATGGTCGGCGATGGGATCAACGACGCGCCGTCCCTGATGCAGGCCGACGTCGGCGTCGCCATGGGCGGCGGCACCGACATCGCCATCGAGTCCGCCGACATCATCATCGTCGGCGACCGGCTGCGGGCGATCCTGGAGGCCCGCGACATCAGCCGCTGGAGCTACCGCAAGACCAAGCAGAACGTGGTGCTGGCCTTCCTCTTCAACGGTATCGGCATCCCCGTCGCCACGACCGGCCTGCTCTACCCCGTGTGGGCGATGGTGGCGATGGCCCTGAGCGTCACGACGATCTTCGTGAACTCGCTCTGGGGGCGTCCGTCCCTCTTCTTCGACGCCATCCGCAGCGTGGGCAAGCCAGTCACGCCGGCCGCCCCAGCAACGCGGACGGCGGAGGGGACGAGCAGATGAGCCGCGCTGTGCCTGTGGGGCCGGTAGCCGGCGTGGCCGGCCTGCTCGGCACGCTGGCCTGCGTCGGGGCGATGGGTTTGGCGGTGCTGGGCATCGCCGGCGTCGGCGCCTCGGCCAGCGCGGCCGGCATGGCCGATATGGCGGCGACGGGTGCGCTGGGGACGGCGGCCACGGTTTCGCCAGCGGGCCTGCTGGGATTGCTGCTGCGGGTCGGGCCGGCCATCCTGGTGGTCTCCATCGGCGCGGTTGCGCTCTCGCTCGGCATCCGGCGGCGGGCGGCGGCCATCCCGGCGCTGCTCGGGGGCGGGATGCTGTACTGGGGCATGTACGCGCAACCCAACCTCGCGCTCATGGGGGCGGCGATCGTCGCCGGCCTCCTGCTCTGGGTCGCGGCCGAGATCTGGGCGCGTGCCTCCCGACGACCTCAGGCCCAGGGCGTGTCGCCATGACCGCGTGTGCGCGGACCGCCGCGCTCGGGCCGGCCCGGGTGCGACCGGAGCAAAGCATGGCCGGAGGGATGGCCTTGCGGTCCACCGCCGGGGTGCTGCTCGAGCCCGTCCTCACCTGAACGGGGGCTCTTCCTCGGCGTCGTAGAGCCGATAGCCGGTCGGCGTCCGCCGCGGGGATATACCACGGCGCAATGGTGCCGTCATCTACCGCCACGTGTACAGCGTCGGTCCCCGCCACCAGGATCGAACGTCGCCGCTTCGACCGGCATCTCCGGTTTCACTCGGCGCAGCAGGAGAGCTTGCTTGGGTCCTTGTAGCGGGAGATGGCGACGATCTTCAGCGCCTCCGCCATGGTCGGATAGACGTGGATCAGGTCGATGAAGTCCTGCAGCGTGGCGTGGAAGCGCAGGGCCATGGCCGCCTCGTGGATCACCTCGCCCGCCTGCACCCCCAGCATCGACACCCCCAGCACCTCATTCGTCCCCGCATCGGCCACCATCTTGATCACGCCGCGGGTGTCGCGGATGGCGCCCGCCCGCGGTACCAGCTCCATCGGGATGGTGTTGCACCAGCAGGGATGGCCGGCGGCGATGGCCTCCGCCTCCGTCATGCCCACCACGCCGACCGGCGGATCGCTGAAGATGGCACGTGGGATCACGCGGTGATCGACCTTGCGCGGCGGTTGGCCGGACAGGGCATTGTGGGCGACGATGGCGCCGTCGTGGGCGCCCACCGGCGTGGCCAGCTGGCTGTCCTGCTCGCGCCCGATCACGTCCCCCGCCGCCCAGATGTGCGGCACGCTGGTGCGCAGGTGCTCGTCCACCACGATGGCGCCGCGCCCATCCAGGCGCACGCCCGCCACCTCCAGACCAACCTCGGCCGTGTTCGGCTGCCGGCCCGTCGCCACCAGCAGCTTGGCCGCGCGGAACTCGCGCTGCCGCCCGCGAACGTTGGCGGTCACCGCTACGCCCTCGCCGTCGCGGCGCACGCGCGTCGCCCGAGCGTTCGTCTGAATCGTCAGCCCTTCCTCGCGGAGGATGTCCGCCAGGGCATCGCCGATCTCCGGCTCGTAGGCGCTGAGCAACCGGTCGCCGCGCTCCAGCATGGTGACCTTGCTGCCGAAGCGGGCGAACATCTGGCCGAGCTCGACCGCGATGTAGCCGCCGCCGAGGATGACCAGCGACTCCGGCAGCTCGGTGAGCTCCAGGTCCTCCTGGCTGGTGAGCAGGTCGCTGGTGAGGTAGGGCACCTCGTGCAGTCCTTCGAGGTCCGGGGACACCGGCGACGAGCCTAAGGCGACCAGGACCTGCTCGCCGGTGAGCCGTTTGGTGCCGTCCGGCCCGTCCAGCTCCACGGTGTGGGCATCGAGGAACCGCACGCGCCCGCGCTCGATGCCGACCCGTCCGCCCTCATCGAAAATGCTGAGGTACTTCTTGTCGCGATAGCCGGCGATCACCTCGTCCTTCTGGGCGATCAGCCGGCGGAAGTCCAGGCCGAGCTCGCGGCCCTCCAGGCCCGGGTAGCGCGGCTCGCGGGCATCGTGCATCAGCTTGGCCGCCTCGATCAGGTTCTTGGAGGGCAGGCAGCCGCGGTTGACGCAAGTGCCCCCGACCGTGCGCGCCTCGGCCATAACGGCCGTCTTGCCCAGCTCGTTGGCCTTAATAGCCGCGGCGAAGGCGGTCGAGCCGCTGCCCAGGATCACCAGGTCGTAGTGGTCAGTCACCATGCTTACTCCATTTCACTAGTCACTGCCGTCTGCGCTGGATTGATGGCTCACGCGGCCGACGGGGTGGCGGGCCTTCCCGAGGCGGCTCGTGGTTGCACGGCCGTCGCCTGCCGCTTCGTCAGGGCAAGAATGGTACGATGTGCTGGCGCAGCGTCTCAAGCGAGGTCGATCCCATCGTGCGGAAGGCTATCTGGCCACGCGGATCGACGAGCACCTTGGTATCCGTCGCCAGCACCCGATACGCGAGCGTGGCCTTCTGCCCCGGGTCCAGCGCCCACATCAGGTTCGCGCCGTTGGTCTGCTGCCGCAGACCGGCGAATTGCGTCTCCGTGTCGCTCGGATCGACGCTCAGCACGAGCTGGCGCAGTCCTCGCGCGCCAAACTCCTGCTGGAGCTGCGCCATCTTGTTGACCTCGGGGATGCACCGGCTTGCCCCACTGTTGAGCGAGACTGAAGGTGCCGCCGCCCAAGAGACTGGCGCTGAAGTCGGGGGCCCCTTGACCGCCCGCCGCGCTCTGCTGAGGTTGTGACTGACGTTTCGAGTCGGCTAGCTCGGCGGTCGAGGAAGTCGGCCCGGCCGTCGCTGCTTGGCCTGCCGGTGTCGCCTCCTCGTGGCCAACAGTCTGAGATGCGGCCGCGACGGTCGGAGCCGGCGCGGCCGTCGTCAGGCCGCCACCTGCGGCCGAGCCAGCCGCGCATGCGGTCGTCCCCAAACTCGCCGCGAGCAGGCCAAGCCCCAACAGCGCGACCCGCCGGGAACAGCGCGGTCGATGTTGCCCGGCTCCGTCGAGCACGCTTATCAGCGTATGCATGTCAAGATCCTCCCACGCGTCCAATCAATGGCCCAGACAACGCCGTCCGCGCGATGCGCTCGCGCGTCCGTAGCCACATCTCAGTTCCCTCCTGGTACGGGGCAACACCCAGCCGGGACCGACGCAGGGAGGTTCTTATCTAAGAGAGCCGGGGCAGCGTGCGTGGCGCCGGCAACACCCGCCTTGGCGAGTTGGGCCGCCAGCGACGTCGCGTCCAAGATGCCGACGTGCGTGGCGGCGATCCGGCCGTCGGCGTTCAGGAAAATGCTGCTCGGGATGAGGCCGACGTGGTAGGCGCGCGCGGTTGTCCCAGGCTGGTCGGCCAGCGCCGTCAGCGAATCGGCGCCATTGGCCGACACGAACGAGGCCAGGTCCGCGGGTGTCTCGCTCACGCCAATCAAGACCACGTTCAGATCGGTGCGATAGGTGCGCTGCGCAGCCGTCAGCAGGGGCAGTTCCGCCGCGCATGGCGCACACGTCGTGGCTAGAAAGTTCAGCAGCGCCGGTCGCCCGCGGAGTGAGGCGAGATCTACCGTCGTCCCGGTGAGATCCGGCAGGGAGAAGATGGGCGCGAGTGATCCTGTGCTGCCCTCGAGTGCTCCGCTCAGGACACCCGTGGCGCCGGGCAGGAGCGGGAGCGCCGCGCCTGGAAGCGCGGGCGGCGTCGCCGCTTGCATGGCGGCCGGGCTCACGGTTGGCGCAGGAGTCCCGGTCGTGGTAGCACTGCCGTCGCCGATGGCCGTGCCCTGCGCTTCCGGCATGGCGCTGCCCGTCGCTGTCGAGATCGGCGCCTGCGTCAGTCGCTGCGTCTGGACGCCACGCCGCACCCAGCGAGCGCGATCGCCCCGACGGCGACCGTGAAGACCTGCCGTCGTGTGTAGCCTGGGTGCATTGTTCCCACCTTCATCGCAGTATTGTCGTACTCGCCTGGACGTAGAGCAGCCAGATGCCGCCCGCCGTGACGAGTGCCCCGGCGAGTCGTTGGAAGTGTGGCAACAGCCGGCGGACCGCCGCGGCCAGCGCCGCCTGTCCCAAGGCGGCCGAGATCGCGACCGCGACGAGCACGACGGCCATGCCGAGGGCATAGACGAGGAAGTTGGTCACCGTCCCGATCGCGCTGCCCGCCGTCAGCGCGCCGCCCACCACGAGCAGGAAGATCGGCAGGGTGCAGGAGAGGGAGGCGGCGCCGTAGGCCACGCCGTAGGCCAGCATGCCGCGCCGGCCGCGCCGCCGCGAGCGGCCACTGGGAACCGGCAGCGGCAGGTGCAGGGTCCGGCCGGCGAGCATCGCCAGCCCCAGCACGATCAGGCCGCCCGCGACGATCCAGGCCAGCCAGTGGGCGTGGGCCAACAGCGGCTTGCCGCCCACAGCGACGGCCACCGCCGCCAGGGCGAAGGTGGCGGCGAAGCCAACGGCCACGGCCAACCCGGCCACCAAGCCGCGCAGGACGCGGGCGGGCACTGCCTGGGTGGCGTGGTCCCCCTCTGCGCCCACGAAGTAGGCGGCGAAGCCGGGCAGCAAGGGGAAGGCGCAGGGGTTGATGGTCGCCAGCATCCCGGCCGAGGCAGCGAAGGCGAGGTCGGGGAGGCTCACCCCCGCGACACCTGCCGCGCTGGCCGCTCGCTCGGTGCAGGCGAGGTCGTGCCGTGTCCGGCGAGCGCGCCCGTCGGGTCGGTGACCGCGCTGAGCACGTCCGCGAACCGAATACGCCCGAGCTCATAGCCTTCCTCAATCGAGAGAAGGAGCGGCGCGTGTTGCTTCCCGGCAAACCACGCGGACGCCGCCTCGGGGGAACTGAAGAAATGGACGTGGTTGCAGAAGGCCAGCCACACGTCTTCGGGCGTGCTCGCTGCCGATACTGCTCCGGTTGAGGGCACAATGATAGAAATGACGGCACGCTCCGGTTCGTAGGATTCGACGCGCTCGGGTGTGACCCTTATGCGAATACTGTCTCCTGTCGCCGGGGAGAGCGCATCCACCATCACCGTCTGTTTGAGACCCAGCGGGATGAACAGGGCGTCCCAGGCGCACCAGGTGTACAGCGTGTGACCGTTGATTTGCAGTCGGTTCGACGAGGCAGGGTTCAGCGATAACCCAACCGCACCTACGATGTTGCCCTGATCGTCGTACTCTAGCCCGGCTTTAAGCTTGGTCAGAACCTCGCGGGAAATGCCTAGATATGAAAGGGTCTTTTCAACCTGCTCCGAGGATATGGGGTGGCCTTTGGCCAAAAGTCGCCACAGTTCAACGACAAACCCGGGGGCATCCGGGCTGAGACTGGGAATATCAAAGCCGGATTCACGCAGTCCCTCAGCGATTTCATAAAGATTATGGTTTGACATCGGATCCACTCCTCCCGTTTCATGCTGATTTTCAATGTACTTAATCTCGGAATACCGATTAGGGTTTGGCATCGGACTTACTCGTCCCGTTTTGCACGACCGCGACAGCGAAGGCCAGGTAGGGCAGGCTCATCCCGCCGCGACTCTCTCGAGCTCGAGTTCGAGCGTCGCCACCGTTGGTGGGGTGGTGTTGTGGAAGGCCAGCGCGCCGGCCGGGCTGGCGACCACACTCTCTTCCAGCGCCCGCACGCCGTAGCGTTGGGCGATCGCGCCGCCGGGGTCCAGCGCGAAGGAGTAGGCGCCGCCGGGCACAAGTTGCCGGAATTCCGCGACCATTGCGGCGCTGTCCGACGGATCGACGTCCAGCGCGAGGACCGGACGCTTCATCGTGGCAGAACCTCCGATCGCTCCTTGCTGGTGTGCGATGGCGGCGGAACGGCGCAGCAGTCGGCCCCCGCTCCTTGCCGTCGCACGAGCCAGGCCCCGCCTGCCATCAGCACCGCGCCTGCCAGCACCAGCCCCGCCGCCGGCAGAGCGCCGGCAACGACCGCGCCGCTGATCGCGGCCGACGCCAGCAGGCCGATCAACAGCGGGCCGCCGCAACAGAGCGCCACGGCGGCGATAGGCAGGAGCAGCGGCAGCAGGCCGCCCGCTCCATCCGAGTCCTTGCCCATGGGAATCCTCCTTCACTCCGACTCCGACGCGACTCAGCCGGCCTGCCCCGCCGATTCCATTCCGGCGTCGTCCGTCTCCACCTCCGGCAGCCGGGTGCAGGAGGCGAGGGCCGCGGCGTGGTCGGCCACGATGCCGCGTGCCAGGCCGACCAGCGTGCGCACGCGCGGGTCGGCCACGCGGTACCAGACCTGCCGGCCCTCGCGCCGCCCCTCCACATAGCCGCACCACTTGAGGCAGGCCAGGGCGTTGGAGACGCGGTTCTGGCGGAGACCCAGCGCGGCCACGATCTCGCCCACCGTGCGCGGGCGCGCCAGCAGGAACTCCACGATGGCCAGGCGCGTCGGATCGGCCAGGCCCCCAAAGAAGCGCGCGGTCACCGCCACGGCGTCCGGCCCTTCCCGCACTGCGCACACATCCATCGTTCGTCCGTGCCCTCTCCCAATGTATCATGACTTCGTGATATCAATGATACCAGATTCCTCGCGATTACCTTGCCACGGACGGGCAGTCCCGCGCGAGCTCAGCGGCGGCGCTCCAGGGAGTCGATGGGCGAAAATATGAGGCAGCCCACCTGGTCGTCGCGGCGGAGCAGCCAGTTGGAGACGGCCAGCACCTCGCACCCGGCGTACCCCCGCAGCGCCGCGAGCACCATCGAGGCTCCGTAAAAGATAAGCGCGGCGTCGCTCGTGATCGAGAGGGCTGGCGCGTACCAGAAGGTGAGATACAGGGCCAGGAATGCCGCCGCGTTGAGCACGAAACCGAAGGGCCCGGTCGCCTCGAGCCGAGTCGGATCACGGCGCGCTCGTAGCCACTGCCAGGTGAGCAACAGCACGGGGAAGCCAACGAGGCCGAGGGCCCACGAGGCCGGCCTAATGCCCGTTGATAGCTGACCCAGGAGCACGATCCCCAGGAGCACGATCCCCAGGATGACCCGCGCCGCCGTGCCGATGACCCCGATCCCGCGCCCCGCGCCATGCCCCTGATCGATGTTTGTCACTGCCATTACCATCACCTCCAGCCGGATGGTACGGCCTCCCCCCGGGGGGAGAGTCAAGTGGCAGTGTGCCGAAACCTCGGGTCGTCGGCACGAAAGTCGGCGCCGGGCTGGCCGGCGAGCTCCGCCTCGTAGTGCAACTCGAAGTAGCTGATGCGCTGGCGCAGCTCCTGGAGCTCGGCGATACGGGCGTCGAGGCGCGCCCGCACGGCGCGCAGTCGTTCGGCCAGGTGACGACCGATGGGCTGGTCGGGCCGCCCCAGGTAGACGCGGCCGAGCTCGCGGACCTCTGCCATGGTGAGCCCGAGGGCGCGCAGGTTGCGGATCACTTGGACGCACCACAGGGCGGACTCGTCGAACAGCCGGTAGTTCGCGGGGCTCCGACCGAGCGTGTAGATGAGCCCCATGCCCTCGTAGCGGCGCAGCGCCTTGACCGATGCCCCGGTCCGCCGCGACAGTTCCCCGATCGTCATGACCGGCGCATGGGCATCGCTGGCCGCCGTCATAATTGGCACCTATAACCGAAGCCGCTTGACGGCGTCTCGCCGGAGAGCGCTTCACTAACGGGCACATCATCGGCTCGGCGACTAGAATATATCATGACTTTATGATGCAATGGCCCCATTTCGGGCTCCGTCGGCGGGACGGGGACAGGTGGGAAGGGTGGCCGTCCTGGACACGCTCGCCCCCTACGCCCGCATCCTGCGCAGTCCCACCTACCGCCCCCTGTGGCTCGGCCAGGTGGTCTCCAACGTCGGCGATACCCTGCACTACGTCGCCTTGGTAGTGCTCCTCTTCCGGCTCACCGGCTCCGGCGCGGTCCTGGCCGCGCTGTCCCTGGCGCAAATCCTGGTCGGGCTGGCGCTCGGCCCCATCGCCGGCGTCCTGGTGGACCGGTTTGACCGGCGCACCCTGATGATTGTCGCGGACCTCGCTCGCGCCGCCCTGGCCGCCGCGCTCGCCTTCACCGGCAACGCGCCGGTGGCGTTCGGTCTGGCCATGGCCCTCACGGCCGCCGGCGTCCCGTTCCGCCCGGCGCAGCAGGCGCTGCTGCCGTCATTGGTCGATGCCGACGACCTACTGGCGGCCAACTCCGTCGGCTGGTCCACGGAGCAGGCCACGCAGATTGTCGCCTCCGCCCTCGCCGGCGCCCTGCTCCTCGCCTGGGGCGCCGCGCCTGCCTTTCTCCTCAATGCCGCCTCCTTCGGCTTTTCCGCGCTGATGCTCTCCCGGCTGCCGGCCCGGCATCACCCAGAGGTCGCCGAGGAACGGGGGCCGCTGGGCGGGTTCTGGGCGGAGGCGCGGGCCGGGCTGGCCTTCGCCGGAAGGGACGCCTTCGTGGGGCCGCTCCTGCTCATTCAGGGTCTCGCCGCCCTCGCCACGGGCGGGACGTCCGCCCTGCTGGTGGTGCTGGCCAGCCGCCACCTGCACCTGCCGCCCGCCGCATTCTCCTGGCTGCTGCTCGCCATCGGCGCTGGGGCGCTGGTCGGACCCTTCCTCCTCCCACGCCGCTTCGGCCCCGATCCCCGCCTGGTCTTCTGGCCCTACGTCTGGCGCGGCCTCGGCGACGTCCTGCTGGCGGTGCTGACCCCATTCCCCGTCGCGCTGTTCCTGCTGTTCACCTACGGGCTGGGGACGTCCACCGGCGCCGTGACCTACAGCACCGTCGTCCAGCGGCGAATACCGGATGCCCTGCGCGGGCGCGTTTTCGCCACGCTCGACGCGGTGTGGGCAGCGGGCGAGATCGCCAGCATCGGCCTGGCCGGCATCATCGTCGATCGGGCCGGCATCGTCGCGGTGTACCTCGGCGGCGGGGCGCTGCTGGTGCTCGCCGGTGTGCTCGGGATCCTCATGCCCGGCACTCGCGGCATGGGACCGGACGCCGGACGCCGGCGCCCCGGCTAGTTGAGGTTGCGGAGGAGCAGCCGCTCCACAATCACCACGTCACGCCACACGCCGTCGAGCTGGGCGTGCTTCTCGTAGATGCCTACCTCGCGGAAACCGAGCGAGGAGAGCAAGCGCCGGCTGGGAGTGTTCTCCACGAAGACCCGCGAGACCAGCTTCCAGAAGCCGGCCTGCTCGGCGGCGATCAGCAGGGCCTCCATAGCGAAGCGGCCAGCGCCGCGACCGCGCGCCGAGCGGGCGACGTAGACGGAAAACTCGGCGATCCCGGCGTAGCAGTCGCGCGGACGATAGGTCGACGTGGCGGCGAAGGCGACGACCTCACCATCTTCCTCGACGACGACTACGGGGTGACGCCCGTCGAACCAGGCGCCGACGTCGTCCGCCGAGCGCGGCCGTGTCTCAAAGGTAGCAACGCGATCTTCGATCCCCTGGTTGTAGATCGCCGAGATCGACGCGGCGTCCTCGACGGAAGCAGCCCGCACCTGCATGGTCGGCATCAACTACTCCGGCGCCTCAGCGCCGGGTTTGCTTGCCCGGACGAACGCGCTGAAGAAGGCCCGATTCAGTCGCGAGCGGTCCTCTTCAGGCTGGTCGGACAGCCAGCCATTCAGGCGCTCGTCGCCAATCTCATCCGCCGCGTAATAGCGCGTCGGCTCGATGGAGGGCTGCACGAAGCCCGCTGCTCCTAGCTTCGCGAGATAGTCGCGGCGATCCAGCGCGCCAGCGATGCAGCCCACCCAGAGCTCCACCTGGCGACGCAGGTCGGACGGTACTCGCCCCTCTACCACGACGTCGGATACGGCGAAGCGGCCGCCCGGCTTGAGCACGCGGAATGCCTCTTGGAGCACACGGTCCTTATCCGTCGAGAGATTGATGACACAGTTGGAGATGATGACGTCCACGCTGTTGTCCGGCAGAGGGATCTCCTCGATCTGCCCCTTGAGAAACTCGACGTTGGCGGCGCCCGCCTTGGCCGCGTTCTGCCGGGCCAGCGTCAGCATCTCGTCGGTCATATCCAGGCCATACGCCTTTCCAGCCGGTCCGACGCGCTTGGCGGAGAGCAAGACGTCGATCCCGCCGCCGGAACCAAGGTCCAGCACGATCTCCCCCGGTAGCAGCTCCGCCAACGCTGTCGGGTTGCCGCAGCCAAGAGAGGCCGTCGCGGCCTCGGTTGGGAGATTTGCCAGCTCGTCTTCAGTGTAGAGGTTACCGGTGACTGGGTCGGCCGCGCCAGCGCCGCACCCCCCCTCACCAGCAGAGGAATCGCCACAGCAGGAGGCGCCAGAGCCACAGCAAGACGACCGGCCTCGCTGCTCCGGCTGGAGCACCTGCAACGCCGCCTGGGCATACCGCTGCCGCACTGCCTCCCGGGTCTCCACGTCATGGGTCATGCGCTTGTTCCTTTCTCAACGAAACTGCGCGGCCAGGCAGCAACGTGCCGGGCCATAAGTTGCCGGGTATCGCCGGCTCCAGATGAGGGAAAGCGCGGCCCGGAGCGCGACGCCCAACGGTAGGACACCGTTGCCCGCTTGCCGAGACCGCATGTATGAGCGGACCAGCGCCTGCCGTCGTGCCTCCTCACGCCGCTCGGCGATTGTCCGGATGGACAGGCGGTACAGGCCGTCGGGGTCGATACTCAGCATGCCTGCCTCCCCATACATCGACTCACGTCGATATATTGCGCAGTGTAGCCTATACATCGACATCCGTCAATGGGTCCGGTACACTGTCCATATGAACGTTGAACTTCCCATACTGAATGTGCTACCGGAGCGGGTGCGCGGCTGCTGCGAGCCCGTGGCGTCGCCGCTGCCGGACGACCAAGTCGAGCGGCTCAGCGGCCTATTCAAGGCGCTCGCGGATCCCGCGCGTCTGCAGATCCTACACATCCTCAAGGAGGCGACAGCTCCGGTCTGTGTCTGCGACTTCACCGCCGCACTGGAGCTAGGCCAGCCCACCATCAGTCACCACCTGACGCGACTCAAGGATGCCGGCCTGGTCACCAGTGAGAAGCGTGGCGTCTGGGCCTTTTACAAGCTCAAGCGGGGCCTGGCGCCGGTGGCTCGTGACGTTCTGGCGCTCGTTCCCTAGCGCAAGATTGAGGGACGCTTCGGCATCCGGCATTGATCAACCCGCCGGCCGCCGACCCGACAACCACGTACAGCGCATCGCCCCGTGCTATACTCCCGACCAGAGGGTGATGGGTCCCACCCGTGAGCGAGCCGGCGCTGTCGCGGCGGTTCCTCCGAACCGCACGGCGCTGATGGCCCCTGCTCTGAGGCTAGGCCTCGGCAGGGCCGTGGGCCGTTTGCGGAGGGTACGTCCATGGACCTCAACGATGTCTGGTTTATCGCCTCGCTCTGGATGGGGCTGGCCCTCCTTGCTAGCCTGATCTCCATCCGTCTCGGCGTCTCGGTCGCGCTGGCCGAGATCGGCGTCGGCGTCATCGGCGGCAACTTCCTCGGCTTGCACACCACGCCCTGGATCGATTTCCTCGCCAGCTTCGGCTCCGTTCTCCTGACCTTTCTGGCGGGCGCCGAGATTGACCCCGACTCCTTGCGCCGTCACCTCAAAGCCAGCCTCGCCATCGGGTGCATTGCCTTTATCCTGCCGGCGCTCGGCGCGTTCACCTTCTGCTTCTGGGTGGCACGTTGGGACCTGCACGCCGCCGAGATCGGCGGCATCGCCCTGTCCACCACCTCCGTCGCGGTGGTCTACGCCGTGATGGTGGAGACGGGACTCAACCGCACGGACATCGGCAAGCTCATCCTGGCGGCCTGCTTTGTCAACGACCTGGGCACCGTGCTCGCCTTGGGAATTCTCTTCGCCAATTTCAACTGGCTGCTCCTGCTCTTCGTTGTCGTGACCGTAGTTGTGCTCTTGTTCCTGCCGCGCTTGACCCGCTTTGTGATCGGCAGTGTCGGCGGGAGGGTATCTGAGCCTGAGGTCAAGTTCATCTTCCTCATCCTCTTCGGTTTGGGCTGGCTGGCCGAGCTGGCCAAGAGTGAAGCCGTCTTACCAGCCTACCTAGTGGGCCTGGTCATCGCCGGGGTCTTCGTCCGCGACCGGGTCCTGGTCGACCGGATGCGCTCGATCGCCTTTGCGCTGCTGACGCCGTTCTACTTCCTCAAGGCCGGCAGCTACGTCGCCCTACCTGCGGTGGTCGCCGGCTTCGTGCTGATCGTCGCGCTGCTGGCGGTCAAGATGGGGACAAAGGCCGTGGGCGTCTGGCCGCTGGCCCGCGCCTTTGCCTTCACGCCGCGCAACTCGATCTACACCACCTTACTTATGAGCACCGGGCTGACCTTCGGCACCATCTCCGCCTTGTATGGGCTGACGAACCACATTATCGATCAGACCCAGTACACTATTCTCGTCACCGTTGTGATCGGATCGGCGGTGGTCCCGACCCTCATCGCCCAGACCTGGTTCCGACCGGACATCGCGGCAGAAGGACAACCGGAACCGGCTCTGGAGCCGGCACGGGCGGTCCACTCCCGCGCGGTGAGCGTCGCCGCCGACGCTGCGAGCGACTGATCGATGGCTGCATCGCCGGCGCAGCCAAGGAGGAGCAGAGTGTTCCATAAGGTGCTCGTGGCGCTTGACGGATCAGCCGGGGCACAGCGAGCGCTCCAGGCGGCGCTCCAAATAGTCCACGAGCAGGAATTGGATCTCTGGCTGGTTTCCGTCGAGGAGGATTTGCCTCGTTACGTGGCGACGCGGGATGAATTCGAGGCGGAGAAGGAGCGCGCCAACCACTACGCCATCGCTATTCAGGAGCAGGCGGAGCACCTTGCCCAGCAGGCTGGAGCGCAGGTGCATCGAGCAGTCCTCGTCGGTCACCCGGCCAAACAGATCGTGGACTACGCGGCCAAGGGGGGGTTCGATCTGCTCGTCATCGGCCATTCCGGCCACTCCAACCTCTGGGGATCGTTCCTCGGGACCAATGCCGACAAGATCGTGCGCCACGCGCCATGCACCGTGATGGTGGTTCGTTAGGCACATCGTTCCAGGACCCCGCGGGTACCGTCAGGAGAGCGAGCGGCCCAGGACGTAGCCGGCCGCCGCGATTATGACCACGAAGAAGACAAAGGCCACTAGCGCCATCTCCAGTGCGTGCCGAATCGCCGGCCGCGCGTCGACGTAGTGCCGGCGATACTCCTCGTAGGTGATCAAGTAGGCCATGGTTCCGGCCAGGAGGCCCGCCACGACGCCCAACCCCGCGAAGAATCCCACCATGGCCGCCCCCTCACTCCGACGTGTCCCGGTCAGCGCACGCCCTCGCGCTCCGTTCGTACACTCTGTAGCTACCGCGCAAGCTGGTCGATAGCTAACCGGACGTCGACCAGGCCGACTCTGGCCGCGCGCGTCGCGGCCGGATCGTCTCCTACCGAGACGTGAAGGTCCTCCGTCGTCGCTTCCAGTCGGGTGAGCTGCTCCGCCAGGACGAACCGCCGGTCGCGCATCGCTGGGGGCAGGACATTCCCGGCGAAGAGGGCATCACAGACCGCGGAGAACCCGGCAACCAACTCCGCCAGCTCCGTCACCGCACCTGCCGCCGCCGGCGCGCTGCTCTGCCAAGCGCGCGTAGGCCGCAAACACGAGGAGCGCTCCCTCCGCGGCCGCCAGTCGTGCGGCGAGCGCGCGCCGCTGCGGCTCGGACAGCGATGTCATCACAACTCCAGCGCCGGCAATCGGTCGAGCGTTACCCGTAGCGCGGCGAGCAGCTCCCATAACGGCGCCAGATCGTCGGCAAGGTCCGTTTGCTGCTCTCGGCTCAGTGAGCCAAAAGCCTTCAGTCGCTCCGGTCGGGCCTCTTGCAGCGTGTCGTCTGCCCGGTAGAGCTGGGCACGCATGAGTGAACACAGATCCCGCCGCTCAGGAGCGACGCCGGTTTGGCAAGCAAGCGCATCGAGCCGTTGCAGGCACGCCGTGGCCGTCGCCTGCACCCGCCGCCAGTCCGGCCGGTCGACGTCTGCCAGGGTGTGAATGAGGAGCGCGGCGCGCCGAGCCAAGCCGAGCGCCAGCGCCAGCTCAGCCGTTCCCCGCTGCCCGTAGGCGCCGAGCGTCGCGTCTGGCGCCACGCTGCCGTCCCCACCGGCGTGGGGTTCCGCTCTGGCGCTCATTGCCAGGTCTGCTCCATGCCCTCGCATCCTTCCCGCCAGCCCGGCGCTGCTGGTCAGCCCTCCAGCTGAGGGTCGCGCCGCAAGGACCAGCGCACGGCCGGCGCGCCGGCCACCAGCCGCGCCGCGCGCGTCCACGAGGTCGCCTCGCGGCCGCGCGGCTCGCCACGGAAGCGATAGTCGCTCTTGCGGATCAGCTCGCTGAGGTCCTGTTCGAGCATGCTGAACTGCCGCAGCGCGGCGCGCCCGATGCCGCGCAGGCGGTCACGTCCGTGTGCCAGACCGAGCGCCGCGCAGACGTGGGGCAGGCACAACCCCGCGTCGATGACCTCCTCGCCGATCAGTTGCTTCAGCGTCTCCTCGGCGGCGCTCGCCATCGCCGCGTCGAACGGGCAGTCCCCTTCACCGGCGAACGACGCGGCTGGCTTCCGCCGTCCAAACCGGCCGCTCGGGACCGCTGGCGCATTCAGGTCCTCCAGTCGTTGCAAGTTGCGGCGGAGGCGTGCTGCCGCCAGCCGTTGCGCCAGCTCCGGCCGCTGCAGTAGCCATCGGGCGTGCGCGTTGCAGACGCCGAGCCAGTTGAACCGGTCCGCACTGGATACATCGCCGGTCAGCCCGGAGAGCAAGGCGCGCGCGGCGTCCTCCACCGCCGCACAGGCCGGACACTCCGACGATTCCTCCGCGGACCGGCTCGACGGGCGCTCGATCGATGGTTCTGAAATCATGGCCGCAGGCCCTTCCCCCCTACCGCCATCGCCACCCCTTGCTGGAGGGTGGCCGCGTCGAGGTTGCCCGTTTCCATACGCTCGAGCCACGTATCCCACGAGCGCTGCTGCGTCCGGATCAGCAGGTCCCTCGTGGCGCCGGATCGGCATCCCTCGAGCGCCGGGCCGAAGTGGATGGCACACAGGCCGGACGACTGCTCGTACGCGCCGGCGAAATCGCGGCTGTGGAGGTGCTGCAAGAGGGTGGCCAGGTAGTGGTCCTCCGATCCCTGGAGCCGCTGGCAGGCCAGGCACACGTCCTCCGGCGCCAGGCTGCTGAGGGCGTGCTCGGCTTGACGGTCCCCGCTGGGGTCGGTCAGCGTCCCCGCCACTCCCGCCAGGCCCTCCGGCGCGACCTCCTCGAGCGCCGAGATGATCGTGTGCAGGAGATCACGGTAGATGATGGCCGTGCCCAGCTCATCGCCGAAGCTGAGATACTGCAGCGTGTGCCGGTTGCAGAACCCGCGGGCCGCGCGCACGCCGTTGCGGATGCTGGGGTCGTTGGTGTTCTCGTAGGTGAGCGCGTCGAAGAAGCGCTCGACGGCGCGCAGGCTGAAGCGGCAGATGCTGCAGCCGGGCTGCTTGAAGCCGTCGAGCAGATCGTAGTAGAGGCTGGTCCTTCCGCTCGGCATTAGGCTTGTCTCCCGTCCGCGAGGGACCCAACAATGACGATGGCCCCTGAGCCGCTACCAATGGGTAGCAACCCAGGGGCCATCAGCGCCGACCGCGGTTCGCGGGGCGCGTCGCTCCGCCGGTGGGTCCCATCACCGCCACGTCTACTAGATTCCATGGTACCACCGCGATGAATTCGCGGTGGCTGTCGCCGGCTGCAGTAGCCGATCCCAGTAGCGTCGGAAACGAGCAGACGGTGGACACACCGCGGGCGCCTTAAGGTACAATCGGTTGACGCCGCCGTGATCCCGCCCGGCGGGTTGTCGGGTTGCGCGTGCCGTGACGTCTCATGCCACTGAGCTGGAAATTGCCAGGTCGGCACGCGACCGGGAGGCGCGGCGATGCCCCGGAAGGACACCTTTACCGACTTCCATGAGCTGCTGCTGTTCCAGAACGTATCAGCAGCGGCGCTGACCGCCGCGGGCGCGCTCGGCTTCCTGCCGGTCACCGTCGTCGCCGCGGTCGCGGCCGCCATCGTGTCCGGCCCGTGGCCGCGTTGGGCCGCGCTGGCAGTGCCGGGCTATGGCCTCCTGGCCGGTGCAGCGGCGGGATGGGCCTACCGCTATGGCAACATCCCCTATCGCCGCGGCGACCTCGCCGCGGCGACCGCGCTGGCCCTCTCCTTCACCCCCGCGGTGGCGGCTGGATTCCACCTGGCGGGTCAGGGGTGGTCGCTCGGCCCGGCCATGCTGGTGAGCCTCCTCCCCGGCCTAGCGCTGGAAGTGGGCTGGCGGCCGGCGTTCCTGTCGGTGCTCCGCCGCCTATCCCGACTCAACCTGGATCACCTGGTTCACGAGGCGCTGCGCGAGCACTACGGCGACGACTGGCAAGCCTACCTCGGGCGTATCACCGCCGACCTGCGCGAAGCCCGGCGGCTGCGCGACCTGACCGAGCGGCCCGAGTCGCCGAGGGATACGCAGTGACTGGGCTGCGAGGAGCGTCGACGCCTGCCGCGTGGGCGCGGCGCGTCACGCCGCGGGCCCACCTCATGCCCGCAGCGTCGCTGCCATGCGTTCGGGTTGCAGGACAAGATCAAGCGCATCCTCGATGCTTGCGACGACAACGTCGGCCGCTTGGAGCGCTGCCGTAGCCAGCCCTTCACGACCCAACGCGGCGATGCCAAGGGCCGCCGCTCGAAGCATCCGAGCGTCGTTGACGCCGTTCCCGATCGCGACCACGCAATCAGCCCTGAGCCGGTGGAGGCAGTCTTCTTTCTGCGTGCGGGCCGGGCAGCGCCAGTGAGATGACCGGCCACGAACGCTATCCTTGGGACCTAGGCTCAGATTGACTACCGACGAGGTGCGCCGGCCACCCCGTCCTTGACCGTCTCCTGGTCTCCCGCCCACAGCCGGCGCATCTCCTCGCAGCGCCCGAGCAGCTCGGCGAGCGTGCCCTGATCCTCCATACGTCCGTCTTGCAGCACGACGATCTGGTCGGCCCGCTGCAAAGCTGCGCGACGGTGAGAGACGGCGAGGCAGGTGAACTCGCGACGCTCGAACAGCCGCTCCCAGAGCGTGCGCTCCGTCTCCACGTCCAGGGCGCTGGAGAGGTCGTCGATCACCAGTAGCTCCGGCGCGGCGACGAACATGCGCGCGGCCGCCACGCGCTGCACCTGGCCGCCGGAGAGCTTGACGCCGCGCGGCCCGACCAGGGTATCGAGACCCTGTTCCAGCTCGCCAGCGTCCTGCTCCAGCGCCGCCAGGCGGATCGCCCCGGCGAGTTCGACCTCCTCGGCGGGTAGCCCCAGGAGGATGTTCTCGCGCACCGACTCGCTGAAGAGGCGCGGCGCCTGCGGCGTGTAGGCGCCGCGCGGCGGGACGAACCAGCCCGCCGGGTCGTCCACGAGCCGGCCGTTCCAGCGGACCTCGCCGGCATCCATCGGCAACAATCCCAAGAGCACCCGCAGCAGCGTCGTCTTGCCGGCGCCGATTCGCCCCGTAATCACCGTGAAGGAGCCTCGGGCCACGCTCAGGTCGACATCCGCGATGCCGTGCGCCGAGCCGGGATAATGGTAGCGCAGTCCGGACACTTCCAGCCGCTCCAGGCGGTCGCTCGCCGTGGCCGGGATGAGGGCGAGGCGCGGCAGCTCGCCCGTCAGGTGTACCGGGCCGGGCCGCACCAGCGCCTCGGCCGGCTCCCCTTGCAGCAGCTCGGCCAGGCGCTCGAAGGAGACGCCGGTCCGCCTGGCGCCGGCGAGGATGCCGCCGAAGGAGCGGATGGCCTCGCCGACCGAGCCGAGGAAGTAGCTGAACAGCGCGAAGTCGCCGACGGTGAAGGCGTCCGCCCGCATCGCCCGGCCGGCGAGCAGCAGGATGACGCCGGCGCCCAGCGTCACGGCGCCGGCGAAGACGGATCCCATCGTCGCGTCGAAGAGGCGTTCCTGGAGGCCGGCCTGGCGGCGCGCCTCGTTGAGCCGGCCCAACCGGGCGATGATGTGACCTTCGGCGTTCGCCACCTTGATCGCCTGGACCGCGCCGAAGCACTCGGCGAGGGCGCCGGCGACCCGGCCCGTCGTCTCCCGACTGGCCCGGCGGTAGCGGCTGTAGCGGGCGTTGACCAGTTGCGCCGCCGCGACGACGGCCACAAAGGGGAGGCAGACCACCAGCGTGATCTGCCAGTCGATCCGCAGCATCGTCCCGAGCGCAGCGAGGGCGAAGACGCCCTGCCCCGCGGAGGTGATCAGCGCGCTCAGGAAGAGGTCGAGGGCATCGCCGTCCTCCAGCAGCCGGTTCATGGCGTCGCCGGCGGGGCCGGGCAGGGCCTGGGCGCCGGGCCGCGTCAGGATGCGCCGCATGACGTTGACGCGCACCAGCGCCTTGCTGGTGAAGCCGGCCTGGATGTTCGTCACACCGGATGCCAGGCTCGTCACGGTCCGCGCCAGTTGGACCAGCAGCACCAGCGCCGCCAGGACGAGGATATCTGGGACGACCGGCGCATACCCGCCCAGCCTGTCGAAGAAAGCGCGGGCGAGGAAGGCCGGGAGCAGCAGGATGGCGGCGTTCAGCAGGGTGAGGGCGGCGAAGAGCGAATAGCGCCGGCGCTGATACCAGAAGAACCGCCAGAGCAGATGGCCATACCTCACGCGAACGCCACCTCCAGGCCGGTGCGCAGCAGGCCGGCCAGGCGGGACGAGGGGTCGCGCGCCAGCGCCGCCCTGCTGCCGTGCTCGACGATCCGCCCGCCGTCCAGGATCAGCACTGCGTCGGCGCGCTGCACCGTCGCCAGCCGGTGGGCGACGATGATGGCCGTCCGCCCGTGCAGCAGCCGATCGATGGTGCGCTCGATCAGGCGCTCAGTGACCGGGTCCAGGCGCGAGGACGCCTCGTCCAGGATGACCAGGCCCGGGTCGCGCAGGAAGACGCGGGCGAAGGCCAGCAACTGCGCCTGGCCGGCGGAGAGCCGGGCGCCGTCGGCCGCCAGCTCGGTGTCCAGCCCTCGCGGCAGGGTGGCCAGCCACTCCCCGAGCCCCAGCTCGCGCAGCGCCTGCACGAGGCGGGCGTCGGGCACGGAGGGGTCGAAGAAGGTGAGATTGTCGCGGACGGAGCCGTGCAGGAGCTGCACGTCCTGCGACACCATCGCCACCCGCTCCCGGACGTCGCGCTGCCGGACGTCGCGCAGCGCCCAGAGGGCGCCCGCCCCGCCCAGCCGGACGGCGCCGGCCGTGGGGTCGTAGAGGCGCAGGAGCAGCCGGGTGAGCGTCGTCTTGCCGCTGCCGGTGCGCCCGAGCACGCCCAGGACCGCGCCCGCCGGCACGCCGAAGGAGATGTCGTGGAGCACGGGGCGGCCGGCGCCGTAGGCGAAGGAGACGCCGGCGAACTCGACGGACAGGGGGCCGGCAGGCAGCGCAGCGCCCCGGCCGTCCGGAATGGCGCTCCGCAGCGCCAGCAGCTCCTGCACCCGGCCGATGCCCACCGTCGCTTGCTGGAAATCCTGCACCTGGCTCGACAGCCGGAGGAGCGGCTGGCTAATCACGGCGGCGTAGCTGACCAGGAGGTAGACGGTGCCGAGGCTGATCGCGCCGGCGCGGAAGAGGGCGCCGCCGACGACGTAGGCGAGCGCGGCGCCGAGGGCGGCGATCAGCCACATGGGGCCCCACAGTGCCAGCACGGTCACCGCCGTCACGGCGCGGCCGGCCCGCAGCCGCTCGCGCAGCTGCTGGTACAGGCCGCGCAGGACGTAGCCGACCGCGCCGCGGGAGCGGATGTCTTCGGTCCCGGCGAGCCACTCGCCGAGGTACCCATACAGGTTGGCGAAGCTCTGCCGGCTCGCCCGCTGGTAGGGCAGGGGCAGGCGGCGGACCCGGTAGAGCAGGACCAGCCCAACCGCGGCGTAGACGGCGAAAGCCAGGCTGAGCCGCCAGTCGATCCCGAGCAGCACGACCAGGGCGCCCAGGAGCAGCAACAAGCTGGCCAGCACGCTCACGGTGAAGCGGGAGAAGAAGTTGGCCAGCAGGCCGACGTCGCCGTCGACGCGTTGCAGCAGCTCGCCGGGGCGGTGGGCGTGGTGGAAGGGCATATCCAGCCCGAGCAGGTGGGCGGCGAGGTCGCCCCGCAGGCGGTTCGTCGCCGTCCAGCCCACGTTTTCGGCCACGTAGGCTTCCAGGACGGTGGTTACCTGGGAGAGGGCCGCCAGGCCGAGGAACAGGATGGCGAGGCCGGAGAGCGTCGTCAGCGGACCGGCCGACCTGGCCGCGTCGATGAAGCGGCGCACGACGAGCGGGTTGACCAACTGCAGGCCGACGTTGCCGAGTAGGAGCGCCGCCAGCACGACCACCCGCCGCCGTTGCGGCCGGAGGTAGGTCGCGAGCAACGCCCAGTAGCGGCGCAGCGCTTCGCCCACGGCCCTGGCCTCCCTCCCCGCCTATCCGGCCGCGTTAGTCCCGTTTCGTCTGCTCAGTGGCGTGCTCGCGCTGATGCGGAAGGGTCCATCCCTCCTCATCGTGCGGAACCGTCCAGCGCTCCTGATCGGGGGTGGGCCCAACGGACGCACCGGCGTGGCCCTCCTTCCAGGTCTGCGTCAGGGCCTGGGTCTCGCCGCGCACGCGGCGGATCTCCGCGACCGCCGCGAAGACCTTCACCAGCAGGGGCTGATTGGCCTCGATGCCTGCCCGGATGAGGCGGGCGGCGGCCTCGCTGCGCGTGGTGTAGACGCCCGCCTCCACCAGGGCGTCCAGCGTCTCCAGCGCGCGTTGATCGACGCGGCAGGTGACGACGCTGTCCCGCGTACCCGACACACTGAGTGACCTCGCCAGCACCTCCGCCCGCAAGCACTCCTCCAGCACCGCCGAGCGCACCTGCTCCGGTTGGGCTCCCGCCGTCTCGAGCATGAGGAGGGCGATCCAGCCCGCCTCGCGTCGCTCATCCTGGCGCAGCAGCGCCAGCAGCAGGTGCTCGGTGCCGATCAGCGGGCTCTTCCGCGCGAGCGCCTCCTCGCCCGCCAGCGCCAGAACCCGCTCGAGGCGCGGTGTGAGGGGCGGCTCGCCCTCGACGGGGTGGTCGCCCGGCGTGGTGTGGAACAGCAGCGCCTCACGCAAGCGGGGGGCGTCGACGCCGACGCGGACCAGCGCCTTGGCCGCGACGCCCTCACTCTCCCGCGCCAGGCCGATCAGGAGGTGCTCGTTGCCGACGTAGGCGTGGTTGAACCGGCGCGCCTCGTCCAGCGCCAGGGCGAGCACCTTTTTGGCACGCGGAGACAAGCCGCCGAATCGATCGTTCATCTTGGAGTGTGCCTCCTCTGCACCATGGGACGGGACGATGTATCTGAGATACGAATCACGAAAGTAGAATACGTGACGACAGCCGATCTGTCAAGCTAATCCCCGCGCTCACCTCCTTCGCGCCGCCGGCCAGGAGGGGCGACATCCTTGGCCATCAACCGCTCTATGCTGCCCTCGTGAAGCAAGCCCGGCGGGAAGGACTGCTCAGCGCCACCGTCGCCCGCGGCATCATGGGCTACGGGGCGCAAAGCGCCATCCACGAGCCGCGCCTATTCCCGCGTTCCAGCGATCTGCCGGTGGTGGTCGGGATAATCGACGCCCTCGAGAAAATCGACGCCTTCCTCCCCTGGCTGGATGAGGCGGTGCAGGAGGGGCTGATCACGACCTCCGAGGTCGAGGTTGTCCGCTACAGCAGGGGCTGAGCGCGCGACCGAGACTTGTTGTGTCACAACGCGAGCGCATAAAACAAGCGACGACGCCGGCAGGAGCCTGCTAGGTCAGGCCCAGGCGCTCGCGCACCTGCTCCCAGCTATCGGTCGTCAGGTGGCTCACGAGCGCCTGTAAGGTCGTCGCGTTTGCCTCCTGCAGCCGCGGCAGCACCGCCGCATCCAAGGGGCCAAAGCGGCTCTCCAGCACTAGCCGCGCCGTCTCTCGCCGGCCTTCCTCGCGGCCTTCCTCGCGGCCTTCCTCCCGCCAGAGTTCGGCGACGCTCGACTCGTCCAGGATCTCGCGGATCATCGGGTCCCTCCTCAGCGCTTGCATCACACTCTCGCGCGGCAGCCGCAAGCCGGCCAGTGCCGCCAACAATCCCGTCAGGTCGCTGCGCTCCGCCCGCCCCAATTCCGACCGCGCCAGGCGCTCGGCTACCACGACGGTTGTAGCCACGGTCGCCCCCGCCATCAGCGTCGCCAGCGGCCACAGCGCTGGATCGGTCTGCCCCAGCACCCGCTCCTGCGGTTGCTCCCACAAGCGGACGACGCCGTAACGATAGCGCAATAGCTCATCACCGCCCCAGACGATCAGGAACGGTGACGCCGGAGCCTGCCGCGTTTCCCGCAGCAGTATCACCACCGAACGCACCGGCAAATGGTACTGCCGCCACAAACGGATCGTCGCCCAGTCCATCAAACTCATGCGTGGGGAATGGCACGATCAGGGCAGGTCGATGGTCAGCGCCACCAGGGCGTACGCCATTGCTTGGCCACCTGCCCGGCCGGTGCGACCAGCTCGGCCATGTGCAAGCCCAGGCTCTGGAGGTGTTCGTCCACCCACAGGATGCACGACAACTGGTGCGCCGATGCGCCCAATGCTGCGCCGTCGACCGGGCTCGGAAGCGCCAGCGCCTCTAACAGCGGCGGCTCGCCTTGGCCAGGGCGCCCGACGTGGGCGGCGAGGCGGTCATACCAACGGGCCAGCTCCTCCGCCTGCGCGCCGAGAGCGATGCGGGCCGGGTCGGGATCTTCGAGCGGGCGGGGCAGACCCGCCAGCGAATGGGCGATCAGTCGCAGCCGCAGGGCCCCGTGGACCAGGCGCCATAGATCCTCCTTGGCCACTCGCTTGGTCCCCTGCTCGGCCAGGAAGCCACGCAGCGCGTCATCCAGGCGCAGCCCAGCCGTCACCGCGGGGATGGATGCATCGGGTTCCTGAGGACGCAGGCCAAGGGCCCAGCCGGCGGCCTGGACCAGATAGGTACCGCCCTGATGGAAGGCTTCGGACAGGTCCTCCCCGACCACGCCCGCGGCTCCCCGCGGCCAGACTAGGACCCCCACTACCAGGCTGACCGCGCAACCGATGACCACATCCTCAAGCCGCTGGATGCCGACCGTCACTCCGACCGGCGTCAACAGGTTGTACAAGATCGCGACGACGACCGTGAACGCGGCCTGCCCGGCCGCGAACGGAACCGTGCCCGGCGCGTAGGACGCGATCAGCACCGCGACGGGCAGCACCACCCACAGCACGGCGGGACTGGTGCCCAACGTCAGGATCACCGCGGCGCCGATCGCGAACCCGGCAACGGTGCCGAGCAGCGCCCACAGGGCTGCAGATTCGGTCGAGGCCGCGTTGGTGCGCAACACCGACAGCGTCGCGAGCACGACCCAAAAGCCGTGCTGGACGTGGCCCAGGTCAGCAATGGCGACCGCCGCTGCCAGGGCGAGCGCACCGCGCAGGCTGTTGCGTAGCCACACCGAGCGCAGGCTGGCGTGGCGGGAGGCCACGCTGCCGGCGCCGATCAGGCCTGCCAGTCGGCCCCTGGTCGGCGGCCCGTCTTCGGGCTGGCCGTACCAGCGGCGTCGCTGAGTGGCGATGGTCCGCGGGTCGGCGCGTCCGGCCGCGATTAATGCGTCGGCCGCCGCCGCGTAGGCGGCGGCGGCAATGGTGCGGACATGAAAGGATACACGGACCGTGTCGCGGTAGCCAGGGGTGTCACTGTTGAGCCGGCGCAGGTAGGCCGCGCTATCGGCCTGGCGTCGCGCCAGTTGATCGAAGTCCACTCCGACCTCGGCGCCGCCCAACAGCGCCGCGACATCGCGCAGCATCGCCCCGGCGGCGCAAACCAGCTCGCGGTCCGTCGGTGTGGCCTGGCGCAGATCGCCTTGCTCGCCTACCGCGTCGCAGACCAACGCGGTACACCACTCGAGCAGTTCCACCACGTTGGCTAGCGCTTGGTCGGCAGTGGCCAGGCCGGTCGGCCGGTAGGGGGTAGAGCTAAAGGCGACCAGCAGCTTGTGCTTGGCCTCGATTGACGCCTCCCGGTGGGCGGGCGCCGCCTCGCCGCGCAGCGCGGCCCTCACCTGGTCGGCCAGCGCCGTAGCGGTGGCCGCGGCCGCGGTCCGCAGGCGGTCCCCCGTCGGTGGCGGGGCGAACAGGAGGACGGCCGCGGCGCCCACCAGCGAGGCCAGCCACCAGCCCGCCAGCCGGGAAGGGATCATCTCGACGGCGCCGGGGGACGCCACGGGCAGCACGTAGGTCAGCAGTGCCGCGGTCACCCCGGAGGCGGCGTTGGGGCCGGTCATCCCGGCAAACAACACGGCGAAGGCCACGGCGACGGTGACGATCACGGCAATGGCGGTGGATGAGGTGACCACTGTCCCCACGATCAGCAGGGCGCTTCCCGCTACGGCCAAGCCGAGGTGAGCGAGCGCCTTGTCTCGGCGGGTGCCCGCGAAGGCGGCCAGGACCAGGGTGGCGAATCCTCCGAACGCGGCGAAGGTGGCCATCTGCAGGTTGCCAATGCCCAAATAGGTGATCGCGAACAGTCCGGGAACGACGATCGTGGCCCGCACCGCGCGCATCGCCGCCACGGCCGACCAAACGGGCAGCCAGACAGGCCGGGTCTCGTTCCTGTTCGTCCAGGGGAGGAACCGCGCTACCGCATCGCCCATCACTGCGCTTCATCCGACACGACGCTCACATTGGGAATTGGAAAGAAATGGTACCCGTTCACGGCCCCTACCGGTGTGCCACCTGGCCCGGCTGGTCGGTCGGGCGCAGCAACTTGGAATTCGAGCGCACGAATCGGATAGCCTCTGACCGTCGCACGGCGTATGCTGCAATCAGTAGGAGGTGCGCATGACGGCAACGATGATGACTCTGCCGATGGATACGCTGGACGACGATGACCAGTTGTGGCGCGCCGTTTTGGCTCGTGACGCCAGGGCCGACGGGCAGTTCTGCTACGCGGTGTCCTCGACCGGCATCTACACCTCCAGCGTGCCCAGCCGCTCCGCCCCCGACCTCAGCGGGCTCATCACCACCAGTTTGCAGATCGTCGCGGTCGTCGGCATCGCCACGTTTGGCACGGCCTACCTCAATCTGGCTCCCCACCCCGGTCCCGGTCCGGCCATGCACGCCTTCGCCCTGGTCACGGCCGGTTTCGCCGCCACGACGTTCCTGGCGGCAGGGGCGGCCTATCGCTCAACCCACCCGAAGCGCTGACTCCAGCCAGGACGGGCAGAGAATATTCTGGCCGCCACGCACCCAGCGTTCGAGAGTAGACCCAACTGAAGATCCTGGTCACTGGCAAAGCGGGCAGTGCTCGCCGAGCGGGAGCACGCCGCCCTGGCGGAGCGCCTCATCGCCGCGGCCACCGCCAAGCAGGAGATTCCGCCCGGGCAACTCACCCTCCACGCCGATCGCTGCGGCGCGATGACCGCGAAGCGTGTCGCCCGGCTGCTCGCGGACCTCGGCGTCACGCGCAGCCACAGCCGCCCCCCCACACCGCCAACGACAACCCTTATGGCCCGCGACGAGTATTCCTCACCGGTTTGCTCCTCGTGGGACTGTCGAGCGCACTGGCGGCACTGGCGGCCTCATTCGCCTGGCTGCTCGTCTGCCGCGCATTGCAAGCCTTCGGCACGTCGGCGGCCTATCCGTCCGGCCTCGCCATCTTCCGAGAGCAGACGCGGAGCGGCAATCCGCCCGCACAGGCGCTCGGCGCCATCACCATCGCTTCCTTGGTGAGCGCGGCACTCGGCCCGGTATTGGGCGGCTTCCTCGTCGCCCTGGCGGGATGGCCTGCCATCTTTTGGATCAACCTGCCGGTTGTCGCGCTGGGGCTGATCCTTGCCGCTCGCTGGTTACCGGCCGACCCGCTGCCAGCGCACGCCGCCGGACCATCGGCCGGGCGGGAGACGTTGCCGACGACCCTACACGCGCTGGACCTGCACGGTATCGTGATGTTCGCCGCCTTGCTGGGGGGGCTGCTTGGCTTTCTGCTGTCACTCGCCCGCCATCCGATCTGGCTGCTGCTCCCGGTGGCTGCGGTCGCCGCGGCGCTCCTGCTCCTGGCGGCAATACAGAGCGAACGTGGCAACGCAACGAAAGCCGCGCCGGAATGAACACCTTGCGGACGAGGACGGCCGGACCGGTAGCGGCGCCCCGCGGCTACGCGCAGACCGGCGACGGCCGGCAGCGCCACGATATCATCGAGGTTATCGGCTCGGCATCACTACGGCCACCGGCTTGCACTTGTCATCTGATGCGCCCTAGACTTGGCCGGCGAAAGGAGTAGTCAGTGCAGATCGAAGGCACGGTCGCCGTCGTCAGCGGTGGCGGTTCGGGAATCGGGCGAGCAACGGTCCTCGCGCTGGTCGAACGCGGGGCAAACGTCGTCGTCGCGGATGAGGATGACGCCCGCGGCCATCGCACGGTCGATAGCGCGCGCGGGAAGGGCGGCTTCGCCGCGTTCCGCCACTGCGACGTCAACAAGACCGAAGATCTGGACTCGGTCTTCGAATGGGCGGTCGAGCAGTTTGGGCGGTTGGACATCGCGTTCAACAACGCCGGCATCGGCGGTGAGGACCTTTTCGCCGATGCGCCGGGCGACTGGAAGCGGATCATCGACATCGACCTCGCCGCGGTTATCGACGCGACTCGCCTCGCCGTTCGGAAGATGGAGCGGGGAGGTAACGGCGGCGTGATCGTCAACACCGCCTCGCTGATCGGCCTGGGGCCGATGCCGAGCTCTCCCGTCTACGCCGCCGCGAATGCTGGTTTGGTCAACTTCTCACGGTCGCTCGCGCACCTGGCTGAACAATCGAACATTCGTGTGAACGTGGTCTGCTCTGAGCTTGTCGATACGCCGATGGCGCTCGGCCTTGGCGAGGAAAGCCTCAAGGAGCTGCGCAAGACGGGTGGGATCCTCAGGCCCGAGGACATCGCGGCCGGCGTGGTAGAACTCATCGAGGATGACTCACGCTTCGGCGCGGTGATGAAAGTCACGATCCTGAGCGGTCGCGAGTTCGCGACAATGTGAGGCGGTTCAGTTGCTTTGCTGGCGGCGGAGCCTCCGAGCCAAAGTCGGGGAGCAGTTTCGCGCTAGGTATACGCGAATGAAGCAGAGGAGAGGCGTAGCGATGGCGATCAGCATCGAGACGCTAGACCTGGCGGCGCTGGTCCAGGCGGCGGAGGACGATACGGGTGAGGCGCCCTGGATGACCATGCCGGAGTTTCAGTACGTCGTGACCCGGCTGCTGGTGGGCATCCTCTGGCTGCATCACCGCCGCCACCAGTTGGGCTGGCACGTCGGCGGCGAGCTGGGCGTGATTATGGCCAGGCACGACGGCGGCACGCTGACCCTTGGACCGGATGTGTTCGTGGCGGAGGCGGGCGAGGAACTGCGCAGTTCCTGGGATATTCGCCGCGAGGGCCAGCCGCCGACGCTGGTGCTGGAAGTAGTCACCACGGACAGCGCCGACCGCGACACCGACCCGGAGCAGAAGCCGGCCTACTATGCGGCGATGGGAGTAGCGGAATACGTGGTGTACTGGCCCTATCGGGCGGATGGTGGCCCCCGGCTGTTTGGCTATCGTCGGGATGAGAATGGGCGGTGGGTGGACTGGACCACCGACGGGAACGGCATCCTGTGGAGCGCGGCGCTGGGCGGGTTGGGACTGCTGCCGGTGGAGCAGCCCTGGTTGCGGGTGGTGGACCCGGAGGGCCGCCTGCTACCCTCTCCGGAGGAAGAGGCAGAGCAGACGGCGGCGGCGCGGGAGCGCGCCGAGCAGGCGCAGCGGCGGGCGGAGCGCGAGACGGCGCGGGCGGAAGAGGCACGGGTACAGGCTGATCAAGCAGTTGAGAAAGCGCGACAGGAGGCGGAGCGCGCCGAGCGCGAGGCGGCAGCACGGCGGGCGGCGGAAGCCGAGCTGGCGCGGCTGCGCGACCTGCTCAAGGGCCGTGGCGACCCCGGAGGCGACACGCTGCCCCGCTAACCCGCGCTATTCACGCCACCCAAGACCGCACCTGCACGGACCGTACTGCAGGCACGGTATTGCACCGACAACATCACGTCCAGGGTGATCGGAAGATCACGGACGCGCCGGGACGGCGCGTAGTGCGGTGCATGAGCGATTGGCTGCACGCCCACTTGGCGTTGAGGATTCGGCCCGTCGCGAAGGCGCCCTCAACGCCTGGGCCAGAATGGTGAAGGAACCCGAGCCGCTCACCTCCACGGAGGAAGCCGTCACCACCGCGCCCGCGCGCACGTTCCGCGAATGGGCGACCGACCACGCCGCCGACTTCCGCTGAATGCACACGCACGGCGCCTGGTTCCCTGGCTGTACTGACTTCACGAGCAGCAGTTCGTCGGCTAACCCGGGATGCCCAAAGCCGCCAGTCCGACCCGGCGATGTTCGCCCGAATGAGCAGTCCGCCGATAAGCTGCCCGCAAGCAGAGGCGAGCCCGATGGCACGACGCGGCTCTGAGACGCTGGATGATAGCCATCGCCTTCCAGCGTCAGGATTTCCAAGCGGCCGTCGTCGTAGCGCCAGATCTCGGCGACGCCAAACTGGGCATAGAGGGTGAGCTTCGCCAGGGTGGAATGCGTCATGTCAATCTCGACCACGAGGTCGGGCGGCGGATCGCGCTGGGCGTCCACCCGCGTCTCGCCGCGCATCGCTGTGCCGCGCTGTATGTAATAGCAGGAGTCGGACGCGAACCCCTTCCGCAGGTCCGAGCGGGCCAACGTGGTGGAGCCGGCATTGTAGATCGGCGTGGCCGTCGCTTCCTCGACGGCCAGCAGCAAGATATCAATGAACCGGCTGTAGCCCTCGTGCTCCAGAAGCGGCGTCATGATCTCCAGCGTCCCCTCGTCGTAGGTCAGGCGCGGCGCGCTGTGGTCCTCCAGATCGGGCCGGCAGGTACCCTGTCGGTCCTCGGCCGTGGCGCCGTGGTTGCCGCCGGGCGCCCGCGCTTCCCGCTCTCCTGTCAGGCCGAGACCGGGTTTGCTTGGCGGTCGTAGGCGCTGACGATAGTGTTGAGGAGGCCGGGGAAGCGGGCATTGAGGTCGTCGAGGCGCAGCGACGTCCAGCGTCGGTTGCCGTCCTCTCGCTGGCGGATGACGCCGGCCTCGCCCAGTCACCGGCCCAATTGGTCGGCGCTCGGCTGCTGAAGGGATTGACCGCTGCCGCGATGGTTCCCCAGGTCCTCGCCTTGATCGCCGCTGTCTTCCCGGCGTCAGAGCGCCCGCGTGCGCTGGCCTGGTTCGGGGTCACGATGGGCGTTGGCGCGGTGGCGGGCCAAGTGCTCGGTGGCCTGCTGTTGGACGCGAACCTGTTCGGCCTGGGCTGGCGAGTGATCTTCTTGGTGAATGTGCCGATCGCGATCACTGCCGCGACCTTTGCTCAGCGACTGTTGCCGGCGGCCCGAGTGGTCAGCCGGACGAGAGTCGATTTCGTCGGCATGGTGGGGGTGTCGGGAAGTTTGGCGCTGGCGCTAGTCCCGCTCGCGCTCGGACGGACCGAGGGCTGGCCCCTCTGGATGTGGGCCAGCTTCATCGCCGCGACGCCGGTGATGGGGGCTGCGGCACTTTGGGAGTGGACATTGGTGAGGCGGGGTGGTCAGCCGCTGCTGGACCTGGCGCTGTTCCGCGACGCCGTCTTCAACTGGGGGCTCGTGGTGAATGTAGCGGTTTTTGGCTCGTTCTTCGGCTTCCTGTTCACGCTCACCCTGGTGATGCAAGACGGTCTGGGTCTCACTCCATTGCAAGCGGGCCTCGCCTTCGCCCCGCTCGGCGTGGCATTCGCGGTCGCCTCGATCACGGCGAAGCAGTTCATTGTCCGGCATGGCGGGCGCGTGATCACCATGGGGACGGCCATCGCCGCCGTCGGTCTCCTGGCACTCGTCGTCGTCCTCCAACTCTCCACGGGGGCCGCCAGCGCCCCTCACTTGATCGGGCCAATGGTTATTGTCGGTCTCGGCAACGGCATTTCGGTCCCGGCTCTGATCGGCGCGGTCCTCGCCGGTATTCGCGCCAAGCAGGCGGGCGCAGCGGCTGGCGTCCTGACCACCTCGCAGCAATTCGCGAGTGCGGCCGGCGTCGCGGGGCTCGGGAGCATCTTCTTTCAAGTGCTCGGGACGAGAACCGGTGTCCTCGCCTACGTCTCGGCGCTCCAGTGGTCGGCCGCGTTCTCCGTGCTCCTCGTCGTGGCCGCGTCTGTCATGAGCACGCGGTTACCTCGCCCGACGCGGGACGGAAGGCAGGGAAGCAACTAGCCCGCCATCCGCTCTGAATGCCGCAGGCCGTCCAGCATGAGGGCAAGGAGCCGCTCCGCCTGGCCGGCGCCGTCCGGCGCCTTCTCGGTCGCAAGGGCGATGGCATAGACGAGCCGCAAGAGGTCCGAAATGTCGAGGCCGGGGCGCACCGCCCCGGCTTGCTGCGCGCGGGCCAGCAACGCGGCCCCCGCCGCGACCATTCTCGGCTTACAGGAGGCGTGGACCTCCGATCCGCCCTCGTTCATCAGCGCTTCCTTCAGGCAGCGTTGCGTCACGTTGTGGGCGAGGACGGAGCGCAGCCAGGCGGCCAGCGCGTCGCCGGGAACCGGCGCGCCGAGCAACCCTTCAGCCTCGGCGCTCAGCGCGTCGATGTGGCTGCGGTACACGGCTTCCACCAGGGCCTGACGCGTCGGGAAGTGCCGGTAGAGCGTGCCGATGCCCACGCCGGCGCGCCGCGCGATGTCGTCCAGCGAGGCGGCGGGTCCATGTTCGGTGAAAGCGGCCGTGGCCGCGGTCAGCAGGCATTCGTCGTTGTGGCAGGCGTCGGCGCGCCGGCGGCGCCGGGTGGGAGTGGATGTGTCGGTCCTGTGCATCTGGGATCTCCGAACCGCTTGCAAAACGGAGAGTTCCTCCGTATAATGTCTAAGCGGAGTGTTCCTCCGCTTAATAAGCGGAGGACTCCTCCTCATTATCGCATCACGGAGGCCTACATGTCCATAGCACCGACAGCGCTGAACCGACCGATCGGCGTCGTGCGACGCGAGTATCCCGGCATCGCCCTCGCCGTCATCGTGACCTGTCAGTTGATGCTCATCCTGGACGGGACGGTGGTGAACGTCGCCCTGCCCAAGATCCAGGGCGCGTTGCATTTCTCCGCCACCGGCCTGTCCTGGGTACTCAACGCCTACACCCTGGCGTTCGGCGGCCTGCTCCTGCTCGGCGGGCGCGCCGGGGACATCCTGGGCCGGCGGCGCGTCTTCATCGCCGGCATCTCGCTGTTCACGGTCGCCTCGCTGCTGGGCGGATTCGCGGCCTCGGCCGGCTGGCTGCTCGCGACCCGAGCCGCGCAGGGGGTCGGCGCCGCCCTCGCCGCGCCGAGCACACTTGCCCTCATCGCCACCACCTTCGCGGAGGGTCCCCAGCGCAACCGCGCACTCGGCCTCTTCTCGGCGGCGTCCGGCGCCGGCGCGTCGGTTGGCCTGATCCTGGGTGGCGTCCTCACCGCGGAGTTGTCCTGGCGGTGGGTCCTGTTCATCAACGTGCCCATCGGCGTCGCCGTGGTGCTGCTGGCGCCCCTGTTCATCCGCGAGCCCGATCGCCGCTCGGGATCGCTCGACCTCCCGGGCGCGCTCACCGCGACCGCCGGCATGGTCACGCTGGTCTACGGGTTCATCCGCGCCGCCTCCAACGGTTGGAGCGACCGGTTTACCGTGGGCGCCTTCGTCGCCGCCCTCGTCCTGCTGGCCCTATTCTTGACCATCGAGGTCCGCGCCCGGCAGCCACTCCTGCCCTTGAGCCTACTCGTCAACCGCGACCGGGCCGGCGCCTACCTCAACATGCTCCTTCTCCCAGCGACCATGTTCGGTGTATTCTTCTTCCTGACCCAGTTCCTCCAGAAGGTGGACGGCGTCGGGCCGCTCCAAGCCGGCTTGGCGTTCCTCCCCTGGACCGTGGTGGTGTTCGCCGTCGTGCGGACCGTCCCCACGCTGCTCCAGCGCTTCAGCGCGAAGCGGATCATGGTAGCCGGCGCCCTCCTGATCACCATCGCGATGGTGTGGCTCACCCAGATCTCCGCTACTACCGGCTACGCCTCCGGCCTCCTCGGCCCGATGCTGCTGATGGGTCTCGGCGTGGGCTGCAGCTTCCTGCCGCTGAACGTGACCATCCTCGCCGGGGTGGCGCGGGAGGAGTCGGGCGCGGCGTCGGGCCTGCTGCAAACCATGCAGCAAGCTGGCGGCACGGTGGGCCTGGCCGTCCTCGTCACCGTCTTCGGCGCCGCCAGCCGAGCCGCGGCTCTGAATCCTCTGCCGGGGGTCACCCAGCAGGTACAAGCACACCTCCTATTCGCGCACGGCGTCGCGAGCGCCTTCACGATCGGAACGATCTTCGCCGCCTGCATACTCCTGGTCGCCCTGTTCGCCATCCGCGCCAAGCCATCGAGCAAACCTGACAGCGCCGCGGACGGTGGCGCTAGCGTGCCCAGCGGGGACACCGAGGAGGCGCCTCCGGAGCTTGCCCGGCATCGCCGGAAGCTCGGCGCCGGCCGGAGGCCGCCTCGGCGTGGCATTGATACTCGCTGGTCCCCGGCCGGCAAAGCCCCTCGCCGCGTCGCCCGACAACGCACATAGCTACTCCGCGGCATCCTTACGAAGCCCTGCGAATATCCGGGCGGGAATATGCTCGGCGCCGGCGGACCGAAGCCGATGGGGTGCGTCCGTACAGGCTCCGCCGTTGGCGCCATGCGCTATTGCACCACCCAGCCGCCGTCGACGTAGATACACTGGCCGGTCAGGTAGCTGGCGTCGTCGGAGAGCAAGAACGCCGCCACCTTGGCGATCTCCTCCGGCCGGCCGGCGCGGCGCAAAGGGATCTGCTGCAGCACGACCGGCAGGACCTGCGGATCGTCCATCACCCACCGGGTCATGTCGGTGGCGATCAGGCCCGGATTGATGCAGTTAACGCGGATGTCGTGCCGCGCCAGCTCCGATGCCATGTTGCGGGTCAGCGCCTCCACGCCCCGCTTAGAGGGGCCATAGTGGGTGCGGCCGGGCAGAGCCATCCCCGCCTGGATGGAGCCGATATTGACGATGGCCCCGCTGAGCTGCTGGGCCACCATGGCGCGAACGACGGCGCGCGCCACCAGCCACTCGCCTTTCAGGTTGACGGCGAGAACATCGTCGAACTGTTGTTCGCTGAGCTCAAGCATAGGGACGATCGTCTCGATACCAGCGTTATTGACGAGCAGGCGCGGCACGCCCAGCTCGTCGACGATGCGCTGCACCATGCCGTCGACCTGATCGGATCGCGACACGTCGGCAGCCACGGCGAGTGCCCGCCGTCCGATCCGGCGGATGTCCGTTGCGACCTGCTCAATTCCAGGGTTGACGTCGTTGACCGCGACGTCCGCTCCGGCATGGGCGAGCTCCAGGGCCGTCGCTTTGCCGATGCCGCGCGCGGCGCCGGTGACCAGAGCGACCTGGTTGTTGAGCGTTGCCATCGTTCACCCCCTCTAGCCATTCGACAAATGGCGCCGACGTCTGCCGCCCCGCCGGTCGCCCATGAAGTCTGAGCAACTAATCGGACCTTGCCACCAGCGGGTAGGGGCAGGTCTCTGTGCCTGCCCTATGTCCCGGACCAGCGGGTGGTACCGTGCAAACGGCGACCAGGGCAGGCACAGAGACCTGCCCCTACCCTTGACGCGCGGAAACTGCCGACCATTTGCTCAACTTGCTCAACATCCATTGGCCCAAGGTAACGGCCGCCATGAACGCAGATGCTCCACCACGTTGCCCGCGATTTCCAGGATGTGCGCCATTGTCACCTGCCGCGCCAGGTCCGGATTGCCGCTGCCGAGCGACTCGAGAATAGCCTGGTGCCGCTCGGCCAAGGCGAGCAAGGTGTACCCTTGCTGCTGCGCGCCACTAAACAGCGTCCAGGCGTGCGGTCCGATGCTGGACCAGAGGCGGAGCAGGACGCGGTTGCCGGACAGCGTGCAGATGCGTTGGTGGAAGTCGACATCCGCGTTCAGCATCGCCGCGGCATCGTTCGCCGTTGCGAACTGGCGCATGCGCTCGATGAGGCGCCCAAGCGGCGCCAGGTCGTCCGGCGTGACGCGCTCCGTGGCGAGCTCGGCGGCGAAGCCTTCCAGTTGTGCGCGCACCGTGTAGGCGTCCAGCACCCGCTCGGGGGTCAGCTCGGCGACGATGACGCCGTGGCGGGGCTGATATTCGACCAGTCCATCCTGCTCGAGCTGACGGACCGCTTCGCGAATGGGGCCGCGGCTGATCCCCATCTGGCGGGCGATTTCCGCCTCCACCACGCGCTCGCCGGGTCGCAACTGGCCGAGCAGGATCGCCTCGCGGAGGGCATCGTACGCGTCATGCCGAAGCGGGCGGAAGTCTGGAGCCTGCTTAAAGATTGCCGGCGCTGGCACCGTGCACCCTTGCAATGACTAGGCAAAGACGATCCCCATATCGGACCAGCCTGCCACCTGTTGACAGATGGCAGACTACCGCCTATACTGCCCGCTGTCAAGCGCTCCCTCGCTGCGTCATGGAAGGAGGGTTCCCATGGCTTTCTCACCCTGCCGGCCAGCCGTGACCCGTCGGGCGGCGCTCCGCACGACCGCCCGACTCCTGGTTGCCGCTGCCGCGTTGACGGCCTGTGGCGGCAATGCGTCTCCCCCGGCGGCAGCCTCAACCTCCGCGGCGCCACAGACGGCGACATCCTCGGCGGCTGGCTCGGCAGCGGCGACCTCTCCCGTCGCCACTGCCGCCGCGTCGACCTCAGCCGCTGCTTCCGCGTCAGCGGCCACCACCTCGGCGATTGCCAGCGTCGCACTCACCTCAAGCTCGGCCGGGCCGGCGGCTACACCGACGCCCGCGGCTAAGTCGGCCTCCGGCGCGGTGACGACTATCGTTTATGGCCAGACCTGGGACCCAGGCGAAGGGCCGTACATCAAGACCTGGATGGAGCGCTTCAACACCAAGTACGCCGGTCAGGTCAAGGTCGACCAGGGCGATCAGGGCGACAGCAATAAGGTCGCCGCCCTGGCGGCCTCCGACACGCTCCCCGACATCCTTGCCGTCGGCAGCACGGTGGTCCAGTCCTGGATTCCTCGTGGCTGGGTCAAGAATATGCAGCCCTACATCGATCAGGACAAGACGTTCGATATCGCCGACTTCACGCCGCCGTCGCTCTTCGCCTATCGCCAGCGTGGCAGCCTCTACGGCCTGCCCTTCGACGAGGGACCGCTGCTGCTCTGGTACAACCTCGATATGTTCGACGCCGCCGGTGTCAAGTATCCCGACGAGAGCTGGACCTTCGACGACGTGCTGAATGCCGCCGTCAAGCTCACAAAGGTGCAGGGCCAGGACAAGGTCTTCGGGATGGCCTCGATTCCCGGCTCGCCCTTCACTCCCTCGCAATACACCATGGTGGCGCCGTTTGGCGGCGGCTGGGTCAACGACGTCGAGGACCAGACGGTCGTGGATGCGCCAGGCACTATCCAGGGTATGCAGTGGTGGCTGGACCTGCTGATCAAGAACAAGGCGGTCCCGACGGCCGACGAGGCCAAGACGATCCAGCTCTGGCCGTTCTTTGCCCAGCGGGCGGCGATGGGTATCACCGGCACCTGGTCGGCCAGCCAGGCCGCCCAGATCGGCAAGTTCCGCTACGACGTGTCCCACTATCCCAAGGGACCGAAAGGGCGGATCACTGGGGCGAACGGCAGCGGACTGACCATCAGCAAGAATACCAAGGCGCCGGACGCTTCCTGGCTCTTCATCAGCAATTTTCTTTCCAAGGAGGGCCAGGCGGAGCTGTTTGCCAGTAACGGCCGCGGCAGCCCGGCGCGAGCGTCGGCCTGGGCCTTGTTCGAGAAGTCGCCGTCGGCCATGCCCAGCGCCAAGATCATCCTGCCGATCCTCCAGAGCTACGCCAAGCACGAGCAGCCCATCGGGCAGCGGGCAGCGGATATGCAGCGCGTCGTCGGCCCGCTCTGGCAGAACGTGCTCAAGGGGAGCATGAACGTGAGCGACTTTGCGAGTCAGGCCAAGGGACTGGTGGCGCCGATGCTGGCGGACAACCGGCTGAATCTTTGAGTGGAGTAGTATTGCCAGATGAGACTTGGGGTCGTGGCCTACGTGCCACGGGACATCGAGGAGATCACGCCCGAGGTGGCGCAGCGGGTGCGAGCGAACGGCTTTCGCAGCATCTTCTTCTCGCTCCAGAACGATCCGGCAGACATCAGCGACCAGAAGGCGCGCTCCGTGCGCGAGGTGCTGGCCGCCGATGGGGTCGATGTCGGCCAGTACTGGGGACGGTACGGCTCGTTGGTGCGCCCGGAGTCGGACCACTGGCCGGAGACGATGCGGCTGCTCGATGAGACGATGCGCGTCGCGGCGCAGCTCGGCTGCCGCTGCGTCATTGCCCCGCCCGGCAGCCTGAACCCGGCCGGCGCCTACGCCCCGCACCGCCTCAACAACAGCGATCAGGCGATGGAGCTTCTGGTTGAGCGCTGTCGAGAGGCCGTCAAACCTGCCGAGCAGCATGGCATCTACCTGGCGCTTGAACCGCACACCCTCTGCATCCTCAACACGCCGGAACGGGCCAAGCTGCTCATCGACGCGGTCGGCTCGCCCGCGCTCGCCATCGAGTGGGATCCGGTGAACTGGCTGACCTTCGAGACCCTCTATGCCAGCGGCGAGGTGATCCAGCGCACCTACGATCTCCTCGGCGAACGGTTGGTGACCGGCCACGCCAAGGACATCTCGCCCGTCAACCGGCTGGTCGTCCACCTGGACGAAACGTATGCCGGCAACGGCGAGCTCGACTACGCGACCTTCCTGCGCTGCTTCAGCCGCCTCCAGCCCTGGAAGACGCTCTACATCGAGCACACGCCGGAGGAGCACATCCCGAGCGCCAAGCAGCACATCGACACGATGGCGCGGTCCATTGGGGTGTCGGTCACGGAATGAGATTCCTCAGCAGAACAAGCTTTAGCGGTGCATCCGCGAAGGCAGGGTGGCTTTTCGTTGTCATTCTGAGCGCAGCGAAGGACCCCTGGCCGGGCAAACCAGCCGCCCAATGGGTCCGCGCAGCGCCGACAGCTAGGCCGGGGGTCCTTCGCTGCGCTCAGGATGACAACGGCAGGGCCGCGCGGCGACGGTCCGCCCCGAACTCGGCGGATACATCATTTAGCCAATAGACACGGAGGCAAGCCATGCGCGCCCTGCAGATTACCGGCCCCGGCCGCTACGAGATCACGGACATTCCCGTCCCTGCGCCGCGCGAGGACGAGGTCCTCATCAAGATCGCCGGCTGCAACACCTGCACCCAGTGGGACCTGACCGTGTGGAAAGGGGTGGACATCTTCGACCGGCCGGGACATCCGGAGTATCCGCTCCGTCCCGGTGCGCCGGGACACGAGTTTTCCGGGGTGGTGGTCGCCAAGGGCGCGAAGGTGACGAAGCTCCAGATCGGCGATCGCGTCGCTACCTCCGGCGGACCGTCGCGCGAGACGGGCGCGTACGTCGAGTACGCGCTGAACAGCCAGGATCTGACCTGGCGTATGCCCGACCATCTCCCCTTCGCCCAGGCTGGCTGCTGCGAGCTGCTCAGCTGCGTCTGCAGCTCGATCCTACGGCTCGGCGAGGTAGTGACCAAGCGGGTGGGCGTATCCGGGCTCGGTCCGGCCGGCCTGCTGGCGATCCAGGCGCTGCGGGCGCGCGGCGCGCGAGAGATCGTCGGCTTCGACATCGAGCCGCGGCGCTTGCCGCTGGCGCGAGAGCTCGGGGCGACCAGCGCGGTCCTCGGTCGCTCGGCCGAGTGGGAGGCGCTGACCAGGGAGCCGCTGGACGTTGCCGTCGATTGTGTGGGCGTGGCCGCCTCGGTAAACGACCTCATGAAGGTGACTCGCGATCGGGTACTCATCTTTGGTGTGCTCCACGGCACCGCTGAGTACACCAAACAGGAGTACAGTCGCGGCCTGAAGCTGGAGGGCTACGGCCGCCGCCTCCCCGAAGCCGGCGAGTACGCCGCCCATCTGCTCAGCAGCGGCATCGTCAGGACCGATCGTTTCATCACCGCCTCTTTCCCGTTGGAGGAGTATGATCGCGGTATCGATCTGCTGACCAGGAAGGACGCTATCAAGATCTGGTACACGATCGACAACACGGCGTCGTGACGTCAGGGGCGAGGAGTAGACATGAAGATCGGGCACACCGGCATCACCTGGGGCATCCCCGGCGACGTGGAGCAAGCCTACCGCGATACAGCGGAGCTGGGCTATCTCGGCTTCGAGACCTTCGGGCAGACCATTGTGAAGGGGGATGGTCAGCCTAACGGCTACCGCGCCCTGGTCGATCGCTTTGGCATTCCCACCGGCGCCGCCTACTGCGGTCGGACGTGGATCGAGCCCGCCGCGGCGGCTGACGACATCGCCGTGGCGCGTCAGGAAGCTGACGCGCTCAAGGCCATTGGCGGCGAAACCCTGGTGCTGGCCTGTGGCCGCCGGCCCCCGACTGGCTACACCGCTGAACAATTTCGCGTCCTGGCGGCGGCGCTCAACGACGTGGGGCGCTATTGCCGCGACCTCGGCCTCGTCACCGGCCTGCACCCGCACACCGGCACCGCCGTCGAGACACGCGCGGACATCGATACTATCCTCGACCTGCTGAACCCGCAGTACGTCGGCTTCGCGCCGGATACCGGCCAGATCGCCAAAGGCGGCAGCGACATCATGGAAGTCATGCGCACCTACCGCCAGCGCATCACCCACGTCCACCTCAAAGACTGGAGCGGCAAGTACGAGCGCGACGCGTCGGGCCGAGAGATCGACACCACGGGCTACGTGAACTACGAGCCGATCGGGTCGGGAATCCTGCCGATGCCGGCGATCCTCGACCTGATGGCCGAAGACGGCTTCGCGGGATGGATCAACGTCGAGCTGGACGGCACCCCGCGTGCCCCACGTCCCCCGCGCGAGGCCGCTGCGATGAGCAGGAAGTATCTCGGCCAAGTGCTGGGCGACCGGGTGGCGTGGGCTAGCCTTTAGTGGTACATCCGACCAGTCCGGCATCGTTCATAGCCGCTGACCACTGGCCCAGGCGGCGGCCAATGAAGGGGTGGTCCTGGCGCTCGAGAATCACGCGGACTACCGGGGCCACGAGGTGGCCGAGGTGATCCAGCGAGTCCACAGCCCCGCTCTCCGAGCGCGACTGGATACTGCCAATGCCTACGCTGTCGTCGAAGAGCCGGAGGAGGCGACGGCGGCGCTTGCTCCCTACACCGTCGCCTCCCACATCAAGGACCTCTTCGTGCGACCGCAGTTCCAGGGACTGCTCAGTCTAGTCGGCTGCGGCATTGGCGAAGGTGACGTTCACGTTAGGGACTGTATTGCTCAACTTGCAGCGCGGGCCCCGGACCCGGGTCGGTTAGTCCTCACGTTGGAAATCGAGCCGCCGCGCGGCACGGACCTCTGGCCCATGGCGCAGCGGAGCGTCGCCTGGGCGCGGGAGCATCTGGCCATGTACCTGCAGTAATAGTGGGGCAACGAGAGGGAGCGTCGAGATGTACCGGGTGGCCTTCATCGGTTGCGGCGGGATCGCGCGGGCGCACGCCGGCGGCTATGCCCGCGTTCCAGAGTGCCGCATGATCGCCGCGGCTGACGTTAGCCCCGAGGCGCTGGCCGCCTTCGGCGAGCAATTCGGGATCGAGCAGCGCTTCGCCGACTACGACCAGATGCTCGCCGACGTACGTCCGGACATCGTCAGCATCTGCACCTGGCCGCCCTTGCACCCGGCGCCGGCCATCGCCGCCGCCCGTGCCGGCGTGAAGGGCATCGTCTGCGAGAAGCCGATGGCGCTGAATCTGGCCCTGGCCGACCAGATGAACGCCGCGGCGAAGGCCAGCGGAACGGTGTTGATCGTCGGCCACCAGCGCCGCTTCGCGCCGCGCTACGCGCAGGCGCGGCGTCTCATCGCCGATGGGGCCATCGGCGAGGTTGAGGAGATCCTGAATATCTGCGGCGGCGATCTCCTCAGCGACGGCACGCACGCCGTCGACCTTATGCGCTTCCTGGCCGGCGATCGTCCGGTGGAGTGGGTGTTTGGCCAGATCGACCTGCGGCCGCCGAACGTCGGCAACACCGAACGGGTCGGCTACCAGCAATGGAACCAGACCGGCACACGCTACGGCCATCCGATTGAGGGCGGGAGTATGGCACAGCTGCAGTTCGCCGGCGGTCCGCGCGGTCTCCTGGAGACGGGCTTCGCGGCGCGCCCACTGGGCTACCAGCGCGTGCGCGTGCTCGGCAGCGAAGGCCGCTTCGAGATCAGCGGCGACCCGGCCCGCGACCGGCCGGAATTTCTTCGCGTCTGGACGCGCGGCTCGGCCGAATGGCGGGACATCGATTTACCGCCCGGCCACGACTTCGAGGCGGAGATACGGGCGCTTCTCGACAGTATCGAGCACGGCACGCCCCACCTGTTGAGCGGGGAGTCTGGCCGAGCCAACCTGGAGGTGCTCCTCGCCATCATGGAATCCGCGCTGCGCCACGAGCGGGTAACCCTGCCGCTGGCAGTACAAGATCACCCTCTGATGCGAGACCAACCAGGGGAAACTCGGTCCTGAGCGACATCCTTCGCCGCGCGCGGTTTCCGGTACAGCACCTTCCATAGGGTAGCAACCGTTTTAAGGTCGGTGGTCGGCGCGCAATGACCTGCTCGTATCTCACCGCACGGCGCTGCCTGCCGCGACGGCCGTTTGTTCCTCATGCGTCTGCGTCGAAGCTCTCCGGCCAACGTTGCGCCTGATGAATAACGCCGACGATTTCTACCGCCTGCTCACGAACGCGGTAGGCCAGCGTGAACGGCGTGCGCGCCACCACGAGCTCGCGGGTGTCGATCACTCGTCCCTCGCGCCCAAGGCGTGGATGGGCGCCCAAGCTGCTGGCAGCCTTCCGCACCCGGTCGGCCACCTGGCTGGCCGCCGCGGGGCTATCCCTGGCAATGTAGCGGGTCTCGCGGCGAAAGGCATCACGGGCACGAGGGAACCACCGAACCCTCACCGCGCCCGCTCAGCCGGGTGTTCCGGCTCGAGGCCGAACTCCGCCCACAGGTTATCCATCTCCTCATCGCTCACGAAGTTGCCCGCATCGGCTTCGCGAATACCTGCTTCGATCTCCTCGATCTGCCAGCGCTGCTGGTCGATGAAGCGGCGGAGGGCCTCCTGGACCAGGGCGTTCCTGTTCCTCCCTGTCGAACGCGCCAACGCCTCAAGCTCGGCTTTCATACGCGGGGGGAGGCGAGTCGTCATCGTAATACTCGGATCCGTTTGCGCAGCCATCGTTCTGCTTCCTAACCGTCGTTCGACCCCGGCCGTTTGTGACACATAGAGCATACCTTGTAACACATCGGACCGCGTGCCGCGTACCCATCCTAGCACACGTCACGACCTCTGGAGCACGGCCGGCGCAGCTCTACTTCGTGCATCCAACGCGGCGTTCAGAAAAAGCAACTGCCATCCGGCGAGACCAAGCGACCGTACACCCGACAGAGGCGCGAACGCGGCATCCAGCTCAACGTCGTCCCGCTGGCGCAGGTCCGGGAGGAAGTCCGCTACTTCCGCCCAGTACACCAGTTGCGCGAAATCGGGATAGGGATAGGCGTAGCCCTCCGGACGAGAACTCAGGTGGTGGTAGTGCAACCAGCCGAGCAGTCGCGGCATTTGCACGGTGCAGCCGGCCTCTTCCATGAGCTCACGCCGCAACGTGGCCTCCAAAGCCTCCCCGCGCTCGCGGCGACCGCCCGGCAGGATGTGACTGCCACCTGGATCGCGCATCACCAGCACGGTACCAGCATTGAGGACGATGCAGCGCACCGAGGTGACGTCTGCCCGGGGCGGCATCGCCGTGTCCAGATACGCGGCGACGCGCAGCTCCAGCCCGCCCGGCCACGTGATCGTCTCCGTCACTCGCGCCGAGCGCCCGCTCAGGAATGCCGCCAGGTCCACGCTCAGCCGGTCTTCCGCAGCTCGGCCCAGTGGCTCAGCCCGTTGCCGAGGCGCACGCTCGGCAGGGACATCGCGACGACCGCGCCATTGAGCACGTCCCCGCGTTGCTTCAGGTCCAGCTGCAGGTGATAGGGCTTCCGGTTGGCGTCCTCCGTCCCAACGTCGCCCAGCAGCTTGCCCGTGAGCCGCCCGTCCTTGAGCTGTGGATCGTTGACGAGGGTCTTCAACTGATCCCCGAGCTGCGCCTGAACGTCTCCCGATTCCTTGGCCCAGAGACGGAGAGGAAGGTCCCCTTTGTACGTTGATATGGCGCCGGACCACTCTCCACGCAGGTCCGCAGGCGGCTGGAAGCTGCCGGGCTGTCCTTCGCCGGGTTCACGCAGCGCCTCCTGCTCTGGCTCGCGCTGGGCGCGCCGTGCCGCGTAGTCGGGTAGGAGCGCAGAGAGGATCTCTCGCGCGACGGCGTGAGGCAAGGGATTGGAGGCGTTGGCGAGTACCGTCACGACCAGTCGCTCCGACGGGATCAGCTTGAGCGCAGTGACCACGCCACTCATCCCACCGTCGTGGCTGATGCTACGATAGCCCATGTCGTTCTCGTCGATCGCCCAGCCGATGCCATATCCCGCCGATTCCCTCGTGCTCACGGTGGGCGTGTGCATGATGTCCAGCGTCGCATCGGTGAGGATGGCCTTCTGGTCGGCCGGGTGCTCCTTCAGGTGGAACATCCCGAACCGGACCAGGTCGTGCGCGCTGGCAAACACCGCCGAGCCGCCGGGGTGGTCGAAGTCGTAGTACGGTAGGGGCAGGCCGTCGCGGCCATAGCGCACGGCCTGATATGGCTCCAGGCCGGGTCCGACATCGACCGAGGTACGGGTCAGACCGAGCGGCAGGAAGACCTCCTGGCGCATGAAGTCGGCATAGGGCTTGCCGGAGAGGCGGGCGATGACGTAGTCCAGGAGGCCGTAGCCAAGATTGGAGTAGTGGTAGCGCTCGCCCGGAACCGTCACCAGGTTGGCGTAGCGACGAATGGTCTCGTCCATCGCCGGCCGCCGGAAGGGCTCATCCTCCGGAAAGAAGTGATAGTGCAAGGGCAGGCCGGCCGTGTGGTTGGCGACCCGACGCACCGTGGCCCCAGCGGCATCCCAGGCGCGCCCATTGATCTTGGCGCTGCCAAGATAATCGTCGATGGGCCGGTCGAGATCCAGCTTGCCGCGCTCGGCCAGCACCATCAAGCCGGTGGCGGTGATCGGCTTGGAGATGGAGGCCAGCGAGTACATGGTGTGCTCGGTCGACGGCACGTGCCGCTCCCGATCAGCCCAGCCGAACCCTTGCTCCCAGATGATCTCGCCATCCTTGGCCACAGCGACCGCCAGGGACGGCGCGACCTCCTCCACCAGCTTGTTGGGAATACTCGTTCGAACCTCGCGAAGCTCCGATGGCATGTCCCGTGTCATTTTCGGTAACTCCCTCCCCTGCCGCGTGGCCACGACCGCATCCCGCGGCCATGCTTTTCCAGCGTGCCAACGCATGGTACTATATCGTGGCGCTTAGTATGCAGCACTGAGTATTGATCGGGGGAGGACGCAACTTGCGGTCCGTCCTCTCCAACCTGGGCCGCTTCACCGATCCGGCGTTGCTCATCCTCTCCAGCCTGGCCAGCGGTCCCAAGCACGGCTACGCCATGATGGAGGACATCGCCGAGTTTAGCGGCACCAAGCTGGAGCCGGGCACCCTCTACGGGGCGCTGGCGCGGCTGGAGCAACGCGGCTGGATTGCAGCGCTGCAGGCCGATGATCGCCGCCGCCCCTACCGCCTCACCGGCGCCGGGGAGACGGCGCTGCGGGCGCAACTGGACACCATGCAGCGGGTCGTCGCCGCGGGGAGTCGGAGACTGGCGCTCCAAGAAGCGAGAGGCTGAGGCACATGCGTCTGAATTGGTTGCTCAAGCTCTATCCACGCACCTGGCGACGGCGCTACGAAACGGAGGTGACGGAAGTGCTGGAGCAGCATGACGCCGGTTTGGGAACGGCGCTGGACCTCCTGTCAGGAGCCTTCGACGCCCGGCTGCATGCGGAGGTTCGCGACCCGGCGCCGACCAGCGCCGCCCCGCCGGCCACGCCGACGGTTCGCGGCGACGCCGCCGCCCTGCTGCTGGCCGAAAGCAAGCGCAACAGTGCCAGAGACGCCGCCCAATCGGCCGCCGGAGCGACCCAGCCCGAGGAGCGGTCGCTCCGGATCGCGCGCTACGTCGAGAGCGCCATCCAGCAAGCGGCCGCGAGCGGCGCCTTCGACAACCTCCCCGGCAAGGGCAAGCCAATACGGGCAGAGCTGCTGCAGCCCGCGGACGACCGGGGGTTCGCCAGCAGCATCCTTGCTGGTGGAGGTTTCCTTCCACGCTGGCTCGAGCTCCAGCACGAGATCCAGGCCGATCTGGCCGAGTGCCGGCGCATCGTCGAGCGGACCGAGCGCTTCCCGCCGCTGGTCAACCGTGAGGGCCCGCTGGCCGACATGCAAACCCGTCTCGCCGCCGTGCGCGAGAAAGCGCGGCGCTACAACTTGACTGTTCCGTCCATGGACCTGCAGCGCCGCCTCCCTGATACTACTGATCTGCTGCGGCGGATGGCACGCGCGCTCGGGACAGCGAAGGAGGAGCGATGAGCATACGTGATGATCAGGTCAAGAAGCTGCTGAACAGACTTGACACGGCGTTTGTGGCGTTCATCGAATCGTACGCCGGCTTGCCTGACGCGCAGCTGACGGAGCCTGGAGTCATGGGCGACTGGTCGGTGAAAGACATCCTCGCGCACGTGACCACCTGGGAGGAGGAGGCGCTGAAGCATCTGCCGCTGATCATCGAGGGAGGCAGACCGCCGCGGTACGTCACGTACGGCGGCATCGACGCATTCAATGCGCAGATGACTGAGCAGAAACGAGCCCTTTCACTCTCCGACGTACGAAGGCAACTGGGTGAAACCCACCGCCGGCTCATCGCCTTCCTCTACGGCGCGCCCGAGGACCAGTTCACGCGGGAAACGCGCGCCCGTCGCCGCCTCCGGCTCGATACGTACGGTCACTACCCGATTCACACCAAGGCGATACGGGAATGGCGGGAAGCACGGTCAGCCGAGTGAGGGAAGTTCGGAGTGTCAAGCAGCGCAGCCCGATGTGTCGTCGCTTACCTACCGGGATTCGCTCGAACGCTCCGGACGGCGTCCGCGCGTGTGCTGAAACACCTCGACCACCGGCATCGACACATCTGGGAACAGCGGGCTAGTCAGCACGTCGCCTTCTCGGACCTCCGTTGGCTCGCCGTAACGACCACCCACGTAAGGCACGCCCTGAAGCGTGTATTGCTGGATGGTTCGTTGCTCAAGGTCGACGAGCCAATAATGCGGCACGCCGTGCTGCTCGTAGGCGCGGCGGATCGCGCCGCCGACCGCGTGCTCCTCTCGCGTGCTCGGCGACAGCACCTCCACCACTAGGTCGGGCACGCCTTCCACGGCCCGCTGGCCGAGAATGTTCTCACGACCTCGAAGGACAAAGGAGTGGTCGGGGTGCGTCACATATTCCGCCGCCCAGCCCTTCGCAGGGAAGTCCAGGGCGACCGCGTGGGTGTGGGTAAGGGCGTACCCGTAGCCCGCATGTGACGCCCGTACCAACAGGCCGGACAGGTCGCTGGCAGCAAGGCCATGGTCCAACCCCGGCACGTTGTACACGATGAGCTCCCCTCCCACAATGTCGTAGAACCGGTCATCGTCGTCGGGGAACTCGAGCAGGTCGGCCATGCTGTAGCGCCGCCCGGTAGTGACCACTGGCTCCCTCCCTCGCTGCGCCGTCCGGGGATGCGTGACGTATAGTATTGCAGATTGAGGGCAGGTGCCACTCGTGGCCGACGCTGCGCGGCCGGCAGTCTGCCCACCCTTGTGATTAGACGCGGCCAGGATATTCGCGGCCACGCAGCAGCGGGAAGGTGGGCTTCTTGGACGGATCGTCGACCCAGGCGCTGTCGGCACGCATGAAGGAGACGACCAGGCCGCGCCGCCGGTTGGGCGTGGTGTTCGGACCGCTGCCATGGACGGTGCAACTGTGGTGGAAGCTCACACCGCCGGGCGGCAGCACCACCGGCACGGCCGTAGCGAGGTCGATGCCGCGAACGTGCAGGAAGGAATCATCTTCCCTCCCGTGCTCGATGACGCCGTGGGTATGGCTGCCGGGGATCATCAGCACGCAGCCGTTGGCCTCGGTCGCCGCGTCCAGCGCCGTCCAACAACTGACCAGTGCGGGCGGCGCGACGGTGCGCCAGTAGGCGGAGTCCTGATGCCACGATACCGGCGAGCCGTGGAAGGCCGGCTTCATCAGCACCTGATCGGCAAACAGCTTGATGTCGGCCGTGCCGAGCAGTCCCTCGACGATGTCCAGCAGCTTCGGGTTGCGCGCGAACGCGGCCAGCGCGGGAACGTGGGCCGTCACGCCCATGAGCTGCCAGACTTTGTCCTTCTCCTCGACGTCCTGCAGGCCGCCCTCCTGGGCCTGACGCTCCAACCGCCGCCCCACCTTCTGCGCCTCCGGCGACGTTCCCCCCGCCAGGTCGTCGATGCAAGTGCGCAGCGTCGCCAGCTCATCGGGCTCGACGAGCGGCCCATAGATCAGGAACCCATCGCGATCGAAGGCTGCCTTCTGTTCTGTCATGATAGCCATTCGGTATACCCCCTTGCGTTATCAGCTCGTGTCCAAGTCGGCCTGATCAGGTCATCGCCTGCTGGGCCTTATCTTCGGCCGCGCTATAGAGCTGCTGCATCTCGGCCAGCGCCGCCTGGATCGACATCTGACCGGCAAAGACCTTGGTCAACTGGCCGCTGAAGCCGGGATCGGCGGCCGTTGGCGTCAGCACCAGCTTGGAGATCATATCCGGCATCCAGGAACGGACGGCGCCAAATTTGGTCGTCTTGAAGCGCGGATCGGTGTACAGCCCATTGATGAGGATGGCGCCGCTGTACTCATTGGCGAAAGTGAGCACCCCCTCCGGAGAGAGCAGTTGCCGGAAGAAGGCGGCGCCGACCTGGGTCTTGGGCTCGGCCGGCTTGAGCAGTGCCGAGAGAGAATAGCCGGCGAGCTCGGGCTCGTAGTAGATCGGCGACTTGCCCTGGACGAAACCCGGCAGCGGCTGGTCCTGGAGCTCCAGCGCCGGGAAGCTGGCAGCATAGCCAGACAGCGCATAAGGTCCCTCCATCAGCATGGAAGCCCGCCCTTCGCCGAGCCCATCCTTCACTCCGGCCGGCGCTTTCTGCCAGGCGACGTTCCACTTGGTGTAGGCGTCGGCCAGCCATTGCATGGCCTTGGCCGCCTCCGGCGTCTGCCAGCTCCATTGGTGGGTCTGCGAGTCGTAAAACTTGCCGCCCTGATCGAGCACCCAGCGGTAAGGCAGTGTCGTGGTATGGCCGAACAATAGCCCGGCGCGGGTGATGTCACTGCCCTGGCGCACGGTGAGCGAGGTGGCCGCGCTCATTATGGCGTCCAGCGACGTGAAGCCCTTCGGGTCGATATTGGCGGCGGCAAGCTGCGCCACGTTATGGATGATGCACCCCGCGCCGATCCCCACCAGAGCGGGCAGGAAGTAGACCTCGTTGTTCCGCGCGGCCACGGACTGGAGCAAGTTGGGATAGAAGCGCTGTTCCAGCTCGCTGCGCTGGAAGACCTGTGGGGTCAGCGGCAGCATGATCTTGGCGGCGTCCACACCCCGCCAGAAGCCACCGTAGTGGAAAAAGCCATCGGGGCCTACACCCGCGGCGATTGAGGTCTTGATCTTAGTGGGGATGTCCCCGTAGCTCACCGAGGTAAGGTTGATCTTGGCCTGCGGGTTGGCTTGTTGGAAGGTGTTGATCGCGGCCTTGTGAATGGTGTTGAGCGGCGGCCAATCCTGGCTCAACAGCTCGAAGGTCGTGACGGCGCCGGTTCCACCAACCGGCTGGACGCTCGCCACCGTGGACGATCCAGCCGTCGCCGAGGCGCTAATCGCCACCGTGGCGCTACTGGCCGTGGATGACCCACTGACCGCCGCGGGCGAGGCAGCCGCCGCGCTGCTGACGGAAGTCGTGGCCGCGGATTGGGGCGCCGGCGTCGGCGGACTGGCCACCGCGCTCGCGCCGCCACAGGCAGCCAAGAGGACGGCGCCGCCCCCGGCCGCGCCCAATACTGCGATTCCCTGCAACACTCGCCGCCTGGAACACTTGGTCATGGTTGCCTCTCCTTCCCTTTGACCTGGCTGTTGTTCCTCCGTCTCGCTGTGCGTGCTGGGATGCGTAATGACCAGTCTAGCAGCTTGACGGAAGGAGTCGAACGCACCAGCGCGCCTCGGCGCGGGGATGGAAACCGAACGGGCAAGGCGCGGCGGCATCAAGGGGCTGGGGGTGGGACGAAGAAGAGGCCATCGTCTCCCGCTTCCTCTACCGCTCCCGCGGCATCGATCACGACCGGTACCAGGACGTGGCTTGGCCCCGTTTCGGTCGCCAGCGCGACCCGGTAGTAGAGCAGCGTCAGCCCGTCTTCCAGCGGCACCGCTGCCACGAGCGCGTAGGGGTTGGCGGGACCGGAATGAGGGTGCGTCCCCAAGCGCATGTAGGCAACGAAGGAAGCCTGGTCGCCGCCCCGCGCCTGGCGCGCCGACGCGGAATAGCTGGCCCACATCGCGGCCGGGTCGTTCTGCACCATCGCCGCCAGGTAGGCGTCGGCGGCGGCGCTGCCGTGGGGCAAGGCGCGGCGGGCCCGGAGGTCGTCCGCGACCAGCCCCGCCAGGGTCAGCACCAGGAGGATCGCCGCCCCCGCAATGGCCGCCAGGCGAGGCCACGGGCGCCCGTGCCCTGCTCGCCGTCCCAGTGCTCCCGCCTGCGCGATCATCGTCGTCCCTTCCGTTCCAGACGCATCTGCGTCCGCCGGTCGTGCTGACCGTCGAGCCGGTTGTGGTGACACCTGGCAGTCTGAGGCGTCGAGCCGCCTATCCACCAGGCACACCCGGCACAGCCGGGCGGCACACCACGAACGGCGAACAGGTGTGCCGGATACGCGCCGTAGCGAAGCTCCTTCCAGCGACATGAACGTGTGCTGCGCCGTTTTCTTTCAGTGTTGGGCGCCTCTTGTGCCAGGAATTGTGGTGTAATGAGGGGGATGTGCCGCACGTGTGCCGGGGACCGGTCTGAAAATGCGCAGCCGGTTTCATCCGCCCCGGCAGTGGAGGGCCACGGGAGGGTCTGCCGTATAAGCAGGAAAAACCGAGGTGACGGGGGCGCCGGCATCTCCACCGCCAGAGCACCCGACTGCTGTCTGAGCAGGAATAACCGAGGCGGCGGACCGCGGTCCCAATCCCGGTACCGCGGTCGGCCGGAATGGGTGCTAGCATGTGGCGAGCGTTCCCCCTCGTACTCCGGTGATCGGCGGGGGAGCGCGTGTCGGGAGCGCGGGCGATGGTCGATGACGCGGCGCCGAGCTTCGGCGCGCAACTCAAACGCTACCGTCTGGCAGCCAACCTCTCTCAGGAGGCGCTGGCGGAGGCAGCAGGTCTGAGCGCGCGGGCGATCCGGGCGTTGGAGCGCGGCGAGCGGATTACCCCCTACCGCGACACCCTCGACCTGCTCGCCACGGCCTTGCGACTCACCTCGGCGCAGCGGGCGCAGCTCGACGCGGTCGTCGCTCGGCGGCGCGGTCCCCGCGCCCCAACGGTGGGGGATTCTGCCCGCCCCGGCCCGCCCTTGCCCGCGGCGCTCACCTCCTTTGTCGGGCGGGAGCAGGAGGTTGATGCGCTCAAAGCCTTGCTCTGTCAGCAGCCGGTCCGTCTCGTCACCCTCACCGGACCGGGCGGCGTCGGCAAGACGCGGCTCGCCTTC